>Ga0210115_1000548_pt1 | contig 10884 bp, 11 predicted proteins | sample MayberryNW_TuleB_2_FD_185526 | JGI IMG/M metagenome (GOLD analysis project Ga0210115, IMG submission 185526) | Wetland microbial communities from San Francisco Bay, California, USA, that impact long-term carbon sequestration - MayberryNW_TuleB_D2... | ecosystem: Environmental > Aquatic > Marine... | reverse complement strand
ACACCGCCTTCGATAAGCGAAAACTTGGTCGTGCCGCCGCCCATGTCCACATTAAGAACCGTCTTGTGCTCAGACTTGGAAAGATCCACGGCGCCGCAGCCATAAGCGGCGAGCAGCGCTTCATGATTGTGGCCCGCCGCAGCGCAGATAAACTTGCCGGAGTACTTGGCGAAGTTCTCGACGATCGGCTGCGCGTTCTCTTTCTTGAGCGCCTCGCCCGTGATAATCACCGCCCCGGTGTCGACATCGTCGGGCGTCAAGCCCGCTTCCTTGTACGCTTTGTGAATAAAATCGTTGACCTTGTCGGTATCAATCTTGGTCGCCGACGTATAAGGCGTCAGCATGATCGGCGAGCGATAGAGCACTTCGCGATTGGTGACTCTGAACTTGCCCGATAGCGAGGCGCCTTCGCGCCGCAAGGTAATCAGCGAAAAAATCAGGTGCGAAGTCGAAGAGCCGATGTCGATGCCGACGCTCTTGAGCGAGAACATCTCCAGCCCTTCGATGTCGGTGACGATTTCGTCTTCCTTGATAATAAAGTTATCGGGATGGTCGTGATCGTAAATATCATCGTGCATGGATTTGCCTCTATCCGCCATTTTTGGCTTCCTTCATAAACAGGAATCCCCGCTCAATGGAGCGGGGATTCCTCAAACAACTTCTGGGAAATTTTTGTCGTCGGTGGTCTATTGCTTGCCCATCGCTTTCGACCATTCGTAGTCCGGATTCCCGTAACACTCGGCGGGCATTTCGCTCTTGATGCCGCGTTTGGCCAGCTCCTCTTCGAATTTTTTCCGAATAAACGGATCTTCTCTGGGATACTCGATCTGATCCTTGGCGCGGTCCTCGACTTTTTCCGCGTGGCCGTGAAACTGCATCGGTGGATGGAGCGCGAGATAGCGCGCCATGTCGCCGCCGGCATTGAAATGCTGGTGAAACCATTTGTCCGGAGGGGTGATCATGCTGCACTCGTGCCACGGGCAAACGATCTTTTCCTTGCCCTCTTCCCACATGATCGAATAGCCTTCACCGGCCGGGATGATAATCGCGCGGCCTGGTCCATGGCGATGCGCCTTTTTATAAGTCTTCGGCGCGAAGACCGACATGTGCGCGGTCAGCTCCGAATTGGGAAACTGCATAAATACACTCTTGCCGCCGGCGCCGCGCCGCTCGTTGGCGTCGAGCTTGTTCCAGGCGCGCATGTCAGGGAAAAAGTTGCCGTACCAAAAAGCGCGCATACCCAGGCCTTCGTCCGCATCTTTGGCCTGCACCATTTTGGCTTCTGAATAAAAATCGCCGTCCGCCACGGTAGTCTTGGGCTCATAGGGATTGTTGAAATACATGTCAGGCTCTGGCAGCGCCGACATGGCCATCGGCATATAACTGTAATGAAATAGCCTGATCGGCTTGTCTCCCTGCATGTTGCTGAACACATGCCAGTGATTGCGCGGCACGAGAAACATCGAGTGCTCCTGCCACTCGAAGTTCTTCTTGGGCTTGCCATCGCTCGCCCAAACCGTGGTCAGACCGCGGCCGGATAATACATAGACGATTTCGTCGAGGGCAAATTTTACCGGCGGCAATGACTTCCCCGGAGGAATCTCCGAGACCCGAGACGCGGTCACGCCTTCTTGCCCGAGGAGCTGGATAAAGGCCGATTTGCAGCCGCGTTCTTCCCACCATTCAAGTTCAATCGTGCGCAGGTCGTCGATAAAATAACCACGGTGAATCGGAATGCCTTTCGATTTCATCCATCGATCATAAGTGAATTCCTTGCTCCACATCGTAATGACAGGTTCTTGTTTCGCGGCGTCGGCCATAAATCGTCCTCCTTATCTCTATTTCTTTATCTTTTTGCCTCTTTGCCCGCAACCTGGAGCCGGACCAGAGCCTTTTTCAATGCGCCCTCGGCGGTCTGCCAATCTTTCTCCTCCGGGTTGAGGGCGGCCATCGCTTTTTCTGCCTCATCTTTGGCAAGCTGTGCGCGCACCGTATCGATTTCTGCGGGAAATTCCGCCGCGGTCGCTAACACGGTCATAACATTATCCAAAACCTCGGCATAGCCTCCGCTGATCGCGAGGATTTCACTCTGAGAGCCTTGCTTGTAGCTCAATACACCCGGCACCAAGGTTGACAGAAAGGCGATATGATTCGGCAACACGCCGAATTCGCCCAACTCACCGGGCGCGGTAACCTCATCGACTTCCTCGTCGATAACCAGCCTGGTGGGCGTCACCACCCTAAGTCTGATGTTATCCGCCATGTTTTTTCAAATACCGTGGCACCCCGCCAGAACAGTAGGGGCGCAGCATGCTGCGCCCCTACCATGGCCGCCTGTTGCCCGAGCCCGATGCTTGCTCAATTGGCCGCCATCTTTTTGGCTTTTTCAATGGCCTGCTCAATGGTGCCGACCATGTAAAAAGCCTGTTCCGGGATATCATCGTGCTTGCCATCGACGACTTCTTTGAAGCCGCGGATAGTGTCCTTCAGTTCCACATAGGCGCCGGGCGTTCCGGTGAACGCTTCGGCGACGTGAAAGGGCTGGGATAGAAATCGTTGAATCTTGCGCGCCCGAGCGACCGTCATGCGGTCATCTTCCGAAAGCTCGTCCATGCCGAGAATCGCAATGATATCTTGCAAATCTTTATACCGCTGAAGTATCAGCTGCACCGAACGGGCGACATCGTAATGCTCGGCGCCGACGATATTAGGATCGAGAATCCGTGAAGTTGAGTCAAGTGGATCCACCGCGGGATAAATGCCCAATTCCGCGATCTGCCGCGAAAGAACCGTGGTCGCATCCAGGTGAGCGAAAGTCGTCGCCGGAGCCGGGTCGGTAAGATCGTCGGCCGGGACATAAATCGCCTGGACCGATGTTATCGAGCCTTTGTGGGTCGTTGTGATACGTTCTTGCAGTTCGCCCAAGTCCGTCGACAAGGTCGGCTGGTAACCGACCGCCGAAGGCATGCGCCCGAGCAAAGTCGAGACTTCGGAATTGGCCTGAGTAAAACGAAAAATATTGTCCAAAAACAAAAGCACGTCCCTGCCCTCGTCATCGCGGAAGTACTCCGCCAGGGTGAGCGCGGTCAACGCCACTCGAGCGCGCGCTCCCGGTGGCTCATTCATCTGGCCATAGACCAGGGAAGTTTTATTAATGACGCCCGACTCTTTCATTTCGAGCCAGAGATCGTTTCCTTCACGGGTGCGCTCGCCAACACCGCCGAAGACCGAGTAACCGCCGTGCTTCATGGCGACGTTGTTGATGAGCTCCATGAGAATGACCGTTTTGCCGACACCGGCGCCGCCAAACAGGCCGATTTTTCCGCCACGGGCATAAGGGGCAAGCAAGTCGACGACCTTAATACCCGTTTCCAGGGCTTGAACTTTGGTTTCCTGATCGACGAATTCCGGCGTCGGACGATGAATAGGATAAGATTTCTTAGCGTTCACGGGGCCTGCTTCATCGACCGGCTCACCGATAACGTTAAGAATCCGACCTAGAGTCTCTTCACCCACGGGCACCGTTATGCCGGCACCCGTATCCAGCACGTCCATGCCGCGAACCAGACCTTCGGTCGTGTCCATGGCGATACAGCGGACAGTGTTTTCGCCCAGGTGCTGTGCCACCTCGATGACGAGGTTCCACTGGTCATTGCTGATCGCTGGATTACCGACTTTTAGCGCATTGTAGATCGGCGGCAGAGCGCCGTCGAGAAACTCGACGTCGATGACTGCACCCAGAACCTGGGTAATTTTCCCCATGCCCATAACTTAAAAACCTCCAACTAACGTGTTCGTGTTTCGTGCTCGTCAGTGGCGTTCCCGCTCTTTCGAACACGAACACGCTTCACGATCACGGTTTTTATTTCAACGCTTCCGCAGTGCCAACGATCTCCATAAGCTCGCGCGTGATAGAAGCTTGGCGCGCGCGGTTCATCTGGAGTGTTAATGAGCCCATCATCTTGGAAGCATTCGTGGTCGCCGAATCCATTGCGGTCATGCGCGCGCCATGCTCGCTGGCGGTCGCTTCCAAAAGCGCCCGCTGCACCGCCACATCGGTAATGCGCGGCAAAAGGCTAGCCAGGAGCTCTTGTACTCCCGGCTCGTAAAGGTATTCCGTCTGCTGTTGCCCCTCGCTCTCTGCGGGCTCGGCCAACGCGACCGGCAACAATTTTTCCAACGTCGGCACCTGAGACAGCGCCGAGCGAAAGTGGCTATACAGAATATAGACCGCGTCGGTCTCGCCGGCGACAAAGCGCGCTATCAATTTCTGTGCGATTTCTGCCGCGAGCTCGTCCGCCGGTGTAGCCAAAATGCCGATATAGCGATCGACGATAGTGGCCCGGCGCCGACGGTAGTAATCCGCTCCTTTGCGGCCCACTAAAGTGATTTCGATCTCTTTCTCGGCAGCGTTCCTGCGGAGAAAGGCCTCGGCCGCGCGAATCAGGTTGGCGTTATAACCACCGCACAAACCGCGGTCCGAAGTGAATAGGACGAGCTGGATTCTCTTTTCTTCGCGCGGCTGAAGCAGCACGTGGGCATCGCTCGAAACGCGCCCCGAGACATTTTTCAAAAGCTCGGTCATTTTCTCGGCATAAGGACGCGCCTGCACCGCCGCCTCCTGGGCGCGCCGCAGCTTGGCCGCCGAGACCATTTTCATGGCCTTGGTAATCTGTTGCGTGTTGCGGATCGAGCTAATCCGCTTGCGTATCGCTTTTAGAGTCGCCATTCCGTTTTACTAGCTATGCGCTTCCAGCACCCGCGTTGCTGAACTCGTCGCCCTTTAGCCGAACAAATGATCGATCTTGCGAGTTTCTTCGGCAGAAGGCTCCAAACAAGCGGAAAGGTTCAGAACGGAGGCGAGAATCCACCGCTCTTCATTCGAATCCTACGCTTTGAACACCCCTTTGAACTCTTCCAGTGCCTTGGTCAACTTGGCGCGCAGCTCGCCGTCCAGCTCCCGCTTTTTGAGAATGTCCGCGAAAATATCGGGATGTCTCGATTCAATAAAGGAATTGAGTTCCTGCTCGTATTTTTTCAACGAGGTCAGCGGCAATTCGTCGACGAAGCCGTTGGTCCCGGCGTAAATGATTAGAATCTGTTTCTCGACAGAGAGCGGTTGGTATTGCCCCTGCTTCAATAGCTCCACCAGACGCGCGCCGCGATTGAGCTGGCGCTGGGTCGCTTGATCGAGGTCGGAACCGAACTGGGCAAAGGCCGCCATTTCGCGGTATTGCGCGAGCTCGAGACGGAGGGTGCCGGCAACCTGCTTCATCGCCTTGATCTGCGCGTTGCCGCCGACGCGGGAGACCGAAATACCCACGTTGATGGCGGGACGCACGCCGGAATAGAAAAGATCGCTCTCCAAGAAGATTTGACCGTCGGTAATGGAAATGACGTTGGTCGGAATGTACGCCGAGACGTCGCCCGCTTGAGTTTCGATGATTGGCAAAGCCGTCAGCGAGCCGCCGCCTCGTTCATTGCTCATCTTAGCGGCGCGTTCGAGCAAACGGGAGTGGAGGTAAAAAACGTCCCCGGGATAGGCCTCTCGTCCGGGCGGGCGGCGCAGTAGAAGAGACAGCTGGCGATAAGCGACCGCGTGCTTCGATAGATCGTCGTAGATCACCAACGCGTGGCCGCCGTTGTCACGGAAATACTCTCCCATCGTGCAGCCGGAATATGGAGCGATGAACTGGAGTGGCGCCGCTTCGGACGCCGTGGCGGCGACGATAATAGTGTAATCCATCGCGCCGGCCTCTCTGAGCTTATCGACCACTTGCGCTACGGTCGAACGCTTCTGTCCGATGGCGACATAAATGCAGATGACGTTGCCGCCCTTTTGATTGATGATGGCGTCGATGGCGACGGCGGTCTTTCCCGTTTGGCGATCGCCGATGATCAGCTCGCGCTGGCCACGACCGATGGGAATCATGCCGTCGATAGCCTTTAACCCGGTCTGAAGCGGCTCTTTAACGGGCTGGCGCGCGACAATGCCCGGCGCTTTGATCTCGATACGCCTGCGCTCCTTGGAATTGATCGGTCCGCGACCATCGATCGGTTCGCCGAGAGCATCGACAACACGTCCGACCAGCTCTTTTCCCACCGGCACTTCGGCAATCCGGCCAGTGCGTTTTACCGTATCGCCCTCTTTGATCATGTGGGTTTCGCCAAACAGCGCGGCGCCGACGTTGTCTTCTTCGAGATTTAGCGCGATACCGTAAATCTCGTGGGGAAACTCGAGCAGCTCGCCGGCGGCAACTTTGTCGAGCCCGTAAATGCGCGCGATACCGTCGCCGGTGGACAGCACCGTGCCGATTTCCTGGATTTCCACCGTTTTTTCGTAGTCGCGAATCTGCTCTTTGATGATTCGGCTGATTTCCGCTGTGCCGATTTCCATGCTTAGCTCCTCACTGTCCGCGCGCGATGCGCTGTTTCATCTTCTCAAGTTGGCTGCGAATGCTGCCGTCGTAGACTTTTCCTTCGAGCTCGACCAGCAGACCGCCGAGCAGGCTCGGATCGGTTTCTTGCTGCAATAAAACATCTTTGCCGGCGAGGCCGCGCAACCGTTGACGCAACTGCTCCACCACAGACGCGTCGAGCGCGCCGCTGCTTACGACTTTCGCTTCAACCCGTCCCTTGGCTTCGTTAAGCAAACGACGATAGCAGCTCACGATGCCAACCAGTTCCAACAACCGGTCACGCTCGAGCAATAACGACAAAAATTTGATCGTCAGCGGCGAAAGCTGCTGGCTCAGGATCACTCGGGTGAGAATTTCCTTGCGCGTGACAGCCGCAAAGGCCGGATTGATTAATACCTTTTCCAAATCTGAGCCTTTGTAAACGGAAAAGAACCGCTCCAACTCCCGGCCGATCTCTTCCTCAGCGCTGCTCTCGCGCGCAAGCTGAAAAAGCGCCCTGGCGTATCTTCGACTTAATCTGCCTTCGATCATCGAGTTTGCCCAATTTGCTGAATGAACTCCTGCGCTAGGCGGTCTTGGTCCGAAGCGGAAAGATTCCTTTGCACCAATTCGCGCGCAATCGTCTCTGCGTGATCGGCCAACTCCTGGCGAATTTTCTCCCGTGCGATACCCACCTCCCTCTCGCCGAGAAAGCGCGCGTCGTCTCGTATTTTCGCCGCCATTGCCTGAGCGTCGGCCAGCGACTTGGCTCTTTCTCTCTCAGACTCTTCGCGGACCGATGCCATAATCGATTTCGCTTCCTGATCGACAGCCGCGAGCTTGGCCCGGTATTCTTTCACCAATGCCTCAGCGTGCTGCTTTTTTGCCGACGCCTGGGCCATCGTTGCGATTACTTGCTCCCGGCGCGAGCGCAAGAAGCTTCGCACAAGCGGCAGCGCGAAATAGTAAAGAACGCCTGCGTAGATGATGAAGTTAATCGCCGGCAAGACGACTTCGCCGATCGACGGCGTAGCATGCTCGGCGCCGGCCTCCGAAGCCCAAACGCTAGCTGCGGTGAACAGCTCCAGTCCGCTCACGCGACCTTCCTTCCGAGAACTTTGCTGGCAATTTCCACCGCAATTGAGCCTGCTTCGGCCGCGGCGACGCGTCTTTCAATCTCCAGCACTGCAGCTACCTCTTGGCGTACCGTCCCTAAATGCTGCTCCGCTTCCTGGCGCGCCAGCGTTAGCGTTTTTTCGCGTTCCTCGCGGGCGAGCTGCAGAATGCGTTCTCTGTCGGACGCCGCGGCGGACCGTGCTCGAGCTATTTTTTCTTCATATTGCGCGCGGAGCCGGGCGCCTTCGTGTTCCAGGTCCGCGGAATCATGCTGCGCGCCGGATGTGCGGCGCTCACGCTCTTCAAGCAGCGCTGAATAGGGTTGGAACAGGATCTTGTTGAGAACCAGCCATAGGACGATAAACAAGATGACTTGATAAAGTATGCTGATATCTAAGGAAATCATGGGTCAACTTCCGCTTATGACAGTACCGTCGCGACGCCGGATTGTCCCGGCGCTTCGAAACCGAGGCCCAAATATTAAAGAAACCTACCTTCGATAATGAACGTAGGATCTCGGAATGGAATGAACAGCGAACTCGCAGTCTAACTTTTGGAATCAGCTTGCAGCTTTGCCGTTGACGCCGCTGCAGCCCGGTCAATACTTACGCTTTGTGAGCTTGTAGCCACGTTTTTTTGCTTCGCCGCTCCCATAGAGCAGTCACCGTCAAACACAACGCCTTCTGCGATGATCAAACGTGGGGCATTGACGTTGCCGATCAACCGCGCCGGCGCTAGTAGTTCGACTCTTTCCTTTGCGGTAACGTTCCCTTCAACTTTGCCCTGGATAGTGACAACCTGCCCTGAAATCCTAGCGCGAACGTCGGCACCCTCACCCACGGTCAAAGGACCCTGACACTGGATCTCCCCTTCTACAAAACCATCGATTCTGGCCGGCCCTTGAAAACTCAACTGACCGCTCACTCGGCTTCCTTTATATAGATACCCAACTAGAGCTGGTGTCGATGGCGCTGGCGGCGCGGCTTCTATCGTTGGAGTAGGTTTAGGTGCAGGAGCCGCAGCAACCGGAGTGGGCTCAGGCGCCGGCTTGGGCGCTTCTGGAGCTTTTTCCGGCACGGCTTCTGAGCTTTTTTTTCCACCAGGGCTACGATCGAACCAAGCCATATTCCCTACCCCCTGTTTAGGCAGAATTTCCTATAACATCCGACAACCTCATTGTCAAAACACGGTCGCTATGGGTGAAATTATAGTTGCACGTGCTTGGTTTGTCTAAGTACGTTTTAGGTAATCTAACTTTTCGCATGTGTGAAACGCCGGCAAAACAGTTCTATTTGGAAGAATTTTCCGCTGTTCGCTTGACGGCCTCCGAAACTTAGGATTAGCTTGAGGCCGGCCATGTTATGCCTTCGACACGAAACCCTGTCGCTATTTTCTTTTTGTTCTGCTCGATCATCAGCTTATCGCCTGGCACAATGAGCAGATGAACATGCAGGCCTTGATGTCCGGTAGTGTATTTGCGCTGCTTGACGCTTCGTCCACGAAGTCGTAGCAGAATTAGCAAAGAAATGAGAAATTCGATGGTTAAGAAATTATTTCTCGTGGCAACGCTGCTGCTCGGGGTGTCCAATGGCTTCACTGCTGAGAGCGTCGATAAAAAGGGCGCGCTTTACGCAACCCTAAAAACCAGCATGGGTGATATCGTCATTCACCTTTTTGACGATAAAGCGCCCAAGACGGTTGCGAACTTCGTCGGCCTCGCAACGGGAACCAAGGAATGGCTCGATCCGAAGACCCAACAAAAAGTGAAGCGTCCATTATATAACGGGACGATTTTTCATCGGGTTATCCCCGGCTTCATGATCCAGGGCGGCGATCCGCTCGGCAATGGCACCGGCGGACCGGGATATCGCTTCGAAGATGAATTTCACCCGGATTTACGCCACACCAAGGGCGGCATAGTGTCGATGGCCAATGCGGGCCCGAACACCAACGGCAGCCAATTCTTCATTACGCTCGCGCCAACGCTGCATCTCGACAATCGCCACAGCGTGTTCGGCGAAGTGGTCAAAGGAGTGGAAGTGGTAATCGCCATCGGCAATGTCCCACGCAACTCTAGTGATCGGCCGATCAAAGATGTCGTGCTAAAAGAAGTAGTCGTTACCCGCGGCAGTTACTAACCTACGAGCTTGTAGGGGCAAGCTCCAGTGCTTGCCCGGCCCCCTTCGAGCGAGCAGCTCTTATTCCAGATCGTAGGGCACGCCGAGTTTTTCGCCTACTTCGCGCAGGCCCTTAAGCACCGATGGCAGCAGCGGGATGCCGTGCTCCGCGCGCTCTTGCGCTGTCTCAAATTCGATTTCACCGGCTACGTAGACCCGCTCCTGACCTCCGATCGGCGGGGTGGATTTGAGCTCGCGGATGAGTCGGTCCATGTCGCGCTTGAACTCGCCAATGGGCCGAAAGGTATCGATCCGGATCGCGCCGAAAAAATGGCCGCGTGGATCTTGATCGGCGTTGAGCGCGGTAAGGGTCCCGGTCAAGACGCCGCAGAGAATCTCTACGACGACTGCGAGGCCATAACCTTTATGGCTGCCGCCTTCGCGAGAGCCGCCGAGTGGAAGAAGCCTGCGGCCTCTCTGCGCAACTTTAGGATCCTCCGTCGCTGCCGCGTGCTCGTCCAACGCCCAACCCAGCGGGATCGCTTTTCCCTGGCGCGCGGCGAGCTCCAGCTTTCCCGCTGCCGCTGTTGTAGTCGCCATGTCCAAAACAAACGGTAGCTCTTTGCCCGCGGGAACCGCGAAGCACAAGGGATTAGTGCCGAACCTCGCTTCGCGGCCGAAGGTCGGCACGACTTGCCTGCTCGCGTTGGTCATGGCGATACCAATCATGTCGTGCGGCAGCACCATCATCGAATAATAAGCCGACATGCCGTAATGGCGGCTGTTGCGCACGGCGACCATGCCAATCCCGGATTCCCTAGCTTTCCGAATCGCCAATTCCATCGCCCGATGGCCGATCACCATGCCGATGCCGCGGTCACCGTCGAGCAAGGCTGACGACGCGGTTTCCGAGACGGTGCGAATGGTCGGTCGAGCGGTCATTGAACCTTCGGTCAACCACTTGACGTACCAGCTGTGCGGGTTGAAACGGATCACCCCGTGCGTGTCGACACCGCGTAGGTCGGCTTGAACAAGAACATTGCCGCCGATCTCCGCGTCTTCTTTCGGCACGCCGAGTTTTTCGAATGCGGCGGTGACAAAACGGGCAAGCTTTCGGTGGTTGACAGCAGTCGCGCTTTTGGAGTCTGACGCCATTGTGTGGACCTCCTAAATATTTCGCAGCTTCTTAGGCTAGGGCCCGGTAACTAAAGTCACAAGATTGAGTGCTGAAGTCCATGCAATCCCCCTTTTGT
>Ga0210115_1000547_pt1 | contig 10913 bp, 7 predicted proteins | sample MayberryNW_TuleB_2_FD_185526 | JGI IMG/M metagenome (GOLD analysis project Ga0210115, IMG submission 185526) | Wetland microbial communities from San Francisco Bay, California, USA, that impact long-term carbon sequestration - MayberryNW_TuleB_D2... | ecosystem: Environmental > Aquatic > Marine >... | reverse complement strand
CTCAGCCCCAATGCGCTCAAGCTCGTCACCGCCGGGCTGGTGCTGGGCGTGCTGGTGCTGCCGCGGCTGGGTCACCGGGTGCGACGGGCACGCGTGACGGGAGGGGTGGAAGGTGGAGTCTGACGCGGTCCTTCGGCTGCAGCACGTCTCCCACGTCTTTCACCGGGGCACGCCCAACCAGGTGTCAGCCCTGGACCGGGTCGACCTGGAGCTGGCTCGTGGAAGCTTGACGGTCGTGCTGGGCACCAACGGCTCGGGCAAGTCCACGCTGCTCGGGGCGGTGGCGGGGAGCCTGGGCGCAACCCGGGGAAAGGTGTTCCTGGATGGCCGGGACGTGACCCGGTGGCCGGAGCAGCGTCGGGCCGCCCTGATCGGGCGAGTCTTCCAGAATCCCTTCATGGGCACCGCTTCGAACCTCAGCGTGGCGGAGAACATGGCGCTGGCGGGCCGGCGGGGCAGCGCACGCCTGTTCCGGCGGGCGGTGACATCGGATGGAAAGCGAGCGATGCGGGAGCGGGTGGCGAGACTGGGCATGGGTCTCGAGGACCGCCTCGACACACCCATGGGGGTGCTCTCGGGCGGGCAGCGCCAGGCGCTCACCGTCCTCATGGCGACGATGCTCCGTCCCCGTCTGCTGCTGCTGGACGAGCACACCGCGGCGCTGGATCCCCGGAGTGCCGAGCTGGTCATCGGCCTGACCCAGGCGGTGATCACGGCCGGCACGCTCACCACGCTCATGGTGACGCATTCCATGGCGCAGGCCCTGCGACTCGGCGACCGCATCCTCATCATGCATCGCGGGCGGCTGGCCTACGATCTGGACGATGTCCGCGGGCTGCATCTCACCGACGCCGACCTGCTGCAGCTCTTCGATCAGCTCCGCTGGGCCGACCGGCTGGACGAATCGGCCGCCGCGATGCTGCGCCGGACCTACGTCTGAGGAGGCTCAGCCGGTGACCAGTGGCCCCGACCCGTTGGCGGCAGCACTGGCCGGCCGCTACGTCATCGAGCGCGAGCTGGGACGCGGCGGCATGGCTTCGGTCTACCAGGCGCGTGCCCCGGGCCGAGCCGAGCCCGTCGCCATCAAGGTCATGAACCCCAACGTCGCCGACGCGCTCGACAGTAAGCGGTTCATCCGGGAGATGGGCGTCGCCGCGTCGCTCGACCATCCCCTGATCGTGCCGCTGATCGACTCGGGACGAGCCGGCGACGTGCTCTTTTACGTGATGCCGTGCGTCTCGGGCGAGTCGCTCTATGAGCGCCTCCAGCGGGAGCGGCGCCTGCCGGTACCCGAGGCGCTGGGTATCGCCCGTGACGTGGCGACGGCCCTCGGGTACGCCCACGAGCGTGGAGTGCTGCATCGGGACGTGAAACCCGAGAATATCCTCCTCGCGCGCGGGCGAGCCCTGATCGCGGATTTCGGCCTCGCTCGTGCCATCGGCGCGGCGGATTACACCAAGCTCACCGCGACCGGCGTGATCGTGGGGACGGTCTACTACATGAGCCCGGAGCAGCTGCGGGAGGAGCCCGACCTCGACCAGCGGACGGACATCTACAGCCTGGGATGCATACTGTACGAAATGCTGTCGGGAGAGCCGCCGTTTAGTGGTCGGACCCTCACCGACGTGGCGAACCGTATCCTGCGCGGGCCCATTCCGGCCGTCCGCCGACTACGGCCCGAGGTCCCCGTTGCCGTGGACGAGGCCATCGGTCGGGCGCTGGCCAAGGCTCGCGCCGACCGCTTCACGGCGATGTCGGAGATGCTCGCGGCCCTCCCCGCGTGACATCGATCAGAATCGCATCCGCTCGAGCAGCCGGCCGAAATCCGTCCGCTCCCGGAGGGCATCGAGTCTGGGGTCCACCTTGAGGAACACCATCTGGTGGTCCCGCTCTGCGTGACCGCGCTGGAGCCACTCCATCGCCGCCTGCTCGTGCCCCAGCGCCAGGTGGATCAGAGCCACGTCGTACTGCGAGATGTAGCGGGTCGCCGAGATCGTGGTCAGGCGCTCCAGCACCGATCGCGCATCGGCTCGCCTCCCGGCGGCACCGTACGCGTAACCCAGGAGCCCGAGGCTGGAGACCCCGTAGCCCGAGAGTCGCGCGGTGTCCTCCGCCGCCGCGACCGCCTCCGCGTCGCGGCCGAGGGAAAGGAGGTTCAGCATCATCCACCCGTGAGCCACCACGCTGGTCGGCTCCAGCTCGACGCCGCGCCGACACTCCTCCTCGCCCCGCTGGAAGCGGCGCGCGAAGTAGCAGCCCCATCCCAGCGCGGCGTACTTGAGGGCGGAGAGCGGATCCAGGGCGAGGGCGCGCTCGAAGGTGGCGATGGCCTCCTCGGCCCGGCCCATCACCGAGAGAAAGTTGCCGTACCACTGGTGGGCGTTGGCATAGCCGGGGTGGAGCTCGATGGCGCGCTGGAACGCCTGCTCGGACTCGATCCAGTCCCAGTCGTAGTACATCGCGGAGTAGGCGAACGCTGGATACGCCTCGGCGAGGGAAGGCTCGAGGGCGAGCGCCTGGCGCGCGGCCTGCTTGGCCCGGGGGTAGGCGTCCCCCGGCGGCACTGCAGAGTAGAAGCCGAGCAGGGCCCAGGTATCGGCCATGCCCGCGTGCGCCAGGGCGAACGCGGGGTCACGGGCCAACGCCTGCTCGAAGGCACGCATCGCATCCTGGAGGTCCTGCTCGGTGCGACGGTTCCAGGATTGGCGCCCCTTCAGGTACAGCTGGTAGGCCTCGAGGTCCTCCGTCGGACGCCGCACCCGCGACTCGGCCCGGGGGTCCAGCAGACGGCCACGCAGCGCGCTGCTGATCGCACGGGCGATCTCGTCCTGGATCGCAAAGACGTCCTCCGCCTCCCGGTCGAAGCTCTCGGACCAGAGCAGGAATCCGTCCGCGACGTTGATGAGCTGGGTGGCGACCCGGAGCCGCGGCCCCGCCCGGCGGATGCTGCCCTCGAGCACCGACGCCACCTGGAGGCGGCGCCCGATCTCTCGCGCGTCCTCGGAGCGCCCCTTGAAGGCGAAGCAGGAGGTGCGGGAGACCACGTGCAGGCCGGGGACCTTCGCGAGCGCGTTGATCAGCTCGTCGGTCATCCCGTCAGCGAAGTACTCATCGTCCACCGATGGACTTCGGTTGGCGAACGGGAGCACGGCGACTGAGGGCGGTGCGCCACGGCGGGTCTCGGCGGTCACCTGGGGCCGCCGAGTCCACGGCTCGCCGGCCCGGAGCGCGGCGGCGAACGCGCCCGCGGACGGAAAACGGTCCATGGGCGACGGCGCCAGCGCACGCAGCACGATGCGCTCCAGCTCCGCCGGCAGCGACCGGCCGCCCTGGGACGGGGAGGGCACCGTGTCGGAGAACCGCTTCGCGATGACCGCCAGCGCCGTGGGGCCGGTGAAGGGCGGCTCGCCGGCGAGCATCTCGAACAGCACGCACCCGAGACTGTAGACATCGCTCCGCCCGTCCTGCGGGCCGACACCACTCGCCTGCTCGGGACTCATGTAGGCGGGCGTGCCCAGCGCGAGACCGGCCTGGGTGAGCCGGACCGCCTCGCCCGCGTCGTCCTGGGACATGGCCAGCGCGATGCCGAAGTCCGCGACCAGTGCCCGCCCGCGGAAGAGCAGGATGTTCTCGGGCTTGATGTCGCGGTGCAGCACGTCGCGGCCGTGGGCATACTCCAGCGCCTCCGCCACTTCGCACGCGATCGCGGCCGCCTCGTCCACCGGCAGCGGCGCCTCGCGACCGAGCCGCTCCCGCAGCGACTCACCCTCGATGAACGGCATCGAGAACCAGAGCAGCGGGCGGCCGTCGGGGTCGTCCGGTGCGCGCTCCGCGGAGCCGCTGTCGAACACCGTCAGGATATTGGGATGCTGGAGCCGAGCCGCCGTCCGGATCTCGCGCAGGAAACGCTCCGGACCGAGGGCGGCACCGAGGTCGGAGTGGAGGACCTTCAGGGCGACCGGGCGGTCGTGCTTGAGGTCGTGCGCCAGATAGACTCGCGCCATCCCGCCCCGGCCGAGCTCGCGCTCCAGGCGGTAGCGGCCGGCCAACCCGGTGCGAAGCGCGGCTGGAAGGTCCGCCACGCGTTTTCCCCCGTTATCGGCCCATGAACTGCCGGAGCACGCGCTGCAGGATGCCGCCGTGCCGGTAGTAGTCGAGCTCCACCGCGGAGTTGAGACGCACAATCGCGGGGAAGACGGTCTCCTTCCCGCTCTCGTCGCGCGCCGTCACGGTCACGCGTCCGCCGGGGGCGAGCCCCTTCGCGATGCCGGAGATGGAGAACGTCTCCCGACCGGTGAGGCCGAGCGTCTGGCGGTTGGTACCCGGCTCGTACGCCAGCGGGAGCACGCCCATCCCCACCAGGTTGCTCCGGTGGATGCGCTCATAGCTCTCCGCGATGACGGCCTTCACGCCCAGGAGGGCGGGGCCCTTGGCCGCCCAGTCGCGACTCGATCCGGTGCCGTACTCCTTGCCGGTCAGCACCACGAGCGGGGTTCCTTCGGCCTGGTAGCGCATGGCGGCATCGTAGATCGACACCACCTCGCCGGTGGGGAAGTGGAGGGTCCAGTTCCCCTCCTTGCCCGGAACCAGCGCGTTGCTGATGCGCACGTTGCCGAAGGTCCCGCGCATCATGACCTCGTGGTTGCCGCGGCGGGAACCGAAGGTATTCCAGTCCACCTGCTCCACGCCGTGCTCCCGCAGATAGCGCGCGGCGGGACCGTTCTTGGGGATGGACCCGGCAGGCGAGATGTGATCGGTGGTGACCGAGTCGCCCAGCACCGCGAGGGCGCGCGCCCCGGCGATGTCGCGCATCGGCGGCGGCTCCGGCGGCAGTTCCGCGAAGAAGGGCGGTTCCTGGACGTACGTCGAGTTCGAATCCCAGGCATAGCGGCTGCCCTCCGGCACCTTCAGCGCCTGCCAGGTCTCATCGCCCTCGAACACCGACCCGTAGCGACGCTCGAACAGCTCCGGCTTGAGCGAGCCGCTCATCGCCGCCTGGATCTCCTCCGCCGTCGGCCAGATGTCCCGCAGGTAGACCGGCTCGCCGTCGCGGCCCGTGCCCAGCGGCTCTTGGCTGAGATCGATATCCACCCGGCCCGCCAAGGCGAAGGCGACGACCAGCATGGGGGAGGCGAGGTAGTTGGCACGCACCTGCGGATGAACCCGCGCCTCGAAGTTCCGGTTGCCGCTCAGCACCGCGGCGGTGACGAGCGAATGCTCGTCGATCAGCCCCGCGATCACATCGGGCAGCGGCCCGCTGTTACCGATGCAAGTGGTGCAGCCGTACCCGACCACGTTGAACCGGAGCCGGTCGAGGTAGGGGAGGAGCCCCGAGCCCGCCAGATAATCGGTCACCACCCGCGAGCCCGGCGCGAGGCTGCTCTTCACCCACGGCCGAGTCTCCAGCCCGCGCTCCACCGCCTTCTTCGCCACCAGTCCCGCGCCGACCATCACCGACGGATTGGAGGTATTGGTGCAGCTGGTGATCGCGGCGATGACGACGGCACCGTCGTGGAGCGAGATGTCGTTCCCCTCGAGCACGCCCGAGACCACCGGCGGGGCATCGGGATCGAGGGCGGTTTCCTCCGCTTCGGCCCCGTGCCCGCCGATGGTGACATTGGCGCCGCCCTCGCCCACCCATCGCGAGTACGCGCTCTCCGCCAGCTCCTTCCGCGCCGCCGGCACCGTGGGACTCATCAATCCCGGCAGGTTCACGATGAAGTTCCGCTTCAGCTCGGTGAGCGGCACCCGGTCCTGTGGGCGCTTCGGGCCGGCGAGGCTGGGGACGATGCCGGAGAGGTCGAGCTCCAGCGTGGTGCTGAACAAGGGATCCGGGGTGGCATCGGTGCGGAAGAGCTCCTGCTCCTTGCAGTAGCGCTCGACCCGCGCCACCAGATCGGGGCTCCGGCCGGTGCGCTCCAGATAGCGGAGCGTCTCCGCGTCCACCGGGAAGAAGCCCATGGTGGCCCCGTATTCGGGTGCCATGTTGGCGATGGTGGCCCGGTCCGCCAGGCCGAGGCTGGAGAGTCCCGGCCCGTAGAACTCGACGAACTTGTCCACCACGCCCCTCTTGCGGAGCATCTGGGTGGCGGTGAGCACCAGGTCGGTCGCGGTGGTGCCCAGCGGCAGCGCCCCGATGAGCTTCACCCCGACGACCTCGGGGATGAGCATGAAGTAGGGCTGCCCCAGCATCACCGCCTCGGCTTCGATCCCGCCGACGCCCCAACCCATCACGCCGAGCCCGTTGATCATGGTCGTGTGCGAGTCGGTGCCGACCAGCGTGTCGGGATACGCGGTGAGCTCGCCGAATTGCTCCCGCAGCTGCACCACAGGAGCCAGGTACTCCAGGTTCACCTGGTGGACGATCCCGGTGCCGGGCGGCACGACCCTGAAGTTGCGGAAGGCGCGCTGGGCGAACTTGAGCAGCTGGTAGCGCTCGACATTGCGCTTCAGCTCCAGCTGCACGTTGAGCCGGAAGGCGCGCTCCGAGCCGTAGTAGTCCACCTGGACCGAGTGGTCGATCACCAGGTCACAGGGGACGACCGGATTGATCCGTTCGGGGTCCCCCTTCATCCGCGCCATCGCGTCCCGCATGGCGGCGAGGTCCACCACGCAAGGCACGCCGGTGAAGTCCTGGAGCACCACCCGGGCCGGCATGAACGGGATCTCGCTCCGGGCGGCGCCCTCGCGGTGCCAGCCCGCCAGGTCGCGGACGCGGTCCTCGGTGACCACGCCGCGTCCCGTGTGTCGAAGCGCGTTCTCGAGGAGGATGCGGATGGAGAAGGGGAGCCGGTCGAGCTCGGCCAGACCTTGTCGGGCCAGCTCGGTCAGGCGGTACACGACGGCGGACTCGGTCCCGAGCCTCATGGTCGCGCGGGAGCCGAACGGATTGGTGGTCTCTGCGGGCATCGGCGGTCCGGAATGGGTGTCTGGGGGCAATATAGCGCGGGGGAGCGTGGCAGCGAACGCGGCGGTGTCATCCCGAGAAGCGAAGCGACGAGGGATCTTCTCGCACCGTCTTCCAATGACTGCCGAGATCCCTCGCTTCGCTCGGGATGACAGATACTCTCGCGATGACAGATACTCTCGGGATGACAGATACTCTCGTTCCGCCGTCCACCATTATCCTCCCACCATGCCCCTCCCCATCCCCCACGCCATCGAGCGGCGGGACGACGGCATTCTCATCGAATGGACCGCCGAGCATCAGGCACTGTATCCCGCCCGGGCGCTCCGCCTGGCATGCCCCTGCGCCGCCTGCGTGGACGAGATGAGCGGGCGGGCGATCCTGCAACCCGACTCCGTTCCCACCGACGTCCGACCGGTCTCGCTGGCGCTGGTCGGCGCCTACGGGCTCCGCGTCCAATGGAGCGACGGACACGGCACCGGCATCTACACCTTCCAGCGCCTCCTGGCCGACTGTCCCTGCGCGGACTGCCGCGCCGGGCGTGTGGCGCCCGGGTGACCTCGGACACATCCCCGCATCGGTACGGCTCCTAACCTGCGACAGGGGCAGGTCGCGGCGCATTCCTGGGGAAAGGAGCGGCAATGCACGCGCGGGAGCATTCGGTCGTTCGGGAAGGCACCATCGCGGGAATCCTGGGAGCCGTGGTCGACGCGTTCTGGCTCCTCGCCTTCGACGTGGCGGCCGGTCGGCCGCTGCAAACCCCCAGTGCGCTGGGCAGGGTGTTTTTCGCCGGCGACGTCAATCCGGGGGCCCGCGGGATCTCCCCCGAGGCCGTCCTGGGCTTCAGCTTCATCCATCTGATCATGTACCTGATCGGGGGCATCGCCCTTACCGGCATCGTCCATCTGGTGAGCCGGAATCCCTCCTTCCGGATGGGACTCTGGATCGGCCTCGTGGTCGTGTTCGGGTACTTCGCGGGGCTCGCCTACATGCTGGCGACTTCCACCGGGGGTCGGGTGTCCTTCTGGCCCGTCGCGCTGGGAAACCTGCTCGCGCTCGTCGCGATGGCGTGGTACCTGTGGCGGCGGCATCCGCGGCTCGGCACCAGGGCGCCGCTCGGCGCCGAGGTCAAGACCACGCCCCACGCGCCGGGGGCTCCAGGCGGGGCCCCACGCCGCTGAGCGTCGCCTTGCGCTCCGCGCCGAATCCCTGCACTGTGAGAGTGTAGCTCTCTCCGCAGGAGGTCCGCCCATGGCGGAACGTTCGCACTCGATCCCCGCTGAAGGCACCGACGTCGGCATCATCGGGGGTCTGGCAGTCGCTCTCTGGTTTCTCGTCCTCGACACCCTCGCCGGTCATCCGCTGCTCACGCCGAGCCTGCTGGGCCAGGTGGTCCTGATGGGGGATCCGACGCCGGACACGCGCTCGATCATCTTCGGCGCCATCCTGCTGTACACCGCCTTCCACTTCATCGTCTTCGCCCTGCTGGGGATGGGACTGGTGGCCGTAGTGCACTGGGGCATCGAGAACTCGGTGGTCCGCTACGCCCTGCTTCCGATCTTCCTCGCCTTCGAGGTGATCTTCTACGGGCTGCTCGAGGTGTTGTCGGAGCGGACCGGGGAGTTGTTCCCCTTCTGGGCGGTGGTCTCGGCGAACACGCTGGCAGCGGTCAGCATGGGCTTGTACCTCTGGATCCGACATCCGGCGTTCCGGCGCTCCATCCGGGAGACGCCCCTCGGGGCCGCCCCGCTCCACTGAGTCGTTCGCCTTAGAATCCAGCCCCGGGACCGTGTAGCTTTCCGGCACTCTGACTCACACGGCCCCGGGGATTCTTTGCGCCTCGCACTCACCCACGTCTTCGCCTTCTTCCTCTCGCTCCTCCCGCTCCTGCCGTGCTCCCTGCACGCCCAGCTGGAGCCGCCCGGCACGGGGGGCATCGTCGCCCTGGACCGAGAGCTGCGCCTGCTTGGGCACTACCGGCGCGTGCTGGTGATCGGGGCCCACCCGGATGACGAGGACACCGAGCTGCTGACGGTACTCGCCCGGGGCATGGGGGCCGAGGCCGCGTACCTGTCCATCAACCGCGGCGAGGGGGGACAGAACCTCATCGGCCCGGAGCTGGGGGAGGCGCTCGGACTGATCCGGACCGAGGAGCTGCTGGCCGCCCGGCGGCTCGACGGCGCGCGGCAGTATTTCACCCGCGCCTACGATTTCGGGTACTCCAAGACGCTGGACGAGACCTGGGAGCACTGGCCCCCGGACACCGTCCTCAAGGACGTCGTGCGGATCGTGCGGCGATTCCGCCCCCAGATCATCGTCTCGGTGTTCAGCGGCACCCCCAACGACGGGCACGGCCAGCATCAGGCCGCGGGCTGGGCAGCCATCGAGGCATTCGCCGCGGCCGGCGACACCACTCGGTTTCCCGAGCTAGGTAGCGAGGAGGGGCTCCGGCCGTGGACCCCGCTGAAGCTGTACCGCTCGACCCGGTTCGACAGCACGGCGACGACCGTCACCCTGGACGGCGGGGTCCTGGACCGGGCGGTGGGCAAGTCGTACCACCAGATCGCCATGGCGAGCCGAAGCCTGCACCGCTCGCAGGACATGGGCCGGCTCCAGGATGTCGGCCCGTCCAAGGTGCCGCTCGCGCTGCTCGAAGACCGGACCGCCGAGGGCAGCGGCGGTTTGTTCGAGGGCATCGACACCTCGCTCGCTGGGATGCCGTGGCGCGACGCGCCCGGCACCGATGGCCCCGCGTCGCGCCGGCGATTCGCCGCGCGAGCGGACAGCGCGAGGACGGCGCTGGGAACCGATGCGTTCAACCGGGTGGTGGCGCTCCTGGATCGGGGCAAGCGCGACCTCTCGCCCCAGTCGGACGACAGCCGCGCCCATATGCTCTTCTCCACGCCGGAACAGGCGGACCAGCGACGACACACGGAGCGGGCCCTCGCGATTGCGGCGGGCCTCGTGGCCGATGCGCTGGCCCACGACGACCGGGTCATCGGCGGACAGACGGACAGCGTCGATCTGCTGGTGTGGAATGCCGGCACCGACTCGATGTCCGTGACGGGTGGCCTGGTGCCTTCCGCCGAGTGGCACGTGCAGTCGGATTCCAATGGGGAGATCTCGCTCGGCCCGGGCGAGGTGCACCGCTCGGTGGCGACGCTGACGCCGGACACGGGGGCCGTCGCCACGACACCCTACTTCCTCCGCCATCCGCGGCAGGGCGCGCTGTACGACTGGACCGGCGTGGCCGCGAGCGATCTCGGCGAGCCGTTCGGCGGCTCCGTTCCGGTGGCGCGCTTCGGACGGGTGGGACCGGGCGGGGAAACCTCGCGCGAGGTCAGCTACCGGGTCAACGACCAGGCCCAGGGCGAAGTCCGGCGGCCGGTGGTCGTGGTGCCCAGGGTGGGCGTGCGGCTGGATCCTCCCACCTACGTCTGGTCGCTGCTCACTCCCGGAACGCATCGGTTCACCGTCACCCTGACGCACGGCGCGCGCGACACCACGACCGGCACTGTGGGCCTGGAGCTCCCCGAGGGCTGGCCTCCCGTTCGGCCCCAGGCGTTCCGCCTGGTCGGTGAGGACGAGCGTGAGGCCTTTACCTTCGACGTCAGGGCGCCGAGGGGCGCCGAGCGTGGAACCGCGACCATCCGTGCCTTCGCGAGAGACTCGGCGGGCCGGGAGCATACCGGCGGGGTCTTCACGGTGGCGTACCCGCACATCCACAGCCGCACGTACGTGGTACCCGCGACCGCGGAGGTGCGGCTCGCGCCGGTCGCGCTCCCGAAGCTCGCGCGGGTGGGCTATGTCCGAGGCGCCTCGGACGTCGTCCCCGAGGCGCTCCAGCAGGCGGGCCTGCCGGTGACGCTGCTCGAAGCGGCTGCGCTGGAGCGCGGCGACCTCAGCCGGTTCCCGGTGATCGTCATCGGCCCCCGCGCGTACGAGACCGATTCGGCGCTGGTGGAGAACAACGCCCGGCTCCTCTCCTACGTTCGCGGCGGTGGGG
>Ga0210115_1000546_pt1 | contig 10917 bp, 11 predicted proteins | sample MayberryNW_TuleB_2_FD_185526 | JGI IMG/M metagenome (GOLD analysis project Ga0210115, IMG submission 185526) | Wetland microbial communities from San Francisco Bay, California, USA, that impact long-term carbon sequestration - MayberryNW_TuleB_D2... | ecosystem: Environmental > Aquatic > Marine... | reverse complement strand
GGGTGCCCATGGTGCGCTCGTCGTGCGCCGGGACGCCGGTGGCGTCGTCCACCGGCGCACCGAGCCGGCGGAGCAGCGAGGTGTCGGCATGGTAGCCGGTCATGGCGAGCACCGCGTCGGCGGGGATCCGCTCCACGGCGCCCGTCCGGTCGGAGGCCACCTCCACCTCGGTGGGCGTGATGGCCCGGACGCGCGAGTGCCACCGCACGGCGATGCTCCCCTCCTTCACCCGGTTGACGATATCAGGCAACACCCACGCCTTCACCGTCCGGTCGAACCCCTCGCCAAAGTGCACCAGCGTTACGGTGGCCCCCGCTCGCCAGCACTCGAGCGCCGCGTCCACGCTGCTGTTCCCCGCCCCGATCACCACCACCCGGCGACGCCAGTAGGGGTGCCCTTCGGAGAAGTAGTGGACCACGTGCGGGAGGTTCTCGCCGGGGATGCGAAGGTAATTGGGATTGTCGTAGTACCCCGTGGCGAAGACGACCGCGCCGGCGTGGTAGGTGAGCTCGTCGTGCGGCCGGCGGACCTCCACCCGGAAGGAGCCGTCGCCTTCCTGCGCCACGTCCACGACTTCCTCGGACGGGCGCACATCCAGCCCGTAGTGCTCGGCCACCCGGCGGTAGTAGATCAGCCCGTCGCGCCGGGTGGGCTTCTCATGGCTGGAGATGAACGGAACGCCGCCGATCTCGATGCGCTCGGGGGTGGAGAAGAACGTCATCCCGAGGGGGTAGCGCTCGATGGTGGACACGATGGTGCGCCGGTCGAGCAGCACGCAGCCGAGCCCGGCCCGCTTCGCCGCCACGCCGACCGCGAGCCCACAGGGGCCGGCGCCGATCACCAGGATGTCGGTCGTATCCAGGAGCATGATCTCCCCACTGCTTCACGCGGTTCCTGTCTCGATGATCTGATCCCGGCGCGTCCCCACGCTCACGTACCGCACCGGAACTCCCGACAACTCCTCCAGGCGGCCGAGATACGCCCGGGCCTCGCCCGGCAGATCCTCCAGCCTGCGGGCGCCGCCGGTCGGACGGTTCCAGCCGCGCAGCACCTCGTACCTCGGCTCCACCCGGCCGAGCGCCTCGACTTCGGCCGGCATCTCGTCGCACGCGTCGCCGTCCAGCCGGTAGGCGGTGCACACAGGGATCTCCTCAAACCCGTCGAGCACATCCATCTTGGTGACGGCGAGACCGGTGAGGCCGTTCACCCGCGCGGCATAGCGCACCACCGTCGCGTCGAACCAGCCGCAGCGCCGCGGGCGGCCGGTCACGGCGCCGAACTCGCCGCCGATCTGGCGCAGGCGGTCGCCGTGCGGTGGTGGCGCCTCGGTAGGGAGCGGACCGTTGCCGACCCGGGTGGTGTAGGCCTTTACCACGCCCAGCACCCCGTGAATCAGCGTCGGACCGATCCCGGCGCCCACCGCCGCACCACCCGCGGTCGTATTGGATGAGGTCACGAACGGATAGGTGCCGTGATCCACGTCCAGCAGTGCGCCCTGAGCGCCCTCCAGCAACACCCGCTTGCCTCCGCGCACCGCCCGATGGACCAGGAGCCCGGCGTCGGCGGCCAGCGGCAGGAGGCGCGGGGCCAGCCGCTCGAGAATGGCCGCGTGCTGGTCGAACGAGGCTCGCTCCGACGCGCCCATCATCTCCAGGAGGCGGTTGGCCCGATCCACCCGATCGGCGAGGAGGGTGCGGGCGCACTCAAGGTGGCGCAGATCGGCGACCCGGATTCCCCGGCGGCCGTACTTGTCCTCGTAGGCCGGGCCGATCCCCCGCCCCGTCGTGCCGAGCTTCTGGCTCTTCTCGCTCGCGGCATCGAGGAGCTTGTGATACGGGAGCACCAGGTGAGCGCGGTCGGAGACGAAGATCCGCCCCGCGGTGGAGATGCCCCGCTCGGCGAGCTGGTCCAGCTCGCCGAAGAAGGTCTCCGGCTCGAGCACCACACCGTTGCCGACGACGCAGACGACACCGGTGTGCAGAATGCCGGAGGGGATCTGTCGCAGAACGAACTGGGTATCGCCGATGACCACCGTATGCCCGGCGTTGGCCCCGCCCTGATAGCGCACGACCAGGTCGGCCCGCTCGGCGAGCACGTCCACCAGCTTGCCCTTGCCTTCGTCGCCCCACTGAGCCCCGACGACTACCAGACAGGTCGTCCTGCCGTCGAACATGTGACCCCCGTAAGACCAACGAAAAGAGCCCCTCGCGGGGCTCCTGAATCCTCGGGCAAACGTATGCGCGGCCCCGGCAAAGGTCAATTCGTGGCGAGCGCGCGCCCCACTCGCTCGGCCACCTCCAGCGACAACGTCTCCGGCACGTCGGCCGGCGTATGAATCACCCGCAGCGTGTGCCACGTGAGCCGTCCCACCGTGACCGCCCGGGCCCCGGCCCGCGCGAGAGGCAAACTGTCGACCAGTATGCCGAGCGGAAGCCGTCGGGCCCGCACCGGAAGGCCAAGCGGCTGCAGTCGCTTCACCACGGCTTCGGCGGCAGCGAGACCGAGCGCCCCATGTCTCACGACGAAGAGCGGCCCCTCCGCGTCGATCGTGTCGAGGTTGATGACCGTCACCCCGTCGAGGCGCCCCTGGATTTGGGCGAACATCCGCGCTCCGACCAGTCCGAATTCCTCCGCGCCGGTGATGAGGATGCCGGTGGCACCGTCATCCGCGGCCTCGGCGCACGCCAGGGCGGCCTCGGCGCACGCCAGGGCGGCCACGACGCCGCTTCCGTTGTCCCGGGCCCCGCGGGACGTCCCGCGGGGCCTACCGCGGCCGGCCAGGGCACTCGCCACCACGGCGAGTGCCGCATTGAAGGCGGCGATCCCCAGCGGCAGCGGCGCGCCCAGCCGAGCGAGCGCCAGAGCGGCGCCGCAGCCGACGGCGACGATCAGCATCCATACCGCGACCAACCGGCCCGCCATGGACTGCGCCTGTGCCTTCGTGTCCAGGTGCGCCACGATCCACCGGCGGGGTGCGGCATCGCCCCGCACCGCGACCAGATTGGCGTCCTCGCGCGCCTCGCCCAGGGTGAGCCACCCGGCGGCGACGCCGCCCGCGAGGCACGCCGTAGCCGCCAGGACGAGCCCCCACACGACGAGCGCGCCCCACCCCGGGACGCCGGGCAGCGCGAGCAGCGGCAGGGCAAGGAGCGCGGCGGCGCCGACGCCCGCCCCCAGGATCGGGAGGCCGAGCAGCGCGGAGGGATGGAAGCGGAACTGCTGCCGGGAGACGCGATAGCCCAGCCTGGTGAGGTAGCCGGCCACGAGACCGCGGGCATGCTCGGCTTCGGCGGTACCCGCTTCCCGGTGCTGCGCGAGGATGTGCGCGGCGATCTCGTGGAGCGCGGCCACCGCGGATGGCTCAGCCGGCGGCCGCGTGCTTGCCACCTCGCTTGCCCGGCGCCAGCGGCTTGGTGAGCGCGTGAGCGGCCCTCGCGCTGTCCGGCGAGATGACGCCGCCCTGCACCAGCTCCTCGAGGTGCTGCCGGTAGGTCTGGCTGCCGGCCTGCTTCCGGCCGTCCGCCATGTGGTTCAGCACGTCGGCGGTGCGGCCCCCGTCCCGGATGATGTCGCGGATGGCGGGCGTGCTCACCATGACTTCGACCGCCGGTACCCTCGCCTTCCCGTTCTTCTCCGGGAGCAGCTGCTGCGAGACGACGGCGCGCAGCGCCTCGCCGAAGCGCATCCGGCCGACCTCGCGCTCGTGGGCGGGGAGGGACGCGATCACCCGGTCGATCGTCGTCACCACGTCCGCAGTTGGCATGGTGGCGAAGACCAGGTGGCCGGTTTCCGCCGCCTTGATGGCCGTGTCGATCGTCTCCGCGTCCGCCATCTCGCCGACGACCACGACGTCGGGATCCTGCCGCAGCGCCGCCCGGAGGCCCACCGCGATGCTCTCGGTGTCCACCCCCACCTCGCGCTGGGTGATGGAGCAGCTCAGGTCGCGGTGGAGGAATTCGATGGGATTCTCGATGGTGACCACGTGCTTGTGCTGGGTGCGGTTCACATGGTGGATCATCGCCGCCATGGTCGAGCTCTTGCCGCTCCCACTCACGCCGGTCACCAGCACCAGCCCCCGCTCCGACTCGGCGATCCGGCCGAGGACCTCGGGGAGCCGGAGCGACTCGATGGTGGGCACCGTGAAGGGGATCACCCGCATCACGATCATGAACGACGAGCGCTGCCGGAGGACATTGACCCGGAAGCGTCCCACGCCGGGCATGCCCCACGAGCAATCGAAGTCGCGCAGCTGCTCGATGCGGGCGCGATCCTCGTCGCTGCTGATGAGCTTCATGGCGATGGCGCGAGTCTGGTCGGGCGTGAGCCGCTGCTTGGTGAGCGCGACCAGCTTGCCGTTGATCCGCGCACGGAAGACGTCGCCCGCCTTGATGTGCAGATCCGACGCGCCGCGCTCCACCGCGGCCTTGATGATCTTCTCCAAACCGTCCCCTTCCTTCAGGGTGACACGGACACTCCGTGAGGCCGTGGGAGGAAACCCATCCGATCCCGGACCTCACGCATGGTCTCCGAGGCGATCCTGCGGGCGGCGGCGGTTCCTTCGGCCAGGATCTCGTCCACCCGCTCCGGCTGCTCCTGGAGCGACAGCGCGCGCTCGCGGATCGGCCCGAGCGCCCGGATCATGTTGTCGGCCAGCACCCGCTTGCAGTCGAGACAACCCCACCCCGCGCCGCGACACTTCTCCGCCACCTCCGCGATCGTGGCCGGCGGCGAGAAGTACTTGTGCAGATAGTAGATGTTGCAGACCTCCGGGTTACCCGGATCCCGCCGGGTAACCCGCGCGGGATCGGTCTTGGCCGGCCGGAGCTTCTGCCAGATCTCCTCCGGCGTGTCCAGCAGCCCGATGGTGTTGTTCAGGCTCTTGGACATCTTGGCCTGTCCGTCCAGCCCCATGATCCGCTTGGCCTCCGTCAGCAGCGGCTTGGGCTCGGGGAAGAACTCCTCCCCGTCCGCGAACTCGGCGTTCCACCGTCGCGCAACCTCGCGTGCCAGCTCCAGGTGCTGGGTCTGGTCCTCCCCCACCGGCACGACGTCGGCCTTGTAGAGAAGGATATCGGCCGCCATCAACACCGGGTAATTCAGCAGGCCGGCCGGGACGCTTTCGAATCGCTGGGACTTATCTTTGAACTGCGTCATCCGCTCGAGCTCGCCGATCGGCGTGACGGTGTTCAGCAGCCATTGCAATTCGCTGTGCTCGGGCACGTGAGACTGCACGAACAGCACCGAACGCGCAGGATCGATGCCGCACGCGAGCAGTCCGGTGGCCATCTCCCGGGTTCTGGTGGCAAGCGTGAGATGGTCGTACTTGTTGGTGATCGCGTGCAGGTCGACGACGCAGAAGATGCAGTCGTAGGAGCTCTGGAGGTTGACCCAGTTCTGCACCGCCCCCAGCCAGTTGCCGATGTGCAGCTCGCCGGAAGGCTGAATTCCCGAGAATATGCGCGGCATGACCGGCAAGTTACCCGCTTCCAACTGGGCCCGCAAGATGGTGTCCTCCTTAGACTTACTGCACCTGGCCCGAACCGCTGCCGAGCGGGCGGCGGCCTACTTGCGGGGCGTGGAGCGCCCGGCCGACCCCAGCGGGTGGTCGCTCAAGGGCAGCCGGGACTTCGTCACCGACGTCGATCGGAGGGCGGAGCAGCTGGTGAGTGAGGTCCTGCTCGCCGCCGAGCCTGGGAGCCGGATCGTCGGCGAAGAGCTGCAGCCGGAGGTGGTCACCCAGGGGCTGGTTTGGATCGTGGATCCGCTCGACGGCACGACCAACTTCCTGCACGATTTCCCGAGCTACGCGGTATCGATTGCGGGTGCGGTGGACGGGCAGCTGGAGGCCGCCGCGGTCGTCGACGTGGCGGCCGGCGACACCTACACGGCGGCTCGCGGCGGCGGCGCATGGCAGGGTGAGCGCCGCCTGGCCGTGTCAGGTATCGGCGATCCGGCGTTCGCGTTGATCGGGACGGGGTTCCCGTTCAAGGACACCACCCGCCTGCCGGAGTACCTCGAGCAGTTCCGGCGCGTCGCGGGGCAGACGTCGGGCATCCGTCGTCCAGGGGCCGCCGCGCTCGATCTGGCGCACGTTGCGGCCGGGCGATTCGACGGCTTCTGGGAGCAGCAGCTGTCGGCGTGGGACATCGCGGCCGGTGTGCTCCTGATCCGGGAGGCGGGCGGCGTCGTCACCGATTTCCGCGGACGCGAGGTCGGGATCGAGCACACCGGGCTCGTGGCGGGGAACCCCGAGATACACCGGTGGCTGCTGGAGACGGTCGGTGTCGTTCAAGAATAGAGGGGCCGCAGAGCACGCCGAAGCGCTGTATCGGATGATTCAGTCGTGCCCCACCCCTGCCCCGATGGCATTACTCGGGCATGGGTCTCCTCATTACTGTTGTCCTTACCGGGGTCCGTAGCCTCCGCGTGCCCGGCGTATTCTGCGGCCCCTATTCCGGTGACCCGAGATGCCCGACTCACATCCACCCACGCGCTCCGCTTCCCTGAACGACTGGGCCCGGCTGATCGCGCGCCCGACGATCGCGCCGGGCGGCGGATCGGCGGCCGCGGCGGCAGCGGTGCTGGCGGCCGCGGTGGTGGAGATGGTCGCGAGTCTCACGGCCGCGCGGGAGACGTATGCGCCGGTGCACGACGAAGCCCGCGCCACCCGTGCGAGAGCGGAGGGTCTCCGGCAGGAGCTGTTGACGCTCGCCTCGGCCGATGCCGAGGCGCTGCTGCGCTTCGAGGAGGCGCTGGGATTGCCCAAAGGGACCGAATCGGAGCGGCAGGCCCGCGAGCGGCGCAAACGCGCGGCGCTGCGGGAGGCGGCCGAGCTCCAGCGCGACGTGCTGGCGTGCTGTGCCGAGCTGGCCATCCTCGCGGCGGCGATGGTGGAGCGGGGGCTCCGGAGCGCCCAGTCGGACGCGGCGACGGCGGTGTTTCTCGCCGCGGCCGCGGCCAGGAGCGCCGCCCGCGCGATCGCGGCCGACCTCGACGGTGAGTCCGCGGATTCGGAGTTCGCCGCCATGGCGCGCGCGGCGCCGGGAAAGCTGGCTGAGGCGGAAGAGGCGGAGCGGATGACGGGGCGGCTGCTGGAGACCAGCCCGGGGTGAGGCTCAGGCCGCGGTGAGGATCCGCGGCCCGTTGGCGGTGATGGCGACCGTGTGCTCGAAGTGCGCGGAGAGGCTCCCGTCGGCGGTCACGACGGTCCACTTGTCGCTGAGCGTGCGGGTGGCGGGGTTCCCCATCGTGATCATGGGCTCGATGGCGAGGGTCATCCCCTCCAGCAGGCGGGGCCCGCGCCTGGGCGAGCCGTAGTTGGGCACCTGCGGCTCCTCGTGGAACCGCGACCCGATCCCGTGCCCCACCAGCTCACGTACCACCCCGAAGCCGGCCCCTTCCGCCACCTTCTGGACCGCATGGCCGATGTCGCCGACGTGGTTCCCCACCCGCGCCTGGCCGATCGCGGCGGCCAGCGAGTCCCGGGTCACCTGCAGCAGCCGCTCCGCGTCCGGCGTGACCTCGCCGACCGGAATGGTGGTGGCCGAATCGGCGTGGAGACCCTCGAGCTGCACGCCAACGTCCACACTCACGATGCTTCCGTTCGCGAGCACCCGACGCGACGAGGGGATCCCGTGCACGATCTCTTCATCGATCGAGATACAGAGGGTCTTGGGAAAGCCGTAGAGACCCTTGAAGGAAGGGACCGCCCCGTCGTGGCCGCGGATGTACCGCTCCGCGGCGACGTCGAGATCCTCGGTCGTCATGCCCGGCCGCACGATCTCGCGCATCAGGGCCAGGGTCCCGGCGACGATGCGCCCGGCCCTCGCCATGATCTCGATCTCGCGCGCCGACTTGAGCGTGATCATTTCCCCAGCGCCTGCCTCACTCTCGCGGCGATCTCGTCCACCGTCCCGATGGCCGGGACGCGCTTCACCCCGCCCCGCCGCTCATACCAGTCGAGGACCGGCGCGGTCTGCTGGCGGTAGGCCCGGAGCCGGGTCGCCACGGCGGCGGGGTCGTCGTCGGCGCGGCCCTCGACGCTCCGGCGCCGTTCCAGCCGAGCGAGGATCTCCTCATCGGTCACGTCGAAGAAGAGCACGGCGTCCATCTTCCGCTTCTTCTCCGTCAGGATCCGCTCCAGACCCTCCGCCTGCGGGATGGTGCGCACGACGCCGTCGAAGATCACGCCCTTGGCGGCCTCGGGCTTCCCCACCTCCTCGCGCACCACGCCCAGGATGATGTCGTCACCCACGAGGTGGCCGGCCTCCATCACCGCCTTGGCCTGCCGCCCCAGGGGCGTGCCCCGCTTGACCGCGTCTCTCAGGAGGTCGCCGGTGGCGAACTTCGGGAGGCCAAGGGCCTGACCCAGGATCGCGCCCTGGGTTCCCTTCCCGGCGCCCGGCGGGCCCAGCAGAAGAATATCCATGAAGCTCCCAGGAAAGGCGGTAAGACGGTAAGGCGGTACGGCGGTAGGGTGATCGGCTACCGTCCTACCGCCTTACCGTCTTACCGACTTCACATGTACCGCTGCTGGCGACCCCTGAACTTCACCCGACCCGTCTTCATGAACCCGTCGTACTTCCGGAGCGTGCGGTGCTGCTCCACCTGCGCGATCGTGTCCAACAGCACGCCGACTACGATCAGCACCGAGGTACCGCCGAAGCCGGTCGTGGGGATGTTGAACCACCGGGACACGAGGATCGGCAGGAGCGCGACCGCCGCCAGGAAGAGGCCGCCGGGCAGGGTGATCCGCCCGAGCACACCGTCGATGTAGTCGGCGGTGCTGGCGCCGGGCTTCACACCGGGGATGAAGCCGCCCTGCTTCTTCAGATTCTCCGCCAGGTCGACCGAGTTGAAGATGATCGACGTGTAGAAGTAGCTGAACAGGAGGATCATCGCCGCGAACGTCAGGTCGTACGGCAGCTCGCCCGGGGCGAAGAAGCCGGCGAGGTCCTGGAGCACCGGGTTCTGGGTGAAGCTCGCCAGGGTGCCGGGCACGATGATGATGGTCTGCGCGAAGATGATCGGCATCACGCCGGCGGTGATGAGCCGGATCGGGATGAAGGTCTTCTGCCCCTCACGAATGCGGCCGCGGCCCATCACCTTGCGCGGGATCTGGATGGGGATCCGCCGGGCGGCAATCGTCATCCCCACTACGGCGGCAATCACCCCCACCAGAATGGCCAGGAACGCCACCGCGCCGACAGGGGTCACCACACCGGTCTGCACGAAGTTGAGCAGGTGCAGCGTGCCCGGCCAGAGCCGCTCGAGGATGGAGAAGGTGATGAGCAGGCTCATCCCGTTGCCGATGCCCCGCTCGGTGATCTGCTCGCCCAGCCACATCACGAAGATCGCACCGGCGGTGAGGGTCACCACCATGATGAGTCGGGAGGCGAAGCCCGGGTTGGGGATCGCGCCCGGAATGGACTCGGTGAAGAGCGCGAAGGTGTAGGCCTGGGAGAGCGCGATGCCCACGGTGAGATACCGGGTCCACTGCGTGATCTTCTTCTTGCCCTCCTCGTCCTTCTGCATCTTGCCGATGGAGGGGGCGATGCCGCCCGCCAGCTGGAAGATGATGGAGGCCGAGATGTAGGGCATGATGCCCAGCGCGAACACCGTGGCGCGGGAGAGCCCGCCGCCCAGAGCGTCGTACAACCCGAAGAACCCCGCCGCGGCCGAGTTCTGGATGAAGTCGGCCAGCGCGGTGACGTTCACGCCGGGCGCGGCGATGTGGGCGCCCACCCGATAAATGACGAGCGCCAGCAGGGTGAAAAGGAGCTTGCGCTTCAGCTCGTCGTCGATGGCTAGTGCGGGAACCCGCGGTGCGCTCACTTACCCCTCGATGGTGCCGCCGGCCGCCTCGATCTTCGTGCGGGCCGACGCCGAGAGGGCGACGCCGCGGACCGTGTAGGCACGGTCGGCGTCGCCGGTGCCCAGGAGCTTCACCGGGGCATCCACCTTCCCGATGAGCCCCGCCGAATACAGGGTCTCCGGGCTCACCTCACCGGTGCTCACCTTCTTGAGCTGGGAGAGATTCACCGCTTGGGCCGTCACCTTGAACGGATTGGTGAAGCCGCGCTTGGGCAGCCGCCGGTAGAGCGGCATCTGGCCGCCCTCGAACCCGGGGTTGGTGGCGCCGCCGGTGCGGGCCTTGTGACCCTTGTGGCCCTTGCCCGAGGTCTTCCCCAGCCCGGAGCCCGGTCCCCGTCCCACCCGCTTGCGCGCGGGCGCGGAGCCCGCGGCGGGGCGCAGCGAGGAGAGCGTGATGCGATCAGCCATGAGCCTTGACCTCAACGAGATGCCTGACCTTGTACAGCATCCCCCGCACCGAGGCGTTGTTGGGGAGCTGCACCGTCTGCTGGTGGTGCCGGAGGCCGAGCGCCTCCAGCGTGCGCCGCATCGTGTCCGCGTGACCGATGGCGGAGCGGATCTGGGTGACCGCGATGGTCTTGGCCTCCGACTCCGCCGGGACCGTCGCCGCGTGGTGCCGGGGGCCCTGCCGCCCGACGACCGGATTGCGTCCCATGCCTCAGCCCTCCTGCCGCGGCTTGTAGGCGATCTGATCGATCTCCACGCCCCGCTCCCGCGCCACCTGGCGGGCCGAGACCAGCCGGGTGAGCCCGTTCATCGTGGCCCGCACCATGTTGTGCGGGTTGGTGGAGCCCAGGCTCTTGGTCAGGATGTCGGTGATCCCGGCGCACTCCAGCACCGCGCGCACCGGTCCACCGGCGATGACGCCGGTTCCGGTGGCCGCCGGCTTGAGCAACACCCGGCCCGCCCCGTGCTGGCCCACGACCTCGTGCGGAATGGTGGAGCCGGTCTTGGGCAGCTCGACCATCGAGCGCTTAGCCGCCTCCACGGCCTTCCGCACCGCTTCGGAGACCTCGTTGGCCTTGCCCGTGGCGATTCCGACCT
>Ga0210115_1000545_pt1 | contig 10932 bp, 9 predicted proteins | sample MayberryNW_TuleB_2_FD_185526 | JGI IMG/M metagenome (GOLD analysis project Ga0210115, IMG submission 185526) | Wetland microbial communities from San Francisco Bay, California, USA, that impact long-term carbon sequestration - MayberryNW_TuleB_D2... | ecosystem: Environmental > Aquatic > Marine >... | reverse complement strand
GTCGAGTCCCGGAGCGGCTGGCGCGGGCTCAGCGACGCCGAGCAGGCCGCGGCGACGGCGCGCTTCTCCGCGGAAGCGAGCCGGATCGCGGGTCACCCGGTCGAGATCCGCTGCGACGAGTCGGGCGAGCGGGTCGGCTTCGTCCAGCACACGGACGGCGTCGCCGAGATCGGCGGCGATGTCGCCTACCTCACGCCGGACCGCTGCCACGAGCTTTACCGGCTGGCGTTCGACGGCGAGACCACGGGCGGCACGGCGCGCGGGATCGCCGTCCTCGCGCACGAGGCCTGGCACCTGCAGGGCGTCCGCGACGAGTCGACGACCGAGTGCTACGCGCTCCAGTCCGGCGTCGCCCTCGGGGAGCGGCTCGGACTCTCGGAGGACGAGGCGCGCCGGCTCATGCGGCAGGCGCTCGCCGAGAACCAGGGCGGCGGGACGAACCTCGAGTACCGCGTCGGCCCCGAGTGCCGCGACGGCGGGAGCCTCGACCTCGCCCCGGAGCGCTCGGAGTTCCCCTAGTGTCCGCCCGCATGGACGTCCTCGTACTTCAGCACATCGCCTGCGAGCCTCCGGGCGTCTACGAGGACGTCCTCCTCGAGCACGGCGCGCGGATCCACCGGGTCGAGCTGGACGAGGGCGACCCGCTGCCCGACCGGCGCGAGGCGGACGCAATCGTCGCGATGGGCGGCCCGATGAGCGTGAACGACGACGAGACGCTGCCCTGGCTCCGCGAGGAGAAGGCCTGGATCGCCGAGGCCGTCCGCGCTGGGACGCCGTTCTTCGGCGCGTGCCTGGGTGTGCAGCTCCTCGCGGCGAGCCTGGGCGGCGAGGTGGCGGCCGGGCCTGCGCCGGAGGTCGGGCTCCTGCCGGTGTTCCTCACGGACGAGGCGGCCGAGGACCCCGTGTTCGCCGGCCTGCCGCGCGAGCTGCTCACGCTCCAGTGGCACGGCGACACGTTCACGCTGCCCGAGGGCGCGGTGCTCCTTGCCGGCTCGCCGGCGTACCCCAACCAGGCGTTCCGCTGGGGCGCGCACGCGTACGGCGTGCAGTTCCACCTCGAGCTCTCCCGCGAGATGGCGGAGGAGTGGACGCGGGTGCCGGAGTACGCCGAGGCGCTCGCGCAGGTGCTCGGCCCCGGCTCGGAGACGGCGCTCGTCGACGCGCTCGCCGAGCACGCGGAGGAGATGCGCGGGCACGGCAAGGCGATGTTCGGCCGCTGGATGGAGCACGTCGTCGCGGGACGCACGCCCGAACGCACAACGGCTTCGGCGCCGCCGGCTCGCTGACCTCGGCTAGAGCCGCCCAGCGTCCGTGATCCGCTGCAGGAACTGCCGCGTGCGGGGCTCTCGCGGCCGCGTGAAGATCTCCTCGGGCGGGGCCTCCTCGAGGATGACGCCGTCGTCGAGGAAGCACACGCGGTCGGCGATGTCGCGGGCGAAGGCCATCTCGTGCGTGGCGATCACCATCGTCATCCCGCCTTCGGCCAGGTCGCGGATCACGTTCAGGACCTCGGCGACGAGCTCGGGGTCGAGGGCGCTCGTCACCTCGTCGAGGAGCATCAGGTCGGGCCGCATGGCGAGCGCGCGGACGATCGCGACCCGCTGCTGCTGTCCGCCGGAGAGCCGGTCGGGGTACTCGTCGCGCTTGTCCGCGAGCCCGAAGCGGCGCAGCAGCTCGAGCCCGCGCTCCTCGGCCTCCGCGCGCGAGAGGCCGAGCGCCTTCGTCGGGGCGAGCGTCACGTTGCGGATGACGCTCATGTGCGGGAAGAGGTTGTACGCCTGGAAGACGATCCCGATCCGCCGTCGCACGCGGTTCACGTCCACGCCGCGCCCGGTGATCTCCTCGCCCGCGACCACGATCCGGCCCGCGTCGACCGGCTCGAGCAGGTTGACGCAGCGCAGGAAGGTCGACTTCCCCGAGCCGGACGCGCCGATCAGGCAGACGACCTCGTGCTCGGCCACGTCGAGGTCGATCCCGCGCAGCACCTCGAGCCCGCCGAACGACTTCCGCAGGCCCTCGACCGTGAGCGCGCTCATCGGCCACCCGCCGCGAGCTCCCGCCGCCGGCCGCGGGCGATCAGCCAGTCCGTGAGGCGCGCCAGCGGGATGGTCAGGAGGACGAAGAGCAGCGCGGTCACGAGGTACGGCGTGTAGTTGAAGCTTCCCGCGACCTCGATCTGCGACTGGCGGAAGGCCTCGACCGGCCCGATCAGGGCGACGAGCGCCGTGTCCTTCTGGAGCCCGATGAAGTCGTTCAGAAGCGGCGGCACGACCCGCCGCACGGCCTGCGGCAGGATCACATGGCGCAGCGCCTGCGGATGCGAGAGGCCGAGCGAGCGCGCCGCCGCCGCCTGGCTCGGGTGCACGGAATCGATCCCGGCCCGGTAGACCTCGGCGACGTAGGCCGAATACACGAGGACGAGCGAGACGACGCCCCAGAAGAGCGGCGAGGTCGGCACGCCCGAGAGCTGGAGCGCCGGCGCGCCGAACCCGAGGATGTAGATCACGAGGATCGTCGGGATCCCGCGGAAGAGGTCCGTGTAGGCGATCACGAGCAGGCGGACCGGGAAGAAGACGGGCCCGGGGACACTCCGGAGCACCGCGAGCAGGAGCGCGAAGACGAGGATCAGGCCCTCCGCGATCAGGAAGATCCGGACGTTCAGGCCGAAGGCGTGGACGATGTCCCGCCACGAGTCGCGGAACTCGTCGGCGTTGAAGAAGGACTCGCGGACCTCCGGCCAGCCGGGCGAGCTGCGGACGAGCAGTGCGACCAGGCCGAAGAAGACGACCGTGCTGACGATCGCGATCGCCGTGCTGCGTCCGCCCCCGTCGCCCGTCCCGCCGAGGATCCGCGACCGGCGGCTGCCGAGCGGGGTCGGCTCCGGCTCCGGCACAGGCCGGCGCTACTCGAGGACGGGAGCGCTCGCCTTGTCCGAGAGCCACTCCTGCTGGATCTGCTCGAGCGTGCCGTCGTCCTTGAGCGCCGCGAGCGCCCCGTTCACGCAGTCGACGAGCGGGTTGTCGAGCTCGAAGACCATCCCGAAGTACTCCTGGGCGCCGACGCTCGGGAACTGGCCGACGATCTTCGAGTTCTCGACCTGCGCGGCCGTCACGAAGAACGCGGTCGGGAGGTCGACGACGAGCCCGTCGATCTGCTTCGCCTTGAGCGCCGACACGCCGTCGTTCAGGGTGTCGTACACGGCCGGGTCCTGGCTCGGCTGGACGTTCTCGACGATGTAGTCGTAGCTCGTCGTCCCGACCGGGGCGCCGAGCTTCGCATCCTTCAGGTCGGCGACCGAGGTGGCGCCTGCGATCGGCGACGAGTTCAGCGCGACGACGGCCTGGTTGACGTCGTAGTACGAGTCGCTGAAGGAGACCGCGCGGGCGCGCTTGTCGTTGTAGGAGATCTGGTTGATGTCGAAGTCGAAGCTCTTCGGGCCCGGGCGGAACGACTGCGAGAACGGCACGACCGTCCACTCCACCTCGTCGGCCGAGAAGCCCAGCTGCTCGGCGACCGCGTAGGCGACCGCGCTCTCGAAGCCCTCGCCGCTCGCCGGGTTCGAGATTTCCCACGGATCGACCGGGTCGCCGCCGAACCAGGGCGGGTAGGCGGGATTGTCCGTCCCGACCGTCAGCTGCCCCGGCTGGACGAGCGTCAGGCTGTCCTTCGCGCACGCGTCGGCCGCAGCCGTGTCGGTGGCGGCGGGAGCGGTGTCCGCGGGCGCTGCGCCCGTGTCGCCGCCGTCGTCGGCCCCGCAGCCGGCCGCGAGCAGGGCGAGACCGGCGACGAAGAGGAGTGCGAGCGTCTTCCGCATTGATCGAGAGCCCGGGCCGGGGGCTGCCGAGCCTACCAGCCGTGCCGCGACCCGGCGGAAGGCCGAAGGCGAACCCACGCCCGGCTTGCACCGGCGCGTGGACGGCGTTAGACCTTCCGCATGCCGCGCGTCGCTCCGATCGGTCGAGATCGCGAGCTGGGGCTCCTCGTCCAGGCGGCCGAGGACGCCGCAGGCGGGCGCGGCTCGGTCGTCTTTCTCGAAGGCCCCACCGGCAGCGGCAAGTCCTACCTCCTGAAGGCGCTCGGCGACGCGGTCGGCGAGCTGCCCGAGGAGGCGCGGCCGGACGTCGTGTCCGTTCTCTGCTACGAGACCGGCGCCGGGAACCCGCTCGGCCCGTTCGGCGAGGTACTGCGGGCGCTCACGAGCCGCGAGCGCCGCGGAGACAAGGCGAAGCGGACGCTCGAGGTGATCGGCGAGGTGGCGCCCCCGCTCGTCGAGCTCATCCCCGTGATCGGGAAGCTCGCCGCGCTCGGCGTGAAGGCGGGCGCCCAGCTCGGCGTGTACGCGCTGGGCGGCAACCGCGAGGCGCAGCAGATGGAGCTGGCCTCGGACGTGGCGCTCGCGCTCCAGCGGGTCGCCGCGGAGCACCCGCTCGTCCTCGTCGTCGACGACGCGCAGTGGATCGACCCGGCGTCGACCGAGGTGGTGGCCAGGCTCGCACAGGATCCGGCGGCGCACGCGCTCCTGCTCGTGATCGCCTACGACCCGGGACTCGTCACGGACAAGGACGTGCTCGCGCGCGCCCGCTCCGCCGTGGCCACCCGCGCGGGCGTGCGGGGGCTGGCGCTGCCCGACCTGCCGGTCGAGGCGGTCGAGGCAGTCCTCCTCGACCGCTACGGGACGCTGCCCGGCGAACGGCTGGCCGAGTGGCTGCACGACCGGACCGAGGGGAGCCCGCTCTTCCTCACGCAGTACCTGGCCCGGCTCGAGGAGCAGGGCGTCCTGCGCGAGGCCGAGGTCGGCTGGACGCTCGAGGGGACGATCGAGGGGGATCCCGGCGGCTGGACGCTCGGCGGGGCGCTCGCAGAGGCGCAGACCCCCGACTCCCTGCTCGAGCTCCTCCGCCCCCGCGTCGCCGACCTCGACGAGGACGAGCGCGCGCTGCTCGAGACCGGCGCCGTGCAGGGCCGGCGCTTCCTCTCGACCGTCCTTGTCCGGCTGCTCGACGCGGAGGAGGACGCGATCCTCGACCGGCTCGCCCAGATCGCCCAGCGGCGCCGGATGATCGAGTCCGAGGACGTCGAGGACTGGTTCAGCGACCGCTCGGCGCTGTACGTCTTCGACCCGGGCGTCCTCCAGGAGCTCCTCTACGGGCGGTACGCGAAGAGCGGCTACGAGCGGCGGCGGCGTCACCTCGCGGTGGCGAAGGCGCTCGAGGAGCTCGTCGCGGGCGACGACCCGCCGCCCCGGCACGCCCTGCTCGACATCGCGCGCCACTACGAGGCGGCCGGGTCGCCCGTCGAGGCGGCGACCCGCCTGGTCGAGGTCGCCGACTCGTGCTTCGCGGAGGGCGCCGACCGGGAGGCCGCGACCCACGCGGACCGCGCCGTCCGGCTGCTCCGCGAACCGGTCGCCAGGCTGACCGGCGAGGCGCGCACGAGCGGCGAGCGGCTGCTGGCGCGGGCGATCCTGCTCGTGCTGCTCGGCGGCGAGCCGACCTGGAGCGCCCAGGGCGGGAACGGCACCGGCGAGCGCGTGCTCGACCTCGCGGCGGAGGCCGAGCGCGCGGCGGAGGCGTCCGGCGATCCGAGGCTCAGGGCGAACGCCCGCTACGCGACCGCCCATGCCCTCACCGCCTTCGCGGGTCTCGAGGAGGCGCTGGCCGCATACCGGGAGGCCCTCGACCTCGCCCGCGAGGCCGCGGATCCGCTGGCCGAGTTCGTGATCCGCATGAACTACGGCCACCAGCTCGACAGCAAGAGCCTGGCCGACGGCTGGGAGCAGCTCCAGCAGGCGCACAAGCTGCTCGCCGACGGCGCCCTCGACGCGCAGCTCGGGCCGGAGCAGCGGGCCACGCAGACCGCGAGCCTCGAGACGCTCCTCGGCGTCGCGGCCTTCGACCTGGGACGCTACGGCGAGGCGCTCACGCTGCTCGGGCGCAGCGCGGCCGCCCTCCGCGAGCAGCGGCGCCGCGACGAGGCGACGTGGGCGCTGGCGTTCCTCGGCCAGGTGCAGACCGCGATCGGAGCCTGGACGGATGCGGAGGAGACCCTTCGCCACGGGCTCGAGCTCCTCGAGGACGTTCCCGGCTCGCTGGGCCTCCGCGCCTACCTGCGCGCGCTGCTCGGCCGCCTCTTCGTCGAGTCGGAGCCGCCGCGGCTCGGTGACGCGCGCGAGACGCTCGAGGCCGCACGCGAGGAGACCGCCGCGTCCGGCCACAGGGCGACCATGCCGCTCGTCGCCGCCATGTGGGCGCAGCTCTGCCTGACGGAGGGGACCGCCGAGTCGCTGGCCGAGGCGGACGAGGTCCTCCGCGGCGCCGAGACGTTCGGCTGGGCGCGCAGCGAGATCGAGATCTGCTCGCTCCTCGCGCGGGTGGCCCTGGCTCGAGGCCCCGCCGCTGCCGCGGTCGAGCCGAGCAGCCGCGCGGTCGCCGAGCTCGAGGCCCGCGGCGGCGCCGTTCCGGCCGTCCGCAGCGAGGAGGTGCTCTGGACCCACGCGCTCGTTCTCCAGGCGACGGGTTCGACCGAGGAGGCGGCATCCGTCGCCGACCGGGCCGCGCAGCTCGTGCGCGAGAAGGCCGGCTCGCTCGAGGACGCCGGACAGCGGCAGACGTTCGAGAGCGGCGTGCGCCTGTCCCGCGAGATCCTTGCCGGTCTTTGAGCACCGGCCGACGACTCTGGGCGTCCCTCGCGGCCTCTGCGACGCTTGCCGCCGGCGCGTGCGCGAGCGGAAGCGAGATCGAGAACGCCGTCGGCGACGATGTCCCGGCCGCGGACTCGGTCACGTGCACGGACGCCGGCTCCGTCACCCGCGAGGGCGAGAGCGTCGTGGTCCACGAGTGCGTCCTGCGCTACTCCGGCGGCGACAGGTTCGACCGCTGCTACGTCCTCGAGAACGGCGCCGCCGTCGACGTCACCGAGGAGCTGGCCGGCGGCACCGAATCATTCACGTGCGCTGCGGGCCCTTAGCGGGAAAGGCGGGGGCGCGCTCTGCTTGCGGATCGACTACGACGCTGCCTGCTGCGCCTTCTGTCCGCCTTTCGACCACCGTCTCTCGTAGCGCTCCTCGTCAGGGTCGAGTTGCTCGACGAGCGACCGGAGCTTCTCCCGAAGTAGCACCAGTCGCTTGCTCGTCGATGCCGTCTCGTGGGTCAGCCCCTCCTCGAAGCGGCGAAGCCAGCGGGCGTACACGCGATCGTAGTTCTCGACGAACGTCGCATAGCCCACGCACGTCGACGTCTCCCCGTCGCGCTCGATCATTCGCTCGCCGATTGCCCGCTGTTCCTCGAACCACACCATGAACACCGTGCCGTATCGATCGTCGCCGAACGTGTCGCCGACGTCCTTGAAGAGCTCCGTGACCGCGCGCCGCTGTTCCGGCCGACGGAAGTTCAGGAACTGAATGTCGCGGCGGAGGATCTCCGTCCAGCAGAAGTACTGAGCGACTCTGTAGAGCGTCGATCGCACCGCGTCCTCACGCCGCGGGGAGCGCTTCCGCCCGTACGCCGCGAGGAACTGGCGGTCGGGATTGATGATGTTGTCCAGGCGCTCCTGCAGGTCGGCCGCGGCGGAGACGAGAGGCCCTCGGTAGCGGTTGAGCACCTTTTCGGCCTCGAACTCCTGCTCGAGCTTCTTGATTCGGGTTTCTCGCCGCTGCCCGGTGACGGCGTTCACGATCGCGACGACCAGACTCGCCGTCGCGGCGACGAGTGCGGCAATGACTGGCGGGTCCACGCGCGGGAGCATTGTATGCGCCCAGACGCGCCGACTCCTCGGACGGCTCTGTGGAAAGAAGCCCCGAGTGCAAGAGCTTCTTCAGAGCCGACGCCCGGACTCGAACCGGAGACCTCTGGTGAACGTCGCCGGTGTTTCCCCCTCGGTCGGGACTCTTCAGTAGGAGCGTTGGTCAAGTGTCGCCGCTTACCCCAAAATGAGGGCGTGAGCCTCGACACCAGCTCGACTCGACCCGGGCTCGAGCAGGGTCGCGCCGCATGTGCGACGGGAGCATGGGTCGACGCGTACGAGTCGCTGACACGGGCCGACGCCGCGGACCCACTCGAGCCTGACGACCTGGAGCTCCTTGCGAGAGCGGCGTACATGCTCGGCCGGGACGATGACTACCTGCGGGGACTCGAGCGTGCGCACTACGGCCACCTGGACGCCGGAGATGTGCCGCGCGCCGCACGCTGCACGTGGTGGCTCGGCCTCTGCCTGCTGCTTCGGGGCGAGGCCGCACCGGCGACGGGGTGGTTCGCACGTGGGGAACGGCTACTGGATCGCGAGCAACGTGACTGCGTCGAGTGCGGCTACCTCCGTCTTGCGGACATGCTCAAGTACTTCGAGGACGGCGACTTCCAAGCGGCGCACGATGCAGCCGCCGAGGCGATCGAGATCGGCGAGCGCTTCGCCGACCGCGACCTGATCGCAATGGGCGTGATGGACCAGGGACATGCGCTCCTCGAGCTGGGAAGGACCGCCGAGGGTCTTCGACTAGTGGACGAGAGCATGGTCGCGGTCACGAGCGGCGTGCTCTCGCCGATCGTCGCCGGGATCCTCTACTGCAACACGATCGCGGTGTGTCAGAGCGCATACGAGCTGCGCCGCGCGCGGGAGTGGACGAGCGCCCTGACGGCCTGGTGCGAGCGTCAGCCGGACATGGTCGCGCACCAGGGCGTCTGCCTCGTGCACCGCGCCGAGATCATGCAGCTGCAGGGGGCATGGGAGGACGCCCTGGAAGAGGCCCGGCGCGTCGCGGGGCTCGGTGTCTTGAATCAACGAGCCTCTGCCGGAGCCCTCTACGTCGAGGGAGAGCTTCATCGCCTGCGGGGTGACTTCGCCGCCGCCGAGGAGGCCTATCGCCTCGCGACCAGGCAGGGCGGCGAGCCTCAGCCGGGGTTAGCGCTGTTGCGACTCTCCCAGGGCAAGGCCGAAGCCGCGCTGGCTGCCATCCGACGCGCGGTCGGCGAGACGGGCGGCGAGACGCTGCGACGTGCGGCGCTCCTTCCCGCATGCGTCGAGATCGCGCTCGCAGCCGGAGAGGTCGAGGAGGCCGCGCTCACGAGCGAAGAGCTGAGAGCGATCGCGGACGTCCAGGGCAGCGATGCGCTGCGCGCGATGTCGGAGTGCGCCCGCGGAGCCGTCGCACTCGCACGTGGCGAAGCCTCTGACGCTCTGGCCGCAGCGCGCCACTCGTTACAGCTGTGGCTGGCGCTCGAGGCGCGCTACGAGGCGGCGAGGGCCCGCGTTCTCGTAGCGCTCGCCTGCGCAGAGCTCGGTGACCACGACAGCGCCGCCCTCGAGCTCGAGGCTGCTCGCGGGGTCTTCCAGGAGCTCGGGGCGGACCCGGACGTCGACCGGGTCGGCTCGTTGACGGCGCCCGGCGTTCCGCGCGACACGCACGGGTTGAGCCCTCGAGAGCTCGAGGTGCTGCGCCTGCTCGTCTCCGGGGAGACCAACAAGGTGATCGCCGCCGCACTGGTCCTCAGCGAGAGGACAATCGACCGACACGTCAGCAACATCTACGCGAAGCTCGGCGTCTCCTCGCGCGCGGCGGCGACCGCCTACGCGTACGAGCAACACTTGGTCTGAACTACCCATTCGACCGCGCCCCCAATTGGGTGGTTCCACCGAAGCGCTCGCGCAGCGCCCCTCGTAGCCTCGGCGAGAGCTCTCGACCGAGGAGGAGCCATGCCGAAGGCATACGACGCGATCGTGGTGGGAGCGCGCTGCGCCGGCTCACCGACTGCGATGCTGCTCGCACGCAAGGGCTATCGAGTTCTGGCTGTCGACCGCGCCACGTTCCCCAGCGACACCATCTCGACCCATCTCATCCATCCCCCCGGCATCGAGGCGCTCGACCGCTGGGGTCTGCTCAACCGTGTCGTTGCGACGAACTGTCCGCCCATCGACACGTACGTCACCGACTTGGGCCCCTTCACGATCACGGGAGAGCCCGGAACCGCGTACGCGCCCCGGCGGACCGTGCTCGACAAGCTCCTCGTCGACGCCGCCTCCGAAGCCGGAGCCGAGATCCGCGAGTCGTTCACGGTCGAGAGCCTCGTCTTCGAGGACGGACGAGTGGCCGGCGTTCGCGGACACGACAAGGGTGGGGCGACCGTCACCGAACGTGCGCGCGTCGTCGTGGGCGCCGACGGCCGCTACTCCCTCGTCGCCGACGCGGTCGGCGCCGAGGAGTACGACCAGAAGCCGAAGCTCTTGGCCGCCTACTACACCTACTGGAGTGGTCTGCCGATGGACGGGCGCTTCGAGACCTGGGTCCGCCCACATCGAGGTATGGCCGCCTGGCCCACGAACGACGAGCTGACGCTGGTCATCGCCGGCTGGCCCTACCGTGAGTTCGAGGCGAACCGCGGCGACGTGGAGCGCCACTTCCTTGAGACGGTTGAGCTGGCGCCCGCGTTCGCCGAGCGCGTTCGCGAGGCGAAGCGCGAGGAGCGCTTCGTCGGAGCAGCGGTCCGTGGCTACTTCCGCCGGCCCTACGGCGCGGGTTGGGCGCTCGTCGGGGACGCGGGCTACAACAAGGACTTCATTACCGCCCAGGGCATCCACGACGCGTTCCGCGACGCCGAGCTCTGCGCGGAAGCCCTCGACGAGGCGTTCTCCGAGAGCCGTCCGTTCGATGAGGCGATGGCGGCGTATGGCTCGACGCGCGACGGGCACGTCCACGCCATGTACGAGCTTACTGCGGACTTCGCCTCGCTCGAACCGCCGCCTCCGGACCTCCAGCACTTCCTCGCGGCGGTCTCGCGCACCCCGGAGGCGATGGACGGGTTCTCACGCGTTCTCGCCGGAGTGACCTCACCCGCCGAGTTCTTCTCCGAGGAGAACGCGGGGCGCATCCTCGCGGCTGCCGCATAGCTCCAGATCGTGAGGAGCCGACGCCCGGACTCGAACCGGGGACCCCTTCATTACGAG
>Ga0210115_1000543_pt1 | contig 10950 bp, 9 predicted proteins | sample MayberryNW_TuleB_2_FD_185526 | JGI IMG/M metagenome (GOLD analysis project Ga0210115, IMG submission 185526) | Wetland microbial communities from San Francisco Bay, California, USA, that impact long-term carbon sequestration - MayberryNW_TuleB_D2... | ecosystem: Environmental > Aquatic > Marine >... | reverse complement strand
GACACGGCGGCGTCGCTCCAGTCGACGACCCCGCTCAGCCGGCCGCCGTCGACCAGCAGGTGCTCGGCGCCCAGGTCGCCGTGCACCAGCACCCGGTGCGGACCCGGCTCCGGCACCGTGCGCCGTACCGTCGCGACGAGCGGCCCGGGGCCGGTGAGGTCGTCGGCGAAGACCGACAGGTCGTGACCCTCCTCCGGCAGCCCGAGCTCCGCGAGCCCGGCCACGTCGACGTCGTGCAGCCGGCGCAGCACCCGGCCGAGGGTCGCGGCCAGCCCCGGCGGCGCCGGCCGGCCGAGCAGCGGCTCGCCGGGCAGCCAGCGGTGCCCCAGCACGCCCTCCGCCTCGTCGACCAGCTCGGGCACCGGCACCGGGCACGGCAGCCGGGCCGCGAGCAGATGGAGCACCGCGGCCTCCCGCGCCAGCGACGCCGGGTCGCCGACGCGCAGCACGAGGTCGCCGGTGCGGTAGACGTCGTGGTCGAGGCCGCCGCCGACCCGGGTGAGCGACCCCGCGCCGAGGTCACGCCGGGCCAGCGCGGCCAGCGCCCGGTCCCGCGAGCTGCGCACCACCACCCTCCTCCCTCCGACGATGCCCCGCCGACGGTGACATCCTCGGGCCCTGCTCTTCGACACCGGGATCGTGGGCGACGAGGAGGCGGTCGTCCGCTACCGGCCGCGTTGGTTCCCGCTCGACGGCGGCCGCCCGCGGCGTCCTTCGTCGGGTCCCGGGCTCGGGACGTGTGGCCGGGGTGGGTGAGAGGGCCTGCGCGACACTAGCCGTCGCGCGACAGCAGCAGGGTGTCGAGCCCGCGGACCAGGCCGGTGAGACCCGGCGCGGCTCTGATCGCGAGCAGGGTGCCGGCGACGCCCCGCGGGCCTCGCGCAGCCCTGACGTGTCGGCGACGGCCACGTCGGCAGGCTGTGCCGGAGCCGCCTCGCCGAGTCGCTCGGCCAGCTCGCGGGCGGTGCCGCTCGGGGCGTCGGCCTTGCCCGCCGAGGCGTAGTCGCCCGGTCGATCACCGCGAAGTCCGCCGCCGTCAGCCCGGAGGTGCCGATCACCACGTGCACGCCGGCGGCGACGGCGGCCAGGGCGTGGCCGCGCGCGACGTCGTGCGAGGTGTAGTCGACCAGGACGTCGGCGCCGCCCAGTGCCTCCTCGACGTCAGTGGCCACGGTGACCCCGACCGGGTCACCGCCCCACGCGACCCCGAGGTCCTGGCCGGCGGCGCTGCGGGCGACGGCGCCGACCAGCCCGCAGGTCCGGCGCGCCCAGCACCGCCTCGGCGACCGCCCGGCCGGTCCACCCGGTCGCCCCCGCGACCGCCACCCGCGTCATGCCGGGCACGGTAGCGGCCTCACCGAGCGAGGCGGGCGTCGATCTCGGCGCGGGTGGGCATCGAGACAGCCGCCCCGGCCCGCTCGACGCTGAGCGCACCGGCTGCGGTGCCGCGGCGCACCGCCGGCTCCAGGTCGGCGCCGGCCGCCAGCGCTGCGGCCAGGGCCCCGGCGAACGCGTCGCCGGCCCCGGTCGTGTCCACCACCTGCGCCCGGAGCCCGCGAGCGGACCCGTCCCCGTCGGCCGACCGCCAGCGGGCGCCCTCCGCTCCGAGGGTGACGACGACGGCACGCACCTGGTCGGCCAGGACTGCGAGCGCCACGTCGACCGACGAGAGCCCGGTGACGTCGCTCAGCTCGTGCTCGTTGAGGACCAGCACGTCCACGGCCGCCAGCAGGTCGGCCGGCAGCGGCTGCGACGGGGCCGCGTTGAGGACCACGGTGACCCCGGCGTCGTGCGCCGCGGCGGCTGCCTCGGCCACCACCGGCAGCGGCACCTCGAGCTGCGCGAGCAGGACCCGGGCACCCGTGACGGCAGCGCGGCCGGGTCCTGCCGGACGTACGTCCCAGTTGGCGCCGGGATCGACGACGATGCTGTTCTCGCCGGACTCCTGCACCGTCACCAGCGCCGTCCCGGTGGGCCGGTCGCTCCGGCCGACGGCGGACGGGTCGACGCCCGCGTCACGGAGCGCCGCGAGCAGCAGGTCGGCGGCGTCGTCGCGGCCGACCGACGCGACGAAGGCGGTGCGGGCGCCGGCCCGGGCCGCAGCGACCGCCTGGTTGAGTCCCTTGCCGCCCGGCAGCCGGTCGCGGCCGAGAGCGAGGACCGTCTCGCCGGGCGCCGGCAGGCGGGCGACCCGCACGACCTCGTCGAGGTTGGCGCTGCCGAGCACGGTGACGTCCATCGTCCGCCGAGTATCGCCGACCGGCCGGGCCAGGCCCCGGCCGACGACTTCCGGTCGGACCGATGAGTTCCGGCCGTCGGCGGGGTCCCTTGTGTCGGGCCGGACGAGTAGCGTCGGGCCGAATCCGAGCACCGGCCGCGACAGCCATACGGAGGGACCATCTCAATGGCAGGCACACGTGTCCTCGTCGGGACCCGCAAGGGCGCCTTCGTCCTCACCTCGGACGAGGCCCGCACCGACTGGAAGGTCGACGGGCCGCACTTCCCCGGCATGGAGATCTACCACCTCAAGGGTTCGACTCTGAACCCCGACCGCATCTACGCCTCGCAGTCCAGCGGGTGGTTCGGGCAGGTCGTCCACCGCTCCGACGACGGCGGCGCGACGTGGGAGACGGTGGGCAACGACTTCACCTACGACGGCGTCCCGGGCCAGCACCAGTGGTTCGACGGCTCGCTGCGCGACTGGGCCTTCACCCGGGTCTGGCACCTGGAGCCTTCGCTGCACGACGCCGAGACGGTCTACGCAGGTGTCGAGGACGCGGCGCTGTTCAAGTCGACCGACGGCGGCACCACCTGGGCCGAGCTGTCCGGCCTGCGCCAGCACGACACCGGCCCGCAGTGGCAGCCCGGCGCCGGCGGCATGTGCCTGCACACGATCATCCAGCACCCGAGCGACCCGGACACGCTCTACGTCGCCATCTCCGCGGCGGGGGCGTTCCGCACCCGCGACGGCGGCCAGACGTGGCAGCCGATCAACAAGGGCCTGCGCTCCGGCGAGATCCCCGACGAGGACTCCGAGGTCGGCCACTGCGTCCACCGCATCGACATGCACCCGTCCAACCCCGACGTCCTCTACATGCAGAAGCACTGGGACGTGATGCGCAGCAAGGACGGCGGCGACTCGTGGCAGGAGGTCAGCGGCAACCTGCCGAGCGACTTCGGCTTCCCGATCGCGGTCCACGCGCACGAGCCGGAGACCATCTACGTCGTCCCGATCCTCAGCGACAGCTACCACTACCCGCCCGACGGCCGGCTGCGGGTCTACCGCAGCCGCAGCGGCGGCGACGACTGGGAGGCGCTGACCGAGGGCCTGCCCCAGTCCGACTGCTACGTCAACGTGCTGCGGGACGCGATGGCGGTCGACCAGCACGAGTCGTGCGGCGTCTACTTCGGGACGACCGGCGGCCAGGTCTACGCGTCCAACGACTCCGGCGACTCGTGGACCGCGATCGTCCGTGACCTGCCGGCCGTGCTGTCGGTCGAGGTCCAGACGCTGTCATGAGCACCGGCACCACGACAGGTGCCCGGGTGGTCCGGGTGGTCCTGCCCGCGCACCTGCGTGCGATGGCCAGGGCGCAGGGCGAGGTCCACCTGGACGTCGCCGGCGAGGTCACCCAGCGGTCGGTGCTCGACGCCCTCGAGGGTGAGTTCCCCATGTTGCTGGGCACCATCCGGGACCGGGCGACCGCCAAGCGGCGGGCGTTCATCCGGTTCTACGCCTGCGAGCAGGACCTCTCGCACGAGGAGCCGGACGCGGCGTTGCCCGAGCGGGTGGTCCGCGGCGAGGAGCCGTTCATGGTCATCGGGGCGATGGCCGGCGGCTGACCGGACTGACCGGGCAGCCGTCGGTCAGCTTCAGCGAGAGGCCCGCGAGCTGTCACCCTGGGTTCTCGGTCGCGCGGCCATCGCTGCTCAGGGACGGCAGTGCCGTGCTTGGTCGGCGACAGACGTTTCCGCGGAAACGCGGGCGCGCAGGAGCGGGAACTAGGCGTGGCGAGAACGGACCACGCCGACGGCCACCAGCGCGACGCCCACGGCAGTGAGCGCGATCCAGAGGCCGGCTTCGCCGATGCCGGCGATCAGCATCGTCGCGGCGAACAGCAGCAGCGGAGCAGCAATCCACAGGAGCGGCTTCATCACGGCACCTCCAGGATCAACCTCCACCTCCGGTCGTCAGCTACCCAGAGACTTTGGTCACCGTCGAGTGGTGCCGGCCTTGCCGACAGGGTCAGTGCAGGGGTGACCTCAGAACCGGCCGTGGCCGCCGCTCACCTGCTCGAGCTCGGCTCGCGGCTCGAACACGTTGCCGTCGGTCGGTCCGATGCGCTCCCGGGAGATCCCGGCGAGTCGCATCAGCGGGCCCACCATCCGGTCGAAGGCCCACGGCAGTGCGCTGAAACCCAGGCGCACCAACGGGTTCAGCGCGCCGACCGTCACCCGGTCCCGTGGCTGGTCGAGGCAGCGGACCATCGCCCGCGCGACCTTCTCGGTGCGGTCGACCGGGGGCGGCGGCCGTCCGACGTGCCCCTCGTACGACGCCGCCTGCCGGTAGACCGGCGTGTCCACCGGCCCCGGCGACACGACGCAGACGTGCACGTCGGGCAGGTCGCGGTTCTCGATCGCCAGCAGCCGACCCAGCCCGCGGACCGCCCACTTGCTCGTCACGTAGGAGCTCATGAACGGCGTCGTGATCTCGCCGAGCAGCGAGCCCGTCAAGATCAGCGTGCCGTGCCCCACCGAGCGGAAGTGCCGCAGCGCGGTGCGCGCGACGTTCGCCGAACCCACGACATCGGTGTCCACCACCCGCTGGAAGACGTGGGCGGGGACCTCCTCGAAGCGCCCGTACGCCACGACCGCGGCGGTGGTGACCCAGGCATCGACCCGACCGAAGCGGGTCAGCGCCTGGGCGAGCACCTGCTCGACCGCGCCGTCGTCGGCGACGTCGGCCTGGACGACCAGCGTGTCGGCCGCTCCCGCGGTTCGGCACTCGTCCTGCGCCCGCCGCAGCGCCTCGACGCTGCGCGACGACAGCACGAGACGGTCGCCCCGCGCGGCAAGCTGCAGCGCAGTAGCCAGACCGATGCCGCTCGAGGCACCGGTCACGACGACCACCCTGGGCGCGCCGTCGCCCCCGTCGCCGGGGAGACCCCGGTCGGTGCCGATCACGGCTTGAGGACGACCTTGACGCAGTCGTCCTGCTTCTGCTGGAACACCTCGTACATGTGCGGCGCCTCCTCGAGCGGCACCTGGTGCGTGGTGAGGTCCAGGACGCCGAGCGGATCGGCGTCGTCGGCGAGCAGCGGCAGGATGTCGTCGACCCAGCGCTTGACGTGGGCCTGTCCCATGCGCAGCGTGATGCCCCGGTCGAACATCTCCATCATCGGCAGCGGGTCGACCTCGCCGCCGTAGACCCCGGACAGCGACACCGTCCCGCCACGACGCACCGACTTCAGTGCGGCGTAGAGCGCATCCAGCCGGTCGACGGCGACCTTGTCGGTGAACGGCTGCGCGAGCTTGTCCGGGAGCAGCCCGACCGCCGCCTGCGCGACCTTCGCGGCGCCGCCCCGCGCCGAGCCGTGCGCCTCCATCCCGACGGCGTCGACGACGCTGTCCGGCCCGCGCCCGCCGGTCATCTCGATCAGCGTCGCTGCGACGTCGTCGACGGCGCGCATGTCGAGGGTCTCGACCCCGTGCCGGGCGGCCATCTGCAGACGCGCCTCGACGTCGTCGACCCCGATGACCCGGCCGGCGCCGACGTGGCGGCCGATCCGGGCCGCCATCTGCCCGATCGGGCCCAGCCCCAGGACGGCCAGCGTGCCGCCCTCGGGCACGTCGGCGTACCGCACCGCCTGCCAGGCCGTCGGCAGCACGTCGGAGAGGAACAGGTACTGCTCGTCCGGGGTGCCCTCCGGCACCTTGACCGGCCCGAAGTGCGCCTGCGGCACCCGCAGGAGCTCTGCCTGCCCGCCGGGGACCGAGCCGTAGAGGGAGGTGTAACCGAACAACGAGGCGCCCTTGCCCTGCTCCTTCACCTGCGTCGTCTCGCACTGGGCGAACAGTCCGCGCGAGCACATCCAGCACGATCCGCAGGAGATGTTGAAGGGGATCACGACCCGGTCGCCCGGACGGATGTGCGTCACCTCGGCGCCGACCTCCTCGACGATGCCCATCGGCTCGTGCCCGAGGACGTCACCCGCCGTGAGGTAGGGACCCAGGACCTCGTAGAGGTGCAGGTCCGACCCGCAGATCGCGGTCGAGGTGATCCGGACGATGGCGTCGGTGGGGTGCTGGATGGTCGGGTCGGGGACGTCGTCGACACGTACGTCGCGGCGCCCCTGCCAGGTGAGTGCTCTCATGGGGCGCGCCCTACCCACTCCAAAGCGGACAAGTCCGGCTGCTCCGGGCAATGCGTGGAACTTCTTGCCGTCGTGACGCTAGGTGACGGACCCGCCGCGTGGTTATCTCGGCGTATGCGCCGGATGTCCCGTGCTCTGCCGATCGCCTGGGCGGTCGCGGGGACGGTCGGCGCCCTGGCCTCGGTGCTGGTGCCGACCGGGTCGTGGCGCTCCGTGACGGTCCTGGCCGTCGCTCTCGCCGCCGCCGCCGTGGTCGTCCTCGGCACCCGGCTGCACCGGCCGCCCGCGCCGCGGCCGTGGCTGCTGCTCGCCGCCGCCCTGGCCGCCTTCGCCGCCGCCGAGGCGGTCACCGAGCTGGTGGACCGCGCCTGGGCCGTCGACGCCCTGCGCCTGGCGGGCTACCCGCTGCTGGTCGCCGCCCTGGTCGCGGTATGGCAGGCCCGCCGGGCCGACCCGGGTTCGGCCGGCTGGGCCGGCTGGGTGGACGCGGCGGTGGTCGCCGTCACCACCGCCCTCGGCTACTGGGTCTTCGTCATCGACCTGGAGGGCCTCGGCGCCACGGCCCAGGCCGTCCAGCTGGGCTTCCTCGTCGCCGACGTGGTCGTGGTCGCGCTGGTCACCAGGCTCGTGGTGGCCGACGTGTCGAGCACGGCCTTCGTGCTGCTGGCCGCGGGCGCGGCCGTCCTGGTCGGCACCGACATCGCAGTTCTGCTGCAGACCGACCTGACCGCCGAGCCCGCCCCCGACCTGGCGACCGCGGCCTGGCTGGTCGCGTCGGTGCTGCTGGCCACCGCTGCTCTGCACCCGTCCATGAGCACCGTGACCGAGGGCGCCCCGGCGCGCGAGGAGCCCGAGGACGCGGCCACCCGGCTCGGGCTGCTCGGCGCCGTCGTCCTGCTGCCGCCGCTGACCATCGCACTGCAGGCCGTGCGCGGCGACACCTCCGACGTCCCGGTTCTGGTCGTCGGGATGGTCCTGATCATGCTGCTGGTGCTGACCCGCGTGGGTCTGCTCATGCAGGCGGTCGCGGTCACCGCCGAGCGGGAGCGGACGCTGCGCGCCGCCGCTGCCGCCTTCGTGGCCGGCGGGGACCGGCGCGGCGTGCACGCCGCCGCACTCGACGCCGTCGACCTGCTGCTCGGCGGCACCGTGGTGGTCAGCCGGATCGTCGACCTGGTCGACGCGAGCGGCCCAGAGGTCATCGTGACCGCCGGCGGGCGGCGCCTCGAGGCCAGCCACAAGCCGGTCGCCCACCCGCTGCTGCGCGCCGTCGAGTCGGCAGCACCGGGCTGGCCGCGGGTCGAGTCCCTGGACCGCGACCTGCTCGCCCGGCTGGACATGCGCGGCCGCCGAGGCCACCTGGTGGTGCGCCGGGTCGCGGTCCACGACGAGCTGCTCGCCCTGGTCGTCGTCGTGACCGCGGCGACTCCGGACGTAGGCACGACCCAGACCCTCGACACCCTCGCCGCGCAGCTCGGCCTGGCCCTGGAGTCGCAGACGCTCAGTGCCGAGCTGCACCTGCGCCAGGGCGAGGCGCGGTTCCGGGCGCTGGTGCAGAACTCCTCGGACGCGATCCTCCTGGTCGACGGCTCGGGTCTGGTGACCTACCAGGGCCCGTCCGCCGAGCGGGTCCTCGGCTACCGGCCGGAGGCGCTGCTGGGCAGCGGGCTCGAGGACCTGAGCGACCCGCAGGACCTGCTGCGGCTGCAGTCCCAGCTGACCGAGGTGCTGGCGCGGCCCGGGCTGAGCCGGCGCATCGAGCTGCGGCTGCGTCGCCAGGACGGCGAGCTGGTCGACGTCGAGGCGGTGCTCAACAACCTGCAGGCCGATCCCAGCGTCGGGGCGACCCTCGTCACCGTGCGCGACATCAGCGAGCGCAAGCGCTTCGAGCTGACCCTCACCCACCAGGCGTTCCACGACGAGCTGACCGGGCTGGCCAACCGCGCCCTGTTCACCGACCGGGTCGCCCACGCCCTGCGCCGGCGTGAGCGGGACTCCCGGGTCATGGCCGTGCTGCTGCTCGACCTCGACGACTTCAAGACCATCAACGACAGCCTCGGTCACGCCGCCGGAGACGCCCTGCTGCGCGCGGTGTCCGAGCGGCTGGAGAACCTCGTCCGGCCCGGCGACACGACGGCCCGGCTCGGCGGCGACGAGTTCGCGATGCTGCTGGTCGACCTGCCGTCGGAGGAGTCGGCCGTCGTCGCGGTCGAGCGCATCCTGGCGACCCTGGCACAGCCGCTGGTCATCGACGGCCGCGAGGTCTTCGCCCACGCGAGCATCGGCGTCGCGTTCGCCGGCGACGAGACCAGGGACCCGGAGGAGCTGGTGCGCAACGCGGACGCCGCGATGTACGTCGTCAAGACGGACGGCAAGGGCCGCTACGCCATCTTCGAGCCGCACATGCATGCCGCCGCGGTGCACCGGCTCGACCTGCGGGCCGGCCTGCAGCGCGCGATCGACAACGGCGAGTTCGTCCTGCACTACCAGCCGATCGTGTCCATGCAGACCGGCCGCATCGCGGGGCTCGAGGCCCTCGTCCGCTGGGAGCACCCGCAGCGGGGACTGATGGCTCCCGACTCCTTCATCCCCCTCGCCGAGGAGACCGGCCTGGTCGTACCCCTGGGGTTGTGGGTGCTGGACCGGGCCTGCCGGCAGGCGGCCGAGTGGGCCCGGCTCGACCCGGACGTGACGGTCAGCGTCAACGTGTCGCAGCGCCAGCTGCGCCGGCCCGACTTCGAGCGGGACGTCGACCGGGTGCTGCGCGACTCGGGCGTCGACCCCGGCCGGGTCAACCTCGAGATCACCGAGAGCGCCGTCATGAGCGACGTCGAGTCGACCATCCAGCGGCTCCAGGAGCTCAAGGCGCTCGGCGTGCGGATCGCGGTGGACGACTTCGGCACCGGCTACTCGTCGTTCAGCTGGCTGCGACAGCTGCCGGTCGACGTGCTGAAGATCGACAAGGAGTTCGTCGGGGAGCTCGGCCACCGGGAGCAGAGCGGCTTCCTGGTGGCGACCATCATCGACCTCGCGCACAACCTCGGCCTGCGCACGGTCGCCGAGGGCATCGAGCGCACCGCGCAGCTGGACCGGCTGCGCGACATGCACTGCGATCTCGGCCAGGGGTTCCACGTCGGCCGGCCGATGGTCGCCGCCGACGTGGTCGACCTGCTCGCGGTCGAGGACGGGCGCCACCGGTCCACCCAGTCCGCCTAGGCCGTTCCGGCGCCGACGGCCACCTAGTCTTCGACGGTGCCGGACCTCACCTGGCTCGACTGGGCCGTGCTGGCCGGCGCCGTCGTGGCGATCGGCTTCGCCAAGACGGCCGTCTCCGGCACCGGGTCGCTCGCGGTCGCCGGCTTCGCGCTGGTGCTGCCCGCGCGGGAGTCGACCGGGACGATCCTGCCGCTGCTCATCCTCGGCGACCTGTTCGCGATCGGCTTCTACCGGCGGCACACCGACTGGCGGCTGATCCGCCGCCTGGTGCCGTGGGTGGGCGTCGGCATCGTCGGCGGCGCCGCGTTCGTGGCCGCGGTGGACGACACGGTCATGCGACGCACCATCGGGCTGGTGCTGCTCGTGCTGACCGTGGGACAGCTGGTGACCCGCGGCGGTCGGCTGACCCGGTGGCTCGGCCCACCGCAGGACGGGACGCCCTCGACAGGTCACCGGTGGGCTGCCGCGGTGGCCGGGGTCGCAGCCGGGTTCGTGACCATGGTGGCCAACGCGGCCGGTGCGGTCATGACCGTCTACCTACTGCTGTCGGGGTTGGCCATGCTCGAGTTCCTGGGCACCGCAGCGTGGTTCTTCTTCCTGGTGAACCTGGCCAAGCTGCCGTTCAGCATCGGGCTCGGCCTGGTCGTGCCGGGCTCGCTGCTGCTGGACCTGGTGCTGGCGCCGCTGGTCGCCGTCGGGGCGTTCGGCGGGCTGTGGGTGGTCCGCCGGCTGGACGAGGACCAGTTCGAGAAGGCGGTGCTCACGCTTGCTGCGCTGTCGGCCGTACCGCTGCTGCTGTGAGCGCCCGCCAGCGGACCGCAAGTCCTTCGCAAGCGGCCCGGTGTGCGATGTCCTCATGAGCACGAGCCAGGCCGCGACGGAGACGACCGTGCCGACCCTGCCGACCCTGCCGCGAGACCGCTCGGTGCTGGTCGCCGTCCTCGCCACGACGGCGGTGTCGCTCGTGGGAGCGGCCGTCTCGGTCGCCGGCGACCTCAGCCCGACCTACCTGGACGCGCTCGGCCCGGACGGCCACCTGTCGGTGCCGCTGCCGATGACGGCGTTCCAGGTCCTGACCGCCCTGCTGGCTGCCGCCGCGCACCGGCGCCGGGCCCTGGTGGGGTCGGGCCTGCTGGCGGTTGCGGTGACGGTCGCGCTGGTCTCCGGACTCTTCGACGGCGGCTACTCCGACGACCGGCTGGATGCCGGTCAGCGGGCCGTGCAGGTAGTCCTCGTGCTCAGCCTGGTCGTCGTGGCCGGCCTTGCGGCCCGTCGGTTCGCCCGCGTGCTCAGGACCCGCTCACAGTGACAGCGGGGTCGCGCAGCCGCCCTCGCCGCGGTCAGACCCGGCACTAGTCGA
>Ga0210115_1000542_pt1 | contig 10954 bp, 13 predicted proteins | sample MayberryNW_TuleB_2_FD_185526 | JGI IMG/M metagenome (GOLD analysis project Ga0210115, IMG submission 185526) | Wetland microbial communities from San Francisco Bay, California, USA, that impact long-term carbon sequestration - MayberryNW_TuleB_D2... | ecosystem: Environmental > Aquatic > Marine... | reverse complement strand
ATCCGCATCCTGGTCCAGTCTGGGCCAATCTCCTTCCGCCACGGCGGGCGGCACTCGTAGATCGTGATCGTGTTGCCACGGACCTTGTACTCGATTCTCAGCTTGTCGTCATGCTCGGCAGGCACCTTCGTCGCGCAGTAGGTTGCGATGAGCGATATCGCGGGATCCAGTACCTCGGGGGGCAGTGCCATCGGTCTCAAATCTAACCGCGGCACGGTGCTCGGCATGCCGTCGCTGCCAGACGGAGTTCTCGCGGCCGGTCCAACGACTCCGCAAGACGTCTCCCGAGGTTGGTCCGAATCCCGCGCACTCGCCATGGAGCCGCGTCATACTGGCGGTATGACTCACAAGGTCGGGATCAAGGGCCAGGTGGTGATCCCCAAGGCGATCCGAGACGAGATCGGGATCAAGCCGGGCGACGAGGCGATGTTCGAGCCGAACGGGTCCGAGGTCCGGGTGCGGGGGGTCAGCGACGATCCACCCGCCGTGCCGACGGGATTCGCACTCTGCGCGGTATCTGGGCCGGGGCTGGGGGGCGGCACGGAGGAGCTGCTGCGCGAACGCGACGCCGAGGAGCGCAAGGCCCAGAGGTGGGGCGTTGATCGTCCTCGATAGCTGGGCGCTGCTGGCTTATCTCAAGGACGAGCACTCGGCAGATCGCATCGAATCTGCCTGGCTCGAGGAGGGGCGACGATCTGCTCGAACAGCCTCGGCGAGGTTCTCTGCATCCGCATACGGGGCGACGGGGAGGACTCGGCAGTCGCCGACATCGACCGGGTGCGTCAGCGTCTTGATGTCATTGACCCGGACTGGCCTCTCGTATCGGAGGCGGCGAGGGTCAAGGCCCACGGCGGTCTCTCGTATGCCGACGCCTTTTGTCTCGCGACTGCCCTCCGGGCAGAGGCGCCCCTCTGGACCGGCGACCCCGAGATCGTTGACCGGGCAGCTGAGCATTCATGCGCGGTCGTGGATCTGCGCGCTCCGGCTGAGCGAGTCGCCCCGAGGAGCGCTTTGAGGCGGCCGACACGTTGACAACGAGTACGCAGCTCGCGTCGATCTCGCTTGAAGATGCGGTCGAGGCGATGCTGACGGCTGGTGGCGTCGGTTCAAGGGCCGCTGACGTGGAGGCTCGAGAACAAATCTCGCTAACGTCGCATTCTTATGTTCCTGATCGATAGAGAACTTCACGAACTTCTCGACCCGCCGTCGAATATCATCGAAGGACTCAACCCGAACCGAGTCGCAGGCTCAAAGGATGATCCGGTCCAGCCGGCGTCGGTGGATCTGACCATCGGGGGGATCTACATCCCCGGCTCCAAGAAGGGCGCGGACGGCTCGGCCGGTCACCCCATCACGGACGAATCGCTCGGCAGTGGCAAGACGGCGGTGATCGAGACCAACGAGATCTGCCATCTCCCCCCCAACATTGGCGCCATCGGCTTCCCGCCCACCTCGGTCTCTGCCAACGGACTGCTCATGACGAATCCTGGCCACGTGGACCCCGGGTTTCACGGCAAGCTCAGCTTCACGGTCATTAACATGGGAAGAAAGCCATACCCGCTCAAGGTTGGCGGGGACATTGTCACGCTTCTGATCTTCCGTCTGCCCGACAACGCGAGGGCGCCGTACGACAAACGGAACCCGGATGAGCAGGGAGTCACCGAAGCACGGCTCGACAAGCTCTCCCACGAGTTCCTCGACGTGAGCGAGAAGGCGAAACGTGCGGCCAAGGAAGCCGAACGTACCACGCGCGCGTGGGGCCTCGCTGCACCGATCATTGTTGGCCTCCTAACTCTCGTGGGCGTGTTTATCACGAGTTCGCACGCTCACGACAAGGACATCAGCAACTTGCAGCGAGATGTGAAGGTACTACAGGAAAACGTCAAGGTCGAGAGATTCATCACCGAGCTTGCGGTCGAGAAGAACCACCATCCCCAGGTCACGGTCAACCTTGACAAGCGCGACCGGCACGAGGGACGCAGGTGACGCGCGCGCCCGAGCCTCGGCTGTACGTCGTCGCCCGCCCTACCCTTGACCACGAGGCCGTTACGGCTTTCCTTAGCGATGAAGAAACGACCTGGCGCAGGACACCGGGCGCTACGGACTCGGAGGAGCTCGTTGAGGTGGCCGGCCGGGTTTGCTACATGTCGTTCGGGGGGCGGCAGTCCCCCCGCATGAACGCCGAGTACCTGGCCAGACTTGTCGAGCAGGGTCACCACAGTGTCCTCGAGCACGCTTCGTGGACCTTCCTGTTGACCGGCGTTACGCGGGCATTTACCCACCAGCTCGTGCGCCATCGCATCGGGTTCTCCTACAGCCAACTATCCCAGCAATATCACGACGAGCGCGAGGCCAATGCCGTGATGCCCGAGGCTATTCATGCGCGACCGCACTTGGCGGCGATATGGCAGGACGCGGTTGACGGGGCGCAGCAGGCATATCGCGATCTACTCGACGCGCTCGCGCGTGAGGACATCGAGCTTTCCGAACGCGAATCGCTTCGACTCGTTCGCAGTGCCGCACGCACCGTCTTGCCGGCGGCGACCGAGACGAAGATCGCGTTCAGCGCGAACGCGCGTGCGCTGCGGCACTTCCTAAGCGAGCGCGGATCGCTGTCGGGCGATGAGGAGATGCGCCGCGTCTGTGTGCTGATTCTTGAGGCTGTGCGCGACGATGCTCCTGGTCTGTTCTCAGACTTGACGACCATCGAGGGCCCGGCTGGCGTCGAGGTGGTCCTGTCCAAGTGTTGACGACGCGACGCCTGGTCATCGTGACCGGTCCTTCGCACGCCGGCAAGAGCGCCACCATCGCCCAGACCAGACGCGCGTTGACGAGCCGCGCTGCCGTTGTCGCGATCGACGACATCATCGCCAGCTTCGACCTGGGCGAGGACGATCTATGGAAGGAGGGCCTCCCCGCCGCCTACGACGTGGCGGTCGCAAGCGCAACTGCCCTGCTCCGGCGTGACTTCGTTGTGTTCGTTGAGAGCACGTTCACGTTCGTGCCGCCGGATGGCACGACGCCAGTGGTCCATCCCGAGCAGCTGCGCCGACTGATCGATGCGGCCGAGGCTGTCGATGCGTCGTGGCTCGTCGTGCGCCTCGCCTCCCGCGTGGAGGAGCTCCTGCGCCGGGGCAAGGCAACCGGCCGACTCGACCCGGACATTGTCCAGGAGACGTGGGGGCTGCACCGCGAGTGGATGCCCGGCATCGAGATGCGTGAGCTCGATACGAACGCGATGTCGTCCGACCAGGTGGCTGCTGTGCTGCTGGACGCGATCGCAGGCCCGCGCCCACAAGGCGCTTGAGCGAACGACGTCGCACCAGGGATTTCCGCAAGCAGCGGGATCGCGGCCCGCCAGAGGCGCTTACTAGGCGTACAACCCCAGTTCCGTCCTAGCCACGGCCGAAGATGATCCCCGATGGTCAACGTCACTACCTACAGCCCAATCGGCGAGGAAGAGCTCGTGTTCGGGCTCGTCTACGGCGCTGGCACGGAGGTCGAGCCTGTTGAACGTCTGCTCCGCGAACGTCTCCAGCCGTACGCGTACGAGCTTCGCGGCGTCCACCTCAGCGACTACTTCTCGGCCATCCTCAGCAATAAGTCATTCAGTCGCGAGACGCCCGATGCAACGCGGCAACTTCAGGGAATGGGGGATGACCTGCGCAAGCGCACCCGCGCAAATGACGTGCTAGCGACGCTCGCCGCCTACCTGATCGCGGCGATCCGGGCGCACGAACACCCGCCGTCGAGGACTGCCTGGTTGGTGCAGTCCTTCAAGCGCCCCGAGGAGATAGAAAGCATGCGCGCGATTTACGGTACGCGCTTCATTCTCCTTGGGGTGCACGTGCCCGAGGTCATTCGGCACCGCACGGGCGCGCGTCGCTGGCAGCGCTGGGCGGCTGTCACCTCCCGTCGCTACGAGGAGGAGGCGAAGACCGATATCCGTCGTGATGAACATGATCCCGGGGTCACGTACGGGCAGGAGCTGCGGCGCGCCTTCGCGCAGGCCGACTTCTTCATCGATGCGCGAACCGACGAGCGGCTCAAAGACACCCTGCCGCGCGTCATCCGCGTGATCTTTGCCGAGCCGTTCGAGCCGCCGCAACGTGACGAGCAGGCTATGTATCACGCGTTCACGGCTGGCATGCGCAGCGCCGAGATGGGGCGCCAGGTCGGGGCCGCAATTGTCTCGCCACAGGGCGACGTAGTCGCGGTCGGAACGAACGAGGTCCCCGCCGGAGAAGGCGGCCTCTATTGGTCCCCAGATCAACCGGACGGTCGCGACTTCGCCCAGCAGCCGCCGCTCGACTCCAACACAGTCTGGCAACGCCGCATCGCTCGTGAGCTCGTCATTGCCATGGCCAATAGCGGTTGGCTCAACAAGAAGCGGTTGTCATTTGTGCGCGCGAACGAGCCCGACATCAACGAGGAGCAGCTCGACAGCTTCCTCACGGACGTGGCCGCGACCAGATTCGCCGACATCACGGAGTTCGGTCGTGCCGTGCATGCCGAGATGGACGCGCTCACGACGGCTGCCCGCTTCGGCCGCTCTGTGAACGGCTGCACTGCCGTCGTGACGACTACGCCATGCCATGGCTGCACTCGGCATCTCATCGCGAGCGGGATCAAGCGCGTCGTATTCATCCATCCCTACGAGAAGAGCCTCGCCCGTGACCTTCACGAGGACGCGCTCGTGCTCGAACCGGAAATGCCCCGACCGATCGAGGGCAAGGTCGCGTTCGAGCAATACATTGGTGTGGCGCCGCGGTGCTTCCCCCAGTATTTCGACTTCGGCCAAACGAGACGTCGGGATAAGCGAGGGCACGCTGCTCGCCCGCCCGAGCGTTTCAAAGCACTCGCGCGAGTGCTCCAAACGACCGGCTCCTTCTCTTTCGGCGGGCCGACGGTGCCTGACACGACCGTCAGTCAGCTTGAGAAGGTCGCCGCGCAGCGGTTTCAGCAACTCGCCGAAGCAAATGAGCTGAAAGTGCCCCGACCTGCAGCTTGAAAGGAGAACCGAACATGACCGACGAGATCTGCATCGCGACAAAAGATGATCTGAAATGGCTGAACGACGGCTTTGACGAGGAGGCGATGGCACGGCTCGACGCCGCCTACTTCGAGAAGGCGGCCAATGCATCGGCTACACCGCCGCACTGGCGGTTTCCCGACATCGAGGCCACCGATACTCGGGAGGGAGAGCCAGCGTAAGCGCGACCAGGGACGAGTACTCTGCTGGCCTCGCGGTCGCGTGCCTCCAGGTCAGGATGCTGTAAAGTCTTGCATTCAATGAATGCGCGAATTGAATGCAAAGGAGGGTGACGATCAAAGCATTGACGATCAGGAATCTGCCCCCGGGCATCGCCGACGCCTTGGAGCGCGAGAAGCGCCGGCGGGGGAAGTCCCTCAACCAGACGGTCATCGATCTGCTCGGCCAGGGACTCGGCGCGCCGGGCGAGCGCTCCAATGGGCTGGGTCGCTTGGCCGGGAGCTGGAGCGAGGATGAGTTCCATGACTTCGAGCGGGCGACCGCGCCGTTCGAGGGTGTCGATGAGGAGCTCTGGCGTTGAGCTCCTACTGCCTCGATACCTCGGCATACAGCAACTTCAGGCGGGGGAACGAAGAGGTGGTGGCGCTACTCGACAGGGCTGAGCTGGTGGGCGTGTCGACGATCGCGCTCGGAGAGTTGCGCGCCGGCTTCGCGCTCGGCGGCCGGCGCAAGCGCAACGAAGCCGAGCTGGACGCCTTTCTCGACAACCCCGCGGTGGAGGTACTGCAAGTCGATCCAGAGACCAGTCGCCACTACGCGGAGATTGTCGCCGAGCTGCGCAGGGAAGGAACGCCGCTCCCCACCAATGACATCTGGATCGCCGCCGTCGCAAGTCGAAACGGCGCCGCGGTCCTGACCTGCGACGACCACTTCGAGCACATCGCCCGGATCGGTTCGATCGTCATCGACAGCTGAGGCGTCGCGCATCCTTATCGCAGCGGCGCAACGTCTGTGTCGATCGACGCTGCGTGGTTCGACCAAGGCCGTCGATGTCGCCGCCGGGCGGGATCCATCGCCGTGCTCGAGCTATAGGCTTTGTTCCAATGCCGGTTCCGTCGGTTGATCCGACCAAGCCCCGCCGTATCCGCAAGGCGCTGATCGAACCGCTGGCTCGAAGCGAGGCGGGTCGCTGGTGGTTGATCAACGTCTCGCCGAAGCTCGACAAGGCGGTCTTTCGCCTGAGTGGAGGACGCTTCACGACGATTCCCACCCACATCCTCGTCCTCGTTCATACCGGGGCCCGTTCGGGAAAGATGCGGGAGAACCTGCTCACCTACTTCACCGACGGCGACGACCTGATCGTGATGGCATCCAATTACGGTCGCGAGCGCCATCCCGGCTGGTTCTACAACGTCAAGGCGAACCCCGACGTGGAAGTGCGCGCGGCCGGTCGTCGGGGTCGATATCGGGCCCGGGTGGCCGAGGGCGAGGATCGCGAGAGGCTCTGGGGGCTTGCCAAGCAGCTGACCAAGGCCTACGCGGATTACGAGAAGCGGGCAAGCGACCGGACGATCCAGGTTGTCCGCTTGACCCCGGTCGACGGCAGCGGCTGAGGCGTCGATGACCAAGAGAGCCATGACCCCAGCGCAGGCCGAGGCCCTCTACGGCAATCGCTTCCTGGTCGAGGATGCGCCTGCCACCGAGTTCCCTGTCGAGGGAATGCCGTCGATCGATGCGATGCGGTTGGTCGGCGAGGAACTGATGCTCGAGGGGGAGCCGTACAAAAACCTCGCCACCTTCGTCACGACCTGGATGGAGCCCGAGGCGCAGCGGATCATCGGCGAGAACCTCTACCGCAACTTCATCGACCACGCCGAGTACCCGATCTCGGCCGAGATCGAGCAGCGCTGCATCCGCATGCTCGCCGACCTCTTCAACGCCCCCGGCGAGACCACGGGCGCCCGCACCCAGGGCTCCTCGGAGGCGATCATGCTCGGCGCCCTCTCGCTCAAGTGGAAATGGAAAGAGCGCCGCGAAGCCGGATCGAAGCCGGTCGACAAACCGAACCTGGTCTTCGGCGGCGACGTCCACGTCGTCTGGGAAAAGTTCTGCCGCTACTTCGACGTCGAGCCGCGGATCGTGCCGCTGCAGCCGGACAAGTACACGATCGGGCCCGGGGACATCGAGCCGCACGTCGACGAGAACACGATCGGCGTCGCCGCTGTCCTCGGCACCACCTTCACCGGTCACGCCGACGACATCGTCGGCATCGACAAGCTCCTCGTCGACCTGAAGGGCGAGAGGGGCCTCGACGTCCCACTCCACGTCGACGCTGCCTCGGGCGGCTTCGTCTGGCCCTTCCTCTATCCCGATTCGGCCTGGGACTTCCGGCTCGAGCAGGTGCGTTCGATCAACGTCTCCGGCCACAAGTTCGGGCTCGTCTACCCGGGTATCGGGTGGTTGATCTTCCGCGAGAAGGCCGACCTCGCCAAGGACCTCGTCTTCTACGAGAACTATCTCGGCAAGACCGACGCTACCTTCACCCTCAACTTCTCCACCGGTGCGGCGATGGTGCTGGCCCAGTACTACAACCTCGTCCGCTTCGGGCGCAAGGGGTACGGCTACATCATGGAGACGATGCAGAAGAACGCCAGGGCGCTGGCGGAGAAGCTCGAGGCGATGGATCGCTTCGAGCTGATCGGCGCCAGCAAGGAGCAGCTGCCGCTGGTTGCCTTCCGGCTGGCCGACGAACAACCCTACGACGAGTTCGACGTCTCCTGGCAGCTCGCGGCCGAGCGCGGCTGGATGCTGCCCTCCTACACGATGCCGCCCGACGCGCAGGACGTCACCGTGATGCGGGCGCTGGTCAAGCTGACCCTGAGCCGCGCCCGCATCGATCACCTCGCCGACGACATCGCGCAGGCATGCGAGACGCTCGACCGCAAGGGGGGCGCCGATTCGGCAGAGCGGGCGAAGGTGAAAAGGGGCAGCGGCTACTAACCGAGCGGGCGGCGGATGACTGCAGGGGGCGAGCTCAACTCACCGGGGCGACGAAGGTGCGGTCGCCGACGCGGACGCCGACCGCCTCGGTGCGGGAGAGGTCGAGGGCGGCGCTGAGGACCGCGTTTGAGTCGTCGCCCCAGCGGTAGCGGAAGCTGCCGGCCGACACGCGTCGCCCGTGGGGACCGCGGAGGAACACGCGGCAAAGGGCACCGGAGGGCGCGCCCTTTACGTACATGTGGATCTCCGTGCCGTAGGCGTGCGGCACCAGCTTGGCGCCGATGTGCAGTCCGGCCGGCAACGAGCCGAACGAGACGTGCGTCTCCGGCGGGCCCTCGCCGGCCGGCAGGACGAAGATCGCCAGGACGACGGCGACCGCGGCCGCGGTCGCGCCGCTGAGCGCCAGGCCCAGCCGCAGCCGCCGCCGGCGCACGGTGCGCTGCTCGGCGTGGATCGTCGCCGCCACCCGCTCGGCCAGCGCCGGCGGCGGCGACGGCGCGGCGGCGATTCGCTCGGTGTCGGCCAGGGGCAGCAGTCGCACCACGCCCGCCAGGGACTCCAACTCGGCCCGGCACTCGGCGCAGCCCTCGAGGTGCGCCTCGAGTGCCGCGCGCTCCTCCGCCGGCAGCTGGTCGAGTGCGTATGCGCCCAACGACTCGCGCCATTCTCGACAGCGCTCAATCGTCATAGCCGATTTCCTCCAGCGCCACCCGCAGCGCCCGCAGGCCGTAGTAGACGCGACTCTTCACCGTTCCCTCCGGCACGCCCAACTCCTCGGCGATCTCGGCGTAGGGGCGGCCACGGTAGTAGGTCTCGACCAGAACGCGGCGGTGCTGCTCGCCGATCCGTCGCATCGCCTCCTCCACCTGCCAGGAGAGCAACGCCTCATCGAGCGGCTCGACCGCGGGTTCGACTCCTTCGTCGCCGACAGTCGGCCGCGCCGCCCGGGCCCGGCCGAGGTCGATCACGACGTTGCGCAGGATCGCGAACAGCCAGGTGCGCAACGAGCCGAGCTGCGGGTCGAAGCGATCCCCCGCTCGCCAAGCGCGCAGGAAGGTCTCCTGCACCGCCTCCTCGGCCAGTCCGGAGTCGCCGAGCGAGCGCATCGCAAACCCGTACAGCTCACCGCCGTGTGCGGTGTAGGCCTCGCGCACGTCGCGCTCGCGGCTCAGCGCCCCCGGTGGCATCGACTCGATCTCGCCGCGGACCGGGCGCTCATCGCACGACGATCTTGCCGTGCATGAAGGGGTGGATCGTGCAGATGTACTTGTAGACGCCGCGACGCTTGAAGCGCACCGCGGCCTTGCCCCCTCTGCGGATGCGGCCGGTGTCGAAGCTGCCGCGCTTGGTCGCCGTGTGCGGAGCGCTGTCGCGGTTGACGAAGACGACCCTGGTGCCTGGCCCGACCCGCAGCGTGGGGGGGCGGTAGGCGAAGTCCTTGATCGCCACCCGGGCCGTCCCGCCCCGTCGCGGTTGGGTTTGGTCCCGGCCGGCGGCGGGGGCGAGAGAGATGGCGAGAAGGGCCGCGGTGAGGGCCAGGGCAGCCACCGCGACACCGGCGCCGCGCCGCCAACGTAAGCCGAGGATCGCTCGCATCGCCCGGGTTACGGGGCCGCGTCGCCAAAGGTTCAATCGGCTTTGAACTCCTCGCACCGCACAAACCGTACCCCGGCTGGCGGGTGGGAACCAGGTCATTTCCGCGCACCCACCCGCATCGCTTGCGGGTTCGGCGTCAAGCTGCAAGCCTGAGCACCGGCCCGCAAGCAAATGACGGAGGTTCGAGGGATGGAGCAGGCGACGACGAGCAGACAGGGTGGCGCCTCGGGCGCGCTCGAGGCGACGACGCTGTGCGAGGCGTTCCAGGCGACCGCCGTCGAATACGCGGCGCGGCCGGCGCTGCGGTTGAAAGACACCGAGTTCGAGTGCAGCTGGGCCGAGTTCGCGGCGACGGTGCGCCGCCGCGCCGCCGCCTTCGACGCGCTCGGCGTCGGGCGCGGCGACACGGTCGGGTTCATGCTCGTCAACCGCCCGGCGCTGCACCTCTGCGACGCCGCCGCGATGCACCTCGGTGCCACCTGCTACTCGATCTACAACACCTCCTCGGTGGAGCAGGTCGGGTATGTGGTCGGCGACGCGGCGAGCCGGGTCGTCGTCACCGAGCCGCAGTTCGTCGAGAAGCTGCTCGCGACGCGCGAGCGGGTCGAGACGCTCGAGCAGATCGTCGTCATCGGCGAGGCGCCGCCGGGGACGATCTCGCTGGAGCAGTTTGAGGCGCTCGCGGACGATCGCGACGGGTTCGACTTCGAAGCCGCCTGGCGCGCGGTCGAGCCCGAGGACGTGCTCTGCCTGATCTACACCTCGGGCACGACCGGGCCGCCCAAGGGCGTGCAGCTGACCCACGCCAACGTGATCGCCAACTCGAGGGCGCTGCGCGAAGCGGTCGAGTTCAGCCCCGCCGGGCGCACGGTCTCCTTCCTGCCCACGGCCCACGCCGCGGACCGGATCCTGCAGCTCTACGGCTCGATGATCTGGGGCAACACGGTCCACTGCTGCCCCGACCCGCGCGACGTAGTTGCCTACTCGGTCACGGTCAAGCCGACGATCTGGGGCGGCGTGCCGCGGATCTGGGAGAAACTGAAGGCGGCGCTGGAAGCGGGTGGAATCACCGCCCCGGAGCACCTCCCCGAGGAGAAAAAGGCCGAGATACGCGCCAACCTCGGCCTTGACGAGTGCGAATGGTTTGGCGTCGGTGCCGCGCCGACCCCGCCCGAGGTGTTGCGCTACTTCGCCGCGTTGGGGATCGAGATATGCGAGCTCTGGGGAATGTCGGAGACGACCGTGATCGCCACCACCAACCATCGTGGAGCGGTCCGCGTCGGCACCGTCGGCCAACCGCTGCCCGGCATCGAGCTGAAGCTGGCCGACGACGGCGAGCTGCTCGTCCGCGGGCCGATCGTGATG
>Ga0210115_1000541_pt1 | contig 10958 bp, 9 predicted proteins | sample MayberryNW_TuleB_2_FD_185526 | JGI IMG/M metagenome (GOLD analysis project Ga0210115, IMG submission 185526) | Wetland microbial communities from San Francisco Bay, California, USA, that impact long-term carbon sequestration - MayberryNW_TuleB_D2... | ecosystem: Environmental > Aquatic > Marine >... | reverse complement strand
CGCGGCGGAGGCGAAGCCGGACGAGCCGACCCGCCTCGAGACGCACGGCACGCGGATGGCCGGGATCATTGCCGCGAACGGCGGGCCGTCGGGCCTGACCGGCATCGCGCCGGGCGCGCGTATCCTCCCGATCCGGGTTCTCGGCTGGGAGCGGGCGGCCGACGGGACGTTCGCGCAGCTCGGCTACGGGGACACGCTGATCGCCGGGCTCGAGCGGGCGGTCGACCCGGACGGCGACGGGGACGTCGAGGACGCCGTCCGCGTCGCGCTCGCGGCGGTGGTGGAGCCGTACGCCTCCTTCCCCGACAGCCCCGAGGCCCGGGCGGTCGCGGGGGCAACGAGGCTCGGGACGCTCGTCGTCGCGCCCGCGGGGAACGACGGCCGGGCGGGCCGAGGCTTCGGGACGGTCGGCGCGCCGGGCGGCGCCGCCGACGCGCTGACCGTCGGCGCGGCCGACTCGCGGACGGAGGCGATCGAGGCCGACGCCCGGCTCGTCGTGGACGGAGACGAGGCATTGGCCGAGCCCGTCGCGGCCCTCGGCGCGGTGGCGCCGGGCGGCGAGTTCGCCGTCGCGGCGGCGTCCGGCCCGTCGCTCGCGGCGCCGCACCGCGCGGCCGGCGAGGTCGCCGACGGCTCGGTGCTCGCGGACTTCTTCGACACGCAGGGCGTGAGCCGCGTCGCCGGCCGCGCGGCGCTCCTGCCCTCCGGCCCCGACGTCCAGGTGCGCGTGGCGAACGCCGTCGCCGCGGGAGCGGGCGCCGTGCTCATCGCCGGGGGGAACGTCCGGCCGGGGGCGCTCGACCTCGACGAGACGACCGCCGTCCCGATCGTGTCCCTCCCGGACGAGGCGGCCGAGCGAGCCGCAGACGCCGTCGCGGCGAACCGGCCGGTGACGATCTCCTTCGCCGGCGCCCGGCTCGTGCCGAGTGCGGACGCGGGCCGCGTGGCCGCGTTCTCCTCCGGCGGTCTGGCGTTCGGCGGCCAGGTGAAGCCCGAGCTCGTGGCCCCGGGCGTCGGGATCGCGACGACGGACGCGGGCCTCGCGGCCGAGGGCGGCGAGCGCTACGCGACGGCGACGGGCTCGAGCGCGGCAGCCGCCGTCGTCGCCGCCTCCGCCGCCGCGCTCGCGCAGGCGCGCCCGGGCCTCTCGGCCGGAGAGCTCAAGAGCCTCCTCGTCGGCAGCGCCCGCCAGCTCCTCGCCGACGGCGCCCCGGTGCCGGTGACGGTGCAAGGGGCCGGGATGGTCGACCCGCCGGCCGCGGCCGCCTCCGAGCTCGCGGTCGAGCCCGTGACCGTCTCGTACGGCCGCGCGGGCGGAGCGGGCTGGCAGGTCTCCCAGACCGTCCGGCTCCGGAATCTCTCGACGCGCGAGCTCGCCGTCTCCTTCGGCGTCTCACGCGACGTCTGGGGGGCGCCGGAGCTCTCGTTCTCGGCCGTCCCCGCGAGCGTCTCGCTCCGTGCGGGCGGATCCGCCGAGGTGCTGCTGACCGCCTCGGGCGCCGGCCCGCTCACCGGCGAGGCCGGCGGGACGTTCGTCGTCCAGCCGCAGGGCTCCCGCGCGGTGCGCGTTCCGTGGGCCGTCTCCTTCCGGGACGAGCAGCCGGCGAGGCTGCTGACCGAGGTCGAGCTCTCCGCAGACGAGTTCTCCGCCTCGGACGCGGCGCCGGCGGTGCTGTCCTTCCGCGCCGGCGGCGTCGAGACGACGGACGACGGCCAGGCGATCGAGCCGGTCCAGCTTCTCGTGGCCGAGCTCTTCACGCGGAAGGGCAAGCCGCTCGGGGTCCTGAGCAGGATGCACGACCTCCTGCCGGGCCGCTACGCGGTCGGCCTCACCGGCCGCGGGCCCGCGGGGAAGCGCCTCGCGCCCGGCCGCTACGTCGTGCGGCTGCGCGCGCATCCTCCCGCAGGCGACGTCGGCGCGGTTGCGACCGTGATCGACGTGCCGTTTAGACTCCTGCGGCCGTGACGGACACGACCACACTCGAGCCGTTCACCCAGGAGGACCCGTGGCAGATGGCGCGGGAGCAGCTCCGTCGGGCGGCGTCGCTCGCGGGGCTCGACGACAGCATGTTGAACGTGCTCTCCGACTGCAAGAAGGCGGTCGAGGTCTCGGTCCCGGTGCGGATGGACGACGAGTCCGTCGAGGTCTACACGGGGTTTCGCGTCACCCACAACGTCGCGCGCGGCCCGTCGAAGGGCGGCCTGCGATTCCACCCGGCGGTCACGCTCGAGGAGACGAAGGCGCTCGCCATGTGGATGACGTGGAAGTGCGCCCTCATGGAGCTGCCCTTCGGCGGCGCCAAGGGGGGTGTCATCTGCGACCCCAAGCAGCTTTCCATGCGCGAGCTCGAGCGGCTGACCCGGCGCTACACGACCGAGATCATCAACCAGATCGGGCCCGAGGTGGACATTCCCGCGCCCGACGTCGGGACGAGCCCGCAGGTGATGGCGTGGATCTTCGACACGTACTCGATGAACAAGGGCTACTCGGTGCTCGGCGTCGTGACCGGCAAGCCGCTGCACGTCGGCGGCTCGCTCGGGCGCGAGAAGGCGACCGGGCGCGGGGCGGGCTACTGCGTCCGCGAGGCGCTGCGCCGGAAGGGCCGCAGCCTCGAGGGCGCACGCGTGGCCGTGCAGGGCTTCGGCAACGTCGGCCGGAACCTCGCACTGCTCCTCGCCGAGGCGGGCGCGATCGTCGTCGCGGTCTCCGACTCGGTCGGCGGCGTCCACAACCCGAACGGCATCGACATGGAGGCGGCCCTCCGGCACAAGCTGGACACGGGCATGCTCGGCGGTCTCGCTGACACGGAGGACCTCACGAACGAGGAGCTCCTCGTGGTCGAGTGCGACGTGCTCGCCCCGTGCGCGCTCGAGCAGGTGATCACCCGCGACAACGCCGGCGGCGTCCAGGCGGAGATCGTGTGCGAGGGCGCGAACGGCCCGCTGACGATCGAGGCGGACGAGATCCTCGAGGACCGCGGCGTGCTCGTGCTGCCGGACGTCCTCGCGAACGCGGGGGGCGTCGTCGTGTCGTACTTCGAGTGGGTGCAGGGCCTCCAGGAGTACTTCTGGAAGGAGGACGAGGTGAACGGGAAGCTGAACGAGATCATCACCCGCGCCTTCGACGAGACCTGGGCCCTCCACGAGCAGGAGGGCACGACGATGCGGCAGGCCGCCTACGCTCTCGCCGTCGGCCGCGTGGCCGAGGCGACGGACACGCGCGGCCTCTACCCGTAGGCGCGTCCGTGGCGCGGGTCGTCCTCTACGCGGCCCGGGGCTGTCACCTCTGCGACGCTGCCCGGCGCGTGCTGGCGCAGGTTCGCGAGGACACGCCGTTCGAGCTCGAGGAGGTCGACATCACGGGCGAGCCCGAGCTCGAGGCCCGCTACCGGGAGCGCATCCCGGTCGTCGAGGTGGCCGGTCGCGAGGCGTTCACGTACTTCGTGCACCCCGACGGCCTGCGGCGGCGCCTCGCACAAAGTGGGCCGTCCGGGCAGGCCTTGTGACGGCGCAGTTCCCGCGCTCCAGCGGAAAGTCGGGCGGCTATGCTCTGTCACGATGTCCCGCCTGGCCGAGCTGAGCATGGAGCCGGACCGCAACGCGGGCGATCGTCTGACCGTGGGGGTCGCAGCCCGCCTCAGCCAGTACCTCCGGGTGCTCACCCAGGCGCGGAAGATCGGCAAGGAGCGGATCTCCTCCCAGGAGATCAGCGAGTACACGAACATCAACGCGACGCAGATCCGCCGCGACCTGTCCGGCTTCGGGAAGTTCGGCAAGCGGGGCGTCGGCTACAACGTCGACGCGCTCTCGGCCGAGATCCGGAAGATCCTGCGCACCCAGGGCCAGCACAACATCGCGCTCTTCGGCGCCGGCCGTCTCGGCGAGGCGATCGCGAACTCGTCCGTCTTCGCCGACCACGGCTTCAACATCGCGGCGGCCTTCGACGTCGACCCGGGCAAGATCGGCCGTCCGATCGACGGGCTCCAGGTCCGCGAGTACTCGGATCTCGCCGGCGTCATCCGCGAGATGAACATCATCGTCGCCGTGCTCGCCGTGCCGGCCGAGGCGGCCCAGAGCGTGGCCGACGACGTCGTCGGTGCCGGCGTGAAGATCATCTTCAACTACACGGACGCGCTCCTGAACGTCCCGAGCGATGTGACCGTGCACACGACGAGCCCGGCCGTCGAGCTCCTCTACGCGCTCTACTTCTACCTGACCTAGCTACGGGCGCACGACGACCCGCACGGGCCCTGCGGCCCGGTCGGACAGTGACTCCTGGACCGCCTCCAGCGTGGTGCCCGTGACGATCACGGTCGAGCCCGAGACGCGCGCGTCGAAGCCGTCGCGGCGGAGCGCCCGGGCGACCGCGCGCGGTGGGCCGGCGACCGACGCGATCCCTGCGTCGTCCACCTCGGGGGCCGCCCCCCTATCCGCGCTGCCGGCGGTCTCGCCCCCGCCGCTCGCCGCCACCTCGCCCGCGTCGTCCCCGCCGCCACCCGAGCGCGTCACCAGGGCGACGACACCCGCGAGCGAGCCGAGGACGACGACCGCCGCGAACACCGCGGTGAGGGGCCTGAGCCGGTCGAAGACGGCCTTCCGCGGATGCTGTCGCTCGCGACCGATCGCCTCGGTGATCCGGTCGCGGGCCCGGGAACTCAGCTCGAGCCTCGCGGCCGTGTGGGTCGCGGCGCGACCGGCCTGGAGCTCCTGCACGGCGCGCTCGCAGAGCGTGCAGCGCTCCACGTGCGCGGCGACCTCGTTCGCTCGCGTCCGCGGCAGGTCGCCCTCGACGAAGTCGAGCAGCTCGAGGTCCTCCGGGTGGGTGCGGCCGTCGTTCACCATTCCTTCGACTCCGGGATCGCGCCGCCGGTTCCGAGCCGCTGCGCCAGCTCGCGCCGGGCGCGGAAGAGCCGCGACTTCACCGTACCCTCGGCCACGTCCAGCGTCGCGGCCGCCTCCGCGTACGAGCAGCCGAGGACGTCGCAGAGGACGACCGTTCGCCGCTGGTCGTCGTCGAGCTCGCCGAGCGCCCGCTGCAGCTCGCCCGAGAGCTCCCGCTCGACGAACCGGTCGCGCGCGTCCGCGGCCGTCTCGGCGGCCTCGGCCGGCTCGGGCACGCGACGCTCCCGCAGGTCGTGGGCCGCGTTGACGCAGATCCGGTAGAGCCACGTCGAGAAGAGCGCGGTGCCCCGGAACGAGCCGAGGTTGCGCCACGCCCGGAGGAACGCCTCCTGCACGGCGTCCTCCGCCTCGTTCCGCGACCCGAGCGTCCGCGCGGCCAGCGTGAAGAGCCGGTGCTGGTGCCGGTCGACGAGCCGCTCGAAGGCGAGGCGGTCGCCCCGCTGCGCCCGGCGGACGAGCGGTGCGTCAGGATCCGAACCGGACACGCATGAAGATTCTCCTCTGGCACGGCTACCTCCTTGGCGGGACGGGCTCGAACGTCTACACCCGCGCCCTGGCCCGCGCCTGGTCCCAGGCGGGGCACGAGGTGGTCGTCTTCGCGCAGGAGCCGCATCCGGAGCGCTACGACCTCGGCGGGGCGACGGTCGTCCGCCCCGACCTCGCGGGCGGGCCGCTGCCGGTGTTCGTCCTCGACCGCTACGAGGATCTCGAGGCCCGCTACCTCCAGGACCTGACCGAGGCCGAGCGCCACGACTACGTCGCCCGAAACGCCGCCGCGGTGCGCGAGCACGGGCCGGCCGACTTCCTGCTCGTCAACCACGTGCTGCCCGGCGCCGCGGTCGGCGCCGCCGTGGAGATGCCGTTCGGCGTCAAGGCGCACGGCTCCGAGCTCGAGTTCTCGATCCGCGGCGATCCCGGGCTCGCCGCCTGGGCGCGGGAGAGCCTCGACGCGGCCCGGGCGGTCTACGCGGGAACCGATCACATCCGGCGCGTGCTCGAGGAGGTGGTCGGCCCCGGCGGCTACCTCGACCGGGTGCACGTCGTCCCCCCGGGGGTCGACACGGACGAGCTGCGCCCGGAGTCGCGCGGCGAGGCTCTCGCCCGCCTGCTCGCGGAGGCCGCCCGCGACGCGCCGAACCCGGGTAACGCGCTCGAGCGCCTCCCGGACGACGGGAACGCCGATCGCCTCGCCGCGTTCCTCCCGGGCGAGGCGCCGACGGTCGTCTACGTCGGCAAGCTCTCCGAGGAGAAGGGCGTGCACCTTCTGCTCGAGGCGCTGCACGAGCTCACGGACGTGCGAGCCGTGATCGTCGGGTTCGGGCCTGCGCGGGCGGCGCTCGAGGCGGCCGCGCCCGCCGGCCGGACGCTCTTCACCGGGCCGCTCGAGCACCGGCACCTCGCGCACCTCTGGCCGCTCGCGGACGTGAGCGTGACGCCGTCCGTCTTCCCGGAGGCCTTCGGGATGGTCGCGGCCGAGGCGGCGTCCTGCGGCTCGCCGCCGCTCGTCGCGCGCCACTCGGGCCTGGCCGAGATCGCCGCCGCCGTCGAGTCGGAGTACCCGCCCGAGGCGCGGGGCCTCGCGAGCTTCGAGCCGGGGGACGCGGCCGACCTCCGCGACACGATCGAGCGGCTGCTGGCGCTCGACCCGGGGGACCGCGCGGCGCTCGGACTCGCGGCGCGCCGGGCGGTGGAGGGCCGCTACGGCTGGGCGCACATCGCCTCCGTATTACTTTCCCTTTGATACCTTCGCCGCCCTATGGGTGACGCGCAGCGCCTGTCCCCCGACGAGCAGTTGCGCTCGGCCCGGGAGCGATTCGACACGACCGACGACTTCACGCTTGCCGTGGAGGAGGAGTTCGCGCTCCTCGACCCGGAGACGCACGACCTCGTCAACCGCTTCGAGGAGCTCCAGGCGGCGGCGGCCGGCACCGAGCTCGACGGGATGCTCGCCGGCGAGCTGATCGCCTCCGAGGCGGAGGTCCGCACCGGGAAGTGCGACACGTTCGCCGACGTCGTCGCGCGGATCGGCGAGCGGCGCACCCAGCTTCTCGAGCTGGCCGAGCGCCACGGCGTCGTCCTCGCGAACACGGGCACACACCCGTGGAGCCCCTGGCAGGAGCAGCGGATCATCGACACGCCGCACTACCGGAGAAACGACGAGATCCTGCGCTACGTCGTCTGGCGCAACAACACGTTCGGCCTCCACGTCCACACGGCGATCCGCGGGGCCGACCGGGCCGTGCGGGTCACCGGCGCGCTGCGGAACTTCCTGCCGGAGCTGCTCGCGTTCTCCGCCAGCTCGCCCTTCACGGAGAACGTGAGCTCCGGGCTGCACTCCGTCCGGACGGAGATCTTCACGAAGTTCTTCCCGCGCTGCGGGATCCCGGACGCGTGGGACGGCTGGGAGTCGTACGAGCGCTACGTCCGCTGGCTCTTCGCGACCGGCTCGATCGACGAGCACACGCAGATCTGGTGGAGCGTGCGGCCGCACCTCGCCTTCCCGACGGTCGAGATCCGGATCTGCGACGGGCAGCCGCAGCGGTCCGAGGCGGTCGCGCTCGTCGCGCTCATGTACTCGCTGACGGCCCGGATCGCGCGGGCGCTCGACGAGGGCGAGCCGCTGCCGGACCACCCGGGCCACCTGCTGGAGGAGAACTTCTGGCGCGCGATCCGGTACGGCATGAGCGGCGAGCTGCTCGACCTCGGGCGCTTCCCCGCGCCGGCCGTCCGCCCGGCCCGCGCGGCGCTCGAGGAGCTGGTCGAGTGGGTGCTCCCGGTCGCGGAGGAGCTCGGCGCGGCGCCGTACCTGTCCGTTCCGGCCGTGAACCCCGCCGAGCGGCAGATCGCGCGACACGAGGCCGGCGGCACGCTGCGCGAGATCTACGCGGCCGAGGTGCTGGAGCCCGCGCGTGTCTGAGGACGAGCGCGAGCTCGCGGAGCGCCTCGCCGAGGAGCTGCGCCGCCTCAAGGTCGAGGACGTCCTCGTGCAGACGCTCATGACCGTCTCGTCGATCGGCTACCGGCGGCTCGGGCTCACCGAGGACACGAACGCAGATCGCGACCTCGACCAGGTCCGCCTCGCGATCGAGACGATGCAGGCGCTGACGCCCGTGCTCGGGCAGGTCGTGCCGGCCGAGCTCGTGCGCGACTTCGAGCAGTCGGTCGCGAACCTCCAGCTCGCCTACGCGCAGGCCGCCGCGGACGCGTAGGCTTCGCCGCCGTGCCGGCCCAGGCTGACATCGGCGTCTTCGGCGGCTCGGGGTTCTACTCGTTCCTCGAGGACGTCGAGACGGTGGAGGTGGACACGCCGTACGGAACGCCGTCGGCGCCCTTCACGATCGGGGAGATCGGCGGCAAGCGGGTCGCGTTCCTCCCGCGCCACGGGCCGAACCACGAGCTGCCGCCGGCGCAGATCCCGTACCGGGCGAACGTCTGGGCGATGCGCGAGCTCGGAGTCCGCCGCATCATCGGGCCGAACGCCTCCGGCTCGCTCAAGGCCGAGATCGGGCTCGGCGAGTTCGTCGTCACCGACCAGTTCGTCGACCGGACGAGCGGCCGGGCCGACACGTTCTACGAGGGGCCGGAGACGACGCATGTCTCGGCCGCCGACCCCTACTGCCCGGGGCTCCGCTCGCTGCTCGTCGAGACGGCCCGCGAGCTCGGCATCCCGGTCCGGGACGGCGGTACGGTCGTCGTCATCCAGGGTCCGCGCTTCTCGACCCGGGCCGAGTCGGCCTGGTTCCAGGCGATGGGCTGGGACACGATCAACATGACCCAGTACCCGGAGGGCTACCTCGCGCGCGAGCTCGAGCTCTGCTACGCGAACATCTCGATGGTTACGGATCACGACGTCGGCGTCGCGGGGGCCGAGCCCGTCTCGCACGAGCAGGTCGTCACCGTCTTCGAGGAGAACAACGAGAAGCTGCGCGAGCTGCTCTTCGCGGTGATCCCGAAAATCGGGCCGCAGCCCGAAGACGCATGCGCGACCGCGCTGCGCGGCGCGCGGATCTAGCGCGGCGCACGTCCGGACTTTGTGCATAGAATGCCGCCCGGCAAACCGGCTTGCGCACGGGGAATTGGCGGCCCGGACGCGTTCGGTGGGCCCTACTTTGTGAAAACGAGAAGGCGGAGGCAGTGAGCGAGTTTTTCCAGGATCACAGTGTGCTGTTCGCGCTGATCTGCGCGGCGGTGGGAGTCGCATGGGCGGTCGTCCTGACCGTCCGTCTGCTGAAGCTCCCGGCCGGGTCGGAGCGCATGCAGGAGATCGCGCGTGCCGTCCAGGAGGGAGCGTCCGCGTACCTCCGCCGGCAGTACCTGACCATCGCGGGAGTCGCCGCGGTCCTGTTCATCGGGATCGGCCTCTGGAACGACCTCGGGTGGGGGACGGCCTTCGGCTTCCTGATCGGCGCGGTGCTCTCGGCCTCCGCCGGGTTCATCGGGATGAACGTCGCCGTCCGCGCGAACGTGCGCACCGCCGAGGCCGCGCGCCACGGCGTGAAGGCCGCGCTCGGCGTCGCGTTCTCCTCGGGCACCGTGACCGGCCTGCTCGTGGTCGGGCTCGGACTGCTCGGCGTCGCGGGCTACTACGGCGTTCTCACCGAGTGGTTCGACCGGAGCTCCGAGGAGGCGACGCGCGAGCTGATCGGCCTCGCGTTCGGCGGCTCCCTCATCTCGGTCTTCGCCCGCCTCGGCGGCGGCATCTACACGAAGGCCGCCGACGTCGGCGCCGACCTGGTCGGAAAGGTCGAGGCCGGGATCCCCGAGGACGACCCGCGCAACCCGGCCGTCATCGCGGACAACGTGGGCGACAACGTGGGCGACTGCGCCGGAATGGCCGCCGACCTGTTCGAGACCTACGCGGTCACGGCGGTCGCCGTCATGTTCCTCGGTGCGATCCGATTCGGGAGCACCGACCTCGTCGTCTACCCGCTCGCGATCGGCGGCATGGCGATCCTCGCCTCGGTGATCGGGAGCATGTTCGCCCGCATCGGGCGGAGCGGCTCGATCATGAACGCGCTCTACAAGGCCGTCCTCGTCGCCGTCGTGCTCTCCGCGATCGGATTCATTCCGATCACCGCCGCGTTCGACACGGCCGAGTTCTCGTTCGGCGAGCTGTACGGCTGCACCCTGATCGGCCTCGGCGTCACCTTCCTGCTCGTCGCGATCACCGAGTACTACACCGGCACCCGCTGGGGACCGGTGAAGGGCATCTCGCGCGCCTCGACGACCGGCCACGCGACGAACATCATCGAGGGGCTCGCGATCGGCATGCAGGCGACCGCGCTGCCCGTGATCGTGATCGCCGCCGCGATCGTCGGCGCGAACTCGCTCGCCGGCCTCTACGGGGTCGGCGTCGCGGTCATGGCGCAGCTCGCGATGACCGGCCTGATCGTCGCCCTCGACGCGTACGGCCCGGTCACGGACAACGCCGGCGGGATCGCCGAGATGGCCGACCTCCCGGAGGAGGTTCGAGGCGTGACCGATCCGCTCGACGCGGTCGGCAACACGACCAAGGCCGTCACGAAGGGGTACGCCATCGGCTCGGCCGGCCTGGCCGCGCTCATCCTGTTCGACGGCTTCACGTCGGATCTCGCAAGCGAGGGGCTGACCGAGACGTTCAACCTGAGCGACGCCTGGGTGATCGCCGGACTCTTCATCGGGGGTCTCATGCCGTTCCTCTTCGCGTCGCTCGCGATGCAGGCCGTCGGCCGCGTCGGCGGGCAGGTGGTCGAGGAGGTTCGGCGGCAGTTCCGCGAGAACCCCGGGATCATGGAGGGCACCGTGCGGCCCGAGTACGGCCGCACGATCGGCATCGTCACGGGCGAGGCGATCAAGCGCATGATCCTGCCGAGCCTCATCCCGGTCACGTTCCCGATCATCGTCGGGATCATCGAGCCGAAGATGCTCGGCGGCCTCCTGATCGGGACGATCATCACCGGGATCTTCCTGGCGATCGCGATGACCTCGGGCGGCGGCGCCTGGGACAACGCGAAGAAGCTGATCGAGGACGGCGAGTTCGGCGGCAAGGGCTCCGAGGCCCACGCGGCCGCGGTCAC
>Ga0210115_1000540_pt1 | contig 10963 bp, 9 predicted proteins | sample MayberryNW_TuleB_2_FD_185526 | JGI IMG/M metagenome (GOLD analysis project Ga0210115, IMG submission 185526) | Wetland microbial communities from San Francisco Bay, California, USA, that impact long-term carbon sequestration - MayberryNW_TuleB_D2... | ecosystem: Environmental > Aquatic > Marine >... | reverse complement strand
GCCGCCCCGCCGCCGTCTCCTGATCAAGCTTGCGCGCCAGTCCGGGCGGCAGTTGCAGGGCGCCGCTCGCGGCGAGGATGTCGGGCGCGCCGAGCACGTAGCTCGTGCCGCCGATGCGCAGGCCGCTCCACTTCCATTTCGAGGAGAAGGGGACTTCGCCGCTGACCTGCGAGGGCTGTGCCGGAAAGGCCTCGGCGACCGTCTCCAGCGTGCGGTTGCGCTCGCCGGCGCTTGCCGCGAAGCGACCGAGCGCCGCCTGCGCTTCATCGGCGTCGCCGCCCTCCGCCACCTCGACCCCGAGCAGCCGCAACTGCCCGTCGGTCAGCGTCCCAGTCTTGTCGACGCAGATCGTGTCGACCGCGGCGAGGCTCTCGCTGGCGCTCATCTGCTGCACCAGCGTGTCTTTGCGCGCCAGTCGCACCGCGGCGACGGCGAAGGTGACGCTCATCAAGAGCACCATCCCCTCGGGGATCAGAGTCACCAGCCCGGCGGTCGCCGTCTGCGCCGCTTCGACCAGGTCGGTGCCGCGCAGCTGGAAGGTGAGCAGCAGCAGGACGGCGAGCGGCAGCATCGCCCAGGTGCAGGCGACGATCACCCGGTTGACCTCGCCCTGCAGCGGCGAGGGCGGGTGGCGGAAGGTGCGCGCCTCGCCGGCCAGCTTGCCGGCGTAGCTCTGCTCGCGCACCGCGTCGACCAGGTAACGGCCCGAGCCGGCGATGCAGAACGAGCCCGACAGGGCGCGATCGCCGGCCTCCTTGCGCACGCCGTCGGCCTCACCGGTCAGCATCGACTCGTCGAGCGTCAGGCCGCGGCTGGCGATCGTCTCGCCGTCGGCGACGAGCTGGTCGCCGGGCTCGACCGCGATCACGTCGCCCGGGACGATCTCCCCCGCCAGCAGACCGACCACCGCGCCATCGCGCAGGACCTTGGCGTGGGGGGCGACAAGGATCGCCAGCTCATCGAGCGTCCGCTTCGCCTTCAGCTCCTGGCGGATGCCGATGTAGGAGTTGACGATCGCGATCAGGCCGAAGACGGCGTCGGCGATCAGGCCGAGCGAGAGGATGAGGACGAAGAAGCCGCCGATGATCGCGTTGAAGAGGGTGAAGACGTTGCCGGCGACGATGCTCGAGACCGAGCGCGAGGAAGTGTCCGGCGGCGGCCCGAGCTTGCGCAGCCGCTTCTTCGCCTCGGCGCTGCTGAGGCCCCGCGCAGCGGCTTGGGATTGGTCGGCGGCGGCGGCGATCTTGGCACCCATAGAGGCACATTCAATAGGGTTCTGAGCGGATGTCGCTCAAGCTCGGACTCAACCTGGGGTACTGGGGCATCGGCCCAGCCGGCGAGGAGGCGGTCGAGGTGGTCAAGGCGGCCGAGGCGGCCGGCTTCGAGTCGGTCTGGGCGGCCGAGTCCTACGGCTCCGACGTGGTCAGCGTGCTTGCCTGGCTGGCGCCGCAGACGACGACGATCAACCTCGGCGCGGCGATCATGCAGGTGCCGGCGCGGCCGCCCGCAGCGGCGGCGATGGCCGGGGCGACGATCGACAAGCTCTCGGGCGGCCGCTTCATCTTCGGCTTCGGCCCGTCGGGCCCGCAGGTCTCCGAAGGCTGGTACGGCGTCCCCTACGCCAAGCCCTGGGGCCGCACCCGTGAGTACGTCGAAGTCGTGCGCGAGATCGTCGCCCGCGAGGCCAAGCTCGACCATCAAGGCGCGCACTACCAGCTGCCGCTGGCCGGCGGCGAGGGCAAGCCGCTGAAGCTCAACTTCCACCCCGAGCGGTCCCAGATCCCCGTTTTCGTCGGCGCGATCGGACGTAAATCGGTCGAGATGGCGGCCGAGATCTGTGACGGCTGGATCCCGATCTTCTTCAGTGTCGACGCCTTCGAGCAGACCTGGGGCGAGCACCTCGAGGCCGGCTTCGCCAAGGGCGGCCGGCAGCGCTCCGACCTCGAGGTCAGCCCCTCGCTGCAGGTCGCGATCGATGGTGACCTGGAGGCGGCCAAGAACGTCGTCAAGGCCGGCCTCGTCCTCTACTTCGGCGGCATGGGCAGCCGCAAGACCAACTTCTACGTCGACCTCGCCCACCGCTTCGGCTTCGGCGAGGTCGCCGACGAGGTCCAGCGCCGCTACCAGGAGGGCGACAAGGGCGGCGCCTTCGAGGCGATGCCGGACGAGATCGTCGAGGCGACCTCGCTGGTCGGCAGCGAGGCCGAGGTGGCGGAGCGGATCGAGCGCTTCCGCGGCGCCGGCATCGACCGCCTGATCGTCTCCCCCGTCCACGTCGAGCGCGACCAGCAACTCCATACCCTGCAACGCCTCGCGTCCCTCGTGGGACGTGCCGCGACTTGACGGACACTATGGGTACTCAACTCGCGGCACGTCCCACGCTGCACCGGCCTAGCCGGTTGTCATAGGCTCCGCCGCCGCAGGGTCTGTTTAGACGTCATGAAGATCGGAGTGCCGAAAGAGACCGCCGAGGGGGAGCGCCGGGTCGCGCTCGTCCCTGACGTGGTCAAGTCGCTGAGGAAGAACGAGCGGGTCGAGGTCGCGGTCGAGCGCGGTGCCGGCGATGCCGCTGGCCACCCCGACTCACAGTACGAGGAGGCGGGCGCTGACCTCGTCGACCCCGACGTTGCCTGGGGCGCCGACGTCGTCCTCCGCGTCGCCGCCCCAACCCCCGAGCAGATCGGCCGCCTCAACTCGAACCAGCTCCTGATCGGCCACCTCTCGCCCTGGACCGCGGCCGAGACCAACAAGGCGCTCGCCGCCGCCGGCGTGACCAGCTTCGCGATGGAGGCGATCCCGCGCACGACTCGGGCGCAGGCGATGGACGCGCTCTCCTCGCAGGCAGCCGCCGGCGGCTACGCGGCGACGCTGATCGCGGCGCGCGAGTCGGGCCGCTTCTTCGGGATGATGACCACCGCCGCCGGCACCGTGCCGCCGGCCAAGGTACTGGTGCTCGGCGCCGGCGTCGCCGGCCTGCAGGCGGTGGCGACGGCGAAGCGACTGGGCGCGATCGTCACCGGCTTCGATATCCGCCGCGCCGCCTGGGAGCAGATCGCTTCACTCGGTGGCCGTCCGCTCGAACTCGACTTCATCCCCGACGCCGAAGGCGAGGGCGGCTACGCGCGGCCGCTGACCGACGAGGAGAACGCCCGGGTGGTCGAGGCGATCGGCGAGAACGCCGCCAAGCAGGACGTGATCGTCACCACGGCGGCGATCCCCGGCCGCCCGGCGCCGTTGCTGATCAAGGCCGACGCCGTGCGCGGCATGGAACCGGGCTCGGTGATCGTCGACCTCGCCGCCGAGTCCGGCGGCAACTGCGAGTTGACCGAGGCCGGTCGTACTGTCGAGGAGGGTGGCGTCAAGGTGATCGGCCCGCGCAACCTGGCCAGCGAGATGCCGGTGCCGGCCTCTCAGCTCTACGCCAAGAACCTCGAGAACCTGCTCGGCCTATTGATCGGCGAGGAGGGCGAGCTGAACGTCGACTTCGAGGACGACATCCTCGACGCCGCCTGCATCACCCACGGTGGCGAGATCCGCAACGAGAGGGCTGCAAAATGAGCTTGATCACCGAGATCACGATCTTCGTCCTCGCCGCCTTCGTCGGCTTCGAGGTGATCTCGAAGGTGCCAGCGACCCTGCACACGCCGCTGATGTCGCAGACCAACGCGATCCACGGCATCGTCATGCTCGGCGGCCTGATCGTGATCGGCTACGCCGACGACGGGCTCGAGTACGTGATCGGCACGATCGCGATCGTCTTCGGCACGATCAACATCGTCGGCGGCTTCATGGTCACCGACCGGATGCTCGGCATGTTCTCGAAAAAGCCAAAGCCGAAGGCCGAGGCTGACGGGAAGGGCGGAACTTGATGGTCGAGGCCGTGCTGAAGCCGGGTGGCGATGCCGCCACGGCGCTCTATATCGTCGCCTTCTCGCTGTTCATCATCGGGATCAAACAGGGGACCCACCCGACCACGGCCAAACGCGGCAACCTGATCGCCGCGGTCGGCATGGCGATCGCCGTCGTCACGACGCTGCTGCTCGACGGGATCGGCAACTGGGGCCTGATCGTCGCCGGCCTCGCGATCGGCTCCGCGGTCGGCGTCGTCGCCTCGATCCGCGTGCAGATGACCTCGATGCCGCAGATGGTCGCCCTCTACAACGGCGTCGGCGGCGGCGCGGTCGCGCTGATCGCCTGGTCGGAGATCCGCCACGGGATCGCGCTCGGCGAGGAGATCCCGCTCGACACGCTGATCCCGATCCTCTTCTCGGCGGTGGTCGGCTCGGTCTCCTTCTGGGGCTCGAACATCGCCTTCGCCAAGCTGCAGGACCTGATCCCAACCCGGCCCCTCGCCGTTCCCGGGCAGCAGGTGGTCAACGCGCTGCTGCTGATCGGGATCGTCGTCGCCTGCGTCATCCTCGCCACCGACAACAGCAGCCCCTCGCAGGGGTTGTTCATCGCGGTCTTGGTCGCCGCGGCGCTGCTCGGCAACCTCGTCGTCCTACCGATCGGCGGCGCCGACATGCCGGTCGTGATCTCGCTGCTCAACGCCTTCACCGGGCTCGCCGCGGCCGCGGCCGGGTTCGCGCTCGACAACGTCGCCCTGATCGTCGCCGGCACCCTGGTCGGCTCCTCGGGAACGATCCTGACGCTGGAGATGGCGACGGCGATGAACCGCTCGGTCGCCAACATCCTCTTCGCCGGCTTCGGCGGCGCCCCGGCCGGCGGGGGCGCAGCGGACGGCGAGGAACGCCCGCACACCGCGATCGGCGCCCAGGACGCGGCGATCAAGCTCGCCTACGCCGACACGGTCACGATCGTCCCCGGCTACGGTCTCGCCGTCGCCCAGGCCCAGCACGCGATCAAAGAGGTCGCCGACGAGCTCGAGAAGCGCGGCGTCACCGTCAACTACGCGATCCACCCCGTCGCCGGCCGCATGCCCGGCCACATGAACGTCCTCCTCGCCGAGGCCGACGTGCCCTACGAGCAGCTCAAGGAGATGGAGGAGATCAACCCGGAAATGCCGCGCACCGACGTCGCCGTCGTGGTCGGCGCCAACGACGTCACCAACCCGGCGGCGAAGAACGACCCCGACAGCCCGATCGCCGGGATGCCGATCATCGAAGTCTCCGAGGCCCAGCAGGTGATCGTGATCAAGCGCTCGCTCAGCCCCGGCTTCGCCGGCATCGACAACGATCTCTTCTACGAGCCAAACACCTCGATGCTCTTCGCCGACGCCAAAGCCGCCGCCGGCGAAATAGCCGCCGAGATCCAAAACCTCTAGCCCCAGGGCGCCCCCGGCGCCAGAACCTCCCGCAAACTCCGCGATCTCCGCGGCGCGAGGGGGGAGAGTTTTCCCGCGCCGTCCCTTAGAGGACTAGATGAACACTCGACTCACGGCACGTCCAGGGCGGGAGCGGTTGCGGGCAGCGGCAAGAAGGGAGCGCGAGCTGGCGCAACTGGCTGAGCGCCAACACGGAGCGCTGTCAAGAGCTCAGCTGATCGCAGCGGGCCTGGGTCCACGAACGATCAGGCGGCGGGTGGAGGCCGCTCGCCTTCATCTCGTCCATCGTGGCGTCTACGCCTTTGGCGGTGAGAAGTTGAGCCGGCGTGGGCGCTGGATGGCGGCCGTGCTTGCCTGCGGGGAGGGAGCACTGCTCAGCCACCGTAGCGGTGCGGCTCTTTGGGGTCTGGCGAGGTCACACGACGGCCCAGTTGAAATCTCGTCGCCGACTGGGCGGGGACGGCAAGGCATTGCCGTCCACGAAGCCGGAGTGCGCCGCGAGGAGAGGGCGGTTGTGGCGGGCATCCCAGTCACATCGGTTGCGCGCACCCTCTTTGATTTGGCCGAAGTTCTCGACGAGGTCGAGCTTGAGCGCACGTTCGAAGAAGCTGATCGGCTGCGGCTGCTGGACATGCGGTCGATCGAAAAGGTCTGTGCATGGGGTCATGGCCGCCACGCGTTGCGGCCCATTCGCAGCTTGATCGACGAAGCGCGAGAGCCATCGTGGACACGGTCTGACCTCGAGGATCGTTTTCAGCGTCTATGCCGCAAGCACGACCTCCCCCCGGCTCAGACCAACGTATCGGTTCTTGGGTACGAGGCCGACGCGTACTGGCCCAGGGCAAAGCTTGTCGTGGAGGTCGATGGCTGGTCCTTCCACCATCACCGCGCTGCCTTCGAGCACGATCGCGCGAGGGATGCGGCCATGCAGGTCGCTGGTTATCGGGTCATCCGGGTCACGCATCGGCGGCTTGTGCGGGAGCCCGAGACCATCGCCGCCCAGATCCGCGACCTCCTAACCGTAACCCGGCCCGCCGACTCGGCCCGGAAAGGCGCCCCAGGGGGACGTGCCGCGACTTGACGGACACTATGGGTACTCAACTCGCGGCACGTCCTGGTCAAGGCTGTTGCGGCGTTGGGGTGGCGCTACGGCTGGGGAGTGGGGGCAGGGGGTGGTGGAGTGGGTTGGGCTCTTGGCCGTGGTGGCGCTTGGGTTCGTTGCGTTGGTTGCGGTCGGGGTGCGGGTGCCGGGGGTGGGGGTGGCGCGGGCGGTGGCTTCGCGGATGCTCTGCGCGGTGGCGATGGCCGATGGGTGCGGGGACGAGCCGGTGCTGATCGCGACCTACGGCGACGAGGTCGGGCGGCTGGTGCGGCGGCACATGCCGACGCTCCTGTTCGAGCGGGGCTCACGGGCGATGCCGGTCGACTTCCGGCGCTGCCGCGCGACCGCGTGCGGGGACGGATCGATGCGTGGGCTCGTCCACCGAACCGACGCGCGGTTGCCGGTCACGGCCTTCGTCCACGTGATTGATTGCCGGGAAGGCCAGACCGGGGACCACCCTCCCGCGTCGGCGGAGGCTGGGTTTGGGGGCGAAGCCCGGCGCCTCACGGGAGGAGCAATGCAGCTTGGGGACGATCCAGGGTCTCTCAGCCGCCCCGATTGCTCAGGGACGCGGGCCGGCAACCTCTACATCCAGTACTGGACTTACTACGCCGACTCGGCCACCCTGCGGGGGGTCCCACTCGCCGGCGACGCCGGGTACCACCGCGACGATTGGGAGGGGGTGCAGATCCGGATCGGGCTGGACGGTCAGATCGACCAGCGGGCTTCATCGCACCACGGTTACAACTACGCGCAGAGTCTTGCCAACACGAGTTCGGACGCGGGGGTTGGACCGCTGCGCGATGCGGCCGAGGCGGTGGGGGTGCGTCCGCGCGGCGGCTGGGGTCCGGAGACTCGGCTGCTGCTCGTCTCCGGCGGCAGCCACGCCGGCAACGCGAGTGGCTTTCTGCGCATCGATCGCGTAACACCGGGCCGCCGCGTCCACCTCGTGCCGCTGGAGCCGGTGGCTATGGCATATGGCCGCACGTACCGCTTTGCGATCGGCGCGCCGTGGCACAAGCTCGCTTGGCGCGATCCCGAGGCGCGAGGTACCGGCTAGATGTAATCCCTGAGCCCAGAGGTCGCCCATCTACCTCGGCGGCATGCGCAGGGCGCCGTCGAGGCGGATCGTCTCGCCGTTGAGCATCGGGTTGGCGACGATCTGCTCGACCAGCTGCGCGTACTCGGCCGGCTGGCCGAGGCGCGAGGGGAAGGGGATGCCGGCGCCGAGCGCCGCGCGCGCCTCCTCGGGCAGCGCCGCGAGCAGCGGCGTGTCGAAAAGGCCGGGCGCGATCGTGACCACGCGCACCCCGCGCGCGGCCATGTCACGCGCCGCCGGCAGGGTCATGCCGACGATGCCGCCCTTCGAGGCGGCGTAGGCGATCTGGCCGATCTGGCCGTCGAAGGCGGCGATCGAGGCGGTATTGACGCAGACCCCGCGCTCACCCTCCCCGTCGGGCTCGTTCTCGTTCATCGCCGCCGCCGCGAGGCGCAGCACGTTGAAGCTGCCGAGCAGGTTGACCTTGATCACATTGGAGAAGAGCTCGAGGTTGTGCGGGCCGCCCTTGTGCGCAACGCGCTCGGCCCAGCCGATCCCGGCGCAGCAGACCGAGACGCGCAGCCCGTCCGCCGCCTGCGCAGCGCGCTCGACCGCGCTTGCGATCGCCGCCTCGTCCGTGACGTCCGCCTCGACGAAGCTCGCTCTCTCGCCGAGCTCGTCCGCGAGCGCCTCGCCCTTCTCGACGTTGAGGTCGGCGATGGCGACGCTTGCCCCGCTCGCCACCAGCGCCCGCGCGGTCGCCGCGCCCAGCCCGGACGCTCCACCCGCCACCAGCGCCCCGCTGTCTTCGCCCAGCTGCATCGACCGCGCAGCCTATAGCGATGTCAAACCCGTTCGCCGAGAGCGCAGCCGACGTTGTGGACACTGTCCACGTACCGGTCTGTACATACCGGTTTCATCGATTCGTCACATCTTTCTCCCCGACCTCGCTAGTGTTTTCGCATCGCCACCGAGGTGACGGCACAGTCCAGCCCCAAGGCAGCGATCGCCGACCGGCTCGCGGAGGCGCGCAGGCGCACGTATGAGCTGATCGAGCCGCTCGACGACGAGCAGCTCAACCGCGTCTACTCGCCGATCCTCAGCCCGCTCGCCTGGGACCTCGGCCACATCGCCAACTTCGAGGAGCTCTGGCTGGTGCAGACGGTCGGCGCACGCGAGCCGTTGCACGGCGACCTCGGACGCCTCTATGACGCGATCGAGAACCCGCGCAAGACGCGCGGGGAGCTGCCGATCCTGCGCGACGCCGAACTGCGCTCCTACCTCGCCGACGTACGCGAGCGCGCGCTCGATGTGCTCGCCGAGGTTGAGCTTTCTGCCGATGCCGAGGACCCGCTGCTGCGCGGCGGCTTCGTCTACGAGATGCTGATTGCACACGAGCACCAGCACAACGAGACGATGCTGCAGCTGCTGCAGCTGGTCGACGGCTACGAGCCGCCGCCGCGGCCGGCGACCGAGCCGCCGCCGCCCGGCCCGGAGGCGCTCGCGGTCGAGGGCGGCGAGCACGAGATCGGTGCGCCCGGCCTCGAGCGCGGCTTCAGCTACGACAACGAGCGACCGCGGCACACGGTCGAGCTGGCGCCGTTCGAGATCGACCGCACGCCGGTCAGCAACGGCGCCTATATCGCCTTCATCGAGGACAGCGGCGCCGAGCCGCCGCTGTACTGGCAGCGCGACGGCGGCGATTGGATCGACACGGCGATGGGTAGACGCGACCGCATCGACCCCGACCTGCCCGTGATCCACGTCTCCTGGCACGAGGCCGACGCCTACGCCCGCTGGGCGGGCAAGCGCCTCCCGAGCGAGCGGGAGTGGGAGGCGGCGACGATCGCCGCCGGGCCCAACGACGACAACCCACTCGGCCTGCCCGGGGCCGGCCGGGCCTGGGAGTGGACCTCATCCGACTTCCTCGCCTACCCCGGCTTCGCGGCCTTCCCCTACGAGGAGTACTCGCAGGTCTTCTTCGGCGACACGTACAAGGTCCTGCGCGGGGGCTCATGGGCGACCCACCGCGACGACCTGCGCCCCAGCTTCCGCAACTGGGACCTGCCGCAGCGGCGCCAGATCTTCGCCGGCCTGCGCTGCGCGAGGGACGCGCGATGACCCCCGGCGCCGCCACCGGGCCGATCGAGATCGACGTCCATCTGCGCGCCGACGGCGGCGTCGCGATGGAGCGCGACATCCGCCTCGGGCTGACCGCGAAGCCGAAGGAGCTCTCGCCCAAGTACTTCTACGACGAGCGCGGCTCGCAGCTGTTCGAGCAGATCACCGAGCTGCCCGAGTACTACCCGACGCGGGCTGAGCGCGAGATCCTCACCCGGCGGGCGCCGGAGATCATCGCTGCCGCGGGTGAACCGGACACCTTGGTCGAGCTTGGCTCCGGCTCTGCCGCCAAGACGCGGCACCTATTGAGCGCGATGCGCGATGCCGGCTGCCTCGGCACCTACGTCCCGGTCGATATCTCCGAGGAGATCACCCGCGAAACGGCCGAGTCGCTGGTCGAGGAGTATCCCGGCCTGACGATCCGCGGCCTCGTCTGCGACTTCGAGCACGACCTCGAGCGCATCCCCAATGGCGGCGGCGCTCGCCTCGTCGCCTTTCTCGGCGGCACGATCGGCAATCTCTACCCAGACGCTCGCCGCGACTTTCTCATCCGCATCGCGGCGCTGCTCGAGCCGGGCGACCAGATCCTGCTCGGCACCGACCTGGTCAAGGACCGTGACCGGCTGGAGGCAGCCTACGACGACTCAGCCGGCGTCACGGCCGAGTTCAACAAGAACGTGCTGCGGGTGCTGAATCGCGAGCTCGGCGCCGACTTCGACCCCGACGCCTTCGAGCACGTGGCCCGCTACGACGCCGAGGCGGCCCGCATGGACATCCGGCTGCGCTCGCTGGCCGAGCAGACGGTGCGCCTCGACGGCCTCGATCTGACGGTGCGCTTTGCCGCCGGCGAGGAGATGCGGACCGAGATCTCGGCAAAGTTCACCCGCGAGCGACTCGACGCGGTCTACCGCGAAGCGGGGTTGCGGCCGGGCGGATGGTTCACCGATCCCGACGAGGACTATGCACTGAGCTTGGCTTCGGTCTAAAGTCTCAAACTTTGAATACCCGAAAGATGATGGAGGAGGACCAAAGTGAGTCTTGACGTCTATCTATTCGGGGAGCGAGTCGGCACCCTGTTCCCCGCAGGTGACAACGATTACCGGCTCGCATATGACCCGGAGCTGGTCGATCGAGTCGGTCCCGGCAAGGCACTGCTCAGCAGCTCGTTGCCCGCGCGCTCAGAGCCCTACAGCGCCGAGGCGACCAGGGCCTACGTCGAGGGGCTGCTGCCCGAGGGGCAACGCCGTGCTCGGATGGGGCGGGAGCTCGGCATCGACGCCGCCGATGGGTATCTGTTGCTGGCCGAGATCGGACGGGACTGTCCGGGCGGGGTCAGCTTCCTACCGCCGGAGGAGGCGCCACGGCCGGCCGATCCCGACGCGCTCGCCTGGCTGAGCGAGGATGAACTGGGGGGAAT
>Ga0210115_1000539_pt1 | contig 10981 bp, 12 predicted proteins | sample MayberryNW_TuleB_2_FD_185526 | JGI IMG/M metagenome (GOLD analysis project Ga0210115, IMG submission 185526) | Wetland microbial communities from San Francisco Bay, California, USA, that impact long-term carbon sequestration - MayberryNW_TuleB_D2... | ecosystem: Environmental > Aquatic > Marine... | reverse complement strand
GGCCGAGGAGCACGTACTCCGCCACGGTCATCCAGGGCGGGGTCGAGGGCTCCTGGGGGACGACCGCGACGAGCCGGGAGAGCTCCGCGCGCTGGAGCTCCTCGCTCGGGCGCCCGTCGAGCCAGATCGCGCCTCGGTAGTGAACGAGGCGAGCGATCGCGCGGAGCAGCGTCGTCTTCCCCGCGCCGTTCGGCCCGATCAGCGCCACCCACTCGCCCTCGGAGACGGTGAGGTCGACGCCGTCGACGACGGCGCGGCCGCCGAGCTCGACGGTGACGCCGGCGAACTCGATCACGGCCCCACCCGCGTCGAGCGGAGCACCAGCGCGAAGAAGGGCGCGCCGCAGAACGCGGTGACGACCCCGAGCGGGATCTCCGCGGGCGAGAGCGCCGTGCGTGCGACGACGTCGGCGAGCACGAGAAAGCCTGCGCCCACGATCGCGGACAGCGGGAGGAGCGCCCGGTAGCCGATGCCGGCGACGAGCCGGATCGCGTGCGGGACGATGATCCCGACGAAGCCGATGAGGCCGGTGACCGCGACCGCCGCCGCCGTCCCGAGGGTCGCCGCGACGACGAGCGCGAGCCGGACGCGGCCGACGTGGACGCCCAGCGCCGCCGCCTCGTCGTCGCCGAGCGCGAGCACGTCGACGACGCGCCGCAGCGCGAGGATCACGACCGCCGCGACGGCGACGTACGGGAGGATGAGCACGACGTCCGTCCACCCGGTGCTCGGCACGTTGCCGAGGATCCAGGAGTACACCTGCTGCAACGTGTCGGCGTTCTGCTGCTGGAGGAACGTCTGCCAGGCGGTGAAGAAGGCGGCGACGGTCACGCCTGCGAGCACGAGGGTCGCGGCGTCGCGCTCGCGCCGCGCAGAGCGCCCGACGGCGTAGGTGAGGACGACCGCGACCGTCCCGCCGAGGAACGCGGCCACCGGGAGCGCACGCTGGCCGCGGAGACCGTCGGGCAGGTACGCGATCGCGATCGTCGCCCCCAGGCCGGCCCCCGCGGCCACGCCCAGCAGGTACGGGTCCGCGAGCGGGTTGCGGAAGACGCCCTGGTACGTGGCCCCCGCCAGGGCGAGCATCGCCCCGACGAGCGCGCCGAGCACGACGCGGGGCACGCGGATCTCCCACAGGATCGCCTCCTCGGTCGGCGTCAGCGACGACGTCGCCCCCGGGACGTGGAGCTTGGCGGCCGCCGACTCCAGGATCGCGCCGACGCCGAGGTCGATCGGCCCCACGACGACCCCGGCGACGACGGAGACGAGCAGGAAGGCCACGGCGCCGCCTGCCCACAGCGGCGTCAGCCCGCGGGCGCGGACTGCGGTCGCCGGTACGGCGGTGACCGTCACCCGCTTACCGCAGGCGGGCGAGCGCGGATGACATGGCGCGGAAGAAGCTCACGAGCCTCGGCCCCCAGCGCGATGCGATCGCGTCGTCGATGCGGACGATGGACCCCGTCCGGACCGCGCTGATCCTGTCCCAGCCAGGCCTGGCGGCGACGGTCGCCGGCTTCTGCCCGCAGCAGACACCGTCCGCGAGGACGATCACGTCCGGGCTCGCGGCGACGACGTACTCGGCCGAGAGCTGCGGGTAGCCGGTGCCGAGCGAGTCGGCGGCGTCGGCGATGTTCCGCATGCCGAGCGCGGCGTACACCTTCCCGACGAACGTCTTCGAGGTCGCCGAGAAGAGGTCGGGGTCGAGCTCGTGATAGACGGAGAGCCGGGCACCGGTCGGCTGCGCGGCGCGGACGATCTTGGCGATCGCCGCCCGCATCTTTACGATCAGCGCTCGTGCCTCGCCGGCATGCCCCGTGAGGAGCCCGAGCTGACGGATCTGCGTGTACGCGCCGCCGAACGAGCGGGCGCCGTCGTGGTGGACGACGGTGATGCCGAGCCTGCGCAGGGCCGTCGAGAGCCCCTTCGGGTCGTAGGCGATGACGACGAGGTCCGGCCGGTAGGCGGCGATCGCCTCGACGTTCGGCGTGAAGCCGGAGAGCTTCGTTCTCGGCGCCACCTTCGGGTAGTCGGAGCGGTCGTCCACGGCGACGACCTGCTTGCCGGCACCGATCGCGAACAGCGACTCCGTGGCCGTGGGCGAGAGCGAGACGATGCGGCGCGGCTTCTTGGCGAGCGTGACGGTGCCGGCCGGAGTGGTGATCGTGACCGGGAACTGCGCCGGACGGGCGTCGGGGCCGGCAGCGGCGCTCTGGACGAGCAGGACGAGCGACGCCACCACCGCGACGGCGACGAGGGTTGACGAGCGAAGCACCTGAATCCTCCTTCCGCGAGGGGTTCGGCTATGGGGAGCGCGACAGGTCTTCTGACTCGGGGCTCCCTCCTCCGCCGCCTTCCCGGCTCGCGCCAGTGGCTCCGTGGCGGGGGAGCGTCTCCCCTCACAGCGGCGGGACCGTCCCGGACTCGCACCGGGTTCCCTCACCGCGCTCCTGGTTCGCGGCCGAGCCTATCATCGGAGGCGGTGTCTGACACCGGCCCACGCAACGATGCGGGTTTGAGGCCCGTTGGTGTCAGACACCGGTCGATCGGCCTCTGGCTCCCCGTCGTCCTCTGGGCGGCGCTGATCTTCGGCTTCTCGTCGGTCCCCGACCTCGGCACGGGCCTCGGCGGCTGGGACCTCGTGCTGCGGAAGATCGCCCATGCCGCCGAGTACGCGGTGCTCGGGGCGCTGCTCGCGCGCGCGCTCGCGAGCCCGCGCATCGCGGCGCTCGCAGGGCTGCTCTACGCCGTCAGCGACGAGGTGCACCAGGCGTTCGTCTCCGGACGGCACGGCTCCCCGATCGACGTCGCGATCGACGCCGTGGGCGTCGTCGCGGGCGTCGTCCTCTGGGAGCGCGCGACGAGGGCGCGGAGGCTGGCGTGAGCGGCGCGCGGGCCGTTGCGATCGACCTCGACGGCGCCCTCGGGGACACGCGGCCGCTGTGGAGCGCATGGCTGACTTCCGCTGCCCCGCTCCTCGGCGTCGATCCGGACACCTTGCCCGCGAACCGCGGGGAGGCCGCGGCCGAGCTCGACCGGCGCGGGACCGGCAACTGGCGCACGTTGCTCGAGCGCTTCAGCGAGGAGCGAGCGCCCGTCTACCTACGCCGTGACGCCGCCGCCGCGGCGGCGCTCCGCGCGATCGCGGCGGACGACCGGGCGATCGGCGTCTATACGGACGCCCCGGAGCCGCTCGCCCGGGTGGCCCTGGCCCAACTCGGCGCCGATCGGCGCGTCGCGGCGCTCGAGACCGGGGACGGCGCACTGGAGCGCCTGCTCGCCCGGCTCGGCCCCGACGCCGTCGTCGTCCGCACGCGCGCCGAGCTCGACCTCGACCGCGCGTAGAATCGGACACATGGAGAAGCCTGCCGACGTCGGCGACCGCCAGCTCGACGCGCTCCTCGAGCGCCTCGACCGCATCGCGGCCGAGCTCGAGCGGCTGAACCGAAACGCCGAGCACCAGGAAGGCTTCACGCTCGTCGCGCGGGAGCTGCGGGAGCTGAACGAGTCCCTGAGCACGCTCGCCTACGCCGCGCTCGGCCAGACGCCCCCGCGCGTGCGCCGCCGCGCGAGCTGAAGCGGCCTCACGCACCGCTCGCCACGCCAATCACACCGCGGTCGCGAAGCGGCCGCGCTTCAGGGATTCTCGCGCGCCGTGATCCGCGCTCGAGGATCAGGGCGCTTCGCAGCCAACTAGGTCAGCCGGTACAGCGTGCCGCCCTGCTCGACGGCGTACAGCTCACCGGCGACGTCCTCGCCGAACGACGTCAGCCCCGGGATGCGGAACGGCTCGCGGCGCAGCCCCGTCCGCTCGCCCGAGCGCACCCGGAAGCTCCAGACGATGCCGCTGCAGTAGTCGCCGACGATGTAGCGCCCGCGCTGTGCGGGCCGCGCCTTCCCGCGGTAGACGAACCCTCCGATGACGGTGCAGTTGCCCGAGCCGCGCCCGTACTCGAAGACGGGGAACACGAGCTTGCCCGGGCCCGGGTCACCGTCCTCGAAGCGCTGTGACCCCTCGTACAGGTTCCAGCCGTAGTTCTCGAGACCCGGGCTCTCGCGCGGCGAAAAGTCGACTTCTTCGACCGCTCCCTGGCCGACGTCACCGATGTACAGGTCGCCGGTCTGTCGGTCGAAGGAGTACCGCCACGGGTTCCGCAGGCCGAGCCCCACGATCTCGGGTGCCAACCCCGGTCGGCGCACGTCGAGACGGAGCATCTTCCCGAGCAGGGAGCTCATGTTCTGGGCCCGACCCTGGGGATCGCCGCCCGAGCCTCCGTCCCCGAGCCCGACGTACAGCCTGCCGTCGGGGCCGAACGCGATGTTGCCCCCGTTGTGGTTCGAGTACGGCTGGTCGACGCGGAGGAGGATCCGGGTGCTCCCCGTCAGCGCCCTGCGCGCGTTCGTCCGGTAGCGGACGACCCGCGTATCGCCGTTGCGGTCTGTGTAGTTCACGTAGAGGAGCCGGTTCTTCGCGTAGTTCGGGTCGAACGCGAGGCCGAGGAGCCCCTGCTCTCCTCCGGAGACGACGAGATTCCGGACGTCGAGGAAGAACCCAGGGCGAAGCCGGCCGCGCTCGACGACCCTGACCGTCCCGCGCTGCTCGACGACGTACAGGCGGCGCGGCTCGCTCGGCGTGGAGACGACCTGGACGGGCGAGTCCAGCCCTCGGACGACGACCGCACGGCGGAACGCGCTCTCGGCAGCCGCGGCCGATCCGGCGACGCCGACGAGAACGCCGCCGAGGACGACGACGGCGACCGCGGGCACGAGGCGCACCAGATCACGGTAGCGGACGGGTGTTTCCCCGAGTCAGCAGGAGTACGCTTCGCGACCGTGCGGATCTTCGTCATCGGGGCGGGGCAGGTCGGGTCGACGATCGTCGAGGCACTCCATCACGACCACACGATCATGGTCCTGGACACCGAGCTCTCCCGCCTGTCGGCGATCGCGAACCGGTACGACGTCGCGACCTTCGAGGGCGACGGGACGAGCCAGCACGACCTGGCGGCAGCCGGGATCAAGGACGTCGACCTCGTGATCGCCTGCACCTCGCGCGACGAGGTCAACCTCGTCGCCGGGATGTTTGCCCGCCGCGAGGCGCCGCGGGCGACGACAGTGATCCGCACCTCGAACCTCGAGTACGTCGACCTCTGGCGGGTCGGCCAGCTCGACGTCGACTTCGTCGTCTGCTCCGAGCTCGAGACGGCGCACGCGATCAGCCGCATCATCGGCGTCCCGGCGGCACGCCAGACGGACGTCTTCGCGGAGGGGCAGGTGCAGATCGTGGAGTTCGACGTCGAGGAGGGAGCATCGAGCGACGTTGTCGGCGTCCCGCTGCGGGAGGCGAAGGCACCGCGCGACTCGAAGGTCGCCGCGATCATCCGCGAGTCCGACACGCTGCTCCCCGGCGGCGAGGACGTCATCGGGCCGGGCGACCGGATCGTCGTCATCGGCTCGCCGCAGGCCGCCAAGGAATGGGGAGCGCTTCTCGCCCCGGGCGCGGCGACCGTGCAGGACGTCGTCATCTTCGGGGCCGGGCGCGTCGGCGGCACGATCGCCCGCGTGCTGCTCGGGCAGGGCATCGGCGTCCGCATCGTCGAGGCGTCGAAGGAGCGGGCCCTGCAGGTCGCCGAGGCGCTGCCGAGCGCCCGCGTCTACAACGCCACTGGCATCGACCCGGACTTCCTCGAGCGCGAGCGCATCGGGCAGGCGCAGGCCGCCGTCTTCGCGATGCGCGACGACGCGAAGAACCTCTACGCAGCGTCGCTCGCCGAGGTCCACGGTGTGCCCTTCACGATCGGCATCGCCCACGAGGAGGTGTCGGTGGCAGCGTTCGAGCACGCCGGGATCGACGTCTCGGTAAACCCGCGGGGCGTGACTGCGGAGGAGATCATCCGCTTTGCGCACGACCCGAGAACGCAGCAGGTCGCGCTCCTCGAGGGGAACCGCTACGAGGTGCTCGACGTCACCACACGCGACACGAGCCGTTACGTCGGCTCGAAGTTCCGCGACATGCCGATCCACGGCGCGCTGATCGGCGCGATCGTCCGTAACGGCACGGCGATCTTCCCGCACGGCGAGGACCTTCTCCAGTCGGGGGACCGCGTGATCGTCTTCACCGAGGCGGCGGACGCTCCTCGAGTCGTCGAGGCGCTCTGAGCTTGCCGCAGGCGGCTGCGCGCATGATCGGGCGGAGGCGCCGCCTCGCGGTCGACCTCCCCGCGGCGGCGGACCTCATCGGAACGCTCGCAAAGTACCTCGGGCTCGCCGCGCTCCTACCGATCGCGGTCGCGCTCTGGTACGGCGAGCCGTTCTGGCCCTTCCTCGTCGCCGGTGCCATCGTCAGCGGCCTCGGGGTCGTGCTCGAGCGGATCACGCCGAGCGGTGCGGCCGTGCACGTGGGCGTGCGTGAGGGGTTCCTCGTCGTCTCGTTGACCTGGCTGCTCGCGGCCGCATTCGCCGCGCTGCCGTACCTCTTCGCAGGCGGCGACCAGCTCGGCCGGCCGGTGGACGCCTACTTCGAGGGCATGTCGGGTTTCACGACGACCGGGGCGACCGTCGTCACGGACTACGACGACCTCTCGCGCTCGATTGCGATGTGGCGGCAGTTCACGCAATGGCTCGGGGGGATGGGCATCATCGTCCTCGCGGTTGCGGTGTTGCCACGTCTGCGGGTCGGCGGTCGTCAGCTTCTCGAATCGGAGCTCCCCGGCCCCGAGATCGCGCAGCTCTCCGAACGCATCCGTTCGACCGCGCGGCGGCTCTGGGTCCTCTATGCGGCTCTCACTCTCGCCGAGACCCTCCTGCTCGCTGCGCTCGGCTGGCTCGGGATCGACGACCGGATGACGCCGTACGAGGCACTCGCCCACGCGTTCACGACCTTGCCGACGGGCGGGTTCTCCACTCAAGCCCGCTCAGTCGAGGCCTTCTCCGCAGCGGCTCAGTGGGTCATCCTCCTCTTCGTCGCCGTCTCCGGGGCGAACTTCGTGCTCACCTACCGGGCTCTCTTCCGTCGACGACCGGGCGTGCTCGTCCGCGACGAGGAGTTCCGGGTCTACATCGCCTTGATCATCGTCGCGAGCTTCGCGCTCGTCGTGCAGCTCTGGAGCTACGGCATCGCGACAGGCGAGGAAGCCGTCCGGACCGGCGTCTTCCAGGCTGTGACGATCATGACCTCGACCGGCTATGCCACCGCCGATTTCGCAACCTGGCCCTTCCTCTCGCTGTTGACGCTGTTCGCTCTCATGTTCGTCGGCGGATCGGCGGGTTCGACGAGCGGAGGCATCAAGGTCGTACGGCACCTCCTCCTCGGCAAGGTGCTGCGGCGCGAGCTCGATCAGACGGTGAGCCCCGAGATCGTCGTCCCGGTGAGGCTGAACGGGTCCCCCGTCGACGAACGGACGCTCCGTGCGATCGCGGCGTTCATCCTGCTCTACGTCGGGTTCTGGGCCCTCGGAGCCGCCGCGATCGCGATCGAGTCCGCAATCGGCGACGTCGACATCGGTGCGCTCGACGCGCTTGCCATCTCGGCCTCGGCGGTGGGCAACGTCGGTCCCTCCTTCGGAATCACCGGACCGATGGGCTCGTACCAGCCGCTGGGGGACGTGTCCAAGCTGACGATGGTCGTGCTGATGTGGGTCGGCCGCCTCGAGATCATTCCGGTCGCGGTCCTGCTAACACGGAACTACTGGCGCGTCTGAGCTTGCCTTCAACCCGCCTCGTCACGTCGGGCGCCGAGCAGCACCCGGCGAAGGTTCGTCGCGGAGTCGTCCGACACGACCGCGAGCACTTGATCCCCGGGGCGCATCACCGTGCCCGGCTCCACGAGCTCGGTCCGCCCGTGCCGGAAGACCGAGATGAGGCGCGAGCCCTCCGGCAGCCTGAGGCCGGCGACTCGGGTGCCGACGGCGGGCGACCCGCTCTCGATCTGCACCTCGACGATGTCGAGCCCCTCCCGCTGGAGCTCGAGCAGCCGCACGAGCCCGTGCTCGGGGACCTCGTGCTCGACGAGCCCGAGGATGCTCGTCGTCGCGCACACGGTCTGCGTGATCCCGAGCAGGTCGAAGTGGACCTGGTTCCGCGGATCGTTCACGCGTGCGATCGCCTTCGGGACGCCGTAGCCCTCCTTGCCGATCTGCGAGATGACGAGGTTGTCCTCGTCGTCTCCGGTGACCGCGAGCAGGAGCTCCGGAGGGCGGGCGATCCCGGCGCGCTCGAGGACGCTGATCTCGGTCGCGTCGCCGCGCATGACGACCGGCCCGAACTCGTCCTCGAGCCTCGCGAAGCGATCGGGGCGCTGCTCGACGAGGGTGACCTCGTGCCCCATCTCGAGCAGCGTGCGCGTCGAGTTCGCGCCCACCTTTCCTCCGCCCGCGACGATCACGTACATCAGGACGCCGCTTCGGTCGGGAGCGTGGCAGTGTCGCGAACCGTCTCCAGCAACACCGAGATCGCGGTCTCGGTCGGACAGACCGTGCGCATGCCGCGGCGCGCGTAGAAGTCTGCTCTCGCCGGATCGAGGACGCGCACGACGACGCACGGGATCTCGTACCGCTTGTCGAGCACCTGTCCGATGACGAGATTCGTGTTGTCGCCGTTCGTGGAGACGACTGCCGCATCGGCATCGACCACGCCGGCGCGCTCGAGGACGGTCACGTCCATGCCGTGCCCGACCACGAAGCCCCCCTTCCAGATCGGACCGAGGCGCGCGAGCGCGTCCTCGCTCTCGTCGACGGCGGTCACGTCCCAGCCGGCCGCGACGAGTCCCTTCGACACCGCCGACCCCACGCGCCCACAGCCGATGACGATTGCCCTCACGGCCGGTCAGGTTACTCCTGGAAGACGCCCTCGGGGAAGGCAACGACGAGCACCTCGCACGGCGCCTTCCGGACGACGAAGTCGACGGTGGGCGAGAAGAATCGCGACTGCCGACGCCAGCGTGCCGAGGAGCCCATCACGACGAGGTCGACGTCCCGCGCATTCGCCTCGTCGACGATCGCGTAGCCGATCGAGCGAGCGCGCACCACGTCGGTGTGGACCTCGACCCCGTGCTCCTCGCCGAGCGCGCGAGCCTCTTCCAGCGAGGCGTCGACGCGCGCCGCCACCTCGGGCGGCAGCGGCCCCTCGAGCGGGTACCTCCTCGGGACGCGGACGACGGTGATGGCCTCGATCTCCGCCGAGCGCTCCTTCGCGAGCGCGATCGCGGTCGCGACCATCTCCTCGCCGATGTCGCCGAGCTTGAGCGGCACGAGGATGCGCCCGAACTCGGCGCCCGCGGGCAGCTCTTCCACCGGCATGACCTGCTCGAGCAGCCCGTGCCGCTCCGACCGCCGAACGACCACGAAGACCACGAGCCCGAGCGCGAGCCACGCCGGCCCGGCGTAGCGGGCGCCGTCGTGCGTGGCGAGGGCGAGGAGCCAGACCGCGAAGGTGAGCGGCGCCCCGACGAGCGCGGGGAGCGGGAGCGCGTGGCCGCCGATGCGGACGTCCGGGCGCGCCCGGAAGGGGCGTTCGAGGTCTGGCTCGCTCCGGCGCAGCTCCAGGACCGCGAGCTGTGCCGCCGTGAAGGCGATGAGGACGCCGAACGAGTAGATCGCGGCGAGGAACCCGGGATCCCCGCCGGCGGCGAGCTCGGTCGTAACGATCAGCCCGATCGCGAGCAGCGCCGCGATCACGATCGCCTCGCTCGACACGAGCGCGCGGCGCTCGAGCCGCGCGAACCTGCGCGGGAGCGAGCCGTGCTCGGCGAGCGAGTGCGTGAGCCGCGTGATTCCGGAGAAGGACGTCGTGGCGGCTCCGATGAGGATCAGCGCACCGGAGATGCCGACTGCGACGCGCAGGGCGTCCACGACGAGGTCCGGCAGCGACCCGTCGAAGGCAGTCGTCACGCCGACGAGCGGGGCCTCGAGCCACTCGTCCCCGAGCGCCGTCGTCCCGTCCGAGACCGGGAACGCAGACAGACCGATCGCCGCGATCAGGACCGTGACGACGACCGCGAGCCCGATCGCGGAGAAGAGGGACCGCGGGAGCGTCCTGCCCGGCTCACGCGCCTCCTCGGCGAGGTTGGCGACGGTCTCGAGCCCCGTGTAGGCGAGCATCGCGAGCGGGAGCGCGAAGGCGAGGTCGCTCCAGCTCTGTCCGCTCTCGAGGCCGAGCCCGGCCTCGAGAGCGTCGGGTGAGAAGACGAACGCGAGCCCGAGCACGACCAGCACGCCCTGCACGACGAGGTCGAGCACGGCGATGCCGAGAGAACCGAGGTGCAGCCGCGTACGCCGGACGAGCCGGACACCCGCGATGACCGCGATGAGCCCGCACCCGACCAGCGCGTCCCACGGGTCGTCGCGGAACCAGGGCGCGGAGATCGCGGCCCCGAGGTAGTGCGGGACGAAGAGGGCCGAGAGCGCGATGACGATGAGGAAGTCCAGGAAGAGCGCCCAGCCGGTGACGAAGCCCGCGAGGTCGTTGAACGCTCGGCGCACGAAGGTCGCAGCGCCGCCTGCCTCCGGGAGGGCGGCGGTCCCCTCGGCGTACGAGAGCGAGACGACGAGGAAGATCGCGCCGGTCACGACAAGCACGAGAGGCGTCAGGCCGAGCGCGGCCGCCGCGACGATCCCGAGCGCGATGTACGCCGACGACGCGATCTCGCCGTAGGCGACCGCGAACAGCGCGGGCGCGTCGAGCACGCGCTCGAAGCCGCGCAGCTTACGGGCCATGCCGCCTGCGCTCGATCGTGAGCCGAGCGACTCCGAGGGCTACGAAGAGCCCTCCGAGGACGAACCCGACGACGCCTCCGCCCTCAACTGCGGTCCGGACGAGGAGCGCAATCCCGAGGCCGACGAAGACGACCGAGAACGCGACGACCGCCCACGAGTACGCCTTCATGGACTCTCCGAGGCCGTCACCAGCACGCGGCAGGTCGCGTGCCGGAGGATGTAGTCGACCGTCTTGCCGAGGACGGCCGCCTGTGCCGCGGTCAGCCGCCGGC
>Ga0210115_1000538_pt1 | contig 10982 bp, 8 predicted proteins | sample MayberryNW_TuleB_2_FD_185526 | JGI IMG/M metagenome (GOLD analysis project Ga0210115, IMG submission 185526) | Wetland microbial communities from San Francisco Bay, California, USA, that impact long-term carbon sequestration - MayberryNW_TuleB_D2... | ecosystem: Environmental > Aquatic > Marine >... | reverse complement strand
GCGCTCCTGGTTGCGCCACAGGCTGCCGAACAGGGCCGTGAAGACGTTCTCGCCCTTCTGGCCGGTGGCGCCGAGCCGCATGTTCTCGATGACGGTCAGGCGCGACAGGGCCTTGGTGAGCTGGAAGGTGCGCACCATTCCCAGGCGGGCGACCTTGTGCGCGGGGACGCCGGCCAGCGAGGTGCCGGCGAAGGACCACGAGCCGTGGCTGGGCTGGTCGAAACCGGTGAGCAGGTTGAAGAACGTGGTCTTGCCGGCACCGTTCGGGCCGATCAGCGCGGTGATCGCCCCGCGCTGGATCTCGACGTGCTCGACGTCGACGGCGGTGAGTCCGCCGAACTGCCGGACGACGCCTTCGGCGACCAGGATCGGGTCCGGCTTCTTGGCGCCCGGCTCGTGCGCGACGTCGCGCAGGGCCGCGGCCGCGGCGTCGCGTTGCCCCCGCCGGGCGCCGGACTCTGGTGGGGCGTCTGCCACCGGGCGGCCGGTCGACTGCGAGTCAGCGGGCATCGAGCGCGATCTCCCTCCGGTCGCCGAAGATCCCCTGGGGTCGGAAGATCATCAGCAGCATGAGCAGCAGTCCCACCAGCATGAACCGGAACTGTCCGACCTGGGTGTTGTTGATGACCGACGACGAGATGTAGCCGGCGTCGATGGCCTCGTTGAGCACGTTGTCGGTCAGCGACAGCACGACCCAGAAGATCACCGCGCCGACCACCGGCCCGGCGACCCGGGCCGCACCGCCGAGGATGAGGACGGTGTAGGCGAAGAACGTGGTGTCGGTGCCGAAGATGTCGGGCTGGATGGAGTTCTGCCCCAGGCCGTAGATGAAGCCGCCGAGGCAGCCGAGCACGCCACCGATGATCAGGCTCTGCATCTTGTAGGCGTACACGTTCTTGCCGAGGCTGCGCACCGCGTCCTCGTCCTCACGGATGGCCTTGAGCACCCGGCCCCACGGGCTGCGCATCAGCAGGAAGACGACCAGGCAGGACAGGCCGACCAGGATCCAGCCGACGGTCAGCACCCACATCTGGCGCTCGTTGAAGCCGAAGCGCCCGATGTTGTACTCGCCCTCGGAGAAGGGGTTGAGCGCGTAGAAGTCGGCGGAGAACGACTGGCGGCCGTCCGACCCGCCGAACGTCTCCTCGAACGTCACCGATCGCACGGTGAGCCGGATGATCTCGGCGGCGGCGATGGTCACGATGGCCAGGTAGTCCGCACGCAGTCGCAAGGTCGGGATGCCCAGAAGCAGGGCGAGCAAGACGGCGGCAGCCAAGCCGATGGCGATGCCCAGCCACAACGAGAGGTCGAACGTCTGCACGGTCACGGCCATGCCGTAGGCAGCCACCGCGAGGAAGCCGGACTGCCCGAAGTTCAGCAGTCCGGTGTAGCCGAAGTGGACGTTGAGGCCGATGGCGGCCAGTGCGAACACGACGGCCTGCAGGCCGATGGAGGCCTCGAGGGCGTTGGCGAAGATCCGGGTCCAGTCCATGGCGGTCGCTCCGTCCCTATCCGACCCGCTGCGCGCGGCCGAGGATGCCCTGCGGCCGGACGAGGAGGATGACGATGAGGATGCCGAGGGCGCCCACGTTCTTGAGCTCGACCGGGATCCACAGGGTCGACACCGTGATGAAGAGGCCCACGACGATCGAGCCGACCAGGGCGCCGTACGCCGTGCCGAGACCGCCGAGGGTGACCGCGGCGAAGATGAGCAGCAGGATCTGGAAGCCCATCTGGAAGTTCACGCCCTGGGCGAGGCCGAGCAGGATGCCGGCCAGCCCGGCGAGCATGGCGCCCCCCACCCACACCACGCGGATGACCCGGTCGACGTCGATGCCGGACGCAGCTGCCAGCGCCGGGTTGTCGGCGACGGCCCGGGTCGCCTTCCCGACCCGGGTGCGCTGGAGAGCAAGGATGGTGGCCATCAGCACGACGACGGCGACCGCCATCGACAGGTAGTCGGGGAGGGCCAGCTGGATCGGGCCGAAGCTGAGGCCCTTCTGGCCCTGGTAGTCGGGGTACTGCCGGGTGTTGCCGGTGAAGACGTACAGGTAGAAGTAGCGCAGGAAGATGCCGAGGCCGATCGAGACGATCATGGCCGCGATCAGCCCGGTGCCACGTCGGCGCAACGGTCTCCAGAGCCAGGCGTCGTTGGCCCACCCCACACCCGCGCAGAGCAGCAGCGCGATCGCGGCTGCCGGGAAGAACTGGAGGCCGCCGAAGTCGGGCAGGAAGGGGAGGTTGCCCGTGCTGAGCCACCAGGTGAAGAGCGCGCCGATCGTGACCAGCTCGCCGTGGGCGAAGTTGGTCAGCCCCGTCGTACCGAAGATCAGGGACAGGCCCACGGCGGCGAGGGCGATGATCAGACCGAACCGCAGGCCCTCCGCCGTCAGCTGCGCCGCCTGCTCCCACTTGCTCTGCACCTGGCGAGTGCTCTTGCCGAGAGCGAACAGCACCGGCTTGTCCTGGCCTTCGGCCACCGGCACCTTCAACGAGTCGGCGTCCGGGTTGCGCAGGGTGACGCCCTTGGGAAGCGTGTCCTGGTCGAGCGTGACGGTGAACGTTCCTGCCCGGTTGACCTCGACGGTCCACCGGCCCTGCTCGTCGGAGGTGGCCGTCTCGTTCACCCCGCCCGGGCCCTTGACGGTGACCTCGACGCCAGGGACCGGCACGAGCTCCTTGCCCTTGGGGTTCTTGAGGAACCCGAAGACGGACTCGCCCTCGGCGGCGGCCGGCAGGGCGCCGAGCCCGACCATCACGACGAGTGCGGCCATCAGCGTCGCCAGGAAGACAGCGACTCTCGTGCGCACCAGGGCACCTCCGGGGGCGAAAGGCTCGTACGTACCGATGTCGGGCAGATCCGGGTCGTTCCGTCATCGCTCGGACTGGTTGGGCGTCGCCGTGGCCGGGAGCATAGTGCCCGGCCGGTGCGGCGGGTGGGCAGGTCCCCGGGACCGGCCGGGCGCGCCGGACGGCAGGGCGGTCACGGACGACGACGACGATCCCCTGGACAGGACGATCCCCTGGACAGGACGCGGGGCGGTGGGCGTAGTGTCCGCCCCGGCTGTGCGGGGCAGCCTCCCGACGGCGTCCCCGCCGCCACGAGCACCGGGGGCCTCGTCCCGACCGTGACGGAGGAGTGCGGTGACCCGACCCGGTGTCCTCGTGCGTGAGGCCGGCCCGGACGACCTGCCCGCCCTGCTGACCATGTGGGACGAGCTGCGGGTCATGGGCAGCCGACTCGAACGCGTCATGCCCGCGGCCGACGACTCAGCCGTCCTGGACCGGCTGGCGGCCGTCGAGCGGGACCCGTGCTCGCGAGCGCTGGTCGCCGTCGTCGACGGCGAGGTGGCCGGCATGGCGGTCCTCAGCGTGACGCCGTACGCCCCGTTGTTCGACCAGCGAGCGATCCAGGCGCACTACCTGCACGTCCGCGACGGCTTCCGTCGCCAGGGCGTGGGGAAGGCGCTGCTCGCCGCCGCCGTGGCGTTCGCCGACGAGACGGGCGCCGAGCACGTGCTCACCAGCGTCCTCCCGCAGATGCGCGACACCCAGCGGTTCTACGCGCGGCTCGGTTTCAGCCCGGTGGTCGTACGTCGCGCGGCCCCGGTGAGCATCCTGCGCCGGCGGCTGGCCGGGCCGGTCGGCGCGGCCGAGCACGTGCTGGCGCGGCGCCGCACCCTGCGCCGGGTCAGGGCGGCAGTCGCCCGCACGGCCGACCACCCGCTCTGAGCTCAGGCGCCGGGAGCGGCGTCGCGGAGCAGGCAGGTGATCCGCGACGTGCAGATCCGGCGGGCTTCCTCGTCGGTCACCTCGACCTGGTAGCACACGATCGTCGACCCGGCGTGCACCGGGACGGCGACGCCGGTCACCCGCCCCGAGCGGGCCGCCCGGTGATGGCTGGCGTTGATGTCGAGACCCACGGCGACCCGGTGCGGACCGGCGTGCAGCGCGGCCCCGATCGAGCCCAGCGTCTCGGCCAGCACCACCGACGCGCCGCCGTGCAGCAGGCCGTAGGGCTGCGTGTTGCCCTCGACCGGCATCGTGGCGACCAGCCGCTGTGGCGAGGCCTCGACGAACTCGATGCCCATGCGCTCGACGAGCGTGCCGGGGCTCATCGCGCGCACCGCGGCGAGCAGCTCTTCCGGGGTGGGTGACGTCACGACCGGGATCGTAGGCGTGTCGGCGCCCGCGACTAGGGTCAGCACCGTGACGGACGCCCCCGCCGACCCCCCGACGACGCGCAACCGGCTGCTCCTCCTCGACGGCCACTCGCTGGCCTACCGCGCGTTCTACGCGCTCCCCGTCGAGAACTTCTCCACCACGACCGGGCAGTCGACCAATGCCGTCTACGGCTTCACCTCGATGCTGATCAACCTGCTGCGCGACGAGCAGCCGACCCACGTCGCGGTGGCCTTCGACGTGTCGCGCAAGACGTTCCGCAGCGAGATCTTCGCCGACTACAAGGCCAACCGGACGACCAGCCCCGACGAGTTCCGCGGCCAGGTCGACCTGGTCAAGGAGGTCCTGGCGGCGCTGCGCATCCCGTCGCTGGAGGTCGACGGCTACGAGGCCGACGACGTGATCGCCACGGTCACGACGCGGGCCGAGCGCGAGGGCTTCGACGTGCTGATCTGCACCGGCGACCGCGACGCACTCCAGCTGGTGAGCGACGCGGTGACGGTGCTCTACCCGCGCAAGGGCGTCTCGGAGATGTGGCGGTTCACGCCCGAGTCGATGGCCGAGAAGTACGGCCTCACGCCGGCGCAGTACCCCGACTTCGCCGCCCTGCGCGGCGACCCGAGCGACAACCTGCCCAACATCCCGTCGGTGGGGGAGAAGACCGCCACCAAGTGGGTCGTCGAGTTCGGCGACCTGGACACCCTGGTGGCCCGGGTCGACGAGGTGAAGGGCAAGGCCGGTGACGCCCTGCGCGCGCACCTCGCGCAGGTGATCCAGAACCGGCAGCTGACCGAGCTGGTGAAGGACGTGCCCGTCGAGGTCATGCCCGGCGACCTGGCCCGGGTCAACTGGGAGCGCGACGAGGTGCACAAGGTCTTCGACGCGCTGGAGTTCCGGGTCCTGCGGGACCGGCTCTACGCGACGGTCGAGGCCGCGGAGCCCGAGGCCGACGAGGGCTTCGACGTGCGGGCGCGGGTCCTCGGCAGCGGCGAGCTGGCCGGCTGGCTCACCGAGCACGCGGCCGTCGCACCGCGCGTCGGTGTGCACATCTCCGGGTTCTGGGGGGGCGGCACGGGCGACGTGGTCGGTGTCGCGCTGGCGTGCGGCACCGGTGAGGGCGCGTGGTTCCGGCCGAGCGACCTCGACGAGGACGAGGAGAAGGCGTTCGCCGCCTGGCTGGCCGATCCCGAGCGCGCCAAGGCGATGCACGACGCCAAGGGGCCGCTGCTCGCCTTCGCCGCGCGCGGCTGGGAGCTGGCGGGGGTGACCAGCGACACCGCCCTGTCGGCGTACCTCGCGATGCCCGACCAGCGCAGCTACGACCTCGCCGACCTGGTCCTGCGCTACCTCCGGCGCGAGCTGCGGGCCGAGGACGACGGCGGGGGACAGCTGTCCTTCGACGGGCAGGACGAGGTCGAGGCCGCCGAGGCCGACGTGGTGCGCGCCCGAGCGGTGCTCGACCTGGCCGACCGGCTCGACACCGAGCTCGAGGCCAAGGCGGCCACCCGGCTGCTGCACGAGGTCGAGCTGCCGCTGGTCCACGTGCTGGCCGAGATGGAGCGCACCGGCGTCGCGGTCGACCAGGACCACCTGGCGGCTCTGGAGTCGAAGTTCGGCTCGGCGGTGAAGAACGCCGCCGACGACGCCTACGCCGTGCTCGGCCGCGAGATCAATCTCGGGTCGCCCAAGCAGCTGCAGGCCGTGCTCTTCGACGAGCTGGCGATGCCCAAGACGAAGCGGACCAAGACCGGCTACACCACCGATGCCGACGCGCTGCAGACGCTCTACGCGCAGACCGGCCACCCGTTCCTCGAGGCGCTGCTGCGCCACCGCGACGCGACCCGCCTCAAGGTGACGGTCGACGGGCTGCTCAAGACGGTCGCCGACGACGGACGCATCCACACGACGTACAACCAGATGATCGCCTCGACCGGACGGCTGTCGTCGACCGACCCCAACCTGCAGAACATCCCGATCCGCACCGAGGAGGGCCGGCGGATCCGCGAGGCCTTCGTCGTCGGGCCGGGCTTCGAGTCGCTGATGTCGGCCGACTACAGCCAGATCGAGATGCGGATCATGGCCCACCTCTCCGAGGACGCGGCGCTGATCGAGGCGTTCCACTCCGGCGAGGACCTCCACGCGTTCACCGCGTCGCGGGTGTTCTCGGTCGAGCCGGCCGACGTGACGATCGAGCAGCGGGCCAAGATCAAGGCGATGAGCTACGGCCTGGCCTACGGGCTGTCGGCGTTCGGGCTCTCCCGTCAGCTCGCGATCGGCACCGACGAGGCCAAGGGCCTGATGGACGAGTACTTCCTGCGCTTCGGCGGGGTCCGCGACTACCTGCGCGACGTCGTCGACGAGGCCCGTCGGTCCGGGTACACCGAGACCATCCTCGGTCGCCGGCGCTACCTGCCCGACCTCACCAGCGACAACCGGCAGCGCCGCGAGATGGCCGAGCGGATGGCGCTCAACGCGCCGATCCAGGGGTCGGCTGCCGACATCGTCAAGGTCGCGATGCTGCGGGTCGACACCGCCCTGCACGCCGAAGGGCTGCGCTCCCGGGTCCTCCTGCAGGTGCACGACGAGCTGGTCGTGGAGGTGGCGCCGGGCGAGCGGCAGCCGCTCGAGGCGCTGCTGCGGCGCGAGATGGGCGCGGCGGCGGAGCTGTCGGTGCCGCTGGACGTCTCGGTGGGCGTCGGCCGGACCTGGCAGGACGCCGGGCACTGAGGCCGGACGCCGGGCACTGAGGCAGGACGCCGGGCACTGAGGCAGGACGCCGGGCAGCAGGCGCACGCCCGCCGACGCCTCGGCGGGCCGGACAGCGCCAATTGCACCCAGACCGTGGCGAATACGGTGCGGTCCGGCCGAGTTGATCACGCTGACGTGATCAACTCGGCCAGAGTTCGGGGCGGTGGGTGACTGGGCGGTCACATCCGGTGGCAATCCAGCGGTATTGCCTGGCAGTTTGCCGTCCGCTCTTCACCAGGACGCTGCTGGTGCTTACGGTCGAGGGGCTCATCTGCGCTCACGGGGAGGCCCGCACCACATGTCCGTCGGTCAGCTGCGTCGCATGTCGGTCGGTGGGCTGCGCCGCCACGGCGTGCCGCTGCTCGTCGCGGCGCCGATGCTGCTCGCCGGGCTCGGCATCGCCGACGGCTCGTGGCCGCGGCCGCTCGCCGAGGACCACAGCTCGGTGACCGCGGTGCCCGAGACCGGACGGCTGGCCGGCGACATCCCGGACGGCATCCCCGACCCCCGCCTCGAGCAGCCTGAGCTCTCTGAGCTGTCAGGGGCTCATCCGGTGTCCTACCCGGTCGGCACCAGCGCCGTGCGCTCCGCGGTCGCGCGCGAGCTCCCGGGGCCGGACACGGCCGACCTGGCACTGCCGGCCCGGGTGCTCCAGGCCTACCGCAGCGCCGCCGTCTCCCTGGGCCGGACCGACGCCGGGTGCCACCTGACCTGGCCGCTGCTGGCCGGCATCGGCAAGGTCGAGTCCGGGCACGCGTACGGCGGCGCCGTCGACCGCCACGGCGACACCCTCGAGCCCATCCTCGGCCCGGTGCTCGACGGCGGCCCGGGGGTGGCCGCGATCCCGGACACCGACGACGGCCGGTGGGACACCGACGACACGTGGGACCGGGCGGTCGGGCCGATGCAGTTCATCCCGTCGTCCTGGTCCATCCACGGCGAGGACGGCAACCACGACGGCCGCCGCGACCCCAACAACGTGGTCGACGCCGCGCTGGCGTCCGGCGGCTACCTGTGCACCGGCGACCGCGACGTGAAGGTCGAGAAGGATCGGCGGGCCGCCGTCTTCAGCTACAACCACTCGTGGGACTACGTCGACCTCGTGCTCGCGTGGGCCGACGCCTACGCCGGCGGTACGCCGGTGCTGACCGGCTCGCTCGGTGCCCTGACCGGCGACGACGCGCGCGGTCGGCAGCGCGGGTCTGGTGGCGACGGTAGCGCGGACGACGGCGCGGACGACGGCGCCGTCACCGCGATCAGCGCACCCGCCAGTGCGGCCCCGGTGGCGGAGCCGACTGCTGGGTCGACGTCGGAGCCGACGACCGCAGGGGGCGGCGGGACGACCCCGGAGCCCACCGGCTCGACCAGCGCCGATCCGACGACGACGACCACGGCCACGGCCACCGCGGAGCCGACGCCCGACTGCACGCCGACGAGCACCCCGACGGACTCGACCACACCTGAGCCGACGGACACCGCGACGGCCGAGCCGACGACGACCCCCGAGGCGACGGACAGCGCAAGCCCCGACCCGACGACCACGACCGACCCGAGCGGCACACCTTCGCCGAGCGACACCCCGACCTGCGGCTGAGATCGGCACATCCCACCCGCTCCGCACCGTCACCTGATAGAAACACAGCGTCCCGCACTACCTGCCGGTAACCGGAGCTGACGTGACCCGACGTGTGAAGAGGCTGGCTCCTGCGGCGGTCGCCCTCACGACCCTGATCGGTGTTGCCGGCTGCGGCGGCGAGAGCGCCGAGCTCGAGGCGCAGCAGCTCGAACAGTCGAGGCGCACCGATGTGCCGTTCACGTCCTGCGATGACGCGAAGTGCACCGGAGACCTCGACGGCGCCGCCTACGAGATCCGGATGCCGGACACCTGGAACGGCACCTTGCTCATCTACTCGCACGGCTACCGCCAGGCCGAGCCGTCGCCGCCCGACTTCGACCCGGTCGACACCACACCCACGCCGGCGTCGACCGAGGAGGTCGGCCAGGCACTGCTCGACGAGGGCTACGCCCTTGCCGGCTCCGCCTTCAAGACCAATGGCTGGGACGTGCTGGACGGCGTCGAGGCCGGCGAGGCCTTGCACCAGTACTTCGTGGACGAGATCGCGAAGCCCGACCGCACCTACGTGTGGGGCGACTCGCTGGGCGGTCTGATCACCCAGACCCTCGCCGAGAAGCACCCGGACTGGGTGTCCGGCGCCGCTCCGTTGTGCGGGGTCCTGGCCGGCGGCAACCTCAACCTGGACCTCGCCCTCGACGTGGCCTACGCCGTCAAGACCTTGATCTATCCCGACCTCAAGCTGACCGGCTTCGCGAGCCACGACGAGGCGGTCGAGAACTGGGAGGGCGCGTTCGACGCGATCACCGAGGCCGGCGGTGACACGAAGAAGGGCGTGCCGTCGATCCTCCTCGTGGCTGCTCTGGTCGACGCACCCACCCAGACCCGCACCTACGACGGGGCGGACATCGAGTCCCAGGTCCGGGCACGCGCCGAGTCGATCCTGACCGCGCTGGGCTACGGGACGTACGGCCGCTACGAGATCGAGCAGCGCGTCGGCGGCAACCCGTCCGGCAACGAGGACGTCGACTACTCGGCGCGCGTCGGCGAGGACGAGCAGGCACTGATCGAGTCGGTGTCGCCGGGAGCCACCCGCGACCTGCTGGCCTCCGTCCAGAACGGCGAGCGGGTGACCGCCGACCCGGCCGCCCGCGAGAAGTTCGACACGATGGGCAACCCGACGGGGAACCTCCAGGACCCGACCCTGACCCTGCACACCAAGGCCGACCCGCTCGTCCTCGCCCAGAACGAGACGGTCTTCCGGGACCGGGTCGAGACGTCGAAGACGCGCGACGCCGACCTGTTCCAGCTCTACGTGCTGCCGCCGACCTCGTACTCGGAGGACACCGGGGCTCCCTACGGCGCAGGGCACTGCAACTTCACCACCGAGCAGCGGGTCGGCACGATCCAGCTGCTCGACGCCTGGGTGCGGGACGGCCGGGTGCCGGGATCCGCCTCGATCGCGACCTACTTCCCGGACGACGAGTCGGTGAGCAACACCTACGAGCCCAGTGACTGGCCGGCGGAGGACGGGGGCGCGTAGGGCACTAGCCGGGCAGCCGACGGAACACCCGGCGGGGGAGCAGCCGGGCAACGGTCATCACGGCGCGCAACCGGCCCGGGACCCAGACGACCTCTGGCCGGTCGCGCAGCGCGGAACGGATCGCCGCCGCGACGTCCTCCGGCTCGACGGCGAAGGCAGCCTCGGTCCGCCCGGCAGTCATGCGGGTGCGGACGAAGCCGGGCCGTACCGTGACGACCGACACGCCGGTCCCCTCCAGCGCCGCGGCCAGGCCCTGCGCACAGGCGTCGAGCCCGGCCTTCGACGAGCCGTAGACGAAGTTGGCCCGCCTGGCCCGCACCGCGGCGACCGAGGACAGCACGACGATGACGCCGTGCCCCTGAGTGCGCAGCGCCGCAGCGCAGTGCAGGAGGGCGGACATGGGGCCGACGAACGTCGTCTGAGCGATCTCCACCGCCAGCCGCGGGTCCGCCTCGGCGGCGACCTGGTCTCCGAGCTCTCCGATGGCCATGACGACGACGTCGATGTCGCCGGCGGCGAACACCGGCTCGAGCACCGCTGCATGCTCGTCGGTTCGCTCGGCGTCGAGGTGCACCGTGGACACGTCGCCGACTCCGGTCCGCCGTAGCGACTCGGCGGTCTCCTCGAGCCGAGGTGACGCCCGCCCGGCGAGGACGACCCGCTCCAGGCGTCGCCCGGCCAGGACGCGGACGGTCGCGACACCGATCTCCGAGGTCCCGCCGAGCAGCAGCACCGACTGGGGGTCGCCGAGAGCGTCGATCACAGGTGCAGCCTCCTGGCCAGGTCGGAACGGAACACGCCGGACGGGTCGGCCCGGTGGCGGACCTCCTGCCACTCGGACAGTCGCGGGTACATCGCCGGCACGAGCTCGGGCCGGAGCCGGGCGTCCTTGGCGAGATAGACCCGCCCCCCGACCGCGGCCACCCGCTCGTCGAG
>Ga0210115_1000537_pt1 | contig 11000 bp, 9 predicted proteins | sample MayberryNW_TuleB_2_FD_185526 | JGI IMG/M metagenome (GOLD analysis project Ga0210115, IMG submission 185526) | Wetland microbial communities from San Francisco Bay, California, USA, that impact long-term carbon sequestration - MayberryNW_TuleB_D2... | ecosystem: Environmental > Aquatic > Marine >... | reverse complement strand
GCCCCCGCCGAAGGCGACGATTTGGCGGAGGGCCTTGTCCATCGCCAAATGGTGGCGATGGACCTACGGAATCAGCTTGTACAGCGGTCCGAAGTTTTCGCGGGGGCGCTGGCCCGCGTGTACAGGCCCCTGGCAGGCCGATCGGTTGAGGTCAGGCCGCCGCGAGCTCGCGGCGCAGCTTTGCGCGCACCCGGTGCAGGCGGACCTTGACCGTGCCGAGCGGAATGCCGAGCCGACGGGCAATCGCCTCCTGGGTCATGTCCTCGTGATAGCGCAGTTTGACCAGCTGCTGGTCGCGTGTGTTGAGCCGGTCGATCGCGGCGTACAGGTCAGCCCGCTCAACCGCGGCGCTGACCCGCTCGTCGTCACTGCCCTGCCAGGTATCGAGCGTATCGGTCGGCGCCGGCCGTTTGCGGCCGATCTCACGCAGCGCCTCGTTGCGGACGATCGCTGCGAGCCACGAGGTGCGGGCGGCGCTGTCACGCAGGGTCGACTTTCTGCGCCAGGCCCGGATCATCGCGTCCTGGGCGATGTCTTCGGCCTCTGTGCGGTTCTTCGCGTAGCGGAAGGCCGCCCTGAGGCAGATCTGGCGGACCTCCTCCCAGTCCCAGGACTCGCCCGGGTCAGCTCCCCCGCTTAGCCGATGGTCGAGACGGCGGACTTCCACGATCGCAGCAGACTAGCAGATTTGATCAATGAAACGAAGTAGAACACTCTCAGGTCTGGCGGCAATGGGAGCAGCAGTTCAGCCGGGAGGCCAGTGGGCCGAGCAGGCCTACGAGGCGATGGCGCCGGTCTACGACGATTTCACCGCCCACCACGACTACGAGCTGTGGTTGGGCAATCTCCTTCCCATTGCCCGTCGCCACGGGTTGAGCGGGAACCGCCTGCTCGACGTCGGCTGCGGCACCGGGAAGAGCTTCCTGCCGATGCTCGAACGCGGATGGGAGGTCACCGCTTGCGACATCTCGCCGGCGATGCTGGAGCTGGCCCGGGCGAAGTCCCCGGACACGGTGCAGCTGTCGGTGGCGGACATGAGGGAGCTGCCTGAATTCGGCGAGTTCGATCTCGTCTGGTCACTCGACGACGCCGTCAACTACCTGCTCAGCGGGGAGGAACTGGGGGAAGCGCTGAGCCGGATGCGGGCCAACCTGGCCCCCGGCGGACTGCTGATGTTCGATGTCAACACGCTCGAGGCCTACCGCACCTTCTTCGCCGAAGAACAGCGGCTCGAACGCGGCGGGCAGCGACTGATCTGGCGCGGCCTCGGTTCGCCCGACGCCGCCCCCGGCTCGATCGGCGAAGCGCGACTCGAAGTCGAACCGATCGAGAGCGAGGTCGAGGTCGAGACCCACCTGCACCGCCAGCGCCACTTCCCCGAAGCGGAGATACTCGCGCTGCTCGCGGCCGTGGGGCTGGAGTGCCTCGACGTCTATGGCCACGGCTTCGACGCCGTGCCCAAGCAGCCGGTCGAGGAACTGGTCCACTCCAAGGCCGTCTATTTCGCCCGGCGCGCCTGAGCGCCGCGCTAGCCGCGCAGGACCTCGACCGCGATCCGCGCCGTCTCGGTCGGGCTTTCGCCGACGCGTACGCCCTTCGCCTCGAGCGCTTCCTTCTTCGCCTGCGCCGTGCCCGAGGAGCCGGAGATGATCGCGCCGGCGTGACCCATCTGCCTGCCCGGGGGGGCAGTGAAGCCGGCGATGTAGGCGACGACCGGCTTCGAGACCTCGGTGGCGATGAACTCCGCCGCCCGCTCCTCGGCGTCGCCGCCGATCTCGCCGACCATCACGATCAGCTCGGTCTCCGGGTCGGCCTCGAACAGCTCGAGGATGTCGATGAAGTCGGAGCCGATGATCGGGTCGCCGCCGATGCCGACGATCGAGGAGTTGCCCTCACCCGCCTGCTTCAGCTCGTTGCCGATCTGGTAGGTCAGCGTGCCCGACTTGGAGACGACGCCGATCTTGCCCGGGTCGAAGAACTGGGCCGGGATGATGCCGACGTTGGCCTTGCCGGGCGAGAGCACGCCGGGGCAGTTCGGCCCGATCAGTCGCACGCCGGCCGCCCGCGCCTTCCAGTAGGTCTTCAGCATGTCGAGCACCGGGATCCCCTCGGTGATCGCGATCACCGTGTGCACGCCGGACTCGATCGCCTCGTCGATCGCCGGCGCGGCGAAGCGGGCGGGGACGAAGATCATCGAGGTGTTGGCACCCTCCCCCTCGACCGCCTCGCGGATCGAGTCGAATACCGGCACCCCCTCGACGTCCTGGCCGCCCTTGCCCGGCGTCACCCCGGCGGCGAGGTAGGTGCCGTAGGAGCGGTTGCGCAGGCCGTGGAAGGACCCCTCGCGGCCGGTCAGGCCGGAGACGACGAGCTTCGTGTCCTTGTCGACAACAATTGCCATCAGCTGTTTCCCCCGGCGAGCTCGACCACCTTTTGCGCGGCGCCGAGCATCGTCGTCTCCTGGTGCAGGTTGGCGAGGCCGGCGCCGGCGAGGATCGCCAGCCCCTCCTCCGAGTTGGTGCCGTCGAGACGGACGACAAGCGGCACGCCGAGCTCCAGCTGCGAGGAAGCCTCGACGATGCCCTTGGCGATCTCGTCGCAGCGGGTGATGCCGCCGAAGATGTTGAACAGGATCGCCGTCACCTTCGCGTCGGAGGCGATCACCGTCAGCGCGTCGACGATCGCCTCCGCTTTCGAGCCGCCGCCGGCGTCGAGGAAGTTGGCCGGGGCGCCTCCCGCCTGGGCGACGACGTCGAGCGTCGACATGCAGAGGCCGGCGCCGTTGGCGAGGATGCCGACGTTGCCGTCGAGCTTGACGTAGGTGAGGCCCCTCTCTCGCGCCATCGCCTCCTGCGGGTCGTCGATCGACTCGGCGTCGATCTCGGCCAGCTCTTCGTGGCGGTAGAGGGCGTTGCCGTCGATCGTCACCTTCGCATCGAGAGCGACGACCTGGCGGTCGGCGGTGACGATCAGCGGGTTGACCTCGATCAGGGTCGCGTCCTCGGCCTGCGCCACCGCGGCCAGCTTGACCAGCACCGCCGCGGCCTCATCGCGAACGTCCTCGGCGAGCCCGGCGGCGGCGACAATCGGGCGCGCGGCGGCGACCGTGAATGGCCGCGTCGGGTCGATGTGCTCTTTGACCAGGGCGCCGGGATCCTCGGCGGCGACGGCCTCGATGTCCATCCCGCCCCTGGCCGAGACCATCGCCAGCAGTTTCTTCTCGCCGCGATCGAGGATGACCGAGGCGTAGTACTCGGCGGCGATGTCCGAGCCCCCCTCGACCCAGACGCGCTCGACCCGGAACGGGCCCTCGCCGCGCGGACCGCGGATGTCCATCCCGAGGATCGCTCCCGCGTGCTGCTCGGCCTCGGCCCGGTCGGCGGCGATCTTTATCCCGCCGGCCTTGCCGCGACCGCCGATCAGCACCTGGGCCTTGATCGCGCACGGATAGCCGATCCGCTCCGCCGCGGCGACCGCCTCCTCGACGGTCGTGGCGACCTCGCCGCTGGGCACGGCGATCCCGTGCGCGGCGAATAGCTGCTTGCCCTGGTACTCGAGGAGGTCCATATCGCGAGCGCCCCTGCCAGGCGCGGCGGGCAGATTATCCGAGATCGCCAGCAGGACGCCGTGTCGCGGTCTCGTCACATAAGATGCCGCGCTCGCATGGCCCTTCCCGCGTTGAAATCAATCAAGTGGGTCACGACCGACTGCTACGGCACCCTGATCGATTGGGAGAAGGGCATCATCGAGGCGTGCAGGAAAGAGGCCGAGAAAGACGGCTTCAGCTTCGAGGAGGCCCCGTTCCTGGCTCGCTTCCTCGAGGTCCAGGCCGAGATCATGGCCGGTTCCTACGAACTGTATGCGGAGGTTTTGCGGCGCACGATCGTCAAGGTCGCGCGCGAGATCGGCTGGGAGATCGAGCCCTCACGGGCCCAGTTCCTGCCCGACAGCATCGCCCACTGGATGCCTTTCCGCGAGGCCAACGCGGCGATGGACCGGCTCGGCAAGCGCTACGAGATCGGGATCATCTCCAACATCGACGACAAGATGCTCGGCATCTCGCGCCGCCACCTGCGCACCGAACTCGACCTCGTCGTCACCGCCCAGCAGGTGCGCAGCTACAAGCCCGATCCGGTCCATTTCAAAGAGTGCGCGCGGCGGATCGGCGGCAAAAAAGGCTGGGTTCACATCTGCTCGGACTACAACACCGACGTCGTGCCGCTGCTGAAGATGAAGGTGCCGGTGATCTGGGTCAATCGCCACAACGAGAAGCTCGAGGGGCGCAAAGCGCCGAGCGCGACGGTGAAGAACTTCCGCGACGCGGCGAAAAAGCTCGGCGCGTCCTAGCCGTCTTTTAGCGTTCGCGTCGCAACTTCGCAGGCGAGTCCTGGTTTCGACCCCCAGGGACGGCTCTGGGGTCGTCCGCGTATACCACCCGATGGACCAAGTCAGCCACAGCCGAAGGTATTTGCGCGCCCGCCTGCCGATCGCGGCGGCCCTGCTGGCCCTGCTCTGCGCGCTGGCGTTGGGCGGCGCCCGGGCCGGCGCGGTCGGGGGCGAAGGAGAACCGCCGCTCGATCCCAGTGGCGAGCCGCCCAGCTTCGTCGTGATCCAGACCGATGACCAAACCCTCGACGGCCTCTACGCGAGCTTCAGCGCCTACCCGGGAGCGCCGAAGACGCGGGCGATGCCCAACACGCTCGACCTGATCGCCAAACGCGGCATGACCTTCAACCGCTACTACGTCTCCTACCCCCTCTGCTGCCCCTCGCGGGTCAGCCTGCTGACCGGTCGCTACGCCCACAACACCGGCGTCGAGGGCAACGTGCAGCCGAACGGAGGCTACTTCGGCTTCTCCTTCCGCGGCGCCTACGATCACAACCTCGCCACCTGGTTGCAGGGCGCCGGCTACCGCACGATCCACATCGGCAAGTTCCTCAACGGCTACGGCGATGAGCCCTACAGCGACGGCACCAACGTGCCACCGGGCTGGGACGCCTGGCACACGGTGCTCAAGGCCGACACCCACCACTACTTCTACGGCTACACGCTCAACGACAACGGCGAGATCAGCCCGCCCGGCGCCTACGGCGAATCGGGCAGCTGGGAAACGCGCGAATACGGGCTGCGCGACGAATTCGGCTGCCCGTTCGAACCAGCCGAAGGACGGCCGTGCGCCTACCAAACCGACGTCTTCAACTGGATGGCGCGCGAAGAGATGCTCGGCACCCCGGGCGAGCAGCCGTTCTACCTACAGCTCGACTACACCGCGCCGCACGGTGATTTCCGCCGCCCCGCCGGGCCCGAGCCGGCGCCGCGCCACTACGACTGGTTCAAGGGCAAGCGATTGCCGCACAACCGCTCCGAAGGCCTCGACGAGGGCAACGTCAGCGACAAGCCCTACTTCATCCGCGAAGCCCCCCACCTGACGCCGACCGACAAGCGCATCTACCGCGTCTACTACGACAAGCAGCTCGACTCGCTGCGCTCGATCGACGATGGCGTGAAGCAGGTAATCGACACGCTGGGCCAGCTGCACCGGCTGCGCAACACCTACATCATCTTCACCTCCGACAACGGCTTCTTCTTCGGCGAGCACCGCCTGATCGGCGGCAAGTTCCTCGCCTACGAGCCGGCTACCCATCTGCCGTTCCTGATCCGCGGGCCGGGGATCAAGCCGGGCTCCGAGACCGGCGAGCTGGCCGCCAACATCGATATCGCGCCGACCATCCTCGACCTCGCCGGCGCCGAAGCGGACAAGAGCGTCGACGGTCGCTCGCTGATCCCCTATCTACGCGACCCCGAGTTGCGCAGTCGGCGGCCGATCCTGTTCGAGTCCTTCGTCGAAACCAGCGACGTCGAGGCCAACGGCGCGATCTTGCCGAGAGCGCAGGCCTCGATCCTCGCGCCGCCGTTCAACTACGAGGGGATCCGCCTCGGTCCCTACAAGTACATCGCCTGGCCGAGCGGCGAGAAGGAGCTCTACGACATCAATCGCGATCCGAACGAGCTCAACAACATCGTCAAGGTGCCGAACTTCTACCCGATCCGCAACTTCCTCCACCGCCAGCTGCGCCGCTTCGAGAACTGCCACGGGCGCGAATGCCGCGAGGTGACGCCGCCGCTGCCGCTGACCCGCAAGGAGTTCCAGCGGCTGCAGGCGAAGAAGCGGCGCGAACAGCGCGAACGGGAACGGCAGCGGGAAAAGGAACGGCGCGAACGGGAAAAGAGCAAAAAGGGACGGTAGGCGGGGCTACTCGATGACCGCGAGGACGTCCCCGCTTGAGACGGAGGCTCCTTCGGCGACGCTGAGGGTGGTTACCTTGCCGGAGCGGTGGGCGGTTATCTCGTTCTCCATCTTCATCGCCTCGATCACGCAGATCAGGTCGCCCTCTTCGACCTCGGCGCCCTGCGCGACCGCGACCTTGAGCACGGTGCCCTGGAGGGGTGAGGGGAGGGACTCACTGGAGGCGCTGGCGCCGCCACCGGACTTGCGCTCGCGCTTGGGCGGGCGCTTGCCGTTGCCGGCAGCCGGTGCGGCGGCGCCCTCGCCGATCACCTTGACCTCGAACAGCTTGCCCGAGACCTCGACCTTGTAGTCGCGGCTGATGAGCTCGGCGCTCTCTGGCAACTCGGGAGCTTCGGCCTCGGCGGGCGCGGTCGTCTTCAACCACTCCCTGTCCTCCATCAGGTCGCGGCAGGTCTCGCCCCTCGCCCACTGCTCGGTGGCGAGGATCGCTTCGTGGAAGGGGATCAGGGTGGTCAGGCCGCCGACCTCGTACTCGCCGAGAGCGCGCAGCATGCGGCGGGTGGCATGCTCGCGGTCGACGTCCCAGACGATCAGCTTGGCGACCATCGGGTCGTACATCGGGGTCACCTCGGAGCCGGCCTCGACGCCGGAGTCGACGCGGACGCCGGGGCCGGCGGGCTCGCGGTAGGAGGTGATCGTCCCCGGCGCCGGGGCGAATTTCTTGTGCGCCGCCTCGGCGTTGATCCGGCACTCGATCGCGTGGCCGTTGAGCTCGACCTCCTCCTGGGCGACGCTGAGCGGCTCGCCCGCTGCGACCAGGATCTGCTCGCGGACGATGTCGATCCCGGTGACCATCTCGGTCACGCAGTGCTCGACCTGGACGCGGGTGTTCATCTCGAGGAAGAAGTACTCATCGCCGACCTGCATCCCCTCGACCGTGCCGGCGCCGCGATAGCCGACCGCAGTCGCCGCGTCGGTGGCGATCTTGCCGATCCGCGCGCGCATCTCGGCGTCGACCTTGGGCCCCGGCGCCTCCTCGATCACCTTCTGGTGACGACGCTGCAGCGAGCAGTCGCGCTCACCGAGGTGGATCACGTTGCCGTGCGTGTCGGCGAGCACCTGGACCTCGACGTGGCGGGGGTCCTCGAGGTAGCGCTCGACGTAGACGCGCGAATCGGAGAAGAACTTCTCGCCTTCGCGGGCGGCGCCCTCGAAGGCGTCGCCGAGGTCGTCCGGGGTGATCGCCACGCGGAAGCCCTTGCCGCCGCCGCCGCCGGCGGCCTTGCAGGCGACCGGGTAGCCGGCATCGTCGGCCTGTGCCTTGGCCGCGCTGAGGTCGACCGCCGGCTCGGTCGCGCCGGGGACGATCGGCACGCCGGCCTCGGCCATGATCTCGCGCGCCCGCGTCTTCGAGCCCATCGATTCGATCGCCTCCGGCGGCGGGCCGATGAAGGCGATCCCGGCCTCGGCGCAGGCGCGGGCGAAATCGGCGTTCTCGGCGAGAAAGCCATAGCCGGGGTGGATCGCCTCGGCCCCCGCCTCCTTCGCGGTGTCGATGATCTTGAGGATGTTGAGGTAGCTCTCGGCCGGCACCGCGGGGCCGATCAGGAAGGCCTCGTCGGCCTCGCGCACATGCGGGGCGTCGCGGTCGATCTCAGAGTAAACGGCGACGGACCCGATGCCCATCTCCTTCAGCGTCCTGGCGACGCGGATCGCGATCTCGCCGCGGTTGGCTATCAAGACCTTCTGGAACACGGGGGCGGCACTCTACAAATGGGCGAGGCGGGGGTGGGGTCCGGTGTCCCCTCGCCTACGCCTATCACCGACCTTCGGCCGGTGATATTTGGTGCCGCTTCGCGGCCCTGGATTACCCTTCCGGGGCCGGGAGGCTAAGACGGCTTCTAAGGCGAGAGGACACCGGACCCCACCCAGCCAAGCCTCGCAATAAGGTTCTGCCCCCCGTGCTGATTGAGCTTCAGAGTCATTCGACCGTCTCCGACGGGCAGCTGGCGCCGGCCGAGGTGGTGGCGGAGGCGGCGAAAGCCGGCGTGACTACGCTGGCGCTGACGGATCACGATGCGATTGCTGGGGTGGCTGAGGCGGAAAGGGTTGCTGAGGGGCTGGGGGTTGAGTTAGTGCCGGCGATTGAGATGTCGTGCGTGCACGAGTACGCGGAAGATCTGCATGTCTGTGGGTACTGGGTCGATCTGGGGGCGATTGCGCCTGCCTGCGAGCGAGCGCAGCACGAGCGGGTTGCGCGGGCTGGGGAGATCGTGGAGAAGCTGAGGGAGGAGGGGTTTGACCTGCATCTGGAGGATGCGGTGCGGGAGGCCGGGGATGCGCTTTCGATTGGGCGGCCGCATATAGCTAGAGCTGCCGGGGCTACGGGTGACCTGGGGCCCTTCTTCGAGGAGTACCTAGTCCCCGGAGCAAAGGCGTTTGTGCCGCGGCGCTGGCCCACTGCCGAGCAGGCGGTGGAGCTGATCAAGGGGGCGGGGGGAGTCGCGGTCGTCGCGCATCCGTATTGGGACATCGACGCCCGGCACGAGGTCGACGACCTGGTCCGGGCACTCGACATCGACGGGGTCGAGACCTTCTACCCGACCCACAGCAAGGAGCAGACGGCGCACCTGCTCGAGCTCTGCGACGAGCTCGACCTGGTCCCAACCGCCTCCTCCGACTACCACGGCCCCACCCACAGGACCTTCGCCGAGTTCGGCGCCTACGACACCTACGGCCTCGCCGAGCCCCAGGTCCCGCCGCGTCCGTAGCGTTAATCCCGCTTATAGCGACCCTGGGTGTAGTCCTCAACCCAGGCAGCCGTACTTCGCCAGCTGCCATCCGCGGCCTTCACCGCTTTGAGGCGGCCGCGCACGGCCGCAACTCGCAGGGCGTTTGCGGAGGTCTCGACGGTCGCCAGTGAGGGCAACGGCACCAAGCGCTCGCGATCGGCAACGGCGGGAGCGACGAACTTGTAGAGGTTGTCGAGGATCGCTCGCGCTAAGAACTCGCCCAGGGGCCCCGCGTCTCCACCATCCGCGCGCCGTAGCGCCGCCAGGTAGCGCTCCCGATCCTTTTTGTAGATGATCGCCGGGGGATACCCCAGGCGTACGAGCAGGAGATTGAGTAACAGTCGGCCTGCCCGTCCATTGCCGTCCAGAAAAGGGTGGATCTGCTCGAAGCTGACGTGCAAAACAGCCAAGGTCTCGGGCAGCGCCTCAGCATCTACACTCGCCAGTTTCCGCGCAGCGGCAATCCAGTTGTCGATGAGCGCCGGGACCTGCGTCCACTCGGGTGGCCGCATTCCGTCCGGGAAGGGCGCGATGTCATGCTCGCGGAACGAGCCCGGACCCTCGCGCGCAGTAGCTTGCGAGTGGGGAGCAATCTCCCAGACAGGGCCCATCGCCAGTGTGTGCACCTCGCGCACCTCGGCCAGCGTGAGCAGCCCTTCCCCGCCCCAATCGCCGGGCTGTATTCCATGCCCATAGACCCAGTTGGCGGCATCGGCATAGCCGCGCACCTCAAGATATTCGCTCAGCTCCTTGTTGCCGACAGCTCGCCCCTCCTGAAGGAGTTGCGCGACCTGCTTGAGCACCAGCGTGTTGCCCTCGATCGCGGTCGAGTGATGCGCCTCCTCGAGCCAAATGCCTTTCCATATCTCTTCGGCCTCCTCCGGAGAGGGAAGGCCGCCGAGATCGTGTCGCAACTCATCGATCTGAACGCGCAAGCTTTTGTAAATTGCGGCGCGCGGTGGCCGCCCTCGACGACTCGAGGTAGATTTGTTCGTCTGAGTCACAAAAGCAGCATAGCGAACAAATTATAGGTTGTTCGTACAGTGCATAACTAATTGTTCCGAACAACTTTTGGCGGCGGACCCTTGCAAATTGAAAGTCGCGCTTTAAATCTGCAAGGAAGAGAATCTTGTTCAATGCCGACGCTTGCGCCGCAGGACGATGCGCTTTTCGCGCGCCTTGGCGACGCCGCCGAAGGGTTCGAAGGCGACCTTGATGTGGATCGGGGCCTTGCCGTGGCGCTTGAGATAGCGCTTCAGCGGGGTCTTCGGCCGGATCGGCAGCCGCACCAGCGTTGCCCGACCGGCGGTCCGCTTGAACCTGCGCACCCCCCGTCCCCAGAGGATCAATTTACCGGCGGCGGGGATCCGCACAAACAGCGCGGCCGAGCCATTTCCCCGATTCAGCTTTAGCCCAGCGAAGCGGAACCTGTTGGAGATCGTCGCCGAGATCGGGGCCGGCGTCGCCGAGATCGTGGCCGGAGGCGGGGGCGGCGGGCAGGGCGGCACAGCGGTCCCGGGCTCGCCGAAGCGCTCGACGCGGGAGACGATGCCCTGCTCCGCGACGTGGACCGCGCCGAAGCAGTCGACCGCGAGGCCAAAGGGCAGCGAGATCGCTCCCAGGCCGAGGCCGGGCGTACCGGCCTGGCAGCCGGTCCCGTCGCTGCAGACCTGGAACTGAGCCGCGCCGTCGATCACGCCCTGGCCGAAGGCGCGCACGAACTCGCCCTGGGCGCCGAGCTCGCCGACCCGGTTGTTGCCCGGGTCGGCGACGTAGAGATCGCCGGTGGAGGTCACCGCGACTGCGGTCGGGCCTTTGAACGCGCCCGCGCCGGCGCCCGCGCTCCCCGCCTGGCATTCGCTCGAGCAGACGTCACCGCCCGGGGGATTCACCTCCTTGCCCGACGCCCGGACGAACGTCCCGCCGGCGGTGAAGACATCGACCCGGTTATTGCCCTC
>Ga0210115_1000536_pt1 | contig 11007 bp, 7 predicted proteins | sample MayberryNW_TuleB_2_FD_185526 | JGI IMG/M metagenome (GOLD analysis project Ga0210115, IMG submission 185526) | Wetland microbial communities from San Francisco Bay, California, USA, that impact long-term carbon sequestration - MayberryNW_TuleB_D2... | ecosystem: Environmental > Aquatic > Marine >... | reverse complement strand
CCGGCTCCTCGCGCTCGTAGCCGCGCTGGCCGCGGCCGGCACATGGTGGGGAACGGCCCGGCTCGACGCACTCGACGCCAGCGTCCTCGCACCGCGCGCCGGCGAAGCGGCGCTCGCCCGCGTGGAGGTGACCGGTCCCGCCCGCGCAGGTCGGTTCGCATTGCGGGTGCCGGTCCGGGTTCTCAGGTTCGATCGGATCGCGCTCGACGAGCCGGCGAGGCTCGAGCTCCCCCTCGGGCGTGCGCCGCCGCAGGGGGCGATCCTGCAGGTGGTCGCGACAATCGAGCTGCCGCGCCATGCCGACGGCGCAGGCGGGTTCGACGAGGCTGCGTATCTCGGGCGACAGGGGATCCACGTCGTCCTCAAGGCCGGCTTCTACCGGGAGCTCGGCCGGCGGGGCGGTCTTCGGGGCGTCGTCGACCGGCTGCGCGAGCGGCTGTCGCAGTCGATCGCCCCGGGACTCGGCGGAGAGCGGCGCGCGCTCGTGGCAGGCGTCGTCCTGGGCGATGACGAGCAGCTCGCCGAGGGCCTCCGCGACGACTTCCGCGCGTCGGGTCTCTACCACCTGCTTGCCGTGTCGGGCCAGAACGTCGCCTACGTCGTCTTCGGGATGCTCCTCCTCGCCTGGGTGGCCGGACTCCCGCGCTGGGCCGGGCACCTAGCCGCGCTGCTCGGCGTCCTCGGGTACACCTGCGCCGTCGGGTGGCAGCCGTCGGTCGTCCGTGCGGGGATCGCCGGATCGCTTGCGTCCCTCGCGTGGCTGGCCTCCCGCCCGGCCGATCGGTGGTACTTCCTGCTGGTCGGCGCGGCCGTGCTCCTCGCGGTCAACCCGTACGGCGCCCTCGAGGCCGGCTTCCAGCTCTCCTTCGCGGCCGTCGCGGCGATCTTCGTGCTCGTCCCGCGGCTCGAACGCCGGATGAGGGGCTACCCGCTCCCGGGACCGCTCGCCGACGCGATCGTGGTTTCGGGCGCGTGCGGCCTCGTGACGGCGCCGATCCTCTGGCTCCAGTTCGGCTCGGTGCCCGTCTACGCGGTGCTGGCGAACGCCCTCGCGGGGCCCGTCGTGGCGCCCCTGCTCGGCCTCGCGCTCGTGTGCGCCGCGCTCGATCCCGTCCTCCCGGGCGCCGCGGCGGCGCTCGCCTGGGCGAACGGCTGGCTCGCCGCGTACCTCGCATGGTGCGCGCGGGCGATCGGCGGCCTCCCGCACGCGCGGGTCTCGTCCGCCGCCGTGCTCCTGGGCGCCGGCCTCCTGGCGGGCGTCGCCGTGCTCCTCGTCCGGCTTCCCGCCCACCGCCGCCGGCCGGTGGCCGCCGGTCTCGCCGCGCTGGCGCTTCTTGGCGCCGGCTGGCGCATCTGGATCGCCGACGAAGGCCGGGCGGCGGCGCCGTCGGGCCTGCGCGTGACGTTTCTCGACGTCGGCCAGGGGGACGGGATCCTGCTCCAGGTGCCCGAGGGCGCGATCCTCGTCGACGAGGGACCGCCCGAGGCCGACGTCGCCGGTCAGCTCGACGGGCTGGGCGTCGAACGGCTCGCGGCGCTCGTGCTCACCCACCCGCAACGCGACCACGTCGGCGGCGCTCCCGCTGTGCTGGCCACGCTTCCGGTCGGGCTCGTGCTCGATCCCGGCCTGCCCGCGGACAGCCCGGACGAGGACGCGGCGCTTGCCGAGGCTGCGCGCCGCGACGTACGGGTCGTCCGCGCGCGGGCGGGACGCGTGTTCCGACTCGGCCGGCTGGCGATCCGCGTCGTCTGGCCGGACGGTCCCGGCCTGCCGGGCCAGGATCCGAACGAGCACGCCGTTGTGCTCGTCGCGTCGTACGGCGAGACCGACGTGCTCCTGACGGCCGATGCCGAGTCGAACGTGACCTTGCCGCTCCGACTTCCGCCGATCGAGGTGCTGAAGGTCGCGCACCACGGCTCGGCCGACGACGGCCTTCCCGACCTCCTGGACCGACTGAGACCACGAGTGGCCGTGATCTCGTGCGGCGCTCGAAACGACTACGGACACCCGACGCCCTCGACGCTCGAGGCTCTCGCCGCGGCCCCCGGCCTCGTCACATACCGCACGGACGAGGACGGTGCCGTTGTGGTCGAGTCGGACGGCGGTCGACTGGCCGTCCGAACCGAGGGGTGACCGGTCGGACGGCCGCGCCGGGTGGGTCAACCGGCCGGCGCGTCCACGCCCGAGCCCGGTCCGTCCCGGGCCGACTATGCTCGCTGCCGTGTCCGCCGAGCCGCTTCGCCCGGCCTACCTGCTCCTCGGCAGCGACCGCCCGAAGGTGCGTCGCGCGGTCGCACGGTTGCGTGCGCGGTTCCCCGCCGAGTCGATCGAGCACCTGACCGCGGACGCGGTCACCGGGGCCGACGCGGTCGCCTCCTGCAACGCGATTGGGCTCTTCGGCGCCGAGGGAGCGCGGCTCGTCCTCGTCGAGGGAGTCGAGCGCTGGGCCGTCGAGGACGTGGAGGAGGTCGTGCGCTACCTCGCGGCGCCGGTCGAGACGAACGTGCTCGCGCTCGTCGCGGAGGGCGCGCTCCGGACGACTGCGCTGGCCGAGGCGGCCGAGAACGCGGGCCACGTGTTGCGCTTCGACGCGCCCAAGCCGCGCGACCTGCCCGGGTGGGTGCGCGCCGAGTTCGAGCGCCAGGGCAGCCGCGTCGACGTCGACACGGCCCGCGCCCTCGTCGAGATCGTCGGGGACGACGTGAACGAGCTCGCGGGCGAGATCGACAAGCTCGTGACCTGGGCGGGCGGCGAGGCGATCGGCCGGAGGGAGGTCGAGCACCTGGCGGTCAGCGCCGGCGACACGTTCGTCTGGGCTCTGACCGACGCTTGGGGGGCCCGCGACCTTCCGGGGGTCATGGCGGCCTGCGAGTCCCTCCTCGAGCGGCGCGCGAAGGAGCCGTTCGCGGTTGCGTCGGCCCTCGCGTCCTATGTCGGCCGGGTGCGGGCCGCGCAGGCGATGGCCGAGGAAGGTCTGAAGACAACGGAAGTCGCGAAGCGCTTGCGGATCAAGGAGTACCCGGCCCGCAAGGCGCTCGGACATGCGCGCAACTTCACGCGGGACGAGCTCGACACCGCGATCGTCCGGCTCGCCGAGCTCGACGCCGCGCTCAAGGGCGCGAGCCGCCTCGCCGCCGACCTCCAGCTAGAGCGGGCGCTCCTCGAGCTCACCGAGGCGCGCCACCCGATGCCGACCCCCGCCTGAGGTCGGGACCGCGACCTCGCTCCAACCCGCGCGGTCGGCGCGGCCCGCCCGGCGACCGTGTGTTCTGAGTCGGCGACCTAGGGCCTGGGCTGCGCGACGAGGCGCGCGGCCTGCGACTTCTTGCGCGCGGCCTTGTTCGGGTGGAGCGCGCCGCGGGCCGTCGCCCGGTCGATCCAGCGGACGAGCTCGGCGTGCTCCGAGGCGATCCGGTCTGAGTCTCCGTCCGCGACCGCGTTCTCGAGGCGCCTGAAGAGCGTCTTCGCCGTCGAGCGCCAGCGGAGGTTCTCGGCCCGCTCGCGGGCCGCGCTCCGGACGCGGCGCTCCTGCTGCTTGATGTTCGGCATAGAAAGACGCGGCTCGGCGCCGCGCGAGCGGCATGGTACCAGCGCCGCCGCCCCGCTCGCCACCTTCGCCACGACCCCGCCCGCCTCGTGCGTCGCGCGTGGAGAGTCGCCCCCGGGGCCTTCGGCCCTCGACCCCCTGTCTCGAGCGTAGCGTCGAAATGCGCGCGGGTGGTGCGCCGAATTGCGTCGCGTTCGTGCCGGAGAATCCACGGGCCGACCGGGCCGAGGTCCGGCGGGCCGGCCGCGGGCGGCGGCACGGCCTGGGCCCTCCTCGACGCCCGGGCCAACGGGCCGCTCCGGGCGGCGCCTTCCCTACGATCCGCGCATGCCGCCGCCCGGCGACCGGCCAAGCGACGACCCCGCGCGCGGGGGCCCCGTCGACCCGACCATCGCCTTCCCCGACCCGGCGGGCGCGCCCCACCACCGCCGCCTCGCGCGCTCGACCGCCATCTTCTCCGTCGCGACGGGCGCGTCGCGGATCCTCGGCCTCGTCCGCGAGATCATCGTCCGCCGCTACTTCGGCGTCGAGGGCTCGATCAACACCTTCACGGTCGCCTTCCAGATCCCGAACCTCGTCCGCTCGCTCGTCGCCGACGCGGCGCTGTCGGCGGCGTTCGTCCCGGTCTTCAGCGAGCTGCTCGAGAAGCGCGAGAAGGCCCGCGCCTGGCGGGTCGCCTCGACGCTCCTGCTGCTCGTCCTCATGGTGCTCGGCTCGCTGACGGCGCTCTTCATCCTCCTGGCGCCGTGGCTCATGCGGCCGTTCGGCTACGAGGGGGCCCAGGAGGATCTCGTGGTCGGGCTCTCGCGCGTCCTCTTCCCGACGGTCGTCCTGCTCGGGCTGACCGGGATCGTCGTCGGGATCCTCAACTCGTACGAGCAGTTCACCATCCCGGCGCTCGCACCGGTCTTCTGGAACCTCGTCATCATCTTCGGCCTCGTCCTCGGCGTGCCGCAGGCGGACACCGAGTCGGCCAAGCTCTACGTCTACGCGGGCTCGGTCGTCGCCGGGACGGTCGTGCAGCTCCTGCTGCCACTGCCCTGGCTGTGGCGCCTGGACGGACGGCTCGACTTCTCCTTCGACTGGCGCGACCCGGCGATCCGCCGCTTCCTCACGCTGATGCTCCCCGTGACGCTCGGGCTCGGCCTGATCAACTTCAACCAGGTCATCAACACGTTCTTCGCCGCGCGCTACATCGACCCCGAGCTCGCGCCGAGCGCGATCGAGGCGGCCTTCCGGATCTACATGCTCCCGCAGGGGATGTTCTCGGTCGCGATCGCGACCGTTCTCTTCCCCTCGCTGTCGCGGCTCGCCGCCCGCGAAGACGTCGAGGGCTTCCGCGCCACCGTGTCGCTCGGACTGCGGCAGATCGGCTTCCTCCTCATGCCCGCGAGCGCCGTGGCCGCGGCGCTCGCCGTCCCGATCGTGCGGCTGCTCTATGAGCGGGGCGAGTTCGGCCCGGACGAGACCCAGGTCGTCGCGGAGGCGCTCGCGGCCTTCTCGCTCGGCCTCACGTTCAACGGGACGATGCTGATGCTGAACCGGGCGTTCTTCAGCCTTCAGTCGCCCTGGATCCCCACCTGGGTCGCCCTCGGCAACCTCGGGTTCCAGGTGGTCTTGAACGCCGCCTTCTTCCGCCTCGGAGTCTGGGGCATCCCGCTCGCCACCTCGCTGGTGAACCTGGCGGGCACGATTGCGCTCGTCGTCGTCTTCCGCCGGCGGATCGGGCGGCTCGACGGGCGTCGCGTGCTGGACGCGTACGGACGGATCGCGATCGCGTCCGCCCTCGCAGGCGCCGCGGCGTTCGGCGCCTGGTACGGCCTCGACGCGGTCCTCGGACGGTCGGTCGGCGCACAGATCGTGTCCGTCTCGGCGGGCATCGCGGCGTCCCTCGCGACGTACCTCCTGGCCGCCCGTATCCTTCGGATCCGGGAGCTGGACGCCCTCCTCTCGCTCGTCCGGCGCTCCCGCACCCCATGAGCCTCGAGCAGATCCGCAACTTCTCGATCGTCGCGCACATCGACCACGGCAAGTCGACGCTCGCCGACCGCATCCTCGAGGTCACGCAGACCCTGACCGAGCGCGAGATGCGCGAGCAGGTGCTCGACTCGATGGAGCTCGAGCGCGAGCGGGGGATCACGATCAAGGCCCAGGCCGTGACGGTCGCGTGGAAGGGTCACATCCTGAACCTGATCGACACGCCGGGGCACGTCGACTTCACGTACGAGGTGTCGCGGGCGCTGCAGGCGTGCGAGGGCGCGCTGCTCGTCGTGGACGCCGCCCAGGGGGCGCAGGCGCAGACGCTCGCGAACGCGTACCTGGCGATCGAGAACGACCTCGAGATCGTCCCGGTCGTGAACAAGATCGACCTGCCCTCGGCCGACCCGGACGCGGCCGCGCGGGAGATCAGCGACCTGATCGGCGACACGCCCGACCACGTCCTGCGGATCTCGGCCAAGACGGGCGAGGGCGTCGAGGACGTGCTCGACGCGATCGTCGAGCGGATCCCGCCCCCGCAGGGCGAGCCGGACGCGCCCGGCCGGGCACTCGTCTTCGACTCGTCGTACGACCAGTACCGCGGCGTCGTCGCGTTCGTCCGGGTCGTCGACGGGGACTTCCGCCCCCGCGAGCGGTTGCGCGCGATGGCGCAGGGCACGCAGTTCGAGACCGAGGAGCTCGGCGTCTTCGCGCCCGACCGCTCGCCGCGCGAGCGCCTGTCCGCGGGCGAGGTCGGCTACGTGATCACGGGCCTCAAGGATGTGAGCCGGCTCAAGGTCGGCGACACGCTCACGCACGCGGCGAAGCCCGCCGCCGAGCCGCTCCCCGGCTACAAGGACGTGAAGCCGACCGTGTTCGCCGGGCTCTACCCGACCGACTCGGACGAGTATCCGGAGCTCCGCGACGCGCTCGACAAGCTGAAGCTGAACGACGCGTCCCTCTTCTACGAGCCCGAGACCTCGCAGGCGCTCGGCTTCGGGTTCCGCTGTGGGTTCCTCGGCCTCCTGCACATGGAGATCGTGCGCGAGCGGCTCGAGCGGGAGTTCGACCTCGACCTGCTCGTGACCGCGCCGAACGTCGCATACCGCGTGCGGACGAAGGCGGGCGAGGAGGTCGAGGTGCACAACCCGGCCGACTTCCCGCGCGAGGTGGAGGAGGTCGAGGAGCCGTACATCCGCGCGAGCACGATCGTCCCGAAGGAGCACGTCGGCGCGGTCATGGAGCTGAACACCGAGCGACGGGGCCGCTTCGACCACATGGAGTACCCGAGCCAGGAGCGGGTGCTGCTGCAGTACGACCTCCCGCTCGGCGAGGTCGTCTACGACTACTACGACCAGCTCAAGTCGCGGACGAAGGGCTACGCGAGCTTCGACTACGACGTGATCGGCTTCCGTCCGGGCGAGCTCGTGCGCGTGGACATCATGCTGGCCGGGGAGCCGGTGGACGCGCTCTCGATCATCGTCCACCGCGACTCGGCGTACGGGCGGGGGCGCGCGCTCGTCGACCGGCTGCGGCAGGAGATCCCACGGCAGATGTTCGACGTGCCGATCCAGGCGGCGATCGGGTCGCGGATCATCGCGCGCGAGACGATCAAGGCGAAGCGCAAAGACGTGCTCGCCAAGTGCTACGGCGGCGACATCACGCGCAAGCGGAAGCTGATCGAGCGCCAGAAGAAGGGCAAGAAGCGGATGAAGCAGGTCGGCACGGTCGAGGTGCCGCAGGAGGCGTTCCTCGCCGTCCTCGACCTCGACGGGGAGCGGCGATGAGCGGCGTCCGGCACCTCTACGTCCACCTGCCGTTCTGCGCGCACCGCTGCGGTTACTGCGACTTCGTCACGCTCGTCGGGCGCCCCGGCGAGCACGGCGCCTACGTCGACGCGCTGCTCCGCGAGCTGCAGCTCGAGGGCGGGCTGCTGGCCCCGCGGCTCGAGACGATCTTCCTGGGCGGCGGGACGCCGACCTACACGGAGGCCGCGGCGCTACGGCGGCTGCTCGCGGCCCTTCCGGACGCGGGCGAGATCACGATCGAGGCGAACCCCGAGACGGTCACGCCCGCGCTCGCGGCCGGTCTGCGCGCGGCCGGCGTGAACCGCGTCTCGCTGGGCGCGCAGAGCTTCCGGCCTGCGCTGCTCGACGTGCTCGAGCGCCGCGCGGGGCCGGACGCGGTCCGAGGGGCGTTCGCGACGGTCCGCGAGGCCGGCTTCGAGAACGTCTCGCTCGACCTGCTCTACGGGATCCCGGGCCAGCGCCCGTCCGACCTCGAAGCCGACCTGGACGACGCCCTCGCGCTGGCGCCCGAGCACATCTCCTACTACGAGCTCGAGGCGAAGCCCGGCACCCGGTTCACGCACGCGCACGGGGACGAGCTGGCGCGGCAGGCCGATGCGATGGAGGGCTACTTCGAGCGCGTGGTCGAGACGCTCACGGGCGCCGGGTTCCGCTGGTACGAGACCGCGAACTTCTGCCGGCCGGGTCGCGAGGCCCGGCACAACCTCGGGTACTGGCTCGGACGCGACTACCTCGGGATCGGGATCGGCGCCGTGTCCACGGTCGGCGCGCGGCGGTGGCGGAACGCGCCGAAGCTCGGCGCGTACGTGGCCGCGCTGGCGCGCGGCGAGGCGCCGGCACGTGAGCTCGAGCTCCTCGACGCCGGGACGAAGGCGCGCGAGCGGCTCATGCTCGGCCTGCGCCTCGACCGCCCGCTCCGCTTCGGCGACGTCGCCGAAGCGATCGAGCCGGACGGCCTCGCCCGGGTGGTGCGGCTCGGTCTGGCGGAGCGACGGAACGGGGACCTCGCGCTGACCCGGCGCGGGCGCTTTCTCGGCGGCGCGGTGACCGCCGAGCTCATGGCCTGACCCGGCCTGGCCGGGAGTACCCTGTGCGGAGGGCCATGTCGATGCACCCCGGACTCGAGCTGAGCGCGCGCCAGGAGGAGATCCTGGCCCATGTCGTCGAGGGCTACGTGGCGAGCGGCACGCCGGTGGGCTCGAAGACGCTGGTCGAGCGGGCCGGGATCGACCTGTCTTCCTCGACGGTCCGCTTCGAGCTCGCCGTCCTCGAGGAGCACGGGCTCCTGATGCACCCGCACACGTCGGCCGGGCGCGTCCCGACGGACGCGGGCTACCGGTACTACGTCGACCAGCTGCTCGCGCGGCTGGAGCCGCGGCCGCGCGCGTTCGCGCTCGACCTGTCCGAGGCCCGGAGCCAGGTGGACGAGGCGCTGCGGGCCACGACGGACGCGCTCGCGCAGGTCACGAGGCTCGTGGCGCTCGTGTCCGCGCCGCCGCTCGAGACGACGATCGTGCGCCACGTCGAGGTCATCCTCCTGCAGCCGCAGCTCGTGATGGTCGTCGTGATCACGTCGACGGGCGGCGTCACGAAGCGGGTGTTCGCGTTCACCGAGCCGGTCGACCCGGGGCTCGCCGAGTGGGCGCGGGAGTACCTGAACGAGCGCGTCGCGGGTCTCCAGCTGGGGGCGCGGCTCCTACGGGCGCGGTTCCAGGATCCGCAGCTCGCGCCGCAGGAGCGGGCGTTCCTGGGCGAGATCGCGCCCGCGTTCACGGAGCTCGTCGAGGCGGGGGAGGGGAGCCTCTACGTCGGCGGCACCGCCGGGTTGTTGGATGAGTTGCGCGAGGAGGACCTTCGGGGTTACGGGCGCCTGCTCGAGATCCTCGAGGAGCGGGCGGCCATGCTTGAGCTGATGCGCGCGAACCTCGTGTCGAAGGAGCCCTTCGTCCGCGTCGGCTCCGAGATCGGCGACCCCGCGCTCGCGTCGATCTCGCTCGTGGCCGCCCCGTACGGCTTGCGCCACCGGAACCTCGGCACGGTCAGCCTCCTCGGTCCCACGCGCATGGACTACGTGAAGGCGATCGGCGCCGTCCGGGCCGCCGCCCACGAGCTCTCGCTCTTCGTCGAGGACGTGTACGAGGAGTAGGCGGGCCGACGGCCGCCGGCGGCAGGACTGGGCCCGCCGCCCGGGCCGGTCGCGGAGGCCGTGCGCGTGGACAACGGGGCGTGGACGGGTGCGGCGAGTGCGAACGGCGGCCGCGCGCGCGAACGGCGGCCGCTCCGGGCCGCACTCCCCCTCGGGGGGACGGCCGGCCCCAGCACGAACGCTACCGCCCTCCGGCGCACGAGTGGCGCGCGGACGGTGGCGGATCCGTCACGGAACCGTGCCGGTTCGGCGCGCCGCTTCCGCCGCCGGGACCGGCGGCCCTGCTCAGTACCCTTCGACCGTGGCGAGCGTGAGGCGCGACTATTACGAGGTGCTCGGCGTCGAGCGCGGCGCCGACGAGCAGGAGATCAAGAGGGCCTTCCGCCGGCTCGCCCGCGAGCTGCATCCCGACGTCTCCGAGCATCCGGACGCGGAGGAGCGCTTCCGCGAGGCGGCCGAGGCCTACGAGGTGCTCTCGAAGGCCGAGACGCGGGGCCTCTACGATCGCTACGGCCACGAGGGGCTGAACACGGGCGGCTTCCGGCCCACCTCCTTCGACTTCACGAGCCTCGGCGACATCTTCTCGGTCTTCTTCGGCGAGGACGTCTTCGGCGCCGGCGCCGGGGCGCAGGCCCGCCGTGGCGGCCGCGGGAGCGACCTGCTCGTCGAGACGTCGATCGACCTGGCCGAGGCGGCCGAAGGCGTCACCCGCCCGGTCGCCTACGAGGTGGCCGTCACCTGCCCGACCTGCGCCGGCTCCGGCGCCGAGCCTGGAACCCGCCCCGAGACGTGCCCGCGCTGCTCCGGGTCGGGCCGCCTCCAGTCCGTGTCGTCGTCCGTGTTCGGCCAGTTCGTCCGCACGCAGACCTGCCCGGACTGCGGCGGGTCGGGCCAGATCGTGACGAGCCCCTGCCCCGAGTGCGAGGGCGCCGGGCAGGTCGTCGAAGAGCGGACGGTCGAGGTCGAGGTGCCGCCGGGCATCCACGACGGCCAACGCATCCGCCTCGCCGGGGAGGGGCACGCCGGAGCCGGTGGGCGCGCGGGCGACCTGTACGTCCTCGTCCACGTCCGCACCGACCCGCGCTTCCTGCGCGACGGCAACGACATCCTCTCGACGCTCGACGTGACGATGACGCAGGCCGCGCTCGGCGCGCGCCTCTCCGTTCCGACGCTCGACGGCGAGCTCGAGCTCGAGCTCGAGGCCGGCACGCAGCCCGGCACCGTCCGCGTGCTGCGCGGGAAGGGGATGCCGGTGCTCCAGGGGTTCGGCCGCGGCGAGCACCGGGTCGTCGTGAACGTCATCGTCCCGAGCCGGCTCACCGACGAGCAGCGCGGCCTGCTCGAGGAGTTCGAGCGTCTGGCCGGCGAGGACACGTACCGGCCGGACGAGAGCTTCCTGGACAAGCTCCGGGCCGCCTTCCGCTGAGGCTGCGGCGGATCGCGGTGGACGTCCCAGCCGCCGCGGCGGAGGAGGGTCGGGCGCGCATGCTCGTCCTCTTCCCCGAGGGCTTCGAGGAGCGCGAGACCG
>Ga0210115_1000535_pt1 | contig 11012 bp, 7 predicted proteins | sample MayberryNW_TuleB_2_FD_185526 | JGI IMG/M metagenome (GOLD analysis project Ga0210115, IMG submission 185526) | Wetland microbial communities from San Francisco Bay, California, USA, that impact long-term carbon sequestration - MayberryNW_TuleB_D2... | ecosystem: Environmental > Aquatic > Marine >... | reverse complement strand
GGCTTCCGCGGGCGCGGCTTCCGAAGGGGTGGCTTCCGCGGGCGGCGCAGCTTGCGCGGGGGCCGCCGGCGCAGGAGCCGCGGTGGCCGGAGCTTCGGCGGCGGGAGCGGGGGCGGCCGCCGTGGCAGCCGAGAGCGCCGGCGCGGCGGCCGGCACCGCGGGTGGCGCGACCACGACGGGCGCCGCCTGCGAGAGATCGACGTTGCGGCGCGGCAGCTCCTGCCCGACGCGAACCCGATCGGCTCGCACGAGCTTCAATCCCTCCTCGTCCTTGGAGAAGCGCGGCGCGTAGCGCATGTACTGGATCGTGAGGAAGATCACCACCAGCACCCCGAGGACCGCGAGCGCGATCGCGATCCAATAGACCCAGCCCCCGTCGTTCCGCTCGGCTTCCACCACGGGATCTTGGATCGCCTGCGCGCCCGCGGTGCCGACGAACAGGACCGAGGACACGAGGCACAGCGCGAACTGCGCCGAGAGCTTCCGGAGCATGGTCATCGCGGGCGGATACTAGCACCGGCATGGTGCGGCTCGAGGGCGGCCTCCGGGGGAGCCGGAGATGGGATTCGAACCCATGACCTACCACTTACGAGGCGGTTGCTCTGCCTGACTGAGCTACTCCGGCGAGGGGCGGCAGTCTACCAACGGGGTACCGCCACCAGGGAACTTCCTTGCCCACCCACCCAGGACCACCTGCCTCCCCTTCTGGTCGCGAGGGCCGGGAACCGCCATGATGCGCCCATGAACGCCGAGGCCCAGCCGCAGATCGCCGGTCCGATCGATCGGGTGATGGTCGGAACCGACCGATCGCAGACGGCCGAGCGCGCCGTGCGATGGGCCGCGACGTTCGCCGAGGCGTTCGGTGCCGAGCTCCACGTCGTCCAGGTGATCGTGCCGACGAGCCGAGCCGACACCGAATACGGCGCGGCGGAGGTCACCCGAGCGCGCTCGGCGGCGGACGACCTCGAGGTCTACGCCCGCTCGGTGGCGGGCGACCGGGGGCACGGCCACGTGGTCATCCACGACGACCCGGCGATGGCGATCGTCGAGGCCACCGAGGAGCACGCCATCGACGTGCTGGTCGTCGGGAACGCCGGCATGGCCGGGCGCAAGGAGTTCCTGCTCGGCAACGTGCCGAACCGCATCAGCCACAACGCCCGCTGCACCGTGATCATCGTCAACACGGCGGGCGACGGGCACGTCGTCGCCAACACGCCCTCGCCGACCTCGGCCCGGGTGCGCATCAGCGCCGCCGAGGAGGCGGAGTTCACCCCCCGGCTCACCGCGCGAGGGGGCCGCATCGCCGCCGTCTTCGCCAAGCACGGCCTGAAGGAGCTGTTCGGAAGACCCGACCACGAGGGCGCCGTGGGCCGGCACCGCCAGGGCAAACGCCTGCGAGCCGCCCTCGAGGAGCTCGGCCCCACGTTCGCGAAGCTCGGGCAGATCCTCTCCACACGGCCCGACCTGCTGCCGCCGGAGTACATCGAGGAGCTCGCGACCCTGCAGGACAACGTGCCGCCCCTGAGCGAGCGGCACGTCGTGGAGGTCATGGAGCAGGAGCTCGGGGTGCCGTGGGAAGATGTCTTCGATCACATCGACCCGGCGCCGCTGGCCGCGGGGACGATCGCCGAGGTCCATCGCGCCACGCTCGCGACCGGCGACCCGGTCGTGGTGAAGGTGCAGCGTCCCGACGCCCGCGAGCAGATCGAGCAGGATCTCGCGCTCCTCGAGGTCTTCGCCGAGAAGGTCTCCGATCGCCCCGGGCTGCGTCAGGTGATCGACATGCAGGCCGTCTTCCAGCATCTGTCCGACTCCCTGCACCGCGAGCTCGACTTCCGGCAGGAAGCGGGCAACATCGAGCGCCTGCGCGCGAGCATCGCCCAGTACCCCAGGCTGCGGGTGCCGCAGGTGCACGCCGACCTGTCGACCTCCCGGCTCCTCGTGATGCAGGACGTGCAGGGAGGGCCGATCTCGATCGCGCCCGAGGGGGCGCCGCGCAAGGAAGCCGCGAGGCAGCTGCTCGAGAGCTTCTACAAGCAGATCATGGTCGACGGGTTCTTCCACGCCGACCCGCACCCGGGCAACCTGATGTGGCAGCCGTCGGAGGAGCGCCTCTACCTGCTCGACCTGGGGATGGTGGGCGAGGTCAGCCCCGAGATGCGCGAGCAGCTCCTGCTGCTGCTGATGGCGTTCTGGCAGGAGGACGTCTCGTTCCTCACCGACGTGACGCTGATGCTCGCCGGGGCGATGGACCGCACCGATCTCGACGTCGACGCGTTCGGCGAGGAGATGGGGGCGATGGTCGCGAAGTACCGCACGGCATCGCTCTCCGACATCCAGCTCGGTCCGATCCTGCAGGAGGTGACGGAGATCTCACTCCGCCACGACGTGCCGCTGCCGGCCTCGCTGGCGCTCACCGGGAAGGCGCTCGCGCAGATGCAGCTGGCGACCGCCGAGCTCGACCCCGATCTCGACCCGTTCGAGGTGGCGGGATCGTTCCTCATGCGGGCGCTCGTGCGCGACATGACGAGCAAGGCCGATCCGAAGGCGCTCTTCTATCAGGCTCAGCGATTCAAGGTGCGCTTCCATCGCGTCGTGGAAGCCGTGGAGCGTCTGATCGGCGCGCGTCCCGGCCAGAAGCTCGAGGTGAACTTCCGGGCGGCCTCGCTCGAGTCGACGATCCGGCGCGCGGGTCGCCGGCTCGCCCTCGCGCTCACGGCCGGCGCGGCGATCCTCGGCACCGCGCTCACGGCCGTGAGCGATCGCGTTCCCGGATGGCTCCCCGCGGCGTTCGGGGTGGGGGCGCTGGTCCTGACGCTCGCACTCGTGGTCGACCTCGTCCGCCGACGACGGGACTAGTCTGATTCAGACTAGAGGTCGACGTCGACCTCGCCGCCCTTGGAGATCATCGTCGTGACTTCCTCGGGCTCCTCGTCGGGCTCGCCGGTGCGGATCGAACGCATCACGACCTTCTCGAGCACGTACGCCATGATCGCGAAGGCGACGCCCACCAACCAGCGCTCGACGCGCCGGAACCCCTTCGCCTTCCGAGGCGCTCTCGTGCTCACGTCTCCGCTCCACCGTGCGCTCCATCGTCGACGGGCACCCGCCCCGACACCCTCGTGCCCGCACCCGGGAGGCTCGTGACCTCCAGCTCGCCATCGAGCGCACCGAGGCGATCCGCCATGCCCTGCAGACCCGTACCGTAGCCGGTCGCGTCGGGGTCGAACCCGCGGCCGTCGTCGGTCACCGTGAACGACACCGACCCGTTCGTTCGATGGAGCGTCACCGATGCACGGGACGCATCGGCGTACTTCGCGGTGTTCTGCAGGGCCTCGAGCGCGGAGAAGTACACGGCGGCCTCGATCTCCTGGGGCAGACGATCGACGCCGTCGGTCTCGACGGTCACCGGGATCGACGACTTCCTCGCCTGGGCTTCGAGTGCCGCCGGAAGCCCCTTGTCGGCGAGCAGCGGCGGATAGATGCCGCGCGCGAGGTCGCGCAGGTCCTCGAGCGCCGCGTGCGTCTCGGCCTCGATCTGGCTGAGCATCTCGGCGGCCTTGGCCGGATCACGCTCGGTGAGGGTGCGCGTCAGGCGAGCCTTCACGGCGAGCGCCACGAGCTGCTGCTGGGCGCCGTCGTGGATGTTCCGCTCGAGGCGGCGCCGCTCGTGATCCTGGGCGGCGACCAACCGCTTCTGCGCTGCGCGCAGGTCGTCGAGACGAGCCCAGAGCTCCTCGGTCAGCCGCACGTTGCTCAGGACGAGCCCGGCCTGCGCCGCAAGATCGCTGACGAGCTTCTCCTTGGCAGGATCGATCGGGTCGTTCTCGGGCATCGTCACCGACAGCGCCCCGAGCTGCTCCCCGCCGTGGGTCACGTCGGCGCTGAAGTCGTCGGGGGCGGCGAGGCCCGCATCGGCCGGCCACGTCGCGACGGGTCGCAGGTCGCCCTCGACCCGCAGCCATACCACCGCTCGCTCGGCGCCCACGCCCTCCCCGAGCACCCGGGCCAGCCGCGGCAGCACGTCGTCGGAGGAATACGTGTCCGCGAGCTGGCCGCCGAACGTGGTCATCACCTCGTAGGGCGTCGCGCGCTTGCCGTAGACGACCCGGTCGGCGAACCTCCGTGCCTTCGCCCGGACGGGCTGGAACACCAACGCCACGATCGCGGCCGCCACCGCCGACAGGATCGGACTTCCCTGCGTGCCGACGAGGGCGCCCACACCGGCGACGACCGCCACGTACACGACGGCGATGACCGCGACCACGACGGCGACCACGACGGTCTTGCGGATCACGAAGTCGATGTCGAAGAGCCGGTACCGGAGCACGGCGAAGCCGATCGACACGGGGATCAGCGCGAACGAGCTCGACGCGATGATGCCCGCGATGTTCTGCCATCCCTCGGATGCCCCCACCGGGTTCACGAGGATCGCCACGACGTAGAGGCAGGCGATCACACCGGCGGCCCAGGCGAGCCAACGCAGCTGCTCACGCTCCACGGGATCCTCCGCTCGGCGGAGCCGCCGGATCACGGCCACGGCGCCGCCGACGATCGTCATCGGAGCGAAGACGACCAGCGCTTGAAGGAAGGCGAGCTCGCCGTCGCTGCCGACTGCATCGACCGCGAGCGGGTTCTCGAGACCGGGAAGGTCGTACTGCGCGCCGACGTCCGGGAGGACCAGCTGGAGCCCGTACAACAGGGCGAGGCCGATCCCGCACGTCCAGGCGAACCAGCGCCATCGAGGAGACGGCAGGTGCCCATCGGGGAACAGCATCAGGAGGAATCCGGACAGCCCGATGAACGCGACCCAGCCCGGGTAGTGCAGCGCCAGCGCGACGCCGGCGCCGGGAAGCCCGCCGTCGTGCGTGATCGAGGCGTATCGTGCGTACGAGGCTCCGGGGCCAAGGAAGCAGGCGCCGATCGCGAGCATCAGCCAGCCGAGCGGGTTGCGAGGTCGCTTCGTCGCCAGCACGACCCCGGTCGCGGGGAACGTGACGTAGATCAGCCCTTCGAGCGCGCTCGCTTCCAGGTCGGAGTGGTCTCCGCCGTTCAGCACCTGGAGCCAGGCACCTACGAGGTAGCCGAGGAGGACGAACGAGCAGAGCGTCCAGGCGAGCCGGATCGCCCAACGTGGACCTCCCCGAGCGACTCGCGGGTCGTCAGACCGCGGCACGGGCATCCTTCCCACCGAACCCCTCCGGTGGGACCGGAAGACGCCCGCTCACGGTGGTGCCGCTCCCCGGAGCGCTGCGAACCTCGAGGGCTCCGTCGAGGGCACCGAGACGATCGGCGATGCCCTGCAGGCCCGTGCCGTACATCGTGGCGGCCGCGTCGAACCCGTGCCCGTCGTCGACGACGACGAAGTCGAGCGTGCCGTTCCGCTGTTCGAGCGAGACCGTCACCCGGTTCGCCTCCGAGTACTTCGCAGCGTTCTGGAGGGCTTCCAGCACGGAGAAGTAGACGGCCGCCTCGACCTCCTGCGGGAATCGGCCGAGGTCCTCGGCGTCGACAGCGACGGGCACAGACGATTTCCGGGCCTGGGCCTCGAGCGCCGCCGCGAGCCCCTTGTCGGCGAGGAGCGGTGGGTAGATGCCGCGCGCGAGGTCGCGCAGGTCGTCGAGGGCGGCGGCCGTGTCGACCTGCAGCTGGCCGAGCATCTCCCTGGCTTTCGCGGGTTCGCGATCGATGAGCTGTTCGGCGAGCCGCTGGCGTACCTGCAACGCCACCAGCTGCTGCTGCGCACCGTCGTGGATGTTCCGCTCGAGGCGGCGTCGCTCGTGGTCCTGTGCGGCCACGAGGCGCTTCTGTGCGGCTTGCAGGTCGGTCAGCTGCGCGCGCAGCTGTTCGGCGAGGCGTTCGTTCCGCAGCACGAGCCCGGCCTGCGATGCGAGATCCTGCACGAGCTGTTCTCGGGTCGCGTCGATCGGATCGCCCGCCGACAGCGAGACCGCCAGCGAGCCCAACAACTCACCCTGGTGGCGCACCTCAGCGACGTAGCTGTCGGTCGCTCGGGGCGCATCGGGCGGCCACGTGGCGACCGGTCGCATCTCCCCACCGACCGCGAGACGGACCTCGGCACGCTCGGCGCCCACGCCTTCCCCGAGCACGCGCGCCGTGCGAGGCAGGACATCGTCGGTCGCGTACGTACCGGCGAGCTGGTCACCGAACGTCGCCATCACCTCGTACGGCGTCGCACGCCTCCCGTAGACGAGCCGGTCCGCGAATCGGCGCGCTCGCGCCCGCACGGGCTGGAAGACGAGGGCCACGATCGCTGCTGCCAAGGCCGAGAGCAGCGGGCTCGCGGTGGCTCCGACCAACGCGCCGACGCCCGCTACGACGCCGACGTACACGAGCGCGATGAAACCGACGACGACCGCGATCACGACGGTCTTGCGGATCACGACATCGATGTCGTACAGGCGGTAGCGCAGGATCGCGAAACCGATCGCGACGGGGATCAGCATGAAGCTCATCGCCCCGAGGTTCTGGATCCACGAGCTCCACGCCTCGTTCCCTAGGCCGGGGATGAACGAGAGGGCGAAGAACGTCGCCATCAACGAGGCGGCGTACGCGAGCCAACGGATCTGATGTCGCTCGACGTCGTCGGTCGTGCGGCGCATGCGCACGACGAGAGAGACGAACCCACCGAACACGAGCAGCGGCGCGGCGAGCAGTAGGAACCCGGAGTCGAGCACCGGCCCGATGGCTCCGATCCCGATCGGGTTCTCGATCTCGGGATAGCCGACGTCGGCGAAGTCGCCGGGGTAGAACCAGATCGACACGAACACGGTCGTGAGGGCGATGCCGCAGAGCCACGCGAACAAGCGCCAGCGCGGGGACGGCAGGCGCCCGTCGGGGAAGAGCAGCAGCAGGAAGCCCGATCCCGCAACGAACGGCACCCAGCCCGGTCCCCCGATCGCGAGCGCCAGTGGTCCGAACGGAAGGTCGTGCTCGACGGCGAGCGCGCCGTAGCCCGTCACGGAGCCCAGGATGCCGGCTACCACGCCCATCCCGACCATCAGCCAGGCGAGGCGGGCGTCGGGCCGCCGCCAGAGCACGAAGAGCCCCACAGCCGGGAACGACAGGAAGAGGGCGGAGAACACGACCTCGTCGAGTTGGCCGGCAGCCACCTCGAGCGCGATCGTGGCGATCGCGCCGAGGACCACGACCACGAACGCGATGCGGGTCAATCGGCGCAGCTGCGCCTCGCTCAGGCTCATCGCTCGAACCCCCCGGCCTGCGCCGCCGGCACGTCACCCGTCGAGGACGACACGGAACACCTCCACGGCTTCCTCGCGGCCCCTCACGTGTCGAGGACCGATCGGCTCGCACTCGATGCCGTCGGCCACGGCCACCGTGCTCGCCGAAGCCACGATCTCGCCGGCGCCGGCCTCGTGTTGGAGTCGCGATGCGACGTTGACCGCGTCGCCCACGACGGTGTACTCGAGCCGGCCCGCGCCTCCGACGGTGCCGGCGATCACGGACCCGGTGTTCACGCCGATGCCGACGCCCATCGCGTCCATACCGTCGACGTTCCAGCCGAGCGCGTTCAGTTCTCCCTGGCGCAGCTGCATCGCGATCGCGCACCGCAGCGCCCGTTCCGCGTGGTCAGGGACGGGCTCCGGCGCGCCGAAGACCGCCATCACGGCGTCCCCCTGGAACTGCGCGATCGTGCCTGCATGAGCGGCCACGACCTCGGCCATGGCCGACAGGTGCCGCCCGAGGAGCGCCGCCACGTCGCGAGCTCCGAGCCGCTCGGCGAACGTCGAGGAGCCCCGGATGTCGCTGAACAGCACCGTGACCTCGAGTTCCTGTGGCTCGATCGCGCTCTCGGGCTGCGAGGCGAGCCGCTCGGCGAGCTGCTGCGGAACGAACGACGCGAGCGTGTTCCGCGACGCCGTCTGCTCGACCACCGCCGCATGCAGGCGCTTGAACTCGTCGACGAGCCCGGCGCCCGCCCCGCCGTCACCCGCCATGCCGCGGAACAGCTCCGTCACGCGGCGATCGACCGCTTCCTGGGTCGTGCCGAGCGCCTCGGCGATCTCCGCGTACCCGAGTCCTTTCGCCATCATGTCCAGGAGCTCCCGGTCACGGTCGGCCGCGTCCCCACGGTCCGAGAGCCGCTCGGCGATCGTCGGATCGACCGTGCTGCCCCCCGCGTGGACCTCGCGGATCGCGCGAGCCAGCTCGTCGCCCTGGGCGATGCGGTCCTTCAACAGGTACGCGAGCCCGCTGTGCCCGCGCCCGAGCAGGGCGAGCGCGTACTCCTCGTCGTCGTGAGCCGAGAGCACCACGACGCCGGTGTCGGGGTGCCGCTCTCGGATCGCATGCGCGCAGTCGATGCCTTCGAGCTGGAAGCTCGGCGGCATCTTGATGTCGGTCACGACCACGTCGGGCACGTGCTCGGCCGCCGCGGCAAGGAGCGACGGTGCATCCTCGGCGACGCCCACGACCTCGATGTCGTCGTAGGAGTCGAGCAGCGCTCGAACCCCCTCGCGAACGAGCACGTTGTCCTCGCCGAGCACGACCGTGATGCTCACGCCACTCGCCTTCCTGCGGGCCTCGTCTCCGTGTGGTGCAGGGGTACCATCCGCGCATGCTGCGCGTCGTGTTCGCGGAGGACAATTATCTGGTACGCGAGGGCACCGTGGCGCTGCTCTCGGGCGTCGACGACGTGGAGGTCGTCGGCACGGCCGAAGCCTACGACGAGCTGCTCGCCGCGGTCGAGACGCATGGCCCCGACGCCGTGCTCACCGACATCCGCATGCCGCCGAGCGGCACCGACGAGGGCATCCGGGCCGCGAAGGCGATCAGGGCCGGGCACCCGGACGTCGGCGTGGTGGTGCTCTCGCAGTTCGCCGACGAGGAGTACGCGTACGAGCTGTTGAAGGACGGCGCGGCCGGCCTCGGCTACCTGCTGAAGGAACGCGTCGCCGATGTCGACGAGGTCGTCCGAGCCCTGAACGAGGTCGCCCGCGGCGGCAGCGTGCTCGATCCGAAGGTCGTCGAGGCCCTCGTCGCCGCGAAGGATCGGATGGCGCACTCTCCACTCTCGTCGCTCACCGACCGCGAGCGCGAGGTGCTGAGCCACATGGCGCAGGGACAGAACAACGCCGCGATCGCGAAGTCGTTGTTCCTGACCGAACGCGCGGTCGAGAAGCACATCAACTCGCTCTTCCACAAGCTCGACCTGACCGAGGAGCCCGACGTACATCGTCGCGTCATGGCCGTGCTGGCCTTCCTCCGGGAATCGGAACGAGCGTAGGCTCTCGTGACCGGCTTGCAAGGCTCGCGCTCGATCGCGCGGCCGAGACCGACGGAGGGTGCGATGGGGGGACGAGAGACGGTCGAGGCCCTGGTTGCCACGCTCAACGCGGGCAACGTGGCCGGGATGGACGACCTCTTCCACGAGGATGCGGTGATGGAGTGGCCTCAGTCGGGGGAACGCATCGCGGGGGGCGACAACCGCCGCGGCGTGTACAACGCCTTCCCGCAGCTGCCGAAGGTGACCCCCCGCCGGATCGTCGGCGAGGGCGATCTGTGGATCGCCGAGGCGAGGCTCGACTACGGGGGCGGCGCGGTGTATCAGGCCGTCTTCATCTTCGAGATGCGCGACGGGAAGATCGCCAAGGAGACCGCCTACTGGTCCGAGCCGTTCCCGGCCCCGGACTGGCGCGCCGACTGGGTCGAGCGCATGGACGCCTGAGGTCACCGAGGGATCAGACGAGGCGCTGGGATCTGTCCCCAGGATCATTGCCATCGCCGATCGTCCCCCTCGTTCGTCGCAACTGGGCTGACCGTAGGTCTCGCGAGGCGATCGGGCGACCCCGCGGCCACCACATCCGAGGTGGGTGCAGGCACGCTGGACCGGGTGGCGTTCTCCCCCTGGTTCCGGACGTGCCCAGGTGCCACCATCGACCGTGATGGGCCAGGAGGACGCCACAGCTCGGCCCCGGCTCAGCCGACGGGCCGCGAAACTCATCGCCCTCGCGATCCTGGCGATCGGGATGGCCTCGATGGCCATCGTCGTCCCGCTCCAGGTGGTGAACGTCCGAGCGGAGGCACCGCGGGGCATCATCGTAGTCGGCGACCGCGACGCTCCGGGGGTCGCGACGATCGCGAACGAGATAGCCGGCCGGGACTTCACGCAGGGAGGCCCTGGAGGCGGGGTCGTTGTGGTGTTCCTGCTCTGCCTGTTGTGGCTCGGTGTGGGCACGCTGATCGTGTCCCGGCAACCCGGGAACTGGGCGGGATGGATCTTCATCGCGGTCGGCATGCCGTTCCTGCTCCTGAACCTCACACAGGCGCTGCTCGTATACGGGTTGCGGACCGAACCCGGATCCGTTCCATGGCTCACGGCATGGGCGCTGTTGGGAGAGAACGCGCTGTATCCTGTGGCGCTGGTTCCGTTGCTCTTCCTGCTCTACCCCGACGGACACCTCCCCGGTCCGCGTTGGCGCTGGGCGGTCCGCGGCTTGATCGGCGGAACCCTGCTCGCGCTCCTAGGCTTCCTCCTGCGGCCCGGTCCCTTCAACAACTTCATCGACAGCGGGATCCTCGTCGTCAACCCGACGGGCGTCGAGGGGCTCGCCACGACCGACCTGGGCGACCTCGAGTTCTGGTGGCGGACCGACGGACACTGCGGCGCGGGCGCCCCGCGGTTCAACATCCGCATCCAGCCCGCCCTCGGCCCGGCGTTCACGCAGTTCGTGGGCTGTCAGGGAATGGTTCCGGGCGCAACGGAAGTTGCACCGAACGGCACGACGTTCCAGGAGCGCACGTTCCCGGCCGGCGCAATTCTGCCGGGCACGGTCATCTCGCTCGCGCTCGTCTTCGACGAGGGCAACGACGTCGGTGAGGGCTTCGTGTATCTCGACGACATCAAGGCCGCGAACCACGTCTGGACGTCCGCAGCCGACAACGGCGGTGGACAGACCATCACCGCGGATCCCACGGGCGAGGACTTCGTCTCGTCGCTCTTCGGCGAGCCCCTCGCGACGGCGCTCTCG
>Ga0210115_1000534_pt1 | contig 11034 bp, 9 predicted proteins | sample MayberryNW_TuleB_2_FD_185526 | JGI IMG/M metagenome (GOLD analysis project Ga0210115, IMG submission 185526) | Wetland microbial communities from San Francisco Bay, California, USA, that impact long-term carbon sequestration - MayberryNW_TuleB_D2... | ecosystem: Environmental > Aquatic > Marine >... | reverse complement strand
CCGCCTGCACGTGCCGCTCCGATTCGGAATCGAGCGCCGAGGTCGCCTCGTCGAGGATCAGCACCGGCGCGTTCTTCAGCAGCGCGCGCGCGATGGCGAGCCGCTGGCGCTGCCCGCCGGAGAGCCGCAGCCCGTTTTCGCCGATGAGCGTATTCAGGCCCTCGGGCGTCTCGCGGATGAAGTCCATGGCGTGGGCGGCTTCCGCCGCCGCGCGCACTTCGCGCTCGCTGGTGCCCGCCAGGCGCCCGTAGGCGATATTGGCGTAGATCGTGTCGTTGAACAGCACCACGTCCTGCGACACGAGCGCGATGTTGCCGCGCAGGCTATCGAGCGTCAGCGTCTGGATGTCGTGGCCATCGAGCGTGATGCGCCCGCTCGAAGGCGCGTAGAACCGCGGCAGCAGGTTCACGAGCGTCGTCTTGCCGCTGCCCGAGGTGCCCACCAGGGCGAGCGTCTCGCCGGGCCGTATGTGCAGGTTCACGTCGCGGAGCGCCGGCTCGGTGCGCGTCTCGTAGGTAAAGCCCACGCCCTCGTAGGCGATGTCGCCGCGCGCGCGCGCCAGCGCCACCGTGCCGCGGTCGTCCTCCTGCGGCGCGTCGATCATGCCGAACACGCTCTCGGCGGCGGCGAGGCCGCGCTGCAGGGCCGCGTTCACCTGCGTGAGCTGCTTGATCGGCGCGAACAGCATCAGCATCGCGGTGAAGAACGAGGCGAACTCGCCCACCGTGGTGCGCGCGGCGAGCGATTCCTGCAGCGCCACGTAGACGATCACCGCCATCGCCGACGCGGCGAGCAGGTGCGTGACCGGCGTGATCAGCGCCTCGGGCACCTTCTGGCGCATGTTGAAGCCGCGCAGCTGCCCGATGGCGCGCGCGAAGCGGCTCGCCTCGTAGTCCTGCCCGCCGAACACCTTCACCACCCGGTGGCACTCGATGGTCTCTTCCAGCACGTGCACCACGTCGCCCATGGACCGTTGCGCGGCGCGGGCCATGTTGCGAAGGCGCTGCGACAGAACGCGCACGAACACCGTCACCAGCGGCACGATGACCAGCGCGATCAGCGTCAGTTTCCAGTTGAGGTACAGCAGCCACGCCAGCAATCCGGCGATGACGATCGAATCGCGCACCAGCACGGTGAGCGCGGTGGTGGCGGCGGCGCTCACGTTCGCCACGTCGTAGGCCACGCGCGACAGCAGCGCGCCCGCGGTCTCGTCGTCGAACACGCGCGTCGGCATGCGCAGCAGCCGTGCGAACATGCCCGCGCGCAGATCGAGCACCACCTTGTCCGCCACCCAGGCCATGCAATAGTGCCCGACGAACGTGAGCACGCCGCGCACCAGGAAGATTCCCACGATCGCCGCCGCGAAGAAGATCGGCGGCCTGCTCGCGCCGCCGCCCGCGGCGAAGCCGCCGTCGAGCAGCGGCTTCATGAGCATCGGAAAGAGCGGCTCGGTGGCGGCCGCCGCGACCATGCCGATGAGCGCCAGCGTGAACACGCGCGCGTGCGGCCGGACGTAGGACAGCAGGCGCAGGTACAGCTGGCGGCTGCTCTGGCTGCGCGAGTGCGGCATGGGCGGATTGTAGCCGCTCGCGCACGCGCCCGAATTGCGCAAGCGTGCGCTTTGAGGGTCAAATGGCGCCATGGCCCCGTTTCCATCGGCTTACGCGCCGCGCGCGCTCGACGCGGCGCGCATCTGCCTGCTGGTGGCGGCTGCGTCCTTGCCGCTTTCGACCGCGGCGACCAACGCGTTCGCGCTGCTCGCCTTCCTCTGCTGGGGTCTCTCCGGCCGATGGATGCCCGCGTTTCGCGCCATCGCCGCGGAGCCCGCCGCCTGGCTCGGCTGCGCGCTGTTCGCCGCGCTCGCCCTCGGTATCGCCTGGTCGATCGTGCCGCCGCGCGAGGCCGCCGACGCCCTGCTCAAGTACCGGGGCCTGCTGCTCTTCGGCATCGCCCTGTTCCTGTTCGCGGAAGCGCGCTGGCGCGAGCGCCTGCTCGGTGCGTTCTTCGTGGGCGCGCTGGTGCTTCTCGGCCTGTCCTATGCCGTCTGGCTCGGCCTGTTCCACTACGTCGACGCGCGCGGCTTCTCGAGCACGGAGAACGCGGTGTTGCTGAAGAATGCCATCACGCACGGCTTTCTCATGAGCCTGCTCGCCTACGGCGCGGCCGTGTACGCGCTGCGCAGCCGTGGCGGGTGGCGCTGGGCTTTCGCGCTCGTCGCCGCGCTCGCCGCGGCAAACGTCTGGTTCGCGGTGCAGGGGCGCACGGGCTACGTGGTGATGGCGGTGCTCTTTCTCTGGCTCGCCTATTCGCGGTGGTCCGCGAAGGGGCTGCTCGCCGCGGCGATCGGACTCGGCGTATTGCTCGGGGCCGCGTACCGGTGGGCGCCGGTGTTCCAGGAGCGCATCATGGAGGCCGCCGACGAGGCTCGCGACTACCGGCAGATGAAGCACCCGGGCGAAACCTCCGTCGGCTCGCGGCTGCATTTCTGGAAGCGCTCCGCGGAATGGCTGGCGAAGCATCCGCTGCTCGGAGCCGGAACGGGCGGGTGGGCAGAAGCCTTCTACGAAGCCACCGAAGGCGACGACACTTTCATGCACAACCGCGAGCGCGACCACCCGCACAACGAATACGTGCACCTCGCGGTACAGCTGGGACCCTTGGGCCTCGCGCTCTTTGTCGCGCTGCTCGCGACCGCGCTGGTCCGGGCCGGCCGCCTGCCGGACGAATATGCGGCGCTGGCGCAGGGCTTCGTCATCGCGTTCGCGGTAGGCGCGCTGTTCAATGACATCCTGCGCGACAGCACCGAGAGCCACCTGTGGGCGGTGCTCGGCGGCGGCCTGTTCGGGAGCTCGCGCGCGTTGACTCGCTCGGGGCCGTAGCCGTGGCCGTCTTCTCCATCCTCATCCCGAGCTGGAACAACCTGCCGTACCTACGCCTGTGCGTGGCAAGCCTGCGCCAGCACTCGACCCGGGAGCACCAGGTCATCGTCCATGTGAACGACGGTAGCGACGGCACGCGCGACTGGCTGCGTGCGCAGGGCATCGAGCACACGGCGAGCGACGCCAACATCGGCATCTGCCACGCCGTCAACCTCGCGGGCGAGCGGGCGCAGGGCGACTACATCGTCTATCTGAACGACGACATGGTCGCGGCGCCGGGCTGGGACGCGGCGCTGGAGCGCGTCATCGCGCGCGTCGCCGGCCACGGCATGTTCATGCTCTCGGGCACCATGATCGAGCCCGTGCCGACCGGGAACGCCTGCGTAGTGGTGCGCGACTTCGGCCGCGACCCGGTGCGCTTCGACCTGGAGCGCTTCGCGCGGGAGGCGCCGGGCCTCGCGCGCCCCGACTGGCTCGGCGCCACCTGGCCGCCGACGCTCGTGCCGCGCGCGCTGTGGCACCGCGTGGGCGGCTACAGCGTCGAATTCTCGCCCGGCATGTCGAGCGACAACGATTTCTCCATGAAGCTGTGGCAGGCCGGCTGCCGCGTGTTCCTCGGCGTGGGCGACAGCCTCGTCTACCACTTCTCCGAGACCTCGACGCGCCGCGTCCGCAAGAACGACGGCCGGCGCCAGTTCCTCCTGAAGTGGGGCCTCACGCAGTCGGGCTTCGACCGCTACTACCTGCGCCGCAGCCGGCCCGTGCCCGCGGGCGCAGGCGGCTTTGTCCTGTCCGAGCCGCAACCCTCCTGGGGGTTGCGCTGGCAGACTCTCAAGAGCGCGCTGCGGCGGCGCTTCTTCTGAGCGCGGCGCGCGCGGCGTCGATGACGCGCTCGGCGCTCATGCGATCGAGGCACGCGCTGTAGCTCTCGCGGTGCTTCTCGCAGCCTTCCTCCTGGCAGGGGACGCAGGCGAGCGAGGGCTCCTGCAGCAGCGCGACGTTGTCCCGCGTTTGCAGCGCGATCACCCTTTCGTAGGGCTGGAAAAGACCGTTCTTCGGCATCGGGCCCCAGAGGCGCGGGTCGGTCGGGCCGAACAGTGCCACCGTGGGCGTCGCGCACGCCGCGGCCAGGTGCGTGGTCGCCGTGTCGGGTCCGACGAAGAGCGCCGCGCGGCGCAGCAGGTCCGCGGTCTGCGCGAAGCGTAGCCGCCCGCTTACGTCGATCACGGGCGACTTGGCCCCCGCCAGCACCTCGCGCACGTACGCGCGCTCGTCGTCACCGGGGCCGCCAGTGACGACCACGCGCAGGCCCTCGCCGTGCAGCCAGGCCACCAACGCGTGCCACCCGGGCGTGTTCCAGCGCTTGTAGCGAAAGCGGGGAGCGAGGTGCAGGACCGCGAAGCGCTCGCGCTCGGCGTCGAAGCCCGGCAGGTCGTGCGGCAGGGGCGCTTGCGGCGCCACGATCTGCGGATGCCAGGCAATGCCCATGGCCTCGGCCAGCTTGCGGTAGGCGACGGGTCGCGCGAGCTCGCGCGGCGAGACCACGCCGTGCGCGACCGAGAGGCGCTTCCACCAGCCCCTGTCCCGCTCCGGCGGCAGAAGTCCCGCGCGGCGCCGTCCCGCGATCCAGCCGATGAGGTGCGGCCGGTCGGCGGTCTCCGCGACCACCGCGAGGTCGTACCTGCGCCAGAGCCGCCGCCACAGTCCGAGCTCGTCGCCGCGCTCGGTCGCGATCACCTCACGCAGATCGGCATTGCCCTCGAGCACCCCTTCCGTCCCGGCGAAGACGAGCGCGTCGATCGCGGCCCGCGGATAGGCGGCGCGCAGCGAGCCGATGAGCGGCGTGGTGAGCAGCACGTCGCCCATGAAGCGGAGCGAAATGACGAGGATCGTGCGGGGCTCCGGCACGCTAGGTTCCGAGCGCGCGCAGGTAGGCGCGGATGCGCTTCGCGTTGGCGCCCACGTCGCCGACGCCGACGCGCGAGACCGAGCGCACGTCGACGCGGCTGCCAGTGCCATCGGCTTCCACCCGGATCACCACGTCGTCCTTGAAGCCGAACCAGAACGTGGTGTCGGTGGCTTCGATGCGGCCGGCCGCGGCATCCGCCGCCACGACCTCCCAGCCCATGTCGCGTGCGGCCTGCAGCGCGCGCTTGAACGCGTCCGCGGGCGCCACGTCCATGCGGTGCGTGCGCAGGTCGGGATAGGCGCGGGCCTGCGCCTGCGCCACCTCGGCCCCGCCGTAGGCGGCCGGATTCGGGGCCGCAGCGCGCAACGGCAGGAGGGCGACGAATTCCGGCGGTCGCTGCGTATCGGTGGTGATGTCGTGGATCGGCGGCAGCGCGCGCGCCTGGCGCAGGGCGTACCACGGCACGAAGGCTGTGCCCAGCCCGAGCGCAAGCGCCACGACCAGTGCGATGGGCGCTGCACGTCGGGTTCGCGGCTGCAGCAGCATTACCGTCGCCCAAGCCCCCGTGCCCAGCCCGGCGTACCCGGCCCAGCGCATCAGCTGAAAGCCGGTGCCGAATTCCCATAGCGCGAGGCGCGTGCCCGGCCCCGCGGCGAGCAGCAGCAGGGCCGCGATGGCGGCGAGCAGGAGGGCGAAGTGCGAGGGTCTCAGGAAGTTATCAGTCAACCCGGATTTCCGCCGCGAGGCTCAGCGTGCGCCCCGGCAGCGGATACACCGCGTAACGGTCGGCCGTGAACGGGCTGCGCACCGCGTAAGTGTAGTACCGCTCGTCGAAGACGTTGTTGACCGCCAGTCCGAGCCGTCCCCAGCCGAACTCGCGCGCGAGCTTCGCATCCACCACGCCGTAGGCGGGAATCTTCGTGCCGAGCGAGTTCGGCTCGTCGTTGTCCATGTATTGCGAGCTCAGGGCGGTCAGGGTGCCCGTGAGCCGCGTGCGCGCCCCGAGGTCCCAGGCGACGCCAAGGTCGAGCTTGTGCTCGGGCACGAGCGGCACGTGCTTGCCCGCGATGTCGAGATTGGCGCCGATGGCGAAACCGCCCCCCGGCAGCACGCCCGAGCGAAAGCGCGCGTCGGTGTAGGCGTAGGCACCGTACAGGCGCAGCGCAGCCGTAACCTGCCAGGCCCCGTCCAGCTCCAGGCCGCGGCGCAGCGAGGGCGGGAGGTTGGTGTTGCCGACCCCGCTCGTGAAGGCATCGAGATGGATCTCGTCCATGACGTCGGTCTGGAACAGCGTCGCGCGCAGCCGGCTCGCCCGCGTGCGCCACTCGATGCCCGCCTCCCGGGTGCGCGCGCTTTGCGGCCGCAGGACCTGGAATTGCGCCGCGAACGAGGCGTCGTTCTCGTAGATCTCGTCCGCGCCGACGAAGCGGAAGCTGCGCCCGGCGCGCGCGAAGGCCGTCCAGGCGCTCGAGAGCGCGTGACGCAATCCGAGCTCCCACGCATGCTCGCGCTGGCGCGCGCCGGCCGGCGGCGCCTCGGAGCCGAAGCCCGCGGCCGGGTCGTAGCTGTCCGCGGCGCGGTACTCGGCGCGCTCCTCGCGCCAGCCGAGCGTGAGCAGGCTCGCGGCCGACAGCTCGACGCGGTCCTGCAGGTACAGCGCGTCGGTGTCGCGCTCGATGCGCACCCGGTTGATCGGCCGGCCGATGTTCTGCGGCCGGTCGCTGCGCCGCGAGTCGTAGCGCCAGCGGATCCAGTCGGCGCCGAGCGTCAGCTCGTGGCGCTGCCCGCCCAGCAGGAGCGGCAGCCGCATCCGCGGCGTGAGCGCCGTATAGGCCAGATCGTCGTCGCGGTAGGCGGGAAAGCCGCCCTGGTCGAAGTAGGCCTGCTGGTGCTTGTCGCGCCAGTCGGCGCCGAGGTTCAGCTCCGCCTTGCCCACGCGCGTCACCCAGGTGGCGCCGAAGCGCTCGCCGTCGCGGCTCGACCAGTCGAGCGGCGTCTGCGCGCCGCGTGGGTCCGTCGCGTACTCGTTCAGCCCGATGGAAGGCTGCACGTTGCGCGCGCCGGGGAGGCGCAGGTCCTGCCGGTCGGTGCCCGCGCGCAGGTCGAGGTAGCTCTCGCCCGGGCCCCAGCGCAGGTTGACGCTGGAGTTCCGCTGCAGGTTGCGGTTGTTGTCGCGGTAGCCGTCGGAATCGTAGCCGTGCAGCGTCGCGTTGAGACCGAGCACGTCTCCCGCGCGGCTCGCGTAGAGCTGGCCTTCGAGCGTGTCGTAGCTCGCCGCGCGCACCGAGGCTTCCGCGCGCTGGCCGCGCTTGAGCGGCGAGCGCGTCACGATGTTCACCACGCCCGCGGTGGCGCCGTCGCCGTACAGCACGGCGCCCGTGCCGCGCAGGATCTCGATGCGCTCGATGGCCGACAGCGGGATCGCCGCCCACTGCACGCCCGACAGGTCGATGTCGGTGACGCGCCGGCCGTCGACGAGGATGAGCGTGTTCTGCGTGCCGGTGACGCCGAAACCCCGCAGGTCGACCGACGTCACCGCGGCGTTGTTGCCGTAGAAGTCCTGCATCGTCAGTCCCGCCTGCTCGGCGAGCAGCTCGGGCAGCGTGCGCGAGGCGCTCGCCTCGATGTCGGCCGCGTCGAGCACCGTGACGCTCGCGGGCAGGCGGCGCACGTCTTCCGGGAAGCGCGTGGCGCTGATGACGACGGCGTCGTTCGATTGCGCGAGCGCGCACGGGACCAGCGCGGCGCACAGCGCGGCTGCGGCAAGGCGTTGCATGACACCCTCCCTGGCGTCTTCCCCGACGCCGCAAAGCGGTTGAAAGAACCGCAAGGCCGGTCTCCGGACTCGCGAGCGGGCGCTCAGGACTTGCGCGCCGGGCATGCCGCCTTCCCATGGAACGAGCTTCCACAGTGGCCGGGTGGCACGCCCCCTCGCTTACCGTTGCGGGGGCAGTACAGGAATCGTGGCCGCGATGCCGCGGCCTCTCACCTGTTTCCCGTTTCATCCTCGCGCAGCGAATCTCCGCGAGGACACCTTGCAGCTGACTACGCGACCCATTATACAAACCGGCATGACGCGCGCAATGCTCGGCGCCCTCGTGCTCGCGGCCGGCATGGCCCATGCCGAGGTGCGCGTGACGGACGACTACGGCAAGCCCGTGGTGCTCGCGGCGCCCGCGCGCCGCGTGGTGAGCCTCGCCCCGCATCTCACCGAGCTCATGTACGCCGCGGGCGCCGGCGAGCGCCTGGTCGGCGCCGTGCAGTACAGCGACTTCCCGGCGGCGGCGAAAGCCCTGCCCCGCATCGGCAGCGAGGCGGCGATCGACCTCGAGGCGCTGGTGGCGCTCGGACCCGACCTGGTCGTCGCCTGGCCCAATTCCGGCAGCGCGCGAGTGGTCGAGCGCATCGCCGCGCTCGGCATTGCGGTGTTCCGCTCCGAGCCCCGGGAGCTCGAGGACATCGCGCGCACGCTGGAGATCCTGGGCCGCCTGGCGGGCACCGAGCCCGCGGCGGCGGCCGCCGCCCATGCGTTTCGTGCGCGCGCGGCGCGCCTCGCCCGGACCTACCGGTCGCGCCCGGCGGTACGCGTCTTCTACCAGGTCTGGGACCGGCCGCTCATGACGGTGAACGGCGAGCACGTGATATCGAAAGTGATACGGCTGTGCGGGGGCGAAAATGTCATGGCCGACCTGCCCGCGCTCGCGCCGCAAATCGATCGCGAGCGGGTGCTGCGCGCGGACCCCGAGGCCATCGTGGCGAGCGGCCCGGGCGGCCGGCGGCCGGCCTGGCTGGATGCGTGGCGCACGTTTCCGGGGCTGGCTGCGGTGCGCGGCGGCAACCTCTACGCCATCCAGCCCGAGCTGCTGCAGCGGCAGACCCCCCGGATCCTGGACGGCGCGCAGGAACTTTGCCGCATTCTCGAGGCGGTGAGGGCCAAGCGGACGCGTTGACGTTTTCTGAGGAAACACATTCAGAACCGCCCCTTATTTCTTGACGCAGTAGCGGTTTTGAAAGATAGTGTGCCGCGTGGAGGCGGAGCTCAACTCGCTCGAGTCCAAGGTCGCGCAGTTCGTCGGACTGTGCGAGCGCCTGCGCGCCGAGAACATCGCGCTGCGCCAGGAACTGGCGACCGCCCGCAACGACGCCAAGCGCCTGAACGAGAAGATCGACGGCGCGCGCACCCGGGTCGAGCAGCTGCTCACCCGCCTGCCCGAGTGAGCGCCAACGAAAAGCGCGCCGTGGACGGCGCGAAGACCCTGGAAGTCACCCTGCTCGGACGCAGCTACCGCGTCGCCTGCAGCGACGAAGAGCGCGAAGCGCTGCTGCAGGCGGTGGCCTACCTCGAAGGCAAGATGAACGAGATCAAACAGGCGGGCAAGGTCGCCGGCACGGAGCGCATCGCGGTCATGGCGGCGCTCAACATCGCGCACGAGCTGCTCAGCGTGCGCCTCGGCGAAGGCTTTGACATGGGGGAGGCCAAGCGTAGAATCGCTTCGATCGAGGCGACGCTGGAAGCGGCGCTCGCCAAGCAGGAAAAGCTGTTCTAGCCTTTCGATGTCCCCTGCTGTGTTCGACCGGGCTCATATTTCCGAACCGATAGCTTCCCTGGGTCGCAGACCCTAGCGTCACTGTTGTGATCGTCCCGCCTTCGGGTGCCGGACGAACCTGAGGTGACCGGAGAGCGACCACCCTGATCAAGCACAGGGTTCGGGAGCGAGCCCACCGGCACGAGCGGGGGGCCACCCTTTCATGCACTATTGGCTGATGAAGTCCGAGCCCGACGAGTGCTCGATCGACGACGCGCTCGCCGCGCCCGGGCGCATCACGCCCTGGAACGGCGTGCGCAATTACCAGGCGCGCAACTTCATGCGCGACGGCATGCGCATCGGCGATGGCGTGCTGTTCTACCACTCGAGCTGCCCCGAGCCCGGCATCGCCGGCCTCGCCGAGGTCGCCTCGGCCGCGTATCCCGACCCGACGCAGTTCGATCGCCGCAGCGGCTATTACGACCCCAGGTCGGAGCGCAGCGCGCCCCGCTGGGTCATGGTGGACGTGCGCGCGCTGAACAAGACGCGCCTCGTGCCGCTCGCCGAGCTGCGCCGGCACAAGGCGCTGGCGAAGATGTGGCTGTTGCGCCCCGGCTCGCGACTCTCGATCACCCCGGTGAGCCCCTCCGAGTGGCGCTACGTCGCCGGGAAACTCCTTTGAGCAACGACACGCTGCTGCGAGCGCTCGCGCGCGAGCCCACCGACTACACGCCGGTCTGGCTCATGCGCCAGGCCGGCCGCTACCTGCCCGAATATCGCGCGACGCGCGAGCGCGCCGGCAGTTTCCTCGCCCTCGCGACCACGCCTGCGCTCGCCACCGAAGTGACCCTGCAGCCGCTGGAGCGCTTCCCGCTCGACGCGGCGATTCTCTTTTCGGACATCCTCACGGTGCCCGACGCCATGGGCCTGGGGCTGCATTTCGCCGACGGCGAGGGACCGCGGTTCGCGCGGCCCCTGCGCGACGAGGCCGCGATCCGCGCCCTCGCCGCGCCCGATCCCGCGGCGAAGCTGCGCTACGTGATGGACGCGGTGCGCGAGATCCGCAGGGCGCTCGCCGGGCGCGTGCCGCTCATCGGCTTCGCGGGGAGCCCCTTCACGCTGGCCTGTTACATGGTCGAAGGTGCGGGCAGCGACGACTGGCGGGCACTGAAGACCATGCTCTACGCGCGCCCCGAGCTGCTGCACCGGATCCTGGAGGTGAACGCGCGCGCGGTCACCGACTACCTGAACGCGCAGATCGAGGCGGGCGCGCAGGCCGTCATGCTGTTCGACACCTGGGGCGGGCAGTTGAGCCACGCGGGCTACGAGACGTTCTCCCTCGCGTACTCGCGGCGCGTGCTGGCCGGCCTGAAGCGCGAAAGCGGCGGCCGCCGTGTACCCTCCATCCTGTTCACCAAGGGCGGCGGTGCGTGGCTCGACGCAATGGCGGCGAGCGGATGCGACGCCGTAGGCCTCGACTGGACTGTCGACGCCGCGGCCGCACGCGCACGCGTAGGCACTCGCGTCGCGCTGCAAGGCAACCTCGATCCGGCTGCGCTGTTCGCGCAGCCCGATGCCGTGCGCATTGAAGCGCGCCGCGTGCTCGACGCGTTCGGTCCGGCGCCGGGTCATGTATTCAATCTCGGGCACGGCATCTCGCAGCACACGCCGGTGGAAAGCGTCGCCGCGCTCGTGGACGAAGTGCGCACTTACAGCCGCA
>Ga0210115_1000533_pt1 | contig 11047 bp, 14 predicted proteins | sample MayberryNW_TuleB_2_FD_185526 | JGI IMG/M metagenome (GOLD analysis project Ga0210115, IMG submission 185526) | Wetland microbial communities from San Francisco Bay, California, USA, that impact long-term carbon sequestration - MayberryNW_TuleB_D2... | ecosystem: Environmental > Aquatic > Marine... | reverse complement strand
CGGCTCGAACAGGGTGCGCCGGAGGTGCTCGACGCTCACCGGGTCGGGGTGCTCACCGCCGAACACGGCAGCCGCCGGCATCGGGCCGAAGAGCCCGACCAGCCCGAGGTGGTGCGCCACCGCCTCGTGCAGGACGGTCACGTCGCTGAAGCCCACGAGCACCTTGGGTCCGGCCGCCGCCATCGCCGTCCAGTCGAGGAGGTCGACCAGCCGGGCTGCACCGCTGCCCCCTCGGGCGCAGAGCACCGCCGCCGTCCTGGGGTCGCACCAGGCCGACTGCAGGTCGGTCGCGCGCTCGGCGTCGGTGCCCGCGTGGTGCCGGCTCCGAGCCAGGACGTGCTCGCCGACGACGACCTCGAGACCCCACGACCGCAGCAGCGCGCAACCGCGCTCCAGCCGGTCCCGGACGACGTGGCCGCTCGGTGCGACGACGGCAACCCGGTCACCGTGGCGCAGCCGTCGCGGCCGGGTCAGCGGTTGCACCGGGTCACCCTATGGGCAGGATGTCGGTCATGGATCTCGGACTTCGCGACCGTGTGTACGTCGTCACCGGGGGCAGCCGGGGCCTGGGGCTGGCCAGCGCGCAGGCACTGGTCGCCGACGGTGCCCGGGTCGTCCTCTGCTCCCGCGACGAGGAACGGCTGACCGCGGCTGCCGCCGAGCTCGGTGGGCCGGACCACGCGCTGGCCGTGCCCGGTGACATGGCCGATGCGGGTCTCGGTGCGCGGCTGGCCGCTGCTGCGGTGGGTCGCTGGGGTCGCCTGGACGGTGCCCTGGTCAGTGTCGGCGGTCCTCCGGGCGGGCCGGCGCTGGACCTCACCGACGAGGCGTGGCGCAGCTCGTTCGAGTCGGTCTTCCTGGGCACGGTGCGCATCGTGCGTGCCGTCGTCTCCGCGATCGGTGACGAGGGCGGCGCGATCGCGTTCGTCCTGTCCCTGTCGGTCAAGCAGCCCATCGACGGTCTCGCCTCGTCCAACGGGCTGCGTCCCGGGCTCGGCATGCTCGCCAAGACCATGGCCGACGAGCTCGGATCCCGGAACATCCGGGTGCTGTCGCTGCTGCCCGGGCGGCTCGACACCGACCGGGTCCGCGAGCTGGACCGGGCGAGCGGCCGGCCCAAGAAGCTGCGCGAGGAGTTCGAGCGGCGGATCCCGCTCGGGCGCTACGGCGACGCGGCCGAGTTCGGGCGGGTGGCCGCGTTCGCGCTGTCGCCGGCCGCGTCGTACCTCAACGGCGCCGCGATCCCGGTCGACGGCGGCCTGTCCCGCGCGCTCTGACGGCGGCCAGATCCCCGCTAGCGTCGGGACGGTGAACGTCTGGGACCCCGAGCGGGTGGTCGACGAGGATCTGGCACGAGCCCTCCTGCGGGACCAGTTCCCCGACCTGGCGCTGGTCAGCGTCGAGCTGCTCGGAGTGGGCTGGGACGTGACGGTCTACCTGGTCGACAGCACCTGGGCGGTGCGCTTCCCCCGCCGCGAGGTGGCCGCGCCGAGCCTGCTGCGCGAGATCGCCCTGCTGCCGGCGCTCGCCCCACGGCTGCCGCTGCCGGTGCCGGTCCCCCAGCTGCTCGGCCGACCGACCGGCGACTTCCCGTGGACCTTCTGGGGTGCCCCGTTCCTGCGCGGCCGCGAGCTGGCCGAGGCCGAGCTGCCCGACGACGCGCGCGAGCCGCTGGCCCGCGAGCTCGGCGGCTTCCTGCGCGTCCTGCACGACCCGGCTCTCGCCCGCGAGCTGGGCGCCGGCCTGGCGGTGGACCCGATGCGCCGGGCGATCCCGAGCACGCGCGGCCCGATGGCCCGCGAGTTCCTCGACCTGCTGGCCAGCCGCGGCACCTGGGCCGCCGGGTCGGCAGTGGACCGGGCCGTGGACGACGTCATAGCGGCGGCTGACCCGCTGGGGGCACCGACCGGCGAGCCGGTGCTGGTCCAGGGCGACCTGCACCTACGGCACCTGCTGGTCGCCCCCGACGGCTCCGCGGCCGGGGTCATCGACTGGGGCGACGCCTGCCTGGCCGACCCGGCGCTGGACCTGTCGCTGGCCTACGCCGCTTTCAGCGGAGCCTCGAGGGACGCGTTCTTCCAGGCGTACGGCGCGCAGCCGGACGAGCCGCGCGAGCTGCGGGCCCGGGTCCTCGCGCTGTGCCTGTGCGCCGTCCTGGCCTACTACGCGGAACAGAACGACATCCCCGACCTGCTTGCCGAGTCGCTGGCCGGCGTGGCTCGCGCCACGCGGTGACGCGGCGCCACTGCTTGAGCGACATCATCCCGGGCATGGCGCCCCGGGACCTCCGTCGGCTACAACAGCTCGCGGATTCGGCGCCGGTTCAGCGCGAGCACCGTGCCGAGCAGAACGACCCAGATGGCCGCGATCCCGAGCGCGGCGGCGCCGCCGGGGCGATCTTGATACCTCGACGTCAGCTCGGGCGGCAGGGAACGATTCGTGCCGTCGCCGCCGTAGTACTGGTGCACGACCGCGGTCGTGTGGGCGGTGACGTGGGCGACGACTGCGCCGGCCGGGTTGCCGGTCAGCATCGCCGGCAGGTCCGCCATCACGGTGCCGATCAGCGGCTTGGACAGCTCGCTTCCCCGGTACGTCGAGTAGCCGAGGTGGTAGGTCGTCGAGACCACCAACGAGAACAGCAGCACCAGCCCGGCGAACGCTGCCTTGCGCCCGAGCCCCTTGCGATTGCCCCGCATCACCAGGAAGGCGACGACGGCCGGGAACACGAACAGGATCAGGGCGTCGACCGCGCCGTACACGACGCCGCGCCACACGAGCTCGAAGCCGTAGAAGGCGCCCTGCGGGTGCGGGGTGCCGTCCCCGCCCATGATCTGACGGGCCACGGCGAACGCGACGAGGGCACCGAGGCCGAGGCTCCACCAGATGTTGCGGCGCAGCACCACGCGCCACGCGACGCGCGACTCGGTCACGAACCAGCCGAGGTAGCCGAGCGCGAAGGTGAAGTAGATCAGGTAGTACAGGTCGTGGTGGAGCCCGAGAACGGTCGTCCCGAGCCAGGACACCACGAAGGTGAGCGCGGCGCCCCCGGCCAACCACCCGGTCGCGGCCTTCGGCGACGGGCCGACGTCCGACCAGGCGGCAACGGGTGCACGTACGGGCTGGGACGGTGTCTGAATGGTCATCCTCGCCTCCCGGACGTGCACGGACTCTCAAGGCCCATCGTCGACGGCGCCGGCGCCGGGTCGCAGAGGCGAAGGCGGTCTTGCCTGGGCACTGCAGCACCAGCTGGCGTCGAACCGCGGTGACCAACGGCTCTGGCGGCCTTGCCGCCGGCGGTGGTTTCGTGGTCGTCAGAGCCGGTCGTCGGACCGGTCTCGGAGGTGCCCGTCATGACCACCACCCCGGTCCCTTCGCCCCCCGTCGACCAGCGGCGACCGCTGCTCGGCCTGCGACGCGGGCCCGGCCGGCTCGCGCTCATGTTCATGCGGATGCCGCTGCGGGCCTACCGGCACGACGCCGGCTGGATGCTCGGCCATACGTTCGTCGAGTTCACCCATGTGGGGCGCAAGACCGGTCAGCCGCACGACGCGGTCGCGATGGTGCTGCGCTACGACGAGGCGACGCGGGAGACCGTCATCTGCGCGGCGTGGGCCGAGACGGACTGGTACCGCAACCTGCGCGCCGGCCCGGCGGCGAAGGTGCAGCTCGGTCGCGACTCGTTCACACCTGAGCACCGGTTCCTCACCGAGCAGGAGGCGTTCGACGTCACCGTGCAGTTCCGCCGAGAGCACCCGCACCGGATGCGCTTGATCACCAGGATCTTCGGCTGGGGCGACCTTCGGGAGGACGACGCGGTCCGCGACTTCGTCCACGTTCACCCGTTCGTTGCGTTCCGGCCCGCCCCGAGACCGACAGTCTGAACGTCACCCCCTGCGTGCGGCCGTCGTGGCCGATCGGGCATCTGCCGCTGGCAACCGTGAGCCTCGGGACGTCCCCCGATCCGGCCATGTCCGGATGGCCGAAAACGGCCATGTGCGTCGAACCACCGAGCCCAAGACTGGGGGCATGACTGCAGCACAGACGTCGCGAGGCCAACGGCTCTTCGCGCACTGGTACCCATGGCTCATGACACGTGCCGAACGGGCCGGCCAAGGTGACATCAGGCGCAGCCAGCTCAGCGAGGCGCGGGGCAGGACCCTGGAGATCGGCGCCGGGTACGGCTTCTCGGTCCCCTACTACACCGGTCAGGTCGACGAGCTGACTCTCATCGAACCGAACCCCGACCTTCGTGAGCTCCTGGCGGGGCCGATCAGCGACGCTGCACCCGGGAGGATCATCCTGACCGACGGCGACGTGCACGCCCTCGAGTACCCCGACGCCACGTTCGACACCGTGACGGCATCGTTGGTGTTCTGCTCGGTCAGCGACCCCCACCGGGCCCTCGCGGAAGTTCATCGCGTGCTGAAGCCAGGCGGCCGCTTCCTGTTCCACGAGCACGTCCGTGGCAACGGTCTCCGGGCGATCCTCCAGGACCTGATGACACCGCTGCAGCGACTTGTCGCGGACGGATGTCACGCCAACCGGAACTTCGAGAGCCTCCTCTCTGACTCGCCGTTGGAGCTCGACACCCTGACTCGCACCCGAATGCCCGCCACTGTCCCGACGATCGTGCCGCTCGTCGTCGGCACCGCCAAGCGGGTGGCCTGATGCGGTAGGGCCGGGTGCGGCGCCTCAGCTCGCGCGATCAGCCGCCTCGAGGAGCCACCTCGTCACCTCATCGTCCACGTCGCCCACGTCCTGGATCTCCAGATGATGGATCCACTGATGCGGAGCCGGGTGCGCCACCTCCTTGAACCTTTCCGATGGGTCGCGGCGCCCGAGTGCGATGGACAGGACGACCTCGGCCGTCGGCCCGGCCAGGTAGCGCCCCGGCATCCAGACGAACGCGAAGTCGTGTCGTCGCCGGAACGCAGCCTGACTCTTGGTGATCCGCACCGAACACGGTCCGAGTCCAGCGAGTCTCGCCTCGACAGCCTGGAAGACCTCCAGCGCAAACGGACGCCCCGCGAAGAACTCCTCCAACGAGACGCCGGAAGGGGTGCCCACGGAGCGAGTATTGCTCTGCTGCGAGAAGGACCATGGCCGCAGGTGACCTTCGGCCCTGTTTGAGCAGGGTCTCCGGGAGTGTCGTGAACTGACGTGCCTGGCCGGGCCGACGAACCCGCCCGGTGGGACTGCCCCGATCGAGAGGGGGCTGAGATGGACCACGTCGAGATTCGAAGCAGGAGCCGGGTCCACGAGGGGTGGATGTTCATCCGCCACTTCCTGGAGATGTGTCTGGCGATGTGCGTGGGGGGCGGCATCCTGAACGCGGTGATCTTCTTGGCCGGGCCTGCGCTGATGGGATATCCCGATCTGCGCGAGGAGGCTCCGGCCCTCGCGCTGCTGGTGATCGCCCTGATCTACCTCGCGCCCATGGCCGCCTGGATGCGGTTCCGCGGGATGCCTTGGCGTCCGATCCTGGAGATGTCAGGAGCCGTCATCGCCCTGGCCGTGCTGCTCATCGGCCTGGCGGCGTTCGGCGCCATCTCCGAGAGCGAGCTGCGCTCGGCCGCGCTCGGGTTCTGCGGGCCAGCGTGTCTGGTCATGCTCCCGGTCATGCTGCTCCGCCTGGACCTCTACACCGGACGAACGGAACCGCAGGTGCCACAGCTCGGTGCGCGCCAGCTTCGCGACCGGCCTGCGGAAGGAGCCAGGTCATGAGTCGATACGCGTACTTCTACTTCATGCGGGATGACGCAGCCCAAGTCCGGGCTGCGGCACCGCAACACGCCGCGCATTGGCGCGACCTCGGGCTGAACGACTACGCCGGAGGTCCCTTCCACGATCGGAGCGGTGGTCTGATCACGTTCCGGGTCGAGAGCGAGGCCCAAGCCGAGGACGCTGTCGCCACCGACCCGTTCGTCACAGCGGGACTCCTGGAGAGGTACTGGATCAAGCGTTGGAGGACCGAGGGCGACGAGTGATGCCCGGACCGGTCCCTTCGTCGACAGCACCGGCGGACCGTAACCGTCTGATTCTGTCGGTGGGTGGTTGTGTCTCGGTGTGAAGGACGGTGTCCGCAATGAGAATCGAGTACGTCCACGCCTCGAAGTACGGCAACGGGGCAAAGGTTGCGGCGGAGTTCGAGAAGCAGATGGCCGCCAGGGGGGCCGAGGTCAACGTGCATCACGTCCGCCAGGTGAGCGCGAGAGCCATGCCGCCGGCCGACCTCTACGTCTTCAGCTCGCCCGGACGCATGGGCCGTCCCCTGGGTGCGGTCCGCCGCTTCCTCAAGCAGCTTGCGCTGCCACCGGGAACGCCGTACGCCATCCTGACCACGGAGGCGGCGCCACGGCCGGACAAGAAGACCGGCCGCATGCCGACCGAGGAAGAGATCGCGAAGTGGCAGCACGTCCGCCCGATCATGAAGCAGATCCTTGACGGCAAGGGCCTCGTCGAGGTCGTCGAGGACAAGGTGCTCGTGACCGGGATGAAGGGCCCTCTGGAGGACGGCTGGCAGCACAAGGTTGAAGGCTTCGTGGCGCGGATCCCGGTCTAGAGCGATCAGGCTCGTCGGGCGCACACCGCTTCGGCGACCCCGGACGCTGCTCGAGCTCGCCACGCGTCACCCGCAGCACGTCGTGGTCGCAGGCCTGGCGCCAGTCTCGTCACGTCGGCTCGTGGGCCGGTTCCCGCCGGGTGAACCGCCGCCCGCTCATGTGCGAGATCTCGATGACGACCGGCAGCCTCGTCTTGGTCCCGAGGGGCGTGCGACACGCCGTGTGGAACTCCGGTGCCGACCCGCTGCGCGGGGTGGGTCATCGTGATCTCGCCGGGCGACCGTGAGCACGTCGTCCTTCCCGGTCGAGAACGGTGAGGAGGTCGTTCCCGCACCTTGACCCGGTCGCGCGCAAGATCGAGTGGTGCAGGCGTCCCCTGCCGCGGCCTTGGAGGGACAGGCTTGACCCGAATGAGCGGCCGGCACCTTGGGGTTGCCCGGCAAGTGATCCATCGGCCGGGCGGGAGACGCCTTGTGCATGCACCGCTCGTGGAAGTGACCTGATCGGCCGCCGGGCGCTGCACCGGTTCAGTCGGGCGTGCTCGGGGCAACCTCGCGCACCATCACGCAGTTGCCCTGGCCCTTGGGCCGGTCGTAGGTGAAGCCCTCGCGCTCGTACATCGTGCGGGTGCCGTTGTAGAGGAACGCCGAGTTCTTCTTCCGGACCCCGCCGGTGTCGTGCGGGTAGCCCTCCACCAGGCCGCCGCCGGCCTGCGCGATCAGCTCGACGACTACCGGGTCACCTGCATCCTGGGAGACGTTCAACGACTTCGCGGCTCTCGTCGAGCGGAACAAGGGCATGTTCGCCAGCTGCTGGGGTCTACGACGGCGACCGGGCCGTCGCCCTGGGCGGAGTACGGATCACCCGAGGAGCTGCCCAACATCCATCACCGCAAGGAGTACGTGGCCACTGCAGAGCGAATGCCCTGGTCGAGCGCGGCCTTCGCGGTCAGGGCCTGGCGGCGATCGCGCTGCGCGGAGCCTTGCACGTATTTCCATCCCGACTGCGCGGAGAGAGGCCAGAGCGCTGAGGGGAACCGGGCGCTCAAGGAGCGTCTGGTGGCCGACGGGCTCGCGCACGCGGCGCTCGGCGTGAGCGCCTTGGTCGTGAACTCGGACATGCTGGCAAGGTATCCCCGAGCGTCGCCCCGAAAGCGCTCACCGAGCAGCGGCCTGACAAACAAGGGACGGACGTCGCCAGCGTTGACGGGCAGCCAACGGCGGCAATACACGAGGAAGAGGTCATAGCTCAGCACGAGGCGTGCTCGATGAGCACCCGAATCGGCGCGTGTGATCTTGCGGACCGTGCATCCCGAGGTCTGATCAGATGATCGGCTCTTGGGATCCATGCGATGCATGACCAGTCCTTGACCCGGCCGCCAGTTGACACCTCTCTCGAGGACGCCTAGACCGAGATGGAGGGCCCCTACCGGATGAAGTCCGGTGAGTCCGGGGATCTATCGCCTTGGGGGACGCATGGTCAGCGCACGGGCTGTCCGCGAGCGCCACGAGTCGGAACTGCTCGCGCTGCCGAACGTCGTCGGCGTCGCGGCTGGGCAGGACGAGCCAACTGGAGACGAGTTCGTCCTCGTCCTCGTCACCCACAAGGTGCCGGCGAGCGCGCTGCCCGCCGACGAGGTCGTTCCCAGCATCCTCGACGGGATCCCCGTGCGCGTACAAGCGGTCGGGGAAGTCACCGCTGAGGATCCTCAGTAGCCGTGTGACATTCGCTGGAGGGTGCCACAACCTCGGAGACGTCACCTGCGCACGTCGTGGTCAGATGCGACCGGGACGTGCCGAAGGAAGGAGTGGGGAATGAGTCAATCCGAACTGATGCGCGGTCCGGCCGGAGGGCGGGTGAGCGAGGCCGCGCGGACCCAGATCCTGGAACAGATCTTCAGCCAGGAGGCGCCGGCCACCAACGTCGTCGGCTTCGGCCACGGCATCAAGTGGAGCAACGGCGAGCCCACCGGTGACGAGGCGACGCTGATCTTCGTCACCCAGAAGCTGCCGGAGTCGACGCTGTCGTCGAGGGAGGTCGTGCCTCGGACGCTGGACGACGGCACGCCTACCGACGTGGTCGCGGTCGGCGCCGTGGTTGCCCAACAGCGTACGAGCACGGAGCCCGAGGCCGAGCTGCTCGTGCACTACCCGGAGCAGCGCGTTCCGCACAGCCGCTTGGCCGACGGCCGCACCACGGAGACCGCTGCGCCGCTTGCGGCCGAGCCGCAGCTGCTTCGCCGCCGGATGCGCCCGTGCCCGGCCGGGGCATCGATCGGCAACGTGGCGATCACCGCGGGCACGATGGGCAGCGTCGTGTACGACTTCTTGCCGGGCGCCACCACGGATCCGCCAGGATCGGGCATCGGCGTACCAACCGCGTTCTACGTGCTGAGCAACAACCATGTCCTCGCCGCGTCGAACGCTGCCCAGATCGGCAGCGCGATCGTGCAACCCGGACCGTTCGACGGTGGCGTGGACCCCCAGGACCGGATCGCCACGCTGACCCGCTTCATCCCGATCCAGTTCGCACCGCAGGTTCCCCTAGACCGGCAGAACAACGTCGTCGACGCGGCCATCGGAAGGTGCGAGTTCTCGGACGCGACCCGGGAGACCTACTTCAACGGAGCGCCTCGGGCTTGGCGTCGGAAAGCAAACGTGGCGGTCGGTGACCTGGTCATGAAGACCGGCCGGACGACCAACTTCACCACCGGCCGGATCATCAGCGTCGACGCCACCATCGACGTGGGGTACGGCGCGGCCGGCACGGCCAGGTTCCGGGACCAGATCCTCACGACGAACATCTCTGCGGGCGGGGACTCCGGCTCGTTGGTCACCTCCATGGACCGGGTCGCAGTCGGCCTGCTCTTCGCCGGTTCGACCCAAGTGACCGTCCTCAACCACATCGAAACGGTCCGCACGCTGCTGCGGGTCGAGGTCGCCGAATCGCTCGCGTGATCCGAAGGAGGATCCATGCCCACCGTCAAGGAACGAGAAAAGGCCAGCGCGAGCGCCTCGGCCAAGCCAGAGGTCAGGACGCGCTACTTCGACGCGGACGGCGCCGAGGTCAAGACCAGGGACCAGGCGATGGTCACGCCTCAGGCGATGACCACCACGATCTCCCTGACGCTGCACAACGGCGTTACGACCTTCGAGATGAAGATCGACGTCAACCCCAACTCGTACCCGTTCGTGGTCACGGGTGGTCAGATCACCTCCGGCATATGTGGCGCTCCATGGGACCTGACCGGTGGCCACCTCGGGGACGACCTGCGCCTGGACGCCAAGCGCGCAGGATCCGGCAGTTGCGCGAACACAATCACCATCGTGGGCGAGTTCCAGAATCCACCGTCGTACCGCGGCACCTATGGCTTCGACGGTGCGACGAGCTGGTTCAAGCACACGACGATGTACCACTGCTGACATGCGGAGTGACCGACGCACCGTGGTCTTATCCTGACATGGCTGGCCGGGCGAAGTCGCCCGGTCGGCCATCCGCAGTCGCCTGCTTGGGCCGAGGTGTGAGGTGACCCGCCCTAGCGCGTCGAGCGGGCGCAACGATCGCGGGCCCCCGAACGCTGGCAGCTGTCGGCTTCGGGGCAGCCGCGGGCCGTGGCCGCCCGGCCGCCGTGGGCACAGCCAAGACGATCCTGCTATCGCCGCTTCGATCTCGTTCATCATCCATGTCTTCGTCGCACGTCCGTCCGCTACGTTCGTCGCGCGCTGACATCGGCTGGTTCATAACCGCTCGCTCAGCAGCATGAGCGGACGTTCGCTTGTCGGATGTGCATGCTTTGATCCGCGCATGCACAAGGTCGTTGTCGGCGCGCTGACTCGTGAGGGCCGAGTCCTACTCGTGCATCGGAGCCCGAACAAGCGTGCGTACCCGAACGTGTGGGATTTGCCCGGTGGAGTCATTGAACCGGGCGAGTCAGCGCTCGGCGCGCTCACGCGGGAACTGCACGAGGAACTCGGCGTGCAGATAACGACGGGCTCGGCGTCTCATCTGTGTCGGCTGGCCGCAGGACCTACAGAAGAGCCGGCAGTCCTGAGCGCTTGGCTCGTGCGTGACTGGCAGGGAACGCCAGCGAACGTCGCTCGCGAGGAACACGACGACATCCGATGGTTCGGCCTTGAGGAGTTGCCTCCTCCCGCCCACGTGCTCGTGCGCGCGGCTCTCATCCATGCGATACGGAGCCACCGCGCCTGAACTTCAGCGAGCGTGTCATCGGCCTGAGCCGACCTCAGAGCTGGCATCACCGAGCGGGTTTGGCGCTGGAGCTTGGGTTGCTGGATGGCTTGAGCAGACCCGGTCTGCAGGCTCTCCGGATCGCCTTCTCACTGCTGGATTCTTGTAGGCAACGTGTCATAGGACCGCACCTTCCTGGCCGTACCGGGCAGCGTGTACGGGTCCAGGACTGCCCGCCCACTCGATGACGCACATCAGCTGTACTCTCCCGCTGCCCGGGACCTCTACCGGCGACG
>Ga0210115_1000532_pt1 | contig 11059 bp, 12 predicted proteins | sample MayberryNW_TuleB_2_FD_185526 | JGI IMG/M metagenome (GOLD analysis project Ga0210115, IMG submission 185526) | Wetland microbial communities from San Francisco Bay, California, USA, that impact long-term carbon sequestration - MayberryNW_TuleB_D2... | ecosystem: Environmental > Aquatic > Marine... | reverse complement strand
GGCCGACAGGAAGCCCCGCGTCGTGTCGGCGAACCCGGCGGTCCCGGCGAGGAAGCCCGCGTAGACCTTCGACTTCTCCGCGATCGTCCTGGTGGACACCGAGAAGCTGCGCAGCATGTCCACCAGGTCCGGCGCCGCGTCGGCGTAGATCGCCGAGACGTCGGCCAGCCCGCTGATGTCCTTCTTGATCGTCTCGAGCTCGGGGGTCAGGTCGGTGAAGTAGCCGTCGACCAGCTCGAGGTTCTCGCCCAGCCGCTCGCCGCGGCCCTCCAGCGCGGTCGCCAGCGCGTTGAGGGTCGCGTTGAGCTTCGCCGGCTGGATGGTCCGGAGCAGCGGGAGCAGGTTGTCCAGGACCGTCTCGAGCTCGATCGCGGTTGCGGACCGGTCCTGCGGGATCACGTCACCCTCGGCGATCCGCTGCTGCGACGGCCGGTCCGGCAGCTGCAGGTCGACGTACTTCTCGCCGAAGAGCGTCTTCGGGAGCAGGCGCGCGCTGACGTCCCTCGGGATGAGACCGGCGGTCTGCGGGTTGAGCGCGATGTCGATGCTGGCCCGCTCGCCGTCGGACCGGACGTGCCGGACCTCACCGACGATCATGCCGCGCAGCTTGACGTCAGCCGGCGGTGCGAGCTGGTTGCCCACGCGGTCGGTCTGCAGGGTGACGTGCACGACGTCGACGAAGGCCTTGTTGTAGATCGCCACGGTCAGGGCCACCAGCAGGCCGAGCACGACGAGGAAGACCACGCCGTAGGTGCGCAGCAGGACGCCCTGGCCGACCTTCGCCCTCGTGGGGGCCTGCATCAGCATCGCTTCTCCGGGGTCCCCGCGGAGTCGCGAGCGCAGCGAGCGAGTTCGTGGGGCATGGCTACCCCGCGATCCGGACGGTCGTGGTGGCGCCCCAGATGGCCAGGCTGAGGAAGAAGTCGACGATGTTGATGGCGACGATCGAGGTGCGCACCGCCTTCCCGACGGCCATCCCGACGCCTGCCGGGCCGCCGCTCGCGGTGTAGCCGTAGTAGCAGTGGACCAGGATGATGACCACGGCGAAGACCAGCACCTTGCCGAAGGACCACAGCACGTCACCGGGCGGCAGGAAGAGCTGGAAGTAGTGGTCGTAGGTCCCCTTCGACTGCCCGTAGTAGCCGGTCGCGATCAGCCTCGTCGCGGCGTACGACGAGAGCAGCCCGATGACGTAGAGCGGGATCACGGCCACGAAGCCGGCGATCATCCGGGTGGTCACGAGGAACGGCAGGCTGGGGATGCCCATGACCTCGAGGGCGTCGACCTCCTCGCTGATCCGCATCGCGCCGAGCTGCGCGGTGAACCCGCAGCCGACGGTCGCCGCGAGGGCCAGCCCGGCCACCAGCGGGGCGATCTCGCGGGTGTTGAAGTACGCCGACACGAAGCCGGTGAACGCCGACGAGCCGAGCTGGTTCAGGGCCGAGTAGCCCTGCAGCCCGACCTCCGTGCCGGTGAAGAACGCGAGGAAGGCGATGACGCCGACGGTGCCGCCGATGACCGTGAGGGCACCGGTCCCCAGGGCGACCTCCGCGAGGAGGCGCAGCACCTCCTTCTTGTAGCGGCGCACGGTGCGCCCGCTCCAGCCGATCGACCGGCCGTAGAACCGGAGCTGGCCGCCGAGCCCGACCAGGCCGTCGTCGACGGTCCTGAACGGGCGCGTGAGGGAGCTCTGGATGCTCATCCCGCTACCCGAGCTTCTGGGGGACGACCTGGAAGTAGATCGCCGTGAGGACGAAGTTGACGACGAAGAGCAGCATGAACGTGATGACGACGGATTGGTTGACCGCGTCGCCGACGCCCTTCGGACCACCGCCCGCGGTCAGGCCCTTGTAGGACGCGACGACGGCAGCGATCGCCCCGAAGACGAGCGCCTTCACCTCGCCGATCCAGAGGTCGGGCAGCTGGGCAAGAGCGGTGAAGGAGGCCAGGTAGGCGCCTGGTGTGCCCCCTTGCAGCACGACGTTGAAGAAGTAGCCGCCCGCCACACCGACGACCGACACCAGACCGTTGAGCAGGACGGCGACGAGCATCGAGGCCAGGACGCGCGGCACGACGAGGCGCTGGATCGGGTCGATGCCCAGCACCTCCATCGCGTCGATCTCCTCGCGGATCTTGCGGGCGCCGAGGTCGGCGCAGATCGCCGAGCCGCCGGCGCCCGCGATCAGGAGGGCGGTGACGATCGGGCTGGCCTCGCGGATGACGGCGAGGACGCTGGCCGAGCCGGTGAACGACTGGGCCCCGAGCTGCCGGGTCAGGTTGCCGAGCTGGAGGGCGATGACCGCACCGAACGGGATGCTGACCAGCGCGGTCGGCAGGATCGTCACCGACGCGATGAACCAGGACTGCTGGATGAGCTCCTTGGCCTGGAACGGGCGCCGCGGCAGCGTGCGCAGCACGTCCAGGCCGAGCGCGAAGAGGTTCCCGCTCTGCCGCAGCGCGCCGACCGCCGGACCGGCCGTCACCGGACGCTCTCCAGGCGCGGCGTGGGCGCACGCCCCTCGAAGGACCCGGGCGGCGGCCTCACGCCGTTGGTGCGGCACCACTCGCCCGGCTCGCGTGCGGTGCTGCGGACGCTGCCGTCGCTGGGCTCGATCTGCAACGGGATCGGCGGCAGGGGCGGCAGCTCGTGGCCCTCGGCCTGCTCCTGCGCGAGCTCGTCGGCGTCCTTCTCCTCGGCCATGCCGATCGGGCCCTGGCGCTGGGCGTTGAGGAACTGCCGGACGACCGGCTCCTCGCTGGAGAGCAGCATCTCGCGAGGGCCGAACATGGCCAGGTGCCGGTGGTAGAGGAGGCCGATGTTGTCCGGCACGGTGCGGGCGGTGTTGATGTCGTGGGTGACGATCAGGAACGTCGCCTTGATCGCCGCGTTGAGGTCCACGATGAGCTGGTTCAGGTACGCCGTCCGGACCGGGTCGAGGCCCGAGTCCGGCTCGTCGAACAGGATGATCTCCGGGTCGAGCACGAGCGCGCGGGCCAGGCCGGCCCGCTTGCGCATGCCGCCGGAGATCTCGCCGGGGAGCTTGGACTCGGAGCCGATCAGGCCGACCATGTCCATCTTCTCCAGGACGATGGACCTGACCTCGGACTCGCACGTGCGGGTGTGCTCACGCAGCGGGAAGGCGATGTTGTCGTAGAGGCTCATCGACCCGAACAGGGCGCCGTCCTGGAAGAGGACGCCGAAGAGCTTCCTGACCTCGTACAGGTCGTGCTCTCGCAGGGTCGTCAGGTCGCGGCCCTGGATCGTGATCGATCCGCGGTCCGGCTTCAGCAGCCCCACCAGGGTCTTCAGGAAGACCGACTTGCCCGTCCCGGACGGGCCGAGCAGCACCGAGATCTCGCCGGCGGGGAGCGTGAGCGACACGTCCTGCCAGATCACCTGGCGGCCGAACGACTTCGTCAGCCCGTCGACCGCTATCTCCACGCCCACACCAGGTCAACGAGCGGGACCCGGCCCGGTTACGCGCCGGCAACGGTCCGGCCCACACGACGGAGGCGGTCACCCGGCCTTCCGGGTGACCGCCTCCGTGGCGTGCGGGGTGGTGCGTGGTACCGCTCGCGGAGCGGTCCCTACTTGACCGTGACGGTGGCGCCGGCGCCCTCCAGGGCGGCCTTGGCCTTGTCCGCGGCCTCCTTGTTGACCTTCTCCAGGACCGGCTTCGGCGTGCCGTCGACCAGGTCCTTGGCCTCCTTGAGGCCCAGGCTGGTGAGCGCGCGCACCTCCTTGATGACCTGGATCTTCTTGTCGCCCGCGGCCTCGAGGATGACGTCGAACTCGTCCTGCTCGCCGCCGGCGTCGGCGGTGTCACCCGCGGCGCCGCCACCGGCGGCCGGGGCGGCGGCGACGGCGACCGGAGCGGCCGCGGTGACGCCGAAGGTGTCCTCGAACTGCTTCACGAACTCCGAGAGCTCGATCAAGGTCATCTCCTTGAACGACTCGAGCAGCTCGTCGGTGCTGAGCTTCGCCATGATGGCGGTCCTTCCTTGTCGGTCATGCCTGACCCGGTGGTCGGGACGAGGCGCTGGGATGCAGGGCCGATCAGCCCTCTGGTGCGGCCTCCTCGGAGGCGGCTTCCGCAACGGGCTGCGGCGCCTCCTCCTCGGGCTCGGCGGTGGTCGGCGCGGCTGCACCGGCACCCCCAGCGAGGACACTCGGGTCCTGCTCGGCCTTCTGCCGCAGCGCCTCGATGACGCGTGCGGTCTGCGCCAGCGGCGCAGCGAACAGCGAGACGGCGTTCTGCAGCGACGCCTGCATCGCCCCGGCCAGCTTGGCCAGGAGCACCTCGCGCGACTCGAGGTCGGCGAGCTTCTTGATCTCGTCCGGGCTGAGGGACTTGCCGTCGAGCACGCCCCCCTTGATGACGAGCATGGGGTGCGCTCTGGAGAAGTCGCGCAGACCCTTCGCCGCCTCGACCGGGTCGCCCTTGACGAAGGCGATGGCCGACGGACCCTGCAGCAGGTCGTCGAAGGCGGCGACCCCGGCCTCACGGGCCGCGATCTTGGTCAGCGTGTTCTTCACCACGGCGTACGAGGTGTCGGCACCGAGGGACCGGCGCAGCTCCTTGAGCTGGGCCACGGTCAGGCCGCGGTACTCGGTCAGGACGGCCGCGGACGAGCTGCGGAACTCCTCCGTCAGCTCGGCGACTGCGGCCGCCTTGTCAGGCCTCGCCATGGGTGGCCGGCCTCCTTCCAGTGGTCTGCCGGAAGGGGCCCGGACGTGCGGGACGCCCCGGCGCAGAGCGCATCGGGGCGTCGGTCCCGGCCGTCGTGTCGCGAGGCCGGTCGTCGTACCGTGCACCTGCGCGGGCCGCCCGCTGTCGCGGGACCTTCGACCGCGCCGTCCGGGGGGCCCGGGACGGTGCGGCGACCGGCGGTCTGAGGTGGTGTTGCAGCCGTCAGCCTACGCGGACGCTCACCGACCGGCCAAATCCGCCATCGCCGGGGGCCTCGTCTGCGCCTTCGTCAGCCCTTGAGCTTGTCGGCGTCGAAGACGTGCTTGGCCTTCGGTGCCGCGATGGAGACCTTTCGGCCCCAGTCGCGGTAGATGCCGGTGACCGAGTAGAGCCCGGAGGTCGTGGGGATGTCGGCGCTGAACCGGCGCGGCAGGCCGCTCATGTCGACCCAGACCTCGTACTCCAGCGCGGTCACGCCGGCGTCGAGCATCGACTGGAACTGGTCCTTCGTCGTGCCATCGACCTGGGCGGTGGCCCGGCGCAAATCGAGGACCGCGTGGTACTGCGTGGTCGCCACGTCCTCCACGGTCGCCGGCCCGACTTCCTCGACCCGGCGGGCGGCCCGGAGGAGGCCCAGGCTGCCCTCGGGGTCGAACGAGGTACGGAGCTGGTCGACGACCGGGGTCAAGGTGCGGCCGAGCCGGGTGCGCGGGCGCGACGCGACCTTCATCCAGGGCTTCGCCCGTGGCAGGCCCCTGGCGGCGGGCAGCGCCAGGTAGGAGGCCGAGGGCAGCAGGACCGCCCGGACACGGCCGGTCTCGGACATCGTCAGCGTCACGTCGGCGTCGAAGGAGCCGTCGGTGAAGCGCATGGCCCCCTGGCCGGAGAGCGTCTCGCCACCGCCGACCCCGGAGAAGACGAAGGTCGCGGTCCCCTCCTCGGCCATCCGCGCGACCACGTCCGAGTAGAGCGCCGGCCCCGGTGTGGTGACCGGGGCCGGACGTGCCCGCTCCTGGTCACCGGAGGAGCCGGGCAGGGCCCCGCACCCCGCGAGCAGGGTCGAGCCCACCAGGGCGAGGAGGGCGACGAGGGCGCTCGAGGTGCGTCGCGACATGCCTACGCAGAAGCGGCGTCGGCGTCCTCGAGCAGGGAACGCGTGCGGTTGGGGTCGAGGGGGATGCCGGGGCCCATCGTGGTGGACATCGTCGCCTTGCGGATGTAGCGGCCCTTGGCGGCCGACGGCTTGAGCCGCAGGACCTCCTCGAGCGCTGCCGCATAGTTCTCGACCAGTTGGGTCTCACCGAAGGACGCCTTGCCGATGATGAAGTGCAGGTTCGCGTTGCGGTCGACCCGGAACTCGATCTTGCCGCCCTTGATGTCGGACACCGCCTTCGCGACGTCCGGCGTGACGGTGCCGGTCTTCGGGTTCGGCATCAGCCCGCGCGGGCCGAGGACCCGGCCCAGGCGGCCGACCTTGCCCATGAGGTCGGGGGTCGCGACCACGGCGTCGAAGTCGAGGCGGCCCTTGTTGACCTCGTCGATCAGGGCGTCGTCGCCGACGATGTCGGCACCCGCGGCCTTGGCCTGCTCGGCGCGCTCACCGGTGGCGAAGACCAGGACCCGGGCGGTCTTGCCGGTGCCGTGCGGGAGGTTGACGGTGCCGCGGACCATCTGGTCGGCCTTGCGCGGGTCGACGCCCAGGCGCATGGCCACCTCGACGGTGGGGTCGTACTTCGTGCCGGTGGTCTCCTTCGCGAGGCGGACCGCCTGCAGCGGGGAGTAGAGGGCGTCGCCGTCGATCTTCTCGGCGGCGGCGCGGTAGGCCTTGCTGCGCTTCATCTCGTGCTCCTTCGTGATGCCGGCGTTGCCGCACCGGCTGTGCGGGAGTCGTGGTACGACGGGCCGCGCTCGGCCCTCCCACGTCGTGCTGGTCGTGCTGGTCGTGCTGGCTCAGCCGTGGCCCTCGACGGTGATGCCCATCTGGCGGGCGGTGCCGGCGATGATCTTCTCGGCGGCGTCGAGGTCGTTGGCATTGAGGTCGGGCATCTTGGTCTCGGCGATCGCGCGGACCTGGTCGCGGGTGAGGCGGGCCACCTTGGTCTTGTGCGGCTCGCCGGAGCCCTTCTCGACGCCGGCGGCGGCCAGGATGAGGCGGGCGGCCGGGGGCGTCTTGGTGATGAAGGTGAACGAGCGGTCCTCGTAGACCGAGATCTCCACCGGGACGATCTGCCCGCGCTGCGACTCGGTGGCCGCGTTGTACGCCTTGCAGAACTCCATGATGTTGACGCCGTGCTGGCCCAGGGCGGGGCCGACCGGCGGCGCCGGGGTGGCCGCACCGGCCTGGATCTGCAGCTTGATGACCGCTGCGAGCTTCTTCTTGGGGGGCATGTCGGGTCCTTCGTCGGTTGTGGCGTGCGAGCGACTTCTCGGCGTACGCCCTAGATCTTCTGCACCTGGTTGAACGAGAGCTCGACCGGCGTCTCACGACCGAAGATCGACACCAGGACCTTGAGCTTCTGCGAGTCGGCGTGGATCTCGCTGATCGACGCCGGCAGCGTGGCGAACGGGCCGTCCATGACCGTGACCGACTCGCCGACCTCGAAGTCGGCGGCCTTGGTCTCGACGACCTTCTCCTTCTTCTCCTGCTCGGGAGCGAGGAACTGCAGGACCTCGTCGAGGGAGAGCGGGGAGGGCCGGTGGGTGTGGCCGACGAACCCGGTCACGCCGGGGGTGTTGCGCACCGCGCCCCAGGACTCGTCGGTGAGGTCCATGCGGACCAGGACGTAGCCGGGGAGGAGGTTCTGCTTGACCATCTTGCGCTGGCCGTTCTTGACCACCGACTCCTCGCGCTGCGGGACCTCCACCTGGAAGATGTAGTCCTCCATGTTCAGCGAGGTGGTGCGGGTCTCGAGGTTGGTCTTGACCCGGTTCTCGTAGCCGGCGTAGGAGTGCACGACGTACCACTCGCCGGGAGCGCGGCGCAGCGCCGCCCGCATCTCCTCGACCGGGTCGACCTCGGCCGGCTCCTCCGTCTCGGCGGCCGGCTCCTCCGTCTCGGCAGCCGGCTCCTCCGTCTCGGCGGCCGGCTCCTCCGTCTCGGCAGCCGGCTCCTCAGCGGTGACCACGGGAGCGTCCTCGGTGGTGACCTCGGGGGTGGCCTCCGCGTCCTGCGCGTCGTGATCCGTGGCGGCGTCAGCGGTCTCGACGACGTCGACCGGGGGGGTCTGCTCGTCGAGGTGGCTGGGGGTCTCGGACACGGTGGGAGTCACTTCCTGGCGGTTCGGGGGCGGGCGGGCCGGACGGGGCGGGGTAGGCGGGTCAGCCGAAGACGGCGAGGACCGCCTTGGCGAACCCGAAGTCGAGCACGCTGACGTAGGCGATCACCATGAGCACGAAGACGATGACGACCGAGGTGTAGGTGATCAGCTCCTTGCGGGTCGGCCAGATGACCTTCCGCAGCTCGGCGATCACCTGCCGGTAGAAGAGCGAGATGCGCGCCGGGAGCGGCTTGCGCTCCTCCTTGGCGCGCGGCGGGGGCGCGCTCTCCCGGGTGTCGGTCACGTCTGCTCCATCTGTCCGGTTCGTTCGGTGGTACGTCGTTGCTGCCGAGCACCTGCGTGCTCAGTGCAGGTGCCTTGCAGGGCCGGAGGGACTCGAACCCCCAACCGCCGGTTTTGGAGACCGGAACTCTACCAATTGAGCTACGACCCTTCGCCGGTCACCGAGCAGTCCCCGGACGCTCGGGCGACCCGGTCCAGGGCGCGCTGGCGCAGGGGCTGTCCAGCCACCGGACCTGAGTCTACGCACAGGACAGGGGTGCGGTCGAACCCGTGCGAGGCGCCCGCCCGCCCTCGATCGGGGCCGGAACGGGCGCGCGCGAGCGGTGACCGGGGTGGCAGCATGGCCGCCATGACGAGTCGGGTGTCCAAGCGGGTCGGGGCGATCAGCGAGTCGGCGACGATGGCGGTGGACGCCAAGGCCAAGGCGCTCAAGGCGGCCGGCAAGCCGGTCATCGGGTTCGGCGCCGGGGAGCCGGACTTCCCGACGCCCGACTACATCGTCGAGGCGGCCGTCGAGGCCTGCCGGGACCCCCGCTGGCACCGCTACACCCCGGCGGGCGGGCTGCCGGCCCTCAGGGAGGCGGTCGCGGAGAAGACCCGCCGGGACTCCGGCCTGGTGGTCGCGCCCGGCCAGGTGCTGGTCACCAACGGCGGCAAGCAGGCGGTCTACGAGGGCTTCGCGGCCCTGCTCGACCCCGGCGACGACGTGCTGGTGGTCGCGCCCTACTGGACCACGTACCCCGAGGCGATCCGGCTCGCCGGGGGCACCCCCGTGGTCGTCGAGACGACCGAGGACACCGGGTACCTGGCGTCGGTCGCCGCCCTCGAGGCGGCCCGCACCGACCGGACCAAGGTGCTGCTGTTCGTCTCCCCGTCCAACCCGACCGGGGCGGTCTACTCCCCCGAGCAGGTCGCCGAGATCGGCCGGTGGGCGGTCGAGCACGACCTGTGGGTCGTCACGGACGAGATCTACGAGCACCTGGTCTACGGCGGCGCGGCCTTCTCGTCGATGCCGGTGGCCGTGCCGGAGCTGGCCGACCGCTGCATCGTGGTCAACGGGGTGGCCAAGACCTACGCCATGACCGGCTGGCGGGTGGGCTGGCTGATCGGCCCCACCGACGTGGTCAAGGCCGCGACCAACCTGCAGTCCCACGCCACGTCCAACGTGGCCAACGTCAGCCAGGTCGCCGCGCTGGCCGCCGTCCGGGGCGACCTGTCGGCGGTGGCGGCGATGCGCGAGGTCTACGACCGGCGCCGGCAGACCATCGTGCGGATGCTGCGCGACATCCCCGGCGTCGAGTGCCCCGAGCCGCTGGGCGCGTTCTACGCCTACCCGTCGGTCAAGGGCGTGCTCGGCAAGGAGCTCCGCGGCCGGCGGCCGGGCACCAGCGCCGAGCTGTGCGAGCTGGTCCTGGAGGAGGCCGAGGTCGCGATGGTGCCCGGCGAGGCGTTCGGCACCCAGGGCTACGTCCGCATGTCGTACGCCCTCGGCGACGACGACCTGGTCGAGGGCGTGACCCGGCTGCACAAGCTGCTCGCCGAAGCCCACTAGTTGAGGGACCTGAGGCGGCTGCCGAAGGCGCACCTGCACCTGCACTTCACCGGGTCGCTGCGCCCGGCGACGCTGCTCGAGCTGGCCGAGCGGCACCGGATCCGGCTGCCCGACTCGCTGCGGCTGGCCGAGGGGGGCCACCCGCCCGACCTGCGGGCGACCGACGAACGCGGCTGGTTCCGCTTCCAGCGGCTCTACGACACCGCACGCTCGGTCGTGCGCGGCGAGGCCGACGTGCGACGGCTGCTGCTGGAGGCGGCCGAGGACGAGCGCGACGAGGGGTCCGGCTGGCTGGAGATCCAGGTCGACCCGACGTCGTACGCGCCCTGGCTGGGCGGGCTGACGCCCGCCGTCGAGGTGGTGCTGGACGCGGCACGCGAGGCCGAGGCAGCGACCGGGGTGGGGGTCGCCGTGGTGATCGCGGCCAACCGCACCCGGCACCCGCTGGACGCCCGGACGCTCGCCCGGCTGGCCGCCATGCACGCCGGTGAGCGGGTCATCGGGTTCGGGCTGTCCAACGACGAGCGCCGCGGCCGCACCGCGGACTTCGCCCCGGCGTTCCGGATCGCCGCCCGGGCCGGTCTCCTCTCGGTGCCGCACGGGGGCGAGCTGGCCGGGCCCGGGCACGTGACCCAGGTCCTCGACTCGCTCGGCGCCGGGCGGGTCGGCCACGGCGTGCGGTCGGCGGAGGACCCGGCCCTCATGGAGCGGATCGCGGCGGCCGGCGTGACGCTCGAGGTCTGCCCGGTGAGCAACGTCCGGATGGGCGTCTACGACCGGCTGTCGGACGTGCCGCTGCGGACGCTGCGCGAGGCCGGTGTCCCGGTGGCCCTCGGCGCGGACGACCCGCTGCTGTTCGGGCAGCGTCTGTTCGCGCAGTACGAGGCCGCGCGCGACGTCCTGGGCTTCGACGACGCGGAGCTGGCCGAGCTGGCCCGGTGCTCCGTGCGGGCCTCGCGGGCGCCCGACGACCTGCGGGGCCGACTGCTCGCCGGCATCGACGACTGGCTGGCAGCCCCGCCCGCCTGACCCGCCCTCCGCGGGCTGACCCTGCGCAGTTGATCACGGTGCCGTGATCAACTGCGGCCGACAGCGGCATGCAAGCCACAGTCGGTGGCAAATGATCACGGTGCCGTGATCAACTCGCGGGGCAGGGCGGCGGGTCAGAGGGTCGCGCCGAGGATGACCGGCTCGTTCTCGAGGGTGATGCCGAAGCGGTCGCGCACGCCGTCGCGGACCTCGCGGGCCAGCGCCAG
>Ga0210115_1000531_pt1 | contig 11064 bp, 5 predicted proteins | sample MayberryNW_TuleB_2_FD_185526 | JGI IMG/M metagenome (GOLD analysis project Ga0210115, IMG submission 185526) | Wetland microbial communities from San Francisco Bay, California, USA, that impact long-term carbon sequestration - MayberryNW_TuleB_D2... | ecosystem: Environmental > Aquatic > Marine >... | reverse complement strand
CGCTGGTGAGGCCCGCCGGCCAGGCAAAGTCGAACTGTTCTTCGCCGGAGCCTCCGGAGCCGAACTCCGATCGGAACTCGCCAGCCTCATCGAACTGCTGAACGCGGCTGTTGCCTTCGTCGAGGACCCAGACGCTGCCCTTTCCATCGACCTCAACCCCGTCAGGGTGTTTGAACTGACCGTCGTCGGAGCCTTCCGAGCCGAACTTGAACAGGAATTCGCCGCTTTCGTCGAAGACGCTGACCCGGTGGTTGATCCAATCGCTGACCCAGACCTTCCCCCCCAAGCCCACGTCTATCCCCGCGCTCTCTTTGAACTGCCCGTCGCCGGAGCCGTAGGAGCCGACGGATTTCACGAATTCACCGGCTTGGTTGAACTTCTGGATGCGGCTGCTGTAGTCGCTGACCCAGAGGTTGTCGTTTGCATCGATCGCGATGCCCTTCGGGCCCCAGGTCGAGAACTGGCCGTTGCCGGAGCCATAGGAACCGAACTGGCCTTGGTATTCGCCTGCGGAGTTGAACTTCTCGATGCGCTGATTGCCGCAGTCCCCCACCCAAACGTCGTCCGCAGAGTCGACCGCGATAGAACAGGGTCCTTCGAACTGGCCGTTGCCACTACCCTGCGAGCCGAACTGGCCCAGGTATTCGCCTGCGGCGTTGAACCTCTGAACCCGGTCATTGCCCTTGTCGACGACCCAGAGGTTGCCTTCCGAATCAACCGCCGCATCCGCGGGCGATTTCAGCTGGCCGTTGCCTGAGCCTTGGGAGCCAAAGGAATTCTCGTAGTTGGGCGGCAGAGGAAGCGTCGTAAAGGTCTTGTCCCCGCTGTAGCTGTCACCAAACGAGTTACTCGCCTTGAGACGGAAGTGATACGCGGTTTCGGGTTCGAGTTCTTCGACTTTCTCGCTGACTTCAATCTCTTCCTCTCCCGACCCGATGTTTTCCGGCGACACCGGAATGCTTTGCCCGTATTCAGTGCTCGTCCCGTATTCGAAGACGTAGCTGGTCGAGCTGCCGTTCGGGTTCACGTTGCCATGCAACGTGGCTTCTTCGGCGCCACGGTCCGTAACCGCTCCCCCCTCGCCTCCCGTGTCAACCTGTGGGCGCCAGTTTGGCGTAACCACCGTCTTGTCTTCGCCAGTGGCTTTGCCCTCACCGCTTTCGGCGACCAGGCGATAGTGGTACGTGGTCTCGCTTTGAAGATCGGTCACCTCCTCTTCAACAGCTGCATAGTCAACGCCTTCTCCGGCGGATCCCGCCGGAACGGGTGAGCTTTTTCCATAGCTCTCTGTGAGTCCATATTCAAAGTAATAGGTCGTAGCGTGCCCGTATGGATTGACTTCGCCGTGCAGAACTCCGGAGCCGCCAACAAGATCTGACGCTTCCCCCGACACAACTTCCGGTGCCGAACCTGACGTAAAACTTTTGTCTTTGCCGTACGCAGTTCCGGCCGCGCTACTCGCAACCAACCGATAATGGTATTGAGTGTTCGGCGTAAGCCCGCCGACACTGGTGGAGACGGGAACCTCTCGTACGTTGAACCCTGCGCTTTTGCTTGGATTTGGCACGGTTGATCCGTACGCTTCGGACACTCCATACTCAAAGTAGTAGTTGGTTTCGTAGCCACCCGGGTTTACCGTTCCGCTTAGGGTTGCCGATTTATTGCCGACCAAGGACTGGCCACCCGTCGTCGCACTCGGTGGACCAGGAACAATCAGAAAGGGGTTCTCATAACCAGCGACATTCCAATGGATGTCCAACCAACTTTCCTGTTCCGGCGCCGCATCAAAGTATGTGTCGTTACCGCAGTCGATCGGCACGTTCACCGGCGTTTCGTAGCCGGATGATGCAGGGCAGCGAGTCTCCGAATAACTTTCGCCCTCTTTCGATTCATCGGCGTAGCAGAGGACGTCGAGTCCATCGGTGCAGTGGTGTTTGCTGGTTGAGTACGGGGCTTTGGGAGAGAGGAAGCCCTGTGACGCTCCCATTGTGTGAAAGAGCTCGTGAACCGTAGTGTGCCTGTCCCACGAATTGTAATATGTAACAGCGTAGCCGGTTTTAGCCGCATTATTGTTGTTGCTGCTCTTTGTAGCGTCGTTGTAAACGGTTGCGATTCCGCTCGCTCCTTCGTGATCGAAGATCAGATACTTGACGGCATCCCCGCCGGTTGGTTCTCCAGCCACCTGTTGTTTGACTGCTTCCTTTACTGTCGTAAGATCTGATGCAGAAGTGACCACGTCATAGACGTTGATTTTTCCAGCTTCAGAGCAATCAACAACCATCTTGACCGCCCTGGCGCCGCCGCTTGACTGTGAAGACTGGTCGTTAATCTTCCAATTCATTCGTTCGACGTAATTACGGATAGTCGATGTAGGTGTGGGGGTTTCGTCGGACGAGCGATGGGTATAGACGGGAATAACTCGATTCCCTGATGGTCGGCAAATGGGGGCAAGTGTGGAGGTCGGCAATGTCACCGATCCGCCACTAACCGCGGCTTCTTCTGTACCACCCTCGAACGAGTTAGGTGATAACGGGTCGAAGTGTGCGTATGCGGTCGGATTGCCTGGGTGGCGAATTTCATATTCGTGAGTACTTTGATTAAAGCGATAGGTCGTCTTTCCGACCTTCACGAAGTCAGGCTGGCCAGGCAACCGACCGTCAGCGGGTATTTCGCCGCCTGGTAGATAGGCGGAGTGGGCGATGACGCTTGGTGCCGTGACAACGCTCAGAGCCTGTATGAGCAGCGAGCTAAGTATAAGCGACACACACTGTCGACACCGACGGATCATCAGGGCGTCGATCGATCGGCCGGAAAGCGCGTCGACCAACCGGACTGCACAGGCTTTGAGTAACACTATCCGTGCCTTTCCCGGCCGTGCCTACACGAGCCGGCCGATAACTGGAGGCCTACCAGAACAAATATGGCAGTTTCTGTCAACTGGATATAAGTGTCGACCAACGACTGCTGATCGGCGTCTGGCCGCTGCTGCTGCCTACTCGGTCGAGATGCTCGGGTCTGCTTGGACCTTGTGTGGGACGACCATGAGGAAGTTCTCGGGGGCGTTGGCGGCCAGGGACTTGATCCGGTCGGCCTCCTCGTTCTGGTCGGTCGCGCGCAGCTCCTCGGCGTAGTGGCCGAGGAGGTCTTCGATGTCGAGCTTGCCCTCAGTGTCGATCTCCTTCAGCTCGACCTTGGCACCCTCGCCGAGGCGGGCTTCGATCGCCTCGCGGTCGAGGCCGAAGGCGTTGTGGCGAACGTAGACGCGGCCGCCGGTCATCCCGGCGCAGGCCCAGGGACCGATGTCGCCGAGGACGACCGCGCGGCCGGAGGTCATGTACTCGAAGGCGAAGCCCTTGGCGTTGGCGCGGTCGACGAGGCAGCCGCGGCTGTCGTCGATCGCCTCCTCGGGCTCGCCGCCGAGGACGATGTCGGCGCCGGAGAGGCGGATGCAGAAGCGCGAGTCGGCCGAGCCCTGGACGAAGAGGCGGCCGCGCTGGGCGCCGTAGGCAAACGACTTGCCGACCGAGCCGTTGAGGCGGCGTCCCTTTGCCCCCTTGCCCTTGAGCACGGAGACGGTCCCGCCCAGCATCGTCTTGCCGACGCCATCCTGGGCGCCGCCCTCGACCCGGATCGAGACGCCGTAGGCGTTGAAGGCGCCGAGGCCCTGGCCGGCGACCGAGCCGCCGTTGAACTCGAGGCTGGCGAGCACCTCATCGCCCGGCACCGGGCCGCCGTCGAAGATGCGTGAGCGGGCGATCGCGCCGGCCAGCTCGGTGCCGAGCACGCGGTCATTGGCGTCGGTGGCGCGCGGGAACTCGCTGCGGACCGTGCGGCCGGAGCAGACGTCGCCGGCGAGCGAGGCGATCTGGGCCGAGGCCTGCTTTGCCTCCATCCGGATCGGCCGGGCGACGACCAGGCCCGCCTCCGCCCGCTCCTCGCTGATCTCCTCGGCCACCGGCAGGTCGAGCGGCTCGAGGTCGAGGAACTCCTCGAGCGGCGTGATCAGCGGCGCCAGGTCGATCTGCTCGTGGTGGGAGATCTGCTCGAGCAGATCGTAGCGGCCGACCAGGTCCTGAGCGCGCTCGTAGCCAAGCGAGGCGACGACCTGCTTGACCTCCTCGCCCATCGCGGCGAAGAAGCGGGCACAGCTCTCCGCCGCCACGTCGACCGCCTGCGGGGTGAACTTCTTCAGACCGTGCTCCTGCGCCTGCTCGACCGTCTCGATCTGGGTCGCGATGCCGACGTGGCAGGTGTCGAGCTGGCAACCGCGGCAGATCGTGCAGCCGAGGCTGACCATCGCCAGCGTGCCGAAACCGACCCGGTTGGCGCCGAGGCAGTGCAGCTTGACGATGTCGTGGCCGGTGCGGTAGCCGCCGTCGGCCCAGATCTCGACCCGGTTGCGCAGCCCCGCCTCCATCAGCGCCCGGTGCACGGCGCGGGTGCCGATGTCCGACGGCAGGCCGACGTGGCGCAGCGCGTGCTGGCGGGCGGCGCCGGTGCCGCCCTCGAAGCCCGAGAGGGTGATGATGTCGGCGCCGGCCTTGGCGATACCGAGCCCGATCGTGCCGATGTTCGGCACCACCGGCACCTTGACCGAGACGCGCACGTCGGGGTTGACCGTCTTCAGCTCGTCGATCAGCTCGGCCAGGTCCTCGATCGAATAGAGGTCGTGGTTGTTGGAGGGCGAGATCAGGTCGGTGCCGGGCGAGGCGTTACGCGCGGCGGCGACCTTCTCGGAGACCTTCTTGCCGGGCAGGTGGCCGCCCTCGCCGGGCTTCGCCCCCTGGCCGATCTTGATCTCGGCGACGTAGGAGGAGTTGATCATCTCGGCCGAGACGCCGAAGCGACCCGAGGCGACCTGCTGGCCGCGCCACTTGCGGTACTTGCCGTACATGTCGCGGATCTCGCCGCCCTCGCCGTTGACGCAGAGGACGTTGATCGCCTTCGCCGCCTCGGCGTAGGCGCGGAAGGCGGGCTCTGACTGCGAACCGAAGCTCATTGAGGAGATCACCACCGGGTAGTCGTGGTGGCCGACGCCGGCGTCGACCGCCGCCGGGTCGACCGGGTCGCGGTCACCCTTGAGCCCCATGATGTGGCGCATCGAGATCGGGCTCTGCGCCTCCAGGTCGCGCACCTTCTCGCTGTATTCGGCGTAATCGCCGGAGCCGTTGGCGGTCGCGATCGCCGCCTTGTAGACCTTCGGGTAGAAGCGGAAGGTCTTTGCCGGTTTTGCCGCCTCGTCGCCGCCGAGGATACGCGCCCGTTCGTTGCTGCTCTCGTCGAGCCCGGCGAAGCCGATGCCGCCCTTCTCCGAGGCGGCGAAGGCCTCGGTCTGGAAGATCTCGGCCAGCTCCGGCCGCACCCCGATCGAGGAGAACTGGCGGGCGTAGCCGCGCACCTCGTGGATGCCGATCGTCGAGATCACTTTCTCGATCCCCTTCTCCAGCGCCGCACAGAGGTTGCCGATGTCCTTGCGGTAGTCCTCGACGCAGATCACCTCGACCATCGTGTAGGGGCAGACGCCGTTGGCGCCGAGCCCGAGCGCGAGCATCACATCGTGGACATTGCGCAGCGCCGCCGAGCGCAGGACGATGCCGCAGCGCCGCCGCAGGTTCTCCTCGCCGGGCTCGACCCGGAACTGCTTCAGCGCCTGGTCGACCGCCGAGGTGGCGAGGTGCGGGTCGAGAAAGCGCCGCTCGCCGTCGTAGACGGTGCGGTCGGTCAGCACCAGCAGCTCGGCCCCGTCGCGGACCTTCTTCACCGCCTCCTGCTTGATCCGCTCGATCGCGCCCTGGGTCGTCTCCGACTCGAGCAGCGAGATATCGACGGCGCCGGCGCGGCCGCGAAACTCCTCCCAGAGGTCCTCGAGCAGGTAGGTGTGGTTCTCGCGCGCGATCCCGCGGTAGGTCCTGTCGGAGAGCGGCGCCAAGCCGTGATGACCGCCGAGGATCACCGGAAAGGAGGTCTCGACGGTTCCGGTGTCCTCGCCGGCGGCATCGATCGAGGGGCGCCGGCCGAACACCGAGCGGGTCGAGAAGTGCTCCATCTCGCGTTCGCGGTCGATCGCCGGGTTGGTGACGACGGCGACCGTCTCCTTGAAGTAGTCGGCGAGGTTCTGGCGCTCGGGAGAGAGCGCCGCCAGCGGGCCGTCGTAGCCGAGCGAGCCGACCGGCTCGGACCCGTTCGAGGCCATCTGCTGCACCAGTTTGACGTCGTCGCGCTGCCAGCCGAACCCGGCGAGGATGCGGTCCTCGACCTTGACCGGCTCTTCCGGGCCGGCGTCGGAGTAACCGGGGACGTCGCCGCCCTCGAGCGGGCCACCGGTCTGCAGCGCGCGGTCGTACGGTCCCGCCTCCTCGGCCCCGTTGCGCTCCAACCAGCGGTCGCGGACGATGCGCAGCATCTCGTCATGCGGGTGCAGGGTCGAGCGCTTGCGCTCGCGGTCGATCTCGACCATCGCCTTCTCGCCCGGGGCGAGCGGCTTCGGCTCGGCGACCATCTCGCCGACCGCGACGACGCCTGGCTCGGAGCTGAAGACGAAATCCTCGCCGGTCTCCACCTGCCACAGCGGCCGCAAACCGAGCGCATCGGCGGAGAAGACGCACTCGCCGTTGTGACGGGCGATCAGCGCCACCGGCCCCTGCGCGAACGGCCCCATCGCCTGGCGCAGGTACATGTAGAAGCGGTGCAGGTCCTCGGGCAGGCCGCGGATCTCGTTGACGATCGGCGGCACGACCATCTCCATCGCCTCGGCCAAGCTGAGTCCGTCGCGGTTGACCAGGGTCGCGATCGTCCGGTTGAGGTCCTGCGAGTCCGATGAGCCGGGCTGGATCGGGACGCCGAGCATGCGCGCCTCCTGGCGCAGCTGGGCGATCGTGTTGATCTCGCCGTTGTGGCCGAGCACCGAGAACGGCTGGACGCGTTTGAACGAGGGCCAGGTGTTGGTCGAGTAGCGGTTATGGCCGAAACAGCCGACCGTCTCGAAGCGCTCGTCGCGCAGGTCGGGGTAGTACTCGCCAAGCACCTTCGGCGCGCCCATCACCTTGTAGACGCAGGTCGTCGCCGAGAAGGAGGGGATGTGGACGCCGAGCTCGCGCTCGAGCTCGATCAGCAGCTCGAAGAGGACGTGGTCGCGGCGCGAGGCATCCGCGACGAGGCCGCCGATCTGCCAGAAGTGCGGCTCCTCCTCGCGCGCGGTCGGGCCCAGCGCCGGCGAGTCGACGACGCCGACGCGCTCGGCGAGGATGCGGAAGCCGTTCTGGCCGAGCAGCTCGCGCGCGTCGTGCTGAATCCTCTCCAGGTCCTGCGAGCGCTCGACGAAGATGTGGGCGACGGCAAAGGCGTCGTCGAGGGTGAGCGAGGGATCGTGGCCGCCGGCGCGAACCTCCTCGGCCCAGATCCTGCGCGGGATGTCGACCAGCAGGCCGCAGCCGTCGCCCTCGCCATCGACGTTGCCCGCCCGGTGGAGCATCTTCTGCAGCGCCGGGATCGCCCGTTCGACCGGTTCGTGGCTCGGCGTCGCGTCCTTGCGCACCGAGGCGTAGATCGCGCAGGCGTCCTTGTCCTCGACGCTGGGCGGCGAAACGAGCGGGCGGTAAGCGCGCTCTGGCGAGTAGCGGGGGACGTTGCTCTCGCCGTGAAGCTCACGGGACTGGCTTTGGGGCATCTCTACCTCCCGGTTTCCGCGCCTTCTCCGAGCGGGCGCGCGACGGGTTGACAGGTTGGAGAATTATAGGCCCCCGACAACCTCTCGGCCAGCCGCGAGACCGCCGAGCATGCAGTTACCCGCCATATAGGCGGGTAACTGCATGCTCGGGCGGCTAGCCCCAGCTCATTGGCTCGTAGCCGCCGGCTGGGTCGACGCCGATTAGAAGTGCCGTGACCGGGGCGTCGGAGCGGTTGAGGATCGTGCGGGTCGCGGGGGGCTCGATCGAGGCGAAGGTGCCGGCCGGTGCCGGGTGCTCGGCGCCGTCGAGCCGCATCACCGCCTCGCCCTCGAGCACGATGTAGAGCTCGACCTGGCCGCTCTGCGACTCCTCGTGCTCGGGAATCTGCCCGCCCGGCCCGATCTCGACCAGGTTGTAACCGAAGGCCGTCGTGCCGAGCGCCTTGCGGGCAAGCCGCCAGGTCGACTCCCCCGACCCCTCCATCGTCTCGAACTCGTCGCGGTGCTTGATCGTGTAGTTGCCGGGCATCGTTCAGGCAGCGACAGAGGCGGAAACGTCGAGTTCGATGACTCGATCAGGCGCCGCGAGGGCGGCCTGGGCGGCCGCCGTCAAAGCAACGGCATCGAGCCCGAAACGCTCCGCAACTACCTCGAGAAGGTCAAGATGATCACTAGGCGTCAATAGCTCGATGTCGACAAGGCGACCGCCCGAGAACCCGACCGTGCAGAAGCTGTCGTCGACCTGTTCCTGGCGTTCGAAGTACTTGAACGACGTCAGTTCAATGTCGAGAGCGTCCGCTTCGCTGTCGTAGTCCGCGCGCATCACTTTCTCCTTTCATGGATTGTGACAACCAGATCGGGCTCGTCAAGTGCGACCACGACCCGCACGCGAACACCCCTGATCTCGCCAATGTAGCGAAGCTTTCCGTACTGGTCCGAATCGATCTCCTCTGCGTCGGCGATAACCCGCTCGACGTCGGCAACGGTCGCGCGCAGATGCCGGAGATTGTTCTTCGCGTGTCGCGTGAGACGCACACATGTCTAAGGGCGCAGCGCGGAAAACTCTCCCCCTCGACATTCGTCCGTCGCGATGAATTCTCAGACCCCGTGGATACCGGCCATCGGGCGTCTGGGATTGGCTATCCGCCCCAGCTCGGTTCGAAGGCGTTGCGGACCAGGACCTTGGGCTTGCCGCCGCCGTAGGGGACGGTTTCGATGTTGTGCTTGAGTCCGGGGTCGCCACCGCCGCCGGCGCCGAGGACGCGCTTGCCGTCGGCGCTGAAGCCGACGCCGACGAAGCCCTGCTCGGTCGCTTCGACCAGGGGGCGTTGCGCGCCGGTCCGCGGGTTTACCGTGACGGCGTAGGTGATGTCTTGGCCGCCAAACTGGGCGAGCAGGCGGTCACCGGCCGGGGACCACGCGGTTGGCGTCAGCCCTATCGCCAGCGGGCTCACCTTCGTATGGGTCAGCCGCCTCACCTTGGCGCCGGCTTCGTTCATCAGGTAGAGCTCGTTCTTGGGGCCGTACTTGCGCTTCCTCGCGCCGAGCTGCTTGGCGAAGACGATCTTGCCGTTCGGCCCCCAGACGGGATTGCTCGAGCGCTGGTCGCGGGTGAGGCGGTGGTGGAACTGGGGGGCCTGCACATAGACCCTGCCCGGAACCGGGATTTCAAACGAGTAGACGTCGCTGTGCGGCGGGTACTTTTCGCTCGGCGCCCGCCCATAGACGATCGCGCCGCCTTCGGGGCTGAAGCTGACGCCGTTGAAGAAGCCGCGCGCGACCGTTCGCTGCGCGCCGGTGACGGTGTCGATCAGGACGAGGCGCTGCCTGCCGAGTTCCGGGCCGAGCACGGCGGCCACCGACTTCGAGTCGGGCGACCAGGCGAAGACGTAGGGATTGCGCCAACCCTTGACCAGCGTGCTGGGCGGCGCGCCGCCGTCGGCCGGCGCGAGGACCAGTTCAGGTTGCGCCTTGCGTCCGCTCCCCTGGTGCAGGAGGGCGACGATCTCGCCGTCGGGCGAGACCCGCGGCGCGTTCCCCTGCACCAGCTTATGTGCGTGCTTACCGCTGTCATCTGCCACCCAGACGACCGGGTTCAACGGCTTGCGCACAAACGCCAGCGTCGCCCGGGCAGCCGCAGGGGCAACGAGCAGCGCGGCCAGCAACACGACGGCGGGGACCCATCTGAGCCTTGGCACGAGGGCCATCGTAGTACTCGATGCGTCACTCGCCAAATACCGCTGGACGAACCTACAGCTCGGGCACGTCAGCGCCGTGGGGGGTGAAGGGGAGGCGGCGGATCTCCGCCCAGCCGGCGCAGCGGCGCTCGAGCTCCTCGCTGACCCTACCGGCGTCCTGCCAGGTGGTCCAGACGAGGACGGTGGGGCCGGCGCCCGAGATCGTCGCGCCGAGGGCGCCGAGCTCGCGGGCGGCGTCGACCAGCTCCATCGAGCGCGGGTAGAGGTGGCGGCGACGCGGTTGGTGGATACGGTCGACGAGGCCGCTGGCGAGAAGGTCGAGGTCGGCGCTCTGCAGGCCGAGAACGAGGCGCGAGGCGGCGGCGACGTTGGCGACGGCATCGGCCAGGGGAAGCTCGGCCGGAATCGCCTCACGCGCGCTCTCAGTCGCGACTTCCTCGGCCGGAATCACGACGATCCCCTCGAGCCCGCCGGGCGGGTCGAAGCGGGCTGCCCGCGGGGCGCCGTCTGCGTCCCGATCGCAGACGACGAAACCGCCGTAGATCGCCGCGGCGACGTTGTCGGGGTGGCCCTCCAACTCGCTCGCCCGGGCCAGCAACTGCTCCCGGCTCAGCGCCAGCTCGTAGAGGTGATCAGCCGCGACCAGGCCGGCCACGATCGCCGCCGCGCTGGAGCCGAGGCCGCGCCCGAGCGGGACCGCCTGCCGCAGTCGAAAGGAGATCCCGTCAGCGGAATGCAGGCTCTCGAAGGCGCGCACGATCAGGTTCTCGCGCCCGCTCGGCAGGTCTAGCTGACCGGGGTCGAAGCCGAACTCCCCCGTCTCCTCGACCTCGAGGTCGAAGCGGTTGGTGAGCGCCGGGATCACGTCGCGCTTGAACAGGAACCTCGGAACGTAGAAGGAGTGCGCCACGTCGCGCGAGTGGAGGACGAGACGTACCGTTTCACCGACGGGCAGCACCATGACCGGCCGCTGGTCGGGAACACCCGTCACCGTGACGTCCTCGTCCTGGTAGTGGAACTGCCACTGCCATTGGAAGCCCCGCACGTCGATCGTCACGGCAGGATCGTCACTCAGCGCGTCCACCTTGTCCTGCACGGCGTACGAGAACCCGAACAGCACGAGCACGATGATGATCGGCAGCGCCGTGTAGACGATCTCGACCCCGAGGTGGTACTGGCGTTGTGAGGGGACGTCGTCGC
>Ga0210115_1000530_pt1 | contig 11095 bp, 11 predicted proteins | sample MayberryNW_TuleB_2_FD_185526 | JGI IMG/M metagenome (GOLD analysis project Ga0210115, IMG submission 185526) | Wetland microbial communities from San Francisco Bay, California, USA, that impact long-term carbon sequestration - MayberryNW_TuleB_D2... | ecosystem: Environmental > Aquatic > Marine... | reverse complement strand
CATCGGTCACGCACCGTTTGCGCATATTGGGTGCGCAAACGGGCGCAGACCCATGATCTCCCACCGCCATGACGCTGCGCGAATTGCTGCGGGTCAGGTGACGGACGGGCCGGGCCGGGGGCGGGCGCAAGAACGACGGGATTGTGGACCGCACGACACAACCTTGACCGCGGCCATCCACGACCGGGAGGCGCGACAAGAAGACGCGGGGCTCGACGAATTGATCGACCGAATTGGTCGGCGCGCCATGAACGATTGCGACGGCGTCTCGGGCGCTCGCGCGGGTGCGTCACGTGTAGTGAACATCGGAGCGGGCGCGCGGCGCGCCGGAGCACGGGGTGGACTCGATCCTCCGGAGCCGCCTCTTCGCGAGGAGAGGCGCGGCCGCTGCGCCGCGCCCGCCGCCGGGGTAAGGATGGGCGCCTCCAGGAGGACCGCTCGTGCCCATCGCCGCCCTCGCCGCCACGCTCCTCGCCGCCGCGCCCGCAAGAAGGAGGAGCTGATGTTCGACGCACTCGCCCGCTTCGCCGACGGCAACGCCCGCCGCATCGGGATCTTCGCCGTCCTCTTCTTCCTCGTGGCCGCCGCCCTCGGCGGCTCGGTCGCCAGCCGCCTCGACCCCTACGGCGCCGACGACCCCGCGACCGAGACGGTGAAGGCGCGCGAACGGCTCGAGGACGCCGGCCTGCGACCGCCGGCGGTGATCGCGGTGGTCGAGCACGCTCCCGTCGCGGACCCCGCCACCCGCGCCCGGGTCGAGGCGCTGGAGAACGGCGTGCGCCGGCGCGGCGACGTGAAGTCGGTGGCCGGCTACTACGACACCCGCTCCCCCGCCTTCGTCTCCCGCGACCGGCGCTCCACCTACTTCGCCGTCGCCCTGAAGCCGACCGGCGACAAGCGGTGGCAGCAGTCCGGCTCCGACATCGCCGACCAGCTCTCCGCCCATCCCGGCGTCGTCGTCGGCGGCGCCGCGGTCGCCCAGGAGCAGGTCAACAAGCAGGTCGAGAAGGACCTGCGGATGGCGGAGATGCTCGCTTTCCCGCTGCTCTTCCTGCTCTCGCTGCTCTTCTTCCGCAGCCTCGTCGCCTCGGTGCTGCCGCTGATGATCGGCGGCCTGGCGATCGTCGGCACCTTCCTCATCCTCCGCCTCGCCAGCGAGATCGGCTCGATCTCGATCTTCGCCCTCAACCTGACCACCGCGCTCGGCCTCGGCCTGGCGATCGACTACAGCCTCTTCATCGTCTCCCGCTACCGCGAGGAGATCGCCAAGGACGGCCCCGGCCTGGCGGCGATGCGCCGCGTGCTCGCCACCGCCGGCCGCACCGTCTTCTTCTCCTCGTTGACCGTCGCCGCCGCGCTCGCCTCGCTGCTCGTCTTCCCGCAGCGCTTCCTCTACTCGATGGGGCTCGGCGGCGCCCTCGTCGCGCTGCTCGCGGCGCTGATCTCGCTGACCGTGCTGCCGGCCGTGCTGACCCTGCTCGGCACCCGCGTCAACTCGCTCGCGCCCCGCTTCCTCCAGCGCCGTGCCGCCGCCGATGCGCGCCCCGACGAGCAGGGCTTCTGGTACCGGCTCTCGCGTTTCGTCATGCGCCGGCCGCTGCCGATCGCGACGCTCAGCGCGCTCTTCCTGATCGTCCTCGGCTTGCCCTTCCTCGGGATCAAGTTCAACACCGTCGACCCAACCGTGCTGCCCGAGTCGGCCAGCGCCCGGAAGGCATACGACACGGTCACCTCCGAGTTCCCGCCCTACCGCGAGACGCCGATCTGGCTCTCGGTCAAGGGGGCGACGGCGCCGCAGGCGGCGTCGCTCGCGGCACGGGTCCGCGACACGCCCGGCATCGCCGCGGTCGCCCCACCGCGACCGCTCAGGGGCGGGGTGACGGCGATCCAGGCGATCTCGGCCGATCCGTTCGTCTCCGAGGCGAGCCAGACGACGGTCGAACGGATCCGCGGCCTGCCCGATCCGCCCGGGACGACCGTCCTCGTCGGCGGCGCCACCGCAGACTTCATCGACTTCCAGGACAGCCTCACCCGTCACCTGCCGATCGCCTTCGCGATCATCGTCGTCGCCACCCTGGTCATCCTCTTCCTGATGACCGGCTCCGTCGTGCTGCCGATCAAGTCGCTGATCATGAACGTGCTCAACCTCAGCGCCGTCTTCGGCCTGCTGGTGCTGATCTTCCAGGACGGCCGGCTCGAAGGGCTGCTCAACTACACCAGCACCGGCGCGCTCGAGCAGACGATGCCGATCCTGCTCTTCGCCGTCGCCTTCGGCCTCTCGACCGACTACGCCGTCTTCCTGCTCTCGCGGATCAAGGAGGCGCGCGACAACGGCGCCTCGGAGTCTGAGTCGGTCGCGATCGGGCTCGAGCGCACCGGGCGGATCGTCACCGCGGCGGCGCTGCTCTTCGCCGTCGCGATCGGCGCCTTTGCAACCTCGGAGATCATCTTCATCAAGCAGAACGGGATCGGGACGGCGCTGGCGGTGCTGATCGACGCGAGCATCATCCGGGCGCTGCTGGTGCCGTCCTTGATGGAGCTGCTCGGCAAGTGGAACTGGTGGGCGCCGGCGCCATTACGGCGGTTGCACGAACGGATCGGGATCAGCGAGACGGCGGTGCCGGAGGCGGAAAACGCCTAGGGACGGGGCCGTTGCGGCCGCGGATGAGACGCCGGGACCTAGCGCTTCAGGTCTCCTTGAGCTGAAGCTGGGTCGTTGGCGCCCTTGGTGTGCTCGTCGCTGGTTATTCCGGAGAGCTTGAGGGTGCCGTCTGGTTCTACGGTTGCCGTGGCCAGGTAGGAGTCGCCCGGTTTGAGCTTGGTGGGGTCGATGGAGCTCGGGACGGTGAGAGTTAGGTCGGTTTCGCTTTCGCGGGTGTCGTCGGCGGAGAGGAGAAGCTGGTTGGTTTCCGACGAGACTTCTTTGAAGATGCCGGCAAGGTCGAGGTAGGTGGACGGGGGGCCGGGTTCGAGCTCGCGCTTGGTCTCGACCAGAGCTGGGGGAGCTTGTGGGTCGTCGGGCGTTGCGAAGGTTGCGGTGACGGTGGCATACGAGCCAATCGCCGGGAGGTCGGGAGCAGTGCCTTGGGGGTCGGGTTTGACGTGGACGAGAAGTGAGGAGCCGCGGCCGGAAACGGTGTAGGCGAACGTACCGGGAGTTGACCCACCGTATAGGTGGTCAACTACCGGCACGTCCGGGCTCGTCCAGGTGACCACGCCGCGGAAGGTGGCCTTGGTCGCAAGCGCTTCGCTTGAGGTGGCGTCGGCCGTTTTGGCGTTCTTGCCTTTGCGGTCGCCGGCCTCGGCGAAGGTGCCGTTGGCCAGGCGGCGGAAGGAGCCGTCGACTTTGGTGCCGGGCTTGGGGAGCTTGGGGGCGTGGATCGAGACCAGTTCGCCGCCTTTGATCGCGATCGTGTAGCTGCCGGCTGCGGGGTTGGTGTGGACCACCGTGCCGGCGAGGGTTTGGGCTTCGGGGTCTTCCGCTTCGCCTTCTTCTTCGCTCGCCGGTCGGGTTGGCTTGGCGATTGGTTCAGGCGCCGGGGAGGGTGACGGTTCGAGCGGTTCGGGGGCGAGCGGCGCCGAGGTGGGAAAGGCTTCCTCGAAGCCGCCCGCTTCGCCGCCGCCGAGCGGCGCGACGGATTCGGTGGAGGCGACGCCGGCGCCGCCCCCACCGCTCTGCCCTTCTTCCCCGCCGGACTCCGGTAGTTCGATGATCTGCCCGGCGCCGCCGGCCAGGGTGCCGGCCGCGCCGGGGCCGATCGCCACGCCGGCGAAGATGCCGAGGCCGAGCGCGGCCGCGCTCAGCGGCGCCGCCCAGCGCCGGTCGGTGACGACCAGCGCCGCGCCGCGCAGGGCGCGATCGACGGCGCGGTTGTGGAGCTGACGCTTCATCGCGACGGCCCCGCCCGAGACGCTGCGCCGGTCGTCCCCCCTGCCCGAACCGGCTCGATCAGCTCCTTGCCGCATTGCCAGCAAAAGGCCGAGCCCTGGGCGTAGAGGGCGCCGCAGTTGCCGCAGGCGCCGGCGGCGCCCGCCTGGCCGAGCTTCAGCATCCGCTCGACCTCGGCCAGCTCGGCGTCGACCTGCTGCAGCCTGGCGGCCCGGCGACTCAGCGTGTCGAGCCGGAAGTGGTCGCGGATCGCCATCTCGTAGGCGAGCCCGCCGAGGTCCCACTGCAACTCGGCGAGCTGCTTCACGAGCTGCTCGCGGCGCTGTCGCAGGTCGCCGCTCATTCGATCGACGTCCCCTTGCTTCCGCCACCGGGTGCCTTGTCGTCTTCCGGCGGCGGGGCACCGCCGGTGGCGATTTCGTCGGGCAGCTTGGCGCTGTTTTCCGAGTATTCCTGCGGACTCTGTTCCTGCAGCTGTTGCAGCGCTTCGTCGCTGGCGACGGGCGCGCTGCCGGTGCTGGCGCTGCCGCCCTTGACGGCGCCGCCCTTGCCGCCGCCCTTGCCCTTGCCCTTCGAGTTGGTCTGCTTGGCTTCCGAACTGGCCGCGCCTGCCGCGGTCTTGCCGCCCCCCGCTTCGCCGGGTTGCACGACCACGGGTGCGGGAGTCGTCGCGGTGCCACCGCCGTCCCCCCTACCGATCAGGACCCCGATCAGGAGCATTGCGCCGAGCACGGCGATCCCACCGACCGCCGCAAGCGGCGTGTAGTCGCGCTGCGACTTTTTCTCGGTCGGCTGGCTCGCGTCGGGAGTAGCGGCCTGAGCCCCGGCCGGATCGGCACCGTTCACGCCGGCAGCCCCCCCACTCCCGAGATAACGCTCGTACTCGATGCGCGGCTCGCCACGGCGCCTGCCGCAGTTGAGGCAGTAACGCTGATCGGCAGCCAGCGCCGCACCGCACTCGCGGCACGGCTCGCCCGCTTTGCCGAGCACTTCGCTGGTCGCGCCCGGATCGGTCATTCGAGCTCGAACCCCGGGATGCTCGGAAACGGGGTGATCTCAATGTCGGCCCCACGCGGATCGCCGATGAAGTAGATGTTGTACGGAAAGGGCTTTGGCTTGCTCTTGAACGGTTCGATCGCGCCGCGGCCTGCGGCGACGATCTTGCCGTGCTTGCGGGCGACCGCGTAGAGCAGCAGGCGATCGAGATCTTCGCCCGACTCGTCGCTCACCGTCCCCCCGGCGAGGACGCCGGAAAACGGATCGCCCTCGATCTTCGGCACCGAGACCGACACCGACGGCAGCTCCCCGCTGAACGGCTGCCCGCCTTCGCCAACCTTGACCTCGACCTTGGCCGGCTTGCCGCTGGCGAGGATCTGGTCGTGCACCCACTCGGTCTCGCCCCCGGCCGGGATGTACGGCACCGCTGCCAGCGCCGGCTCGATCCCGGGGATGTCGTTGCGGTAGACGCTTTTTCCCTTCGCGTCGAGCACATCGATCGCGATCGGAACCCCGACCAGACCCTGCGCCGAGCTGTTGCGCAAGCCCACCACAACGGCGCTACCCGCCTGATCGGTGAGCAGCGTCGTCGAAACGACTTTCACGTCCGTGCTGCGCTTGCTGATCTGCAAGCCCTCTTCCTGCCGCACCGGCCCAAGCTCCGCGGCGACCTTGGCGCTCTTGTCCTGCGTCGATTCACACCCCGCCACCACCAGCGAGATCCCAGCCAACCCCACCACAACAGCCCGCCGATGGGCCTGAAAGCGGACTATTTGGCCGCTTTGAGGCCCGTCGGCGGTCATCCAAAGGCTCCGGCTACGTACTCGCGGGTGCGGGGCTGGCGGGGGGTGCCGAAGAGCTGCTCGGCGGGGGCGTACTCGACCAGCTCGCCCAGGTACATGAAGCCGACGTGGTCGGCGATGCGCAGCGCCTGCTGCATGTTGTGGGTGACGATCACCACGGCGACCTCGTCGCGCAGCTTCAGGATCAGCTCCTCGATCACCTGGGTCGAGCGCGGGTCGAGCGCGGAGCAGGGCTCGTCGAGCAGCAGCACCTCGGGACGGGCGGCGAGGGCGCGGGCAATGCAGAGCCGCTGTTGCTGGCCGCCGGAGAGGCGCAGCGCCGGGTGGTCGAGCGTCGCCCCGACCTCGTCCCAGAGCCCGGCGCGGACGAGCGCGTCGCCAACGTGGTTGTAGAGGGCGTCCTTGCGCGGTCGCCGCGAGCCCTGCTCGCGCAGCGCGTAGGCGACGTTGTCGAAGACGCTCATCGGGAACGGGTTGGGCTGCTGGAAGACCATGCTGACCCGCCGCCGCAGCGCCGTCACCTCCATCCGGTCGATGTCCTCGCCGTCGAGCGTGATGCGGCCGGAGCGGGTCGCCGTCGGCGTGATCTCAACCAGGCGGTTGAGCGAGCGCAGCAGGGTCGTCTTGCCGCAGCCCGAGGGCCCGATCAGGGCCAGCACCTCGCCCTGGCGCACCGGCAGGGTGACGCCGCTGACCGCCGGCTTCTCGCCGTAGGCGATCGAGACCGACTCGGTGCGCATGCGCTCGACCTTTGGCCCGGGGCTGGGCTCGGGGCGACGCAACGATGAGGCGAGGCCAAGTGCGCCGGCCCTGGCCTGCGGCGCGTTCCCGTTGGCGGCCGGAGGCGCGACCACGGTCGGATCGCGATCGATCACGATACGGCGCACCGGCGGCGGCGGGCCGAGCACGACGTCCTGCTCGGAACGCGGTGGCTCCGGCGGGCTCAACGAGTCCATCCCGGATCCTTCCCATGGGCAATCCGGGTGACGACGAAGTTGAGCAGGATGACGACGACGAGCAGGACGAATGCGGCGAAGTAGGCTTTTTCAGGCGCCAGGCCCTCACCCGCTGGCGAGTTGTAATAGACGTAGCTGGTCAGGGTGCTGCCGGTGCCGCGAAAGAGGCCGAAGACGCTGCCGCCACCGCCGTTGAGGATCTGCAGGGTGGCGCCGAGCAGGACGACGACGATCGCCGTGTCGCCGGCGACCCTGCCCATGCCGAGCGCCGTGCCGGTGCCGATCCCGGGCCGCGCCGCCGGCAGCAGCACGCGCCGGATCGTCGCCGCCTTGGTCTTGCCGAGCGCGTAGGAGGCCTCGCGCACGTGGCCGGGGATCGCGTTGAGCGCCTCGCGCGTGGCGCCGACGACGAGCGGCAGCGCGATCAGCGACATCATCGCCGCCGCGGCGATGAAGGAGCGGCCCAGCACCGCGCCCCCTTCGGCGTCGAAGGTGAGGAAGCCGAGCCACTGCTGCTGGAAGAAGACGAGGCCGAACATCGCCAGCACGATGCTGGGCGTACCAGCGACCACCTCGACCGCCGATTCGACCGTCCGCGCCAGCCAGCGCGGCCGGCCGTACTCGGTCAACCAGACGGCGATCGTCACCCCGAGCGGCGCCGCGATCAGGGTCGAGAGCACGAGCAGGATCGCGGTGCCGACGATCGGGTCGCGGAAGCCGCCGCTCTGCGCCTGGTTGAGGGTCGCGTTGGGGCTTTCAAGCAGCAGCCCGAGGTCGAAGTACTGGGTCCCGCGATAGGCCATATAGATGACGATCGCGGCCGCAACCCCGATCAGCGTCAGCCCCGCCCCCCAGGCAGCGCAGTACCCAACCCGGTCCCGCAGCGGCCAACCGTCGGAAATGCCCGTCGGCGGGGGGGTCATGGCTGCACCCCGTATTTGCGCATTGGCTGCTTGGCGGCGAAGCCGGCCAGGGAGAGGAACATGCTGGAGACGAGGAGGATCGCGGCGAAGGCGAACAGGGTCTCGCCAAAGGGCACTACCGAGAGGCCTTCGACGTTCTCGACCAGGGCCGAGGCAAGCGGCCGGGTCGGCTCGAAGAGGAAGGTGAGGCCGTCGATCGGGTTGGGCGCGAAGCTGGCCGAGCCGGCGACCATCGAGAGCATGATCGCCTCGCCCAGCGCCCGCGCGGTCGCCAGCACCGCGGCGGCGACGATCGCCGGCCGCGCCGTGCGCACCGAGATCGTCCAGATCACCCGCCAGCGGTTGACGCCGAGCGCCGCCGCGCCCTCGGTCCAACCGCCCGGCACCGCGCGCAGCGCGTCGACCACGATCGCGATCATGATCGGCACGATCATCACGGTCAGGATCAGCACCCCGACCCCGAGGCAGGCACCGTCGAGCTGGACGACGTTGGCGACCGATTCCTGTCGCTCGACGCTGATCAGATGGTTGCCGACGAAGGGGACGATGAGGAGGATGCCGATCAGGCCGTAGACGACCGAGGGCACCGCCGCGAGCAGGCGCACGACCGGCTCGAGCACGCGGTTGATCCGGGCCGGCGCGAACTCGACGATGAAGATCGCCGCCAGCAGCGAGAAGACGATGCCGATCAGGACCGCGCCGGCGGTGACGACGAAGGTCCCCCAGAGCAGCGGCCAGGCGTGCAGCGTGTAGACGTAGTCGGAGGGGTTGGCCGGCGAGTTGAAGATGTCCTCGAGCTGCAGGTCGACGTCGCCGCCGCCGCCGAACCAGGCGAGGCCGTTGTGCGCGAACGACGGCCACGCCTTCTCGAAGACGAAGACGACCATGCCGGCGATCAGCGCCAGCACGATGCAGGCGACCGCGCCGAGTATTCGCTCGACCCGGGCGTCGGACATCTACCTCACCTCAGCGGCACCCAGTTGCTGGCGACGATCCGCTTCGCCGTCGGGTTGCTGCGGGCGAAGGCGATGAACTGCTTCGCGATGCCCGCCGCCGCGCCGCGGCTGACGAGGAAGAAGTTACGGGTGCCGGCGTACTGCCCCGACTTCGCGTTGCGCAGCGTGCACGGAACCCCCTGGTAGGGGACGTCGTGCAGACCCTTGGTGAAGTGGAAGGAGGCGTAGCCGATCGCGTTCGGGTCCGATTTGATCGTCTGCGCCTGCAGGCCGTTGGAGGCTTTGGTCGTGGCGCTGCCGGCCACCCTCAGCGTCTGCCCCATGAAGATGTTCTGGAAGGCGTCCTGGGTACCGGAGGCGGCGGTGCGCACGACCAGGTCGATCGGGCCGCTGGCGCTGGCGCCGGGCACCTGGCTCCAGCTGCGGATGCGACCGGAGAAGATGTCCTGGATCTGGCTCTGGCTCAGCGTCGCGATCGGGTTCGACCTGTGCGTGACCACGCAGACCGCGTCGCGGGCGAATTTATTGAAGACGATGCCGCCCGGGTCGGCCGGTTTCGGGTCGCGCGAGGACATCCCGAGCGTGACCCGACCGCGCGATACGTCGGTGATGCCGATATCCGACCCCCCCTGCAGGATCACGAACTTGACCTTGCCCCTGTACTTGGGCAGCTTGACGAAGGCCTTGGCGAGCTTGGTGGCGAGCGGCGCGACCGAGGTCGATCCGCTCATCGTGATCGTCGCTGCCGCGGCGGGCGCGGCAATCAACAGGGTGGCGAGGGCCGCTGCGGCAGCGATCGCCAGGGGACGGTTTCGGCTCATCTATCGCGCTCCTGGAACGGGGGATCTGTACCCCGCCAGTGTCAGCCGGATCGACCCGCTCAAGGTGAACGCGACGTAACCGTTTGGAGAAAAACTCGTTACAGGCGCCGATAACAAGATCTTCTCCACTTCGACACATTTCATTTACCGCGTGCGGTCGCGTGTCGTCGAACCTTGCGGACGTGCCGCAAACCACGAGCTCAACCAAGCGGGCGCGCCGAGTGGGCAACGTCGAGATCCGCCCGGCGGAGTTCCAGGTGCTGATCGACGAGCGCCGTGTCGGCCTCACCGTGCGCGAGTTCCAGCTATTCCTGCTGCTTGCCGACCGGCTCGACGCGGTTGTCCAACGGCCGGAGATCTACGCCCTGATGTGGGGCGGCGAGATGCCCCGCCGCGACCGCTCGGTCGACGTCCTGATCCGCCGCGTCCGCGCCAAGCTGGAGGCCGCCGCCCCCGAGTGGCGCTACATCCACACCCACTTCGGTATCGGCTACCGCTTCAGCCCGGAACCTATTTGAGCTCGCCCGCCTTGCCCTGGGCGAAGTTGAAGGCGCAGCGGAAGTTCTCGGGTTGGCCGACGGGCTTGCCGCCGGCAAAGCCGCCGTGGTCGTTGTTGTCGTAGACGGTGATGTATTGGAGCGTTTCCGGGGCCGGGTCGGCAGGCAGCGGGGCCGGGTTGGGCTCGCCCGCCCTGGGGTCGCCGCGGGAGGCTTCGCTGACGCCCTCCGAGCCGGCGGCGCGGCCGCCGGAGGCGATCGTGGTCAGGGTCGCGCTCATCTCGCGTTTGTCCTTGAGCCCGTCGGTGGGGTCGATGTCGGTCGTCGCGGTGACCTCGTTGTCGTCGACCCGGCCGGCGAGCTTGACGTAGGGCGCGGCGCCGATCAATTGCGCCGCGGTCGGCAGGTAGCCGCCGAGCTGGGCGCATTTCTGGGTGGCGAAGAAGTAGTCGTTGCGGCCGATGTCGTCCTTCTCCAGCGGGTAGGGGTTGGTCAGCATGCAGACCGTCCCGATCTTCACCGTCTCCGGCGAGCAGTGGTCGAAGACCTTGCCGGGAAGGACGCGGGCCGGGAACTTCTTCTTCCTGTTGAGGCGCAGGATGCCGAACCTGCGCGGCTTCAGGCTGGGTCCGGGAAGGTGGCGCTTGGCGACCACCTCCGCCGCGCCGGAGAGCACGAATGCGCCGAGGGCGAGGACGAGCGCCGACCAGGCGACGGTGGCGACGACACGGGGACCTCTCATCTGCGACTCCTTCTGTTGCGTTCGCGTTCTGCGCTAGTAAAAGCCGGCGCCGGGGCGGTGCGTTCGGGGCGGGCGCCGGGGCCGCCGCGGAGCGAGGCACCGGCGAGCGCGGCGAGCAGGACCAGGCCGAGCAGGTAGGGCGGTACGGAAAGACCTTCGTCCCGGGCGCCGCCGTCGTAGCGCGAGAAAGCCTGCGACTCCTCGGTCGCCGCCTCCTCTTCGCGCCTTTCCTCTACCTGGTAGGTCCGCGCCGGCGCCCCGCCGGGCGGCAGCGGCCGCACGATCGGCGGCGGCGGGGGCGGCACCACCGCCGGCACGAAGGCGGCCAGCGGCGCGGCGGCCGGCAGGAACGGCTGCGGCGGCGGGGGCGGGTTCAGCGGCTTGGGCGGGTTGGGCGCCGGTGGGGGTGCAGCCGGTGGCGGAGGCGGCGGCGTGAACTCGACCGGCGGACTGCCGGCCGGCGTCGGACCCGGTGGCGGCGGCGCCGGCGGCGCGGCAACGGCGCTGACGCG
>Ga0210115_1000529_pt1 | contig 11098 bp, 6 predicted proteins | sample MayberryNW_TuleB_2_FD_185526 | JGI IMG/M metagenome (GOLD analysis project Ga0210115, IMG submission 185526) | Wetland microbial communities from San Francisco Bay, California, USA, that impact long-term carbon sequestration - MayberryNW_TuleB_D2... | ecosystem: Environmental > Aquatic > Marine >... | reverse complement strand
CCGCCGACCTGCGAGAGACCTACATCAACTACGTGGCCCCTCGCGCGCAGGACGACACGAGTGAGGACAAGGTCAACCGCAAGGAGCTCAAGCAAGCCCTCGCCCTCGACCGGAAGTTCGCCGGCGGCAACCCGACGACGGCCCGTCAGCTGGCGAAGCTGGAGCGTCAGGCGATCCGGACCGGCAAGAACCCGCGTCAGATCAAGCAGGCGCCCGCGCGGCAGGAAGCGAGACTGCTGACGATCTTGGTCGAGTTCGACGAGGACAAGACCTACGACTGGTCCGGCGTCATGGTGCCGAAGACCGTCTTCGGTGACCGGACGTGCGTGCCTGCTGCGGACGTCCCTGCCGGCCCACTGCACGACCAGATCCCGGACCCGGCGTCCTACCCGCGGCCGGACAACAACACGTTCTGGGTCGACGACTTCAGTCCTGAGCACTTCGACAAGATGCTGTTCTCCGACGAGGGCATCACGGAGCGGGTGCGCACCGACCTCACCGGGCCCGACGGCGAGGACGGGTTCGACATCTCCGGCTACACCATGAAGAACATGTACGAGGAGATGTCCAAGGGCGCCTACACGGTGACCGGCAAGACCACGGACTGGGTGAAGGTCGCGAACTCGGAGGCGTACTACGCAGCCGACACGTGCTTCAAGAACGCCGAGGACGAGTGGGAGGCCGGCCGCATCCAGGACATGAACGGGCATCCCTCGAACCCCAAGGGCGCCGGACAGCTGGCCATCGACGCCGTGCAGGCGCTGGCCGAGCAGCAGCCGGAGTTCCCGTTCGCCGACTACGACATCGAGGACCAGGGGGACCTGGATGGCGACGGTGACCTCTACGAGCCGGACGGCGTCATCGACCACGTCGTCCTCGTGCACGCTGGTGAGGACAAGTCGGGCGGTGGCGGCGCGGAGGGCACCTATGCCGTCTGGGCACACAGCAGCTCGGTCCCTGGCGGTGCTGCCATCCCCGGGACCGGCGACCCCGCGGACCCCGCGGACGACCTGAAGGTCGCCAACTACATCGTGCAGCCGGAGGACTCGGGCGTCGGTGTCTTCGCCCACGAGTACGGGCACGACCTCGGCCTGCCGGATCTCTACGACAACTCCAGCGGCGGTGAGTCGGACATCGACTTCTGGGACCTGATGAGCTCGGGCTCGCACTCCGGGCCGATCTTCCAGTCGATGCCGACGCACATGGGCCTCTGGGACAAGTGGGTCCTCGGATGGGCGGACCCGCGGCAGTTCGACCCGGGCGACGACTCGGCGACCGTGCAGCTCGGCCAGACCTCACGCACTCCACGCGGGACCCTGGACGGGGTCAAGGTCAACCTGCCGCAGAAGACGGTCGTGCGGGCGACACCGCACAGCGGGGAGAACATGTGGTGGTCCAACAACGACCAGAACTGGGCTGACAACCGGCTGACGCGCACCGTCTCGGTGCCGGCCGGCTCCGACGTCCGCTTCTCGATGTGGAACGACTACGTCATCGAGGAGGACTGGGACTACGGCTTCGTCGAGGTGTCGACCGACGGGGGCGGAACCTGGACCGAGCAGAAGGTCTACAACGCCGCGGACGAGGAGGTCTCCACGCCGGACGGCTACGGCGACCCCAACGGCCGGATGGCCGACTTCGGCGGCAAGAAGTACGGCCTGACCGGACACTCCGACGGCATGGAGGAGCTGCACGTCGACCTGACGCCGTTCGCGGGGCAGACGATCCAGCTGCGGCTCCGCTACGCCACCGACCTCGGCTTCCTCGAGCGCGGGTGGTTCGCGGACGACTTCTCCGTGTCGGCCGACGGGTCGACCGTGTGGAGCGACGACGTCGAGGGCGGACTGAAGGACTGGACGACCTCGGTCGGGACCTTCGAGCAGGGCACCCCGCTCGGCGCCGGCTGGGTCATCGACAGCGGCACCAGCCAGACGAACCAGTACTACCTGGCCGAGTGGCGCAACTTCGACGGGTTCGACGAGGGGCTGAAGTACGCGTACGACAGCACCTACTCGAACTTCGGGCCGTGGAAGGTCGAGAAGATCAAGTACAACGCGCCGGGCATGCTGGTCTGGTACCGGGACACGTCGTACGGCGACGCGAACCCGGTCCTGGCCACCACGTACGACCTGCCCAGCGTCGGCGCCAAGGGCGGGCTGCTCCTGGTGGACTCGCACTTCGACCCACTCCGGCGGAGCGGGGTGGCCGCCACCAAGGACGCCTCGACGCTGAAGAACCTGGCGTCCCGGCCGCAGTCGAGCAACGTGGCCTTCGGGCAGTCGACCTACCCGTTCACGGAGTGCCTCGCCGAGGTGAAGGACGAGCCGTACTGGAACGAGTACTGCACGGACTTCGACAGCCAGCCGGCGGTCAACACGTTCACCGACGCCAAGGGCTGGTACCCCGGCATCGAGCAGCGTCCGAACGGCGCCTTCTTCTTCCGTGACATCGACGCCTCGACGGTGCTGCCGAACGGGGACAACGAGCCCTACTCGGTGCGGATCGTCGACTCGGAGGGCAACCCGCTCCCCGACCTCTACGGGGCGAACCTCGGTCTCGGGGTCCCCCTCGGGGACGGCAACCCGACCAACCCGTTGGGCGTCACACTGACGGTCCAGAAGGCCAAGGCGGGCAACACCATCGGCCAGGTGCTGGTGCAGCCGGCCCAGGCAGTCGAGTGATCGACCGCTCGACGACCGGCTGACGGTCCGTGACGAGGCCCCCGGTGGGTACGCCTGCCGGGGGCCTCGGCGCGTCGAGAGCAGCCGTGGGGGCGTCGACCGATCCGCCCCCGGGGCGGGTGCCCGCGTGCATGGGAGGATGGGCGGACGACGGACGTACGTCCGCAGCCGACCAGCTAGTGACCGCCACCCGATCGCATTGGACCCTGCGTGCCCTCGAGCCCCTCGACCCGCGCCCCGGCGCCGAGCCGCACCGAGCCGGCGCTGATCCGCAACTTCTGCATCATCGCCCACATCGACCACGGCAAGTCGACCCTGGCCGACCGGATGCTGCAGGCCACCGGCGTCGTCGACGACCGATCGATGCGCGCGCAGTACCTCGACCGGATGGACATCGAGCGCGAGCGCGGTATCACCATCAAGAGCCAGGCGGTGCGGCTGCCGTACGAGGCGTCGGACGGCAAGGTCTACGCCCTCAACATGATCGACACGCCCGGCCACGTGGACTTCACCTACGAGGTGTCCCGCTCGCTGGCCGCCTGCGAGGGCACGGTGCTGCTGGTCGACGCCGCGCAGGGGATCGAGGCGCAGACGCTGGCCAACCTCTACCTCGCGCTCGAGAACGACCTGCAGATCATCCCGGTGCTCAACAAGATCGACCTGCCCTCGGCTCAGCCGGAGAAGTACGCCGCCGAGATCGCCCACATCATCGGCTGCGACCCGGCCGACGTGCTGCAGGTGAGTGCCAAGACCGGCGAGGGCGTCACGGACCTGCTCGAGCAGATCGTGGCGCTCGTGCCGCCGCCGGTGGGCGACGCGTCGGCTCCGGCCAGGGCGATGATCTTCGACAGCGTGTACGACGTCTACCGCGGCGTCGTGACGTACGTCCGGGTGATCGACGGGCACCTGTCGGCCCGGGAGCGCATCCTCATGCTCTCGACCAAGGCGCAGCACGACCTGCTGGAGATCGGGGTCATCTCGCCCGAGCCCAAGCCCTCGGACGGGCTCGGCGTCGGCGAGGTGGGCTACCTCATCACCGGCGTCAAGGACGTGCGGCAGTCGAAGGTCGGCGACACGGTCACCAACGCGGGCAAGCCGGCCCTCGAAGCCTTGCACGGCTACAAGGACCCCAAGCCGATGGTGTTCTCCGGGCTCTACCCGGTCGACGGTGACGACTACCCGGACCTGCGGGACGCGCTGGAGCGGCTGCAGCTCAACGACGCGGCGCTGGTGTGGGAGCCCGAGACGTCCGCGGCGCTCGGCTTCGGCTTCCGGTGCGGGTTCCTCGGTCTCCTGCACCTCGAGATCGTCCGTGAGCGGCTGGAGCGCGAGTTCGACCTCGACCTCATCTCGACCGCGCCCAACGTCGTCTACCGGGTGGTCATGGAGGACGGCACCGAGGTGACCGTCACGAACCCGAGCGAGTTCCCCGGCGGCAAGGTGGCCGAGGTGCACGAGCCGGTGGTGCGGGCCTCGATCCTGGCGCCGAGCGACTACATCGGCTCGATCATGGATCTCTGCCAGAACCGGCGCGGCGTGCTCGACCGGATGGACTACCTGTCCGAGGAGCGGGTCGAGCTGCGATACACCCTGCCGCTGGCCGAGATCGTCTTCGACTTCTTCGACAACCTCAAGTCCAAGACACGGGGCTACGCCTCGCTCGACTACGAGGTCGAGGGCGAGCAGGAGGCCGACCTGGTCAAGGTCGACATCCTGCTGCAGGGCGAGACCGTCGACGCCTTCTCCTCGATCGTGCACAAGGACAAGGCCTACGGCTACGGCGTGCAGATGACGCAGCGGCTGCGCGAGCTGATCCCGAGGCAGCAGTTCGAGGTGCCGATCCAGGCGGCCGTCGGTGCCCGGGTCATCGCCCGCGAGAACATCCGCGCGATCCGCAAGGACGTGCTCGCCAAGTGCTACGGCGGTGACATCACCCGCAAGCGCAAGCTGCTGGAGAAGCAGAAGGAGGGCAAGAAGCGGATGAAGATGGTCGGCCGGGTCGAGGTGCCCCAGGAGGCCTTCATCGCCGCGCTCTCCACCGACTCGGCAGGCGACAAGGCGAAGAAGTAGCTCGAAGGTCGTGAGTGACCGCAGGTAGCCTCGGGCGCGTGCCCGAGACCCCCACAGCAGCTGTCGTCGAGGCGGTCAACGTCGTCCACGCGCTGATCCCCGACGAGCGCGGTGACCTCGACCGCACCGCGATCGACAAGCGCCCGGTCCATGGCCGCGTCGCGGTGACCGTGCCGGGCGAGGCCGGGGTGGGGCTGGCCGGTGACCAGATCTACGACCGCAAGCACCACGGCGGCCCGGACCAGGCGGTCTACGCCTACGCCCGCGAGGACGAGGACTGGTGGGCGGCCGAGCTGGACCGGTCGATCGCCCCGGGCTCGTTCGGCGAGAACCTGACGACGTACGGCCTCAACGTCACCGGCGCCGTCATCGGCGAGCGGTGGCGCATCGGCGACGACGGCCTCGTCCTCGAGGTGACCGCGCCCCGGATCCCGTGCAAGACCTTCCAGGGCTGGATGGACGAGCCGCACTGGGTCAAGCGGTTCACCGAGCACGGCGCCCCGGGTGCCTACCTGCGGGTGGTCTCGCCCGGGACGGTCGGGGCCGGCGACGCGGTCACGCTCGAGCACCGCCCCGACCACGGCGTGACGGTCGGCGGCGTCTTAGTCATCCGGCGCGCCCCTGCTGACGGGCTGCGCCGCATGATCGACATGCCGGGGATCAACGAGGACCTCGCCGAGTTCGCCCGCCGCGACCTCGCGGCCCGGGCTCGAACCCCCTCGAGAGGCGCGTCCTGACGACGATCACCGCCTGCGGCGGGTTTCCGCGCCTGCCAAGGACCTGCGACTCTGTGCAGGAGCCGATAGCGTCGTCCACAGTCGTACGGGGATGACGATTTCGGAGGGCTGTGTCGTGACCGGATCGGCGACTGACCAGGCGACAGGGATCGACGGCAGGCCGCCGTCGGTCGGCCGGATGTTCCTCGACCGGGTGGCGGCCAGCGCCGGCGACGAGGCCTACCGCCGGCCGGTGGGTGACTCGTGGGAGCGCATGACGTGGGGCCAGGCCGGGGAGCGGGTGACTGCGCTCGCAGCGGGGCTCGTGGCGCTGGGCATCGAGCCGGAGCAGCGGGTGGCGATCCTCTCCTCGACGCGGGTCGACTGGGTGCTGGCCGACTTCGCCATCCTCTGCGCCGGCGCCGCCACCACCACGGTCTACCCGACGACCAACCCCGAGGACGTCGCCTACATCCTCTCCGACTCGGCCACCCGGATCGCGTTCGCCGAGGACGACGCCCAGGTCGAGAAGCTGCGTCAGCAGCGCGACAAGCTGCCCGACCTGGCCAAGGTCGTGACGTTCGACGGCACGCCCGACGGCGACTGGGTGATCAGCCTCGACGACCTCGCAGAGCGGGGCAGCGAGCTGCTCGCACAGAACCCGTCGGTGGTGACCGACCGGGTCGACGCGACCCGGCCGGACTGCCTGGCCACCCTCATCTACACGTCGGGCACGACCGGTCGGCCCAAGGGCGTCCGGCTCTCGCACGACTGCTGGGTCTACGAGGGCGTCGCCGTCGACGAGACCGGGCTGCTCACCTCCGACGACGTGCAGTACCTCTGGCTGCCGCTGTCGCACTCCTTCGGCAAGGTCCTGCTCGCCGCTCAGCTCGCCACCGGCTCGTCCGCGGCGGTGGACGGCCGGGTCGACAAGATCATCGACAACCTCGCGGTCGTCGCTCCGACCTTCATGGCGGCCGCCCCGCGCATCTTCGAGAAGGTGCACGGCCGGGTCGTGACGATGGCCGAGGACGAAGGTGGCGCGCGGCTCAAGATCTTCCGCTGGGCGATGGGCGTCGGCCACGAGGTGTCGGCGCTGCGGCTGGCCGGCAAGGAGCCGGGCGGCCTGCTCAAGGCCAAACACACCGTCGCCGACAAGCTGGTCTTCTCCAAGCTGCGCGCCCGCTTCGGCGGCAAGCTGCGCTTCCTGGTGTCCGGCAGCGCCGCACTGTCCCGCGACATCGCGCTCTTCTTCCACGCCGCCGACATCCTCATCCTCGAGGGCTACGGCCTCACCGAGACCAGCGCCGGCACCTTCGTCAACCGTCCGGAGGACTACCGCTTCGGCACGGTCGGGATCCCCTTCCCGAAGACCGAGGTGCGCATCGCCGACGACGGAGAGGTGCTGCTGCGCGGCCCGGGCGTCATGCAGGGCTACCACAACCTCCCCGAGCAGACGGCGGAGGCGCTGGACGCCGACGGCTGGCTGCACACCGGCGACATCGGCGAGATCGAGGACGGCCGCTTCCTGCGCATCACCGACCGCAAGAAGGACATGATCAAGACGTCCGGCGGCAAGTACGTCGCGCCGCAGGTGATCGAGGTCCTCTTCAAGGGGGAGTGCGCCCTGGCCAGCCAGATCGTCGTGCACGGTGACGGCCGCAACTACTGCACGGCACTGGTCACGCTCGACCCCGACGCGCTGGCCAGCTGGGCCGGCCACCGCAGCCTCACCGGCGACTACGCCGTGCTCAGCCAGCACCCCGACGTCCAGGCCGAGGTGGGCCGGGCGATCGAGACGGTCAACGCCAAGATCAACCGTTGGGAGACCGTCAAGGACTTCCGCATCCTCGACCACGACCTCACCATCGAGGCCGGCGAGCTCACGCCCAGCCTCAAGGTGAAGCGCCGGGTCGTGGAGGACAAGCACCGCGACCTGCTCGACGCGATGTACTCGCGGGGCTGAGCCCGACCGGTCCGCGGGGCCGGGGACAATGAGGGCGTGCCGTCCGCGCTGCCCGAGGGGGAGGACGCCCCGCGCGACGGGGCGCTCCCTGGTTCCGCGCTGGCCGCCCTCGGCACCCGCCCCTTCGGGGTGTACGTCCACGTGCCCTTCTGCGCCACCCGGTGCGGCTACTGCGACTTCAACACCTACACCGCGACCGAGCTCGGCGGCGGGGCATCGCAGGCCGCGTACGCCGCGACGGCCGTCGGCGAGGTGCGGCTGGCCAGGCGGGTGCTCGGTGACGCCGATGTCACGGCCGCGACGGTCTTCCTCGGCGGCGGCACGCCGACCCTGCTGCCGCCGGGCGACCTGGCCCGGCTGCTCGGCGCCGTCCGCGACGAGCTCGGGGTGCGCCCGGAGGCCGAGGTGACGACCGAGGCCAACCCGGACAGCGTCGACCTGGCCGACCTGGAGCGGCTCCGTGAGGCAGGGTTCACCCGGGTGTCGTTCGGCATGCAGTCGGCGGTGCCGCACGTGCTCGCCACCCTGGACCGCACCCACGACCCGGAGCGGGTGCTGCGGGTCGTCGAATGGGCCCGCGCGGCGGGGTTCGACGGGGTGAGCCTCGACCTGATCTACGGCACCCCCGGTGAGTCGCTCGAGGACTGGCGGACCAGCCTGACCGTCGCCCTGGACTGCCGGCCGGACCACCTGAGCGCGTACGCGCTGGTCGTGGAGGAGGGCACCCGCCTGGCCGCCCAGGTGCGGCGCGGCGAGGCGCCGGCACCCGACGACGACGAGCTGGCCGACCGCTACCTGCTCGCCGACGAGGTGCTCGCCGGCGCCGGCCTGCAGTGGTACGAGGTCAGCAACTGGTCCACGACCCCGGCCCAGCGCGCCCGGCACAACGAGGGCTACTGGCGGGGCCACGACTGGTGGGGCGTCGGCCCCGGTGCCCACAGCCACGTCGGCGGCACCCGCTGGTGGAACGTCCGCCACCCGGCCGCCTACGCCGCGCGCCTGGCCGAGGGCGTGAGCCCGGCGCAGGCCCGCGAGGTGCTGGACGAGGGCTCACGCCGGGTCGAGCGATTGCTGCTCGGCATCCGGCTGCGAGAGGGCCACCCGCTCGCCGACCTGTCACCCACCGGTCGTGCCGCGGCGGAGCGAGCGGTGGCCGACGGCCGGCTCGACCCGTCCGCGCACCAGAACGGCCGCGCAGCGCTGACGCTGCGCGGCCGTCTCCTGGCGGACGCGGTGGTGCGCGACCTCGTCGACTGATGGGGAACGGCCGACTCCGCCGGGCTACTTCACCAGGCGGATGTTGAACGGGTAGCGGTAGTCCTCGCCGCGGTTGGCGGCCAGGCCGGCCATGATCGTGAGGACCAGCCAGGCGATGCCGACGATCGGCAGCAGGATCAGGCCGATCAGCACCACGATCAGGATCGCGCTGATGATCGCCGCGATGTAGGTCGTGATCTGGAAGTTGAGCGCCTCGACCGACTGGCGGCGGACGAAGTCGGACTTCGGCCCCTGGATCAGCATGACGAGCAGCGGCCCGAGGAAGGCCAGCGCGACGAACGCGGCCAGCAGCGCGGACAGGTGGGCGAGCATGCCCCACGTCCGCTCGTCGGCCGGGCTGAGCTGGCTCTGCCCCGTCGGCTGCTGCTGCGGGTAGCCGCCCTGCTGCTGCCAGCCCGGCTGCTGGTAGCCCGGCGGCTCCGGCGGGCCCGGCTCCGGAGTCGACTCGGGCCGCGACTCGGGGGGCGGCTCTGGTGGCTGGGTCATCGGGTCATCCCTTCTCGTCGACCGGCCCGGCGCCGGTCACGAAGTCGATCAGCTCCTCGACCCGGCCGAGGAGGCTCGGCTCGAGGTCGGCGTAGGTGCGTACCGCTCCCAGGATGCGCCGCCAGGCGGCCGCCGTGTCGGCCGCGGTCGCGCAGGGCCAGCCCAGGGCGGCGCACACGCCCTCCTTCCACGGCGTGCCGTGGGGCACGTCGGGCCAGCTGTCGAACCCGTCGATGCCGAGGACCGAGGGCCGGACCGCCGCCCAGACGTCGACGTACGGGTGTCCGAGAACCAGCACGTGCGGCGAGCCCACCGACTCGGCGATCCGCCACTCCTTGGTGCCCGGCAGCAGGTGGTCGACGAGCACACCGAGCCGGCGCCCCGGGCCGGGGCCGAAGCCGCGGACCTCGGCGGCCAGGTCGTCGACGCCGCCGAGGTGCTCGACGACGACACCCTCAGCCCGCAGGTCGTCGCCCCACACCTTCTCGACCAGCTCGGCGTCGTGGCGGCCCTCGACGTAGATGCGGCTGGCGCGCGCCACCCGGGCGCGGGCCGTCGGTGCGGCCACCGATCCCGACGCGGTACGTCGCGCAGGGGCAGCGTCCCCGGCACCCGTGGCCGTCGTCGGGCGGACCAGCTCGACCGGCCGGCCCTCGACGAGGAAGCCGAACCCGGCCGGGAACACCCGGTGCCTGCCGTGCCGGTCCTCGAGGGTCACGGTGGGCCCACCGGGAGCCTTCTCCCACCGCACGACGGCGCCGCAGAAGCCGGTCTCGGCGTCCTCGACGACCACGTCGGCGTCGGCCGCGACCTGCGGCAGCGCGCGGCGCCCCGGGCGCGGCTGCGCCAGCACGTCACCCGAGTAGCGGTCCACGACACCAGCCTGTCGGTGCGGCACCGGCCGCGCCACCGGACGCGCCGGGTCGCTAGAACCCGTTGTGGCGGGCCACCTCGGCGTACCAGCGGGCGCTGTCCTTCACCGTGCGCTCCTGCGTGTCGTAGTCGACCCGCACGATGCCGAAGCGCTTGGAGTAGCCGAACGCCCACTCGAAGTTGTCCAGCAGCGACCAGGCGAGGTAGCCGCGCAGGTCGACCCCGGCCTCGATCGCCTCGTGAGCGGCCCGCAGGTGCCCCTCGAGGTAGGAGCGCCGGTCCTCGTCGTGAACGGCTCCGTCGGGGGCGACGAGGTCGTCGAACGCGGCGCCGTTCTCGGTGATCACCACCGGAGTGCCGGGGTACTCGCGGTGCACCCGCAGCAGCACGTCGAGCAGCCCGCTCGGCTCGATCTCCCAGCCCATGGCCGTCCGCGGGAGCCCCTCGGGGATGTCGGTCGCGCTCTCGGCGCCGACCCACTCCGACGGCAGCCGCGGCTGCTCGGCCGCACGCAACGTGAACGTGAAGTAGTAGTTGACGCCGAGCACGTCGATCGGCCCGCCGATGGTGTCCAGGTCGCCGTCCTGCACGAGCTCCTGCAGGCCGTACGGCGCAAGGTCCTCGAGCACGTCGTCCGGGTAGCGGCCGCGCAGGACCGGGTCCAGCCACATCCGGTTCTGCAGCGCGTCGACCCGACGGGCGACGTCGACGTCGGCGGCCGCCGCCGGGTCGGCCGGGGAGACCGGCGACAGGTTGAGGGTGATGCCGACGCTGCCGGTGTCGCCCCCGACGCCGGCGTCGCGCAGCACCTGCACCCCCAGCCCGTGCGCCAGCAGCAGGTGGTGCACCGCCGCCACGGCGGCGCGCGGGTCGGTGCGTCCGGGGGCGTGCTGGCCGCCCGCGTAGCCGAGCAGGGCGGCGCAGTACGGCTCGTTCAGGGTGGTCCAGGTCGGCACCCGGTCGCCGAGGGCGTCGTGGACGGTCTGCGTGTACTCCGCGAAGCGGTTGGCCGTGTCGCGGCTGGTCCA
>Ga0210115_1000528_pt1 | contig 11107 bp, 3 predicted proteins | sample MayberryNW_TuleB_2_FD_185526 | JGI IMG/M metagenome (GOLD analysis project Ga0210115, IMG submission 185526) | Wetland microbial communities from San Francisco Bay, California, USA, that impact long-term carbon sequestration - MayberryNW_TuleB_D2... | ecosystem: Environmental > Aquatic > Marine >... | reverse complement strand
GAACCGGGTGGGGACCTGACCCGTGGCGTCTCGATCAGCGCCGACGGGCGCAAGGTCCTCTTCCGCACCGACGCGCCCTCTGACCTGCCGGCGGCGGGTGCTCCAAACGTACCCACCGGCCAGCTCTTCCTCCGCGACCGGATCGCCGAAACGACGACCCTGGTGACGGCGAAACGCAACCTGGAAACGGGCGAGATGACGACGGAAGCGGCGGGTGGCGCGCTCGGCGCTGCGCTCAGCGCCGACGGAACCACCGTCGCCTGGACCGGCGAAAACGCGGCGGCGCAGACGCGCTTCCTCGGCGGCGAGAACGCCGACCCGAGCTTCATCTATTACCTCTGGCGCCGCGTCGCCGACGGACCGACCGCCCCGACCAGACGGGTAACCGGTCTCTCCGACCCCGACGACCCGGCCTGCCCCAAAGAAGCAGTCACGAACTTCGACCAGATCTCGACGGGCCCTTGCTATGGCCCGCTCACCGACCAGGAGGGCAACCGCTCAGGGATCGACTCACAGGTGCCGGCGCTGAGCGGCGACGGCTATACGGTTGCCTTCCTCACCGGCTCCGGGCCGCGGCCGGAAGCGTTTACCGGTCCCGGCTTGGACCTCTTCCTCACCCGGATGACGCCGGGGCTCAGCCGCAAGGCTGCGACGACCGAGCTGACCCGGGACACCGTTGGCGGTGATCCCACCACCGGCCCACCGCTGAGCAGCATCGCGATCTCGCCCGACGGTCGCTATCTGGCGATCGCCACCGTGAGAACCAAATTCGCGCTCCCGGCCCTGCAACTTCTCGGCGAACCGCGCGCGGTTCCCGGCTCGCGCGAGCTCTACGTCGCCGACTTGCAGGACCGCACGCTCGAACGGGTCACCCGTTCCTACTCCGGCGGCGACGTCGACGCCGATGTGCAGAACGGCCTCTCGCTCTCCGCGGGCGCCACCCGCGTCGCATTTACGGCGTTCGCCAGCAACCTGTTCTTCGGCGATGCCAATCAACGCACGGATGCCTTCGTCGCCTCGCGCCGCCCCGATCGCGAAGGCGGACCGCCGGTGGAGGGTCTCGCGGCGCTCGGGGCAAGCACGATTGAAACCAGCCGCGAAGCGCCGCAGATCGGCCTGCGGGCGAAGTCGCTGCGCGGCGGCGAGGTCGTCCTCATCGTTTCCGTCCCAGCCGCGGGAGGCGTCAGGGCCGTCGCCCGCGCCCGCGCCGGGCACCCGCGCAAGCGGCGCGTGCTTGCAACCGCGATCGCCAGGGCGCGGGGCGCGGCGCGCAGCAACTTGCGCCTCACGCTGCGCCCGGTGCGTCGCTACCGGGGCGAGCTGCGGCGGCGCGGCACGATCCGCGCTCGCGTCTCCGTCGCCTATGTCGCCTCCCGCGGCGGACGCCGGGCAAGCGCATCGCGCGTCGTCGTCTTCCGTCAATCAGTACGAAAGAAGCGCCCAAGAAAGGTACGTAAGTGAACTGTCCGTCACGAAATGGAAACGATCTGGTGAAACACCTGATAACGACATGTAACGGAGAAGTAGAAGTTCTGTGAAACCGCTTGACAGAGCGATATCGGGCTGACATTCCTGGCGCCGCAAAGGTTCAGTCAATGAAAGGAATGTCTCTCATGAGCCGCACTATCAGCGCCCCCCGGTGGGGTTTCAGCGCTGCCTTGGCAGGGGTTATCGCTCTGGCCTTGTCGGCGCTTGCGGCGCTTGGCCTGGCAGCCCAGGCCGACGCTGCGTTCACGACGGGCAAATGCGCCGGGCCGGACATCGCCGGCCGCGGTGCCTCGTTTGCTCGCGATGCTCACAAAGTGTTCAACTTCAACTTCAAGAACAATTACTGCAACGGCACCCCGGGCTTCGGCCTGATCAACGTCACCTACGAACCGCTCGGCAGCGGTGCCGGCCGGCTCTCGATGAAGGTGCGCGAAGACACGCCGCGTTTCGGCATGTCGGATGAGCCGCCGATCGCGAGCGAGGTCGCGCAGATGAACGCCGGTACCGGCAGCGAACCGGCCGACAAAGACGTTGATCCGTCGGACAACGGAAAGATCCACGTGATTCCGGCCGCGGTCGGCGCTGTCGCCGCCCTGGTCAACTTCCCCGACGGCTGCGACGTCGGCAAACTGCCGGAAGCGTCGCGCACGCCGGAACAGAACCTCGACGCGGACGGTGCCCCCGATGATGTGATGCGGGCCCGCTTCGATAAGGCGCAGTACGAGAAAGTCTGGGCCCAGGGCGGCGCGGGCTCCCCGGCGGCCCCGTACGTGACCTGGAGGGACGTCTTCCCGACGCTCGATGCGGTGGCCGCATGCGAAAAGCCGATCATCCGCGTCGTCCGCTTCGACGAGTCAGGTACGACGTTTGCCTTCAAGGACTACCTCAACTCGCTCAACGGCGCACGTGGCTGGAAGACCACCTACGCGTTCGGCGCCAACCAGACCAAGGAGTGGCCGGGGGCCGAATACGGCAAACGGAGCGACTGCTCTGGCGAACCGAATGGACCGGGCGCCAAAGCGGATTCCGAAGACCACCTCACCAGCGGTTGCTCGAACGGCAACGGCTCGCTGGTCAGCAAGCTGATCAGCACCGACGGTTCGGTCGGCTACTCCGACGTCTCGACCGCTCGCAACGCGAGCCCGAGCCTCGCGATCGAACCGGAGGCAAACGACAACGACACCTACTGGACCCAGGTGAAAAACGGCGCCGACGCCTTCGTCGAGCCGACCGCCGATGCCAACGGCTTCCGCACCGACGGGTTCAAGGGAGCCAACTGCCAGGCGACCGAATTCGAAGGCGTGCCGGCCAACACGTTCGGTGACTGGTCACAGGCCAGCGGCGTCAACTCGAAAACCGGTTACGGCATCTGCACGATGACCTACGGCCTCGTCTTCGACGACAACGCCGATGTCTGGGGCAACAGCCCGGCCGAGGAGGCGAAGGCGCGGACGGTCAGGGACTACTGGGAGAGCATCGTCTCCGAAGGTGGCCAGGGCCAGCTGTTCGGCAACGACTACGCGCCGCTGCCGCCTGCCGTTTCCGCGATCTCGAAGGCCGGGGTCGACGAGATCGGTTGGAACAAGGGCGAAGACACCGGCAACAACCAGTCGAACAACGGCAACGACAACGGCGGCAACGACAACACCGCCCCGTCGCCGCCGCCGCTGAAGCCGAGCAATCTGTTCTCGCTGCCGCGTAAATCGATCTCGTCGAAGACCGGCGGAGCGACGATCTCGGTCAAGCTGCCGGGCGCGGGCAAGCTGGTGATGATCGGCACCGCAAAGGTGCAGATCGCGCAGAAGCGCAAGAGCAAGCGCCGTCAGCGCAAGAGCAAGACGATCAAGGTCGGCCAGGTCGTGCTCAACGCGAGCAGGGCGGGCACCTACAACCTGACGCTGAAGCCAAGTGGTGGGGCGAAGAAGGAGCTGCGCCGCAAAGGCACGCTTCGGGTCAGCCTGAAGCTCACCTTCACGCCGAACGGTGGCGAAGCGAAGACGACCACCACCGGCTTGACGCTGAAGCTGAAGAAGAAGAGAAGTGGCAAGCGCTGACAATAAGCGCAAGGGGCTGAAAGCCCCGCGGGTCGAGCTCCGCGACGTTGCCCGCAGCATGGGCGACGTCGCGGCTCGTCTGGGCAGGTGGTTCGCCAAGGATCCGCTGAGCACGGCGCTGATCGTCGCCTCGCTCGTCCTTACCTTCCTCTTCTTTCACTTGCTTGGTCAGATCCAACCGACCACGCAGGGTGAGCGCATCCCGCTCAGCCGCGTCTCGAAGCTGGTTGAGCAGAAGCAGATCGCCGCGGCGACGCTGCTCGATCAAGACGCGCGCGTCTTGATCGAGACCAAGCAGGGGCTGCTGCTCTACGCCGCCTACCCCGAGTCCGACGCGCAGACCTCCTCGATGGTCAAAGGCCTGACCGCGAGCGGTGCCGTGGTCCAGGTCGACCAGCAGTGGGACAAGCCGGCGAAGCAGATCGTCGTCCAGTTCCTGATCCCGATCCTGCTGCTGGTCTGCCTCTTCGTCCTCTTCACCCGGCTCGGCCAGGACGCCGGCGCCGGCGCCTTCGCCGGCTTCTCCAAGTTCACCGGCAAGGGCCGCAAGCGCAGGGCGGGCGCGCCCGACCGCACGACCTTCGACGACGTCGCCGGCGCCGGCGAAGCGGTGGCCGAGCTGCGCGAGATCCGCGACTACCTCGCCGACCCAAGCAAATACGCCAAAGTCGGCGCCCGCGCGCCCAAGGGTGTGCTGCTCGTCGGCCCGCCGGGCACCGGCAAGACGCTGCTCGCCAAGGCGACCGCCGGCGAGGCCGATGCCGCCTTCTTCTCGCTCTCGGGCTCGGACTTCGTCGAGTCGCTGGTCGGCGTCGGCGCCGCCCGCGTCCGCGACCTCTTCGCCAAAGCGCGCAAGATGGCGCCGGCGCTGGTCTTCATCGACGAGCTCGATGCCGCCGGGCGCAAGCGCGGCGCCGGCGTCGGCCAGGGCAACGACGAGCGCGAGCAGACGCTCAACGCGCTGCTGGTCGAGATGGACGGCTTCGCCGGCGACGCCGGCATCGTCGTCCTCGGCGCGACCAACCGGCCCGACATCCTCGATCCGGCGCTGCTGCGGCCCGGCCGCTTCGACCGTCAGGTCACCGTCGACGTGCCCGACGTCCACGGCCGGCTCGAGATCCTCGCCCTGCACTGCGGCAACCGGCCGCTTGCGCCGGGCACCTCGCTGGATCAGATCGCCAAGCTGACCTCCGGCTTCAGCGGCGCCGAGCTGGCCAACGTGATCAACGAGGCGGCGCTGCTGACGGTGCGCGAAGGCAACGTCGAGATGGACCAGGCGACGCTGGAGGAGGCGATCGACCGGGTAGTCGCCGGTCCCGCCCGCAAGAGCCATGCCCTGACCGAGGACGAACGCTGGGTGATCGCGGTGCACGAGGCGGCGCACGCCGTCGTCACCAGCTCGATCGGACAGAAGGTCTCGGCGCAGAAGCTCTCGATCGTCGCCCGTGGCCGCCAGCTCGGCACCGCCGCCCACATGCTCACCGACCGCGACGCGGTGATCATGCAGGAGCCGGACATGCGGCGCCACCTGATCTCGATCGTCGCCGGCTACGCCGCCGAGAGGCTCGAGTTCGGCGTCGTCTCGACCGGGGTCCACGACGACCTCCACGCCGCCACCGGGCTGGCCCGGCAGATGGTCACCTCCTACGGCATGTCGGAGGCGCTCGGCCCGGTGACGATCGGCGAGAAGAAGGGCGAGGTCTTCCTCGGCGCCAATCTGCAGGAGCTCGGCTCGGTCGGCCCGGCGACGCTGGAGCTGATCGACCGCGAGGTCGAGCGGCTCGTCGGCAGTTCGGTCGAGCGCGCCGAGGAGATCCTGCGCGACAACTGGAACGCGGTCTATGAGATCGCCAACGCCCTGATCGACCAGGAGACCCTCTCGGGGGTGGCGCTGGAGGCACTGCTGTCGCCGGTGCAGCCGACCCTGCACGACCTCGGCGGCGATCCGGTCACCCCGCCGGCTCCGCGGCCGACCGAGAGCGAGGCGCAGGCTGAAAGCGAGTAGCGGCGCGGCGCTGGCGCGGGCGGTGCTCGTCATCGCCGTGACGGCGTCGCTGTTCCCCCTCGGGGCCGCGGCTGCCGAGCCTATCTGGCGCCTCGAACAACCCGATCCGCCCCCCGGGGTGCCCTTCAAGGTGCCGCTGGGCGCCCCGGGCGACCTCGAGTTCTGGGCGCCGAACCGGGGCCTGTTGACGGTTGCCGGCAACGGCACGATCCCGCGCGGCATCTTCAGCTGGAACGGCCGTCGCTGGCACCAGCTCGCGACCGTCTGCGGCGGGCCGGGCGACACCGCCCGCATCGCCTGGGCGGGTCCGACCGAGTTCTGGGTGGTGAGCGAACCGAGCGAGCCGCGACGCGGCTCCGGGCTGGCGCTGTGCCGCTTCAAGGATGGCCAGGTGGTCGGTTCCTGGAGCACCCGCGTCGACGCCGCCGACCCATTCCGGCAGATGACCTCGGCGGCCTGCGACGGGCCAAACGACTGCTGGTTCGGCGGCATCGGCTCCCAGGACGCCCTCGGCGAGCGGGTCGGCGCCTTTCACCTGCACTGGAACGGCAGCGACCTGATCAGCGTCTACGGACCGCAGGGTCGCGGGGTGAGCGACATGCAGTTCCACGCCGGCAGGCTCTACGAGACCACCCTCGTCGGCCGCTCGGCCGAGAATCAGTCCGATCCGGTCGACCTGGCCGAGCCGGAGCCGGTGCCGCGCCTGATCCACGCGATCGACGGAACGTCGTTCGTCAACGATCCGTTCGAGCCGGCGCCGCTGCCGGACGTGCCGGTGGAAGGCAGTGAGCTGCTGGCGCTCGATGGCGCCGGCCCAAACCTCTGGGCTGTCGGGGGTGGCGCGACCTCCGGGCCGGCGCCGCCGCCCGAAGGCGCCGTTGTCCGGCCACCGCTGGCGGCGCGGCTCGTCGGCGGCGCCTTCGAGGAGCTGAGCCTGAGCGGCGCCTCGTTCGGTCCAGCCGATCGGCTCGCTGATGTGGCGGCGATCCCCGCCGGCGACGAAGCGCTGGCGGCGGTCGTCCCCTTCGTCGATCGGCGCAGCGTCAACAGCAAGGCGACGGTGGCGCGGATCGGCCCGAGCGGGGCGACGGCGACGGTGCGGTTGCCGAGCTCGGGCTCGGGCAGGGGAGCTGCCGCCCGGGTCGCCTGCCCGGCGCCAAACGAATGCTGGATGGTCACCTGGGCCGGCTGGATCTTCCACTACAGCGACGGGACCCTGCCGCCGCTCGACACCGAGCCCGCCTTCGAGGGCACGATCGAGTTCCGCCCCAACGAGGCGGCGGAACAGTTCATCCCCGATCGCTTGCCGGTCGACGACTCGGAACTGTTCGCGCCGCCGCCGCTGCCGCTGAGCGAGGAAACGACGAAGCCGGTGAGGGTGAGGCGCCTGCCGCCGCTCTTGCGCAACGTCCGCTCGCGCCTCCGCGGTTTGCGCCTGACCGTCAGCTTCACGCTGACTCGACGCGCGCGCGTCTACCTGCTCGCCAAGCGCGGTGGCCGCACCGTCGGCCGCACTCCGCCGCGAATCCTCGCGCCGGGGCGGCGCCAGCTCAGCTTGCGCCTCAGCCGCAAGCGCTACCCGACCCGGCTCGCGTTCCGGACCAGGGAGATCAAGCGCAGGTGAGTGGGCGGGGGCTGCACCTGGCGGGCTTCGCCCTGCTGCTCACCGCGCTGCTCACGGTAGCGGCGCCGAGCAGCGGCAGCGCCGTCGCCCCGGTTGGGCCGCTGCCGCTGCTCGGCGTCGCCGATCCCGGGGCGACCCTGATCGGATCGGCGCCCGGCGGCGAGCCGGGCGAGGTGTGGGCTTATCGTCGTCTGCCGCTCGACGTCGGCGACGTGCGCGTCGGCACTCGCCGGCTCCGGTTCGGCTCGACGGCCGGCTCCGCCCAGCCCGATGCGCAGCTCGCCTTCCTCCGGCACACCGACGCAAGCGGTTGGCAGGTCTTCGCCACCCCGGTTGACGAGACGGGCAACCCGTACCGAGGACCGCTGCCGAACCCGCTTTCGGCGCGGATCACCGACGACGGCGGCGGGGTGTTGGTCGGACGCGATCTCCACCGGCCGGTCGGAGAGCAGGTCGTCGTGCTCGACCACGAAGCGGGCGGAAGCTGGCGCGCGCTGCCCGCGCCGCCGCCGGAAGTGTTGCTGCCGGCCGAAGGCGAAGCTCCGGCGGAGGTCCTCGCCGGCGATCACGGCAGCGGCAGCGTCGCCGATGCCGCCTTCGACGAGAACGGCCGCACCGGCCTGCTCTTCGCGCCGATCGGCCGCTCGGTTGCCGACGCGGTGATCCACTTCGACGGTCAGGAATGGGGCCGCGAGCCGGTCGCAGTGCCGGCCGATTCCGCAGCGCGCTTTCGCATCGTCGCGATCGCTGCGACCGGCCTCGGCAACGCCTGGGCGCTGGCCGAACCCGATACGGAAACGTCCACGCGGTCGATCGTCCTCCTGCAGCGCACCGCGACCGCGGGAGGGCCGCTCTGGGTCGAACGGCCGCTGACCGGGACGCCGTTTGCGCAGCGCGATACCCCTGCCCAGGAAATCGCCGGCGTGGCACCGATCGCCGGCGCGGCGCAGCCGCTGACCGTCACCTCCGACGGCGTTTGGGTCGACCTCAGCGCTTCGATCGAAGGCGCCGACCGTGACCTGACCCTCTTCTACGACAGCGGCGCTGACGCCGTGACCGGTTCCTGGTGCGATGCCGGCCCCTGCAGCGGGCCGCTTGGGATCAAGTTCTCGCGTCAGGGCGGTTATCGCAGCTTCGCCTGGCCGGGAGCCGGTTTCGGCACTCGCATCGTCACCAACCCGCTCGACCCCGGCGGCGCCGAGACCAGCAACCGCGGCACCTACCTGCGCTTTGGCGACGGGGTGTTCGTGCGGATGCCAGGCGGCGGCGGCAACTTCCGCGCCGGCGGCGCTTTCGCCAGCGCCGACAGCGGCTGGCTCGAGGGCCCGGTCGAGATCTCGCCGAAGGCGCCGCCGGCGCGGCTTGCTCCCTGGCCGGTTGCCGTGCGTGCCCCGCTGACCGACGTCACCGGCGCCCCCGGAGCAGCACCCGGTTCGCTCGATTCCGGCGCCCTCGCGGTCGGCGCCGGCGGCGCCGTGCTCCGCTACCTCCCGGGCCGTGGCTGGAAGCGCGAGTTCCTGCTCTCCTCGAGCGGCAGCGTCGTCAAGGCGAACCTGCGCGGGGTCGCCTGGCCCGAGCCCGCGCGCGCCCAGGCCGTCGGCGACCTCGGCGCGATGTGGCAGTGGAACGCCGCCGACGACCTCTGGACCCAGGACCCCGGCATCCCGATCGGGTTCGAGGGCAACCTGATGGACGTCGCCTTCGACCCCGCCGACCCCTACCGCGGCTACGCGGTCGGCAAGGACGGCGTGCTCCTTCGCTACGGCAAGAGCTGGGACCAGGAGGCGCTGCCGGCAGGGTTCGAGCACGCCAACCTGACCTCGATCGCCTTTGCCGGCAGCGAGGCGATCGCCGCCGCCGGCGGCGACCTGCTCGTCAACGACGGCGGCGGCTGGCAGGTCGACGCCTCGGCGCACGCCCTGCTCGACGGCGTCCGCTCGGGCAACCCGCAGCTCTTTGCCGTCGCCGGCCTGCCCGACGGCGGTGCGGTCGCCGCCGGCCGCGACATCGTGATCGAGCGCGACGGGCCCGGCGCACCCTGGCGCTTCTCCGCTCAGCCGCTGCCGGGCTCGACCGCGATCGCCGCTGCCGCGGTTCGCGACGGCGGCACGGTGCGGGCGATCGTCTCGGTCGTGCCGCGCTTCACCTACCCGCCGGCCGACGACCTGCCCGAACCGGACCCGACCGTGCCGCCGCCGATCATCCCGCCCTACAGCCTCCCCGGCGACGGCTACGTCCTGCGCGAGACCGGCGCCGGCTGGGAAGACGACGAGCGGACCGCGTTTGCCGCCTCGAGCGACGACAGCCCGTTGAAGAGCGACCCGGTGCTCTCGCTGCTGCTCGATTCCTCCGGTAACGGCTGGGCGGTGGGCGGTTGGAGCGGCGATGCCGACTCGGCCGGGCGCGGCTCCTCGGCGCATAACGGCGCCGGGCGGGCGATCCGCGAACGGGTACGCACGGCGGCGGTGTTCCGCTACGGCGCCAGCCCGGCAGGCGCGCCGACCGCGAGTCGCTCGGCGCCGGTCGCGATGCCCGCCGGGCCGGTTCGCTTCGCCGTCGGCGGCAACGCGCAGTGCGACAGCTCCTGCGCCGACCTGGCGCCGCAGGGGCTCGGTCCCGACCGCGGCCTGCTGGCGACGCTGCGGTTGGTCGCGGCGATGCACGGGGGCGACGGGCCGCGCGCCCTGCTCTACACGGGCAACCGGGCCCGGAGCGGTCTCGGCTTGGCCGATGCCGCCCGCTACGCGGAACTGCTCGGCTCGGCGCCGGCGCTGCCGGTCTTTCCCGCGCTCGGCTCGGGCGACGCCTCGAACGGGGCCGGGGCGGCGGCCTTCGAGTCGGGGTTTGCGGGCTTTCCAGCGCCGCTTGGGGTCGGCGCGGCGCCGGCCGGGGTCGCCACCGATGGCATCCCCGGCGCGGCGGCCGGCCCGGGCGCCCGCACCCACTACGCCTTCGACAGCAGTGGGCCGGGGGGGACCGTGCGGGTGGTCGTGATCGATAACTCGCTCGGTTCATTGGCGGCAAGCGACCCGCAGCAGAACCCGGCCGAGCCGCAGCTTCCCTGGCTGGAAGCGGTGCTCGCCGACGCCCGCGCCAAGGGCATCCCGGTGATCGTGATCGGCAACCGCAGCCTCAACACCAGCTTCTCGCCGCAGCTCAACATCGCCTCCGACGGCGACGAGGTGGCGCGGGCGCTGGTCGCCGGCGGCGCCTCCGCCTACCTCTTCGACCGCCCGGAAGAGAACCGCGCAGTCCGCATCCCGGCAGGGGCGGCGCAGACGATCCCCAGCTTCGGCTCCGGCACCCTCGGCTATCGCTCCCAAATCTCCGGCGCGGTCGGCCTGCAGGCCGCCGATGCGCTGTTTGGCGACAGCGGCGTGATGCTGCTCGAGATCGGCGACCCGGGCGCGGGCAGCAACGTCGCCCCCGTGAGCGTGCGCTTGATCCCGCTGCTCGAAGACCTCTCGCTCGAGGCAACCGACGGGACGCTGCTGCGACGCTCCCGTCCCGCCCTCTTCCGCGGCCTCGGTCGCCGCCCGCGCGGCGGCGACCGCTGGGGTCAGACGTCGGCCGGCAGCGGCAACCCCGAACCCTCGGGCGGCGACCCCTACACGCTGTTCCCGCCGGACCAGTGCCTGATCGCCGGCTGCGCGACCAGGATCGACCCCGAATACAGCTTCGTCTCCGCCGATCCCGACATCGCCGACTTCGTCCGCCAGGATCCCGCCTCGAACAACCTGCGCAAGCCCTTCCTCGACGCCAACGACAAGGTCGTCACCGACAACCGCTCGGGTCTGCTCTGCCCGTTCAACGCCGGCACGACGACGGTCACCGTCAGCGCCGGCGGCTACTCCTACTCCGAACAGATCACCGTGCTCGGCGGCAGCGTGCAGCGCCCCTGCGGCACCCGGCCGCTGCGGCCCGACCGCTTCAAAC
>Ga0210115_1000524_pt1 | contig 11193 bp, 9 predicted proteins | sample MayberryNW_TuleB_2_FD_185526 | JGI IMG/M metagenome (GOLD analysis project Ga0210115, IMG submission 185526) | Wetland microbial communities from San Francisco Bay, California, USA, that impact long-term carbon sequestration - MayberryNW_TuleB_D2... | ecosystem: Environmental > Aquatic > Marine >... | reverse complement strand
AGAGGCCACCGTCCCGATCATCCTGGACGGCGAGAACGCGTGGGAGCACTACGACGGCGGCGGCCGCCCGTTCCTTCGTGCGCTCTACCACGCGCTGACCACGAACCCCGAGATCCGGACCGTCACGATGACCGAAGCGACCGGGGAGCCGGGTGGGCAGCTGCGGGGCATCTTCCCGGGATCGTGGATCAACGGGGATTTCTACATCTGGATCGGCCATTCCGACGACCACCGCGCGTGGAGCCAGCTGGCCGACGCCCGGCAGGCGCTCGACTCGCCAGGGACGGGCGCGGATGCGGCCTCGCTCGCGCGCGCCCGGGAAGAGATCCTCATTGCCGAGGGCAGCGACTGGTTCTGGTGGTACGGCGACGACCATTCGTCGGACCACGATCTCGAGTTCGACGACCTGTTCCGGCGCCATCTCCGGAACGTGTATCGCGCGCTCGACAAGCCGGTTCCGGAGGAGCTGTTCCTGACCAACATCACCACGCAGCCGCCACGGACCGTGACCCAGGCCCCGTCCGGGTTCGTGCGCGCGACGCTCGACGGCGAGGTGACGAGCTATTTCGAATGGCTGGGCGCCGGCTCGCTCGAGGGCCGGGGCACGGCCGGCGCGATGCACCAGGTGTCGGAAGGCGGGCAGACGCTGACGAGCCTCGTCATGTACGGCTTCGACTCCGAGCGGCTGTTCGTTCGCATGGATTTCAGCCGCCGCGCCGGCGATCTGCTGATCGGAAGTGCGGCGGTCAGGCTGTCGTTCATGCACCCGACGGACCTGCGCGTCACGGTCCGGCACGGGGGACTGCAGGCCGCCGCCACGCTCGAGCGGCGCGCGGGCAGCGAGTGGACCGAAATCCCCGGCACCGACGTGGCAGCCTCGGCCCGACAGGTGCTCGAGATCGGCGTGCCGTTCCGGGCGCTCGGCGTCGCCTCGGGCGAGCCCCTCAGCTTCTTCGTGTCCCTCCACATGAACGGCGGCGAGCTCGAGCGCTACCCGGCGCATCATCCGCTGGAGCTCACGGTGCCGTCGAGCGACTTCGAAGCGCAGAACTGGTCGGCGTAGCGGCCGCCGGCTACGGGCTGCAGGCGAGCCGCCCGCAGCCCGTAATCGGCTTGAGAGCTCGTCTGGACCGCTGACTCGGGAGTCGACGCGCGGGCGGACGCCTCGGCCGAACGGTTCCAAGCCCCAAGCACGCTGGCGCCGTCAGCAGCGTTTTACGCGGGCGTCTGACGGAGACTTTACGCGGGCTCCCAGAGCCGGCAGCCGACCAGCCTCGCCTCATAGGGCATTCCCCTCACAATTGGCCGCACAAACCTTCCACAGGCCTGTTTCCGGCGGCAAATGCATAGAGTCCGATAACAGATGTTATGTTGAGTAAAGCCTGCTGGTGGGCGTGTCGCGCGTCGGAAACCCGCGATCAGAGCTCTATCTCCCTGCAGATACGCGGAGTCGGAAGCCAGAATCGGTTGGAGATTCGGGACGCCTTGTTCGGCCGTGGCTAAAGCCGTGCCCCTGCGTGCGCTTTCGTTACGGTGCTCTTCGTGTGTGTCAGGCGAGAGTCGTCCGTCTGCATCCGTGGTCTCGGGCTAGACTGACTTCTCTGCTGCGGCCAACGCGAAACGCGAGCCCGGCATGCGCCGGTCCGCGTCCCCATGGTCAGGTCAGCTAGCGTTCAGCGGGAACCGCGGCGCTCGGGCCCGCTCAGACGACCAATGGGGTGTCGTCGGGCTAAGGTGCGGCACGGCGAACCGTCCGTCAACCAGCAACGAGGCCGCCTTCTGGTAAATCGACCAGCAACGAGACCGGCTTCTGAAAAATCACCCTGTGGGCCGGGGCCCACGCCCCGGCCAAGCCGGCGGTCAGAATCCGGTGGTTGCGCGCCAGATCAGCTCTCGTTTTCGCGCAGGTCGTCGAGGATGGCTTCCAGGGCCGAGATGACTTCCTGCTTCTCGACGGCACCCTTGCGAAAGCTCAGACGGAGACTGAAGGCTTTGTGCTGCGGTTTGTAGTTGAAGGTGAACGCCTTCGGACGCCCGGGTTTGGCCTTGGCCGTCGCCTTCCGGACCTCTTCACGGGTCGCGCCGCCCTGGGCCGAGATCTTTTCGACCAGAGCGATCATTTTCTCGGGGTCCGATTGTCTAACTACTTGCAAGAGCAACGATTTAGAGGAAATGTCGGCCAGCCGACAGAGATTTTTGATCTCGTCGGGCATCGCCTGGAGCGAGAGCGACTCAGTTACGGCCGTCCGTGACTTCCCCAGCTTGCGCGCCAGCATCTCGTGCGTGTAGCCGCACTTCTGCGCCAGCACGTGCATGGCCTCGGATTCCTCGAACGGCGTCAGGTCCTTGCGCTGCAGGTTTTCCACCAGCGCAATTTCCATGATCTCTGCGTCATCAGCATCCCGGATTACGCCCGGAAGCTCTTTCAGCCCGACCTGGACCGCGGCCTGGTACCGTCGCTCGCCGGCGATGATCTGGTAGCGGTCCCCGCGCACGCGGAGCACCAGCGGCTCGATCACGCCCTTCTCGGCGATGGATGCCATCAGCTCCGACAGATCGCCCATGACCTGCCGCGGTTGATTGGGATTGGGATCGATAAGATCAATCGGCACCATGCGGCCGACGGCCGCGCCGCCGGTAGTGGTCGTCAGCGCATCTACATAGTGCTCGTCGTGTCGCATCCGGATGGTGCCCGGCAAGCCTCGCCTAGCCACGATCGATCACCTCCTCGCAAAGGCTGTAGTACTCGGTTGCGCCGCTCGAGTCGGGCGCGAACGTGAATATGGATTCCTTGTACGCGGGGCTCTCCTCGAGCCGCACGCTCTTGCTAATCGTGGTGCGGAACACCTTCGTGCCGAATACCCGCTGAATCTGATCGCGGATGTCTCGGGCGAGCGATGTCCGCTTGTCGTGCATCGTGATGACGACGCCCAGGATCTGCAGCGCCGGGTTGGCACGCGAGCGCACCTTCTCGACGGTCTCGAGCAGATCGTCGGTGCCCTCGAGCGCAAAGTACGATGACTGAATCGGCACGAGCAGGTGCGTCGCTGCAACCAGCGCGTTGACCGTCAGCAGCCCAAGGGCCGGCGGACAATCGATCACGATGTTCGCGTAATCCTGGCGGATGACGTCGAGATGATCCTTGAGGCGGAAGTGCGCGTCGAGCTCCCCCACCAGCTTCGATTCGAGCTTCGCGAGCGCGATCCGGGACGGTGCCACGAAGAGATTCGGGACCGTGGACGGCAAGACGATGTCGGAGAGCTTGCCCTGGTTTTCGGCGATGACGTCATACACGCTGCGCGTCACCGCCTGCATGTCCAGGAATGACATCGTGCTGTTGGCCTGCGGATCGAGATCGATCAGCAGCGTCGGGCGGCCCCGGAGCGCCAGGGCCGCAGCGAGATTGATGGCGGTCGTGGTCTTCCCCACGCCGCCCTTCTGGTTGGCAATCGCAACAATCATGGGAGCGGCTACATCTTGTACTTGCCGAGATCGTCGGGGTCGAGGCTCTCGAGCCATTTCTGCAGCCGTTCGGAGTCGGCGCGCTCGGAGCCGAAGTCGATCGTCTTCGCGTTCTCGACCACCGTATCCTCGACGAAGATGGGCGCCCGCGTGCGCAGCGCCAGTGCGATCGCATCGCTCGGCCGGGAGTCGACCGCGACGGTCTCGCCACCAACCGTGAGATAGATCGTCGCGTAGAAGGTGTTCTCCTTCAGGTCGCACACCACAATCCGCTCGACGGCCGCGTTCAGATCGCGAATGACGTTACGCAGGAGGTCGTGGGTCATCGGCCGCGGCGTTGCCACATTCTCAATCTGCAGTGCGATGGCGTTGGCCTCGAAGATCCCCACCCAGATCGGCAGCACCCGCTCGCCCGCCTCGTCGCGCAGCAGGATGATGGGCATGTTGGTGATGGGATCGACCATCAGCCCCTTGATCGTCATCTCGATTTCCATGGAACGGCCCCAGGTCCTGGTGAGCGCGGTGTCCCGCCCAAACGTAGGCGCAGACCCGCATGGTGTCAAGCCGGATATGCGATCGCCTCGCCCCAGACGCTGTTCGGGCCCGCGCGCTTGATGACAACGGGCACGACTCGGCCGATCCAGCTCCGGTCGCCGGGCAGGTTCACGACGGTATTCCCTGTCGTCCGACCCGAGATCTCCCAGTCGCGCCGCCGGCTGCCGGCGTCGACGAGCACGTCTTGTGATGTCCCGACCATCGCCTCGTGCAGCTCCACCTGGATGCTGCGCTGCAACGACTGGAGCGCGACGATGCGGCGCGTCTTCTCCCCTTCGGTCACATCATCTTCAAGGCGCTTCGCCGCGAGCGTGTTCGGCCGCTCGGAGTACTTGAAAGAGAACATGCTGTGGAAGCGGACGCGCGCCGTGAGGCTCAGCGTTTCCTCGAAATCGTCCGCCGTCTCTCCAGGGAAGCCGACGATCGTGTCCGTCGAGAGCGTGATCCCTGGCACGATCGCGCGCGTCCGATCGACGATCTCGAGATACGACTCGCGGCTGTAGCGCCGCCGCATGGCCGCCAGCACGCGGGAAGAGCCGGACTGCACGGGCAGATGGAGGTGCTTGCAGACGGCCGGCAGATCGCGGATCGCGTAAAGCAGACGGTCGCTGACGTGGCGAGGGTGCGGGCTCGCAAACCGCAGCCGCTTCAGGCCGGGAATTGCGTGTGCAGCCTCGAGCAATGCGGCGAAATCACAGGAAGAATCGTCCGGCGCCTGGTAATGATTGACGATCTGTCCGAGCAGCTGGACCTCGGTTCGTCCACTGTCGACCGCAGCGCGGATCTCCGCCAGGATGTCCGCCTTGGGCCGCATCTTTTCCTGACCGCGTGTGTAAGGGACAACGCAGAAACTGCAGTATTCATTGCAGCCCTCGATGATCGTCACCCACGCGCGGACGGGATCGCTTCGGCGCGTGACCCCGAACGGAAACGCCATATCGTCTTTGAACGACAGATCGAGCTGCGACTGCGCGGTCTCGAGCGCCTGTTCGACCAGCATCGGCAGCATCCGGACCCGCCGGGTGCCGACCACCACGTCGACCAGGCCGGAACGTTTGAGCAGCGCTGACCCTTCCTGCTGGGCTACGCATCCGGTCACCGCAACCACCGCGTCACGACCCGTTTCGGCCTGCAGCTGCTTCAGCTCCCCGAGACGGGTGTAGAGCTTCTCCTCGGCGTGCTCACGCACCGAGCAGGTGTTGATTACCACGACGTCGGCGTCCCCTGCATCGAGCGTCAGCTCGTATCCGGCCGATTCGAGCAGCCCGGCCATCTGCTCGGAGTCGTGGTAGTTCATCTGACACCCGAAGGTTTCGATCAGGTATTTGCGGCTCACGATCGACCTTTCGCCCCGCGACTTTCGCTTTCGCCTTTCGTACGCGCTTCGCTTTCGCCCCGTCTCGAGGCGAGTAAGTCGGCCGCCGACGAGAGAATCGCGGGCGTTTCCGCCTCGCCGGCCATCATGCGCGCCAGCTCGGCCACACGCGTCACCCCGTCTAGACGTTCGACGCTCGTCAGCGTCCTGCCCTTCCGGACCGATTTGGACACCCGCAGGTGTTCTGTGCCGGCGGCGGCGATCTGCGGAAGATGGGTGATGCAGAGCACCTGGGCCGTGCGCCCGAGTTGCTGCAACGCGCGTCCGACGGCATCGGCGGCCCGTCCGCCGATGCCGGCATCGACCTCGTCGAAGATGAGGGTCGCCGCCTGCTGCGATCCGGCAGCCGTGGTGCGAATGGCCAGCATCACGCGCGAGAGCTCCCCGCCCGAAGCGATTCGGGCCAGCGGCCGGAGATCCTCGCCCGGGTTGGCCGAAAAGAGGAACTCCAGGCGATCGATTCCCCTGGCTGTCCAGCCGGCCTGGCTCTCCGCGATCGACGCCGCGAACGCTACAGTGAACCGGGCATTCGGCATGGCCAGCCCGATCAGACCTTGCTGAACCTGGGCGGCGAATGCATCCGCGGCGGTCCGGCGGGCGCTCGACAGCCTTCGTGCCGCTTCGAGATACGATCCTGCGGCCTCCTCGATAGCTCGGTCCAGCTCGGCCAGGCGCGAGTCGGATTGGTCCAGATTCGCCAGCTGCCGCGCGCACGCCTCGCCGCGCGCGACCACGTCGGCGAGCGTCGGGCCGTATTTCCGCTTCAGCCGGTCGAGGGAGGCAAGCCGGTCTTCAATCTCCTGCAGCGCTCCCGGCGACACCTCCACAGCGTCTGCATACCCGCGGAGAAAATCGGCCAGATCCTCGAGCTGTCCCTTGATGCCGTCCCGCATCTCCACGTACGGCGTGAGGCGGGCGTCGAGGGTTGCCAGCTCCGAGACGCGGCGCCACACGACCGTCAATCCGGCCAACACCGCGTTGTCGGATTCGTAGAGCGCGGCGTACGCGTCCGCGGCCAATCGCTGAAGCCGTTCGGCATTGGCGAGCACTTGCCGCCGCGCCGCGAGCTGCTCGTCCTCTCCGACCGTGATCGCCGTGCGCGAGATCTCGCCGTGCTGGAACGTGAGCAGATCGGTTCGCGCGGCCTTTTCACGTTCGTTCAGGTGAAGCGCCGCTCGTTCCGCGCCGAGCGCCTGGAGCGCGGCGAACGCGGCGCCGGTGGACCCGCGGAGTGCGCCGAGACCGGCGACATGGTCCAGAAGATCGATGTGGCTGTCGGAATCGAGCAACACTTGATGCTCATGCTGGCCGTGCAGCTCGATCAATCGATCGGAGAGCTCTCGAAGCGCGGAGGCGGTCGCGAGCGTTCCGTCGATGAACGCCCGGCTTCTGCCCTGCGCGGACACCTCGCGGCGGACGATCACGTCACGGCCGTTGTCGTCGAACTGCGCCTCGATGACCGCCGCGTCTTCGCCCGTGCGGACCAGATCGCTCGAAGCACGGCCGCCGAGCAGCAGGCCGACGGCTTCGACGAGGATGGACTTGCCAGCGCCGGTTTCGCCCGTCAACACGGTCAGGCCCGGGCCGAATTCGACCGACACGTGCTCGATAACCGCCAGGTTGCGGATGGTCAGATAAACCAGCATGAGCTCGGCGGCCCGGGGAGGTCGGTCGGTGGGTTGTGGAAACGACGCAACTTGCATCGTAGCATACTGTTGAACGGCTTTCGCCTCCATGCTAGGCTTACGCATTCGCGCTGTCCCAGCGGCGCACTGCTGATGATGCGGAGGCATAGTTGCGCACGCACGGTCTGTTGCTGCTCGCCCTGCAGGTGCAGGGGAGCGGAGCTGCGGACTCGGCCGCGGGACACGATATTCTTCACCTCGTTGCCCGTTCCAGCCCGGTCGCCAAAGCGGTCCTGATCGTTCTCGTGTTGTTCTCGATCGCCTCGTGGGCGATCATCCTTTACAAGCTGTGGGCCTTCAGCCGCGCCGAGCGGCAGTCGGCGGCATTTCTCGAAGTGTTCCGGCGGAGCAGCAAGTTCTCCGAGGTGCAGTCGGTCTGCAAGACGCTCGCGGAGAGCCCGCTCGTCGGCATCTTCCAGGCCGGCTACGCCGAGTTGAACACGCAGTTGCGGCTCACGACGGCAGCGGCGCCCACCGGCTCCACTCCGACGACGCCCCGTCCGACGCTCAAGAGCCTCCCCGCGCTCGATCGGGCATTGTTGCGCGCGGCGGCCGTGGAAGTGAACAAGCTCGAGAACCGCGTAGGCTTTCTTGCGACGACGGCGAGCATCACTCCCTACATCGGACTCTTTGGCACCGTCTGGGGCATCATGGCCGCGTTCCAGGGCATCGGCCAGACCGGCTCCACCAACCTCGGCGTGGTCGCGCCGGGCATTGCCGAAGCCCTGATAGCCACGGCCGCCGGTCTCTTCGCGGCGATTCCCGCCGTGTACTTCTATAACCAGCTGGCGGGACGCGTGAAACTCCTCGCCTCCGAGATGGACGACTTCTCGCTGGAATTCCTGAACATCTCCGAGCGGAACTTCACCTAGGCAGCCGGACGATGCCGAAGCTTCAACCGATCGAGCACGGCGGCAGCGCCCGCCGCGGACGTTCGCGCCGCGTCGCGACCGAGCTGGCCGAGATCAACGTCGTCCCGCTCGTGGACGTGATGCTGGTGCTGCTCATCATCTTCATGGTGACCGCGCCGATGATGCAGCGCGGGCTGGACGTGAACCTGCCCGTCGCGCAGCGTGCGCAGCAGATCACCGCGGAGCGCATCTTCGTCAACGTGCCCCTCGCCTATCGGACCACCCGCGTCGTCTATATCGGTGAAGAGCCCGTCCGGGTGGACATCCTGGACGAGCGTATCAGGCAATCGCTGCTCAACAAGCCTGATAAGGAAGTATTCCTGCGGGGCGACGGTGGTGTGCAGTTACAGGACCTGATGGACGTGATGGACAAGCTCAAAGCAGGCGGCGTCGAGAAGGTCGGCATCGTGGCGAAGCTGCCGGGAGAGCGTTGAGCGAGCATGGAAGCCGTGACCGCCGTCCTCGCCGGGCGCATGCAGCCCTCGAAGGGGCTGGACCGCATGGTCTGGTTCTCGATCGGCGCGCACGTGCTGCTCGTGGTGGCGCTGCTGTTGATGCCGGCCATTGCGCCCGAGGACACTGCGCCGCGCACGGTGATGGAGATCAGCCTGGGTGGCGCGCCGGGGCCGCGCGCCGGCGGCATGACGCCGATGGGCGGGCGAACGGTGCAGGCGCCGCAGCCTATTGAAACAGTGCGGCGTCCGGTGCCTGCGGCTCCCGCGCCGAAGACCCCGGAGATGACGATGCCCGCACCCGCGCCGCCCAAGCCGCGTCCCGCGCCGAAGACCCCGCCGGTTCGCGAGGCGCCACCGCAAGCGACCGCCCGCACGCCGAGCCAGGGGGCCGAGCCGCAGACCGGATCCGCAACCGCCGACACCGGCGCCAAGGGTATGGGCTTCGGCCTGACGACCGGTGGCGGCGGGACCGGCGGATATCTCGATGTGGGCAACTTCTGCTGCCCCGAGTACCTGACCACGATGCTGTCGTTGATTCAGCGGAACTGGAACTCGCGACAGCAGGTCGCGGGACAGGCCGTCGTGAAGTTCACGATCCAGCGGGATGGCCGCATCACGGACGTGGAAGTAGAGCGTCCGAGCGGGTACTTCGCCCTGGACCAGACCGCGCAACGCGCGCTGCTCATGACCCGACAGCTGCCGCCGCTTCCCGCACAGTTCACCGAGCCGCAGCTGACCGTTCACCTCATTTTCCGTTACGAGCGCTGAATGCCGCAGATGTCGATCGTTCGTCGTGCCCTCGTCACCGGGGCGTGCGCCTGTGCCGTGATGGCGGCACCGGCTGCGCAGAACCAGCCGCCTGCGCCGCAGCAGCAGTCCGAGATCGAACTGTCGATCTCCGGCGAGCCCGGCAGCCCGCCCCGCTACGCGGTGCCGGACTTCCTCTCGTCCGGAGGGGATGCGGAAACAGCAGCCGCCGCGAAGACCGTCGGCCAGGTCCTCTGGGACGATCTCAATTTCGAGCGCGAGTTCTACATGATCCCGCGCGATACCTACGCGACGATTCCGGTGGCGGCGTCGGTGGACAGCGTGCCGTTCGATCGCTGGCGCGAGCTCGGGACCGACGGCCTCGTGATCGGCACGGTGCAGAAGAACGGAAGCAATCTCCGGGTGGTCGTACGCTTGTTCAACGTGCGCTCGCAGCAGGCCGTCTTCTCGCGCGAGTACACGGGTCCGGCGTCCAACGCGCGGTTCTTCGCGCACACGATCTCCGACGAGATTCATCAACAGCAGCGCGGCCTGCGCGGGATCGCCCGGACGAAGCTCGCGTTCTCGTCCGATCGCGATCGCGAGCGCGTCACCGGCACCGTCGAGAACCGTGAGGTGAAGGAGGTCTACATCTCCGACTACGACGGCGCGAATCAGCGGCGCGTCACGGTGAACCGTACGCTGAACATCACGCCGACGTGGTCGCCCGACGCGCGCGCGATCGCATACACGTCGTATCGCCGCGGCTACCCGGACATCTTCATCTCGCTCATCTACCAGGGATCGCTGCAGACCCCGATGACCAAGGGCACGCAGAACTGGCTGCCCGCGTGGTCGCCCGACGGCACGCGGCTCGCCTTCACCTCGTCCCGGGACGGGAACCCTGATTTGTATGTGATGAATCGCGACGGATCCGGCGTGCGGCGCATCACGAATCACCCGGCGATCGACACGACCCCGACGTGGTCGCCGACCGGCGTGCAGATCGCGTTCACGTCGGATCGTTCGGGCGCGCCGCAGGTGTACGTGATGGGCGCCGACGGCCTCGGCGTACGGCGCGTCAGCACGGCGGCGTACTGCGACCGCGCGACGTGGTCTCCCGCGCCGTTCAACGAGCTGGCGTTCGTCTGCCGCTCCGGCGGCACGTCGGACCTGTTCGTGTACGACTTCGCCTCCGGGCAGACGCGGCAGATCACCTTCGGCCAGGGTGCAAACGAGAGCCCGAGCTATGCGCCCAACGGCAAGCACCTCGCGTTCACGTCGACGCGCTCGGGACGTACGCAGGTGTACACGGTCGATCGCGACGGGCAGAACGTGCGCCAGATCACCCGGACCGGCAACAACTTCATGCCGGACTGGTCGCACTGACGCTCGGCTCGACACGGCGCCGGAGCGCGAGCCGGGGCTCGCGTGATACCCGGCAGGTTTCACAATCGCGCGCGTCCAGCCGCAGCTGTTGCTGCGCCCTGGCTCGCTCGCGGAAGAAAAAGGAGATGATGGAGATGAACATTCGCTCGCGGCGCGCGGCCGTTCTCGCGATCACGTGTGCGCTCGTGGCCATGCTGGCCGCGTGCGCGAAGAAGCAGCCGCCGATCGCGCGCCCCATGCCCCCTCCCCCGCCATCGGCGGGAACGACCACCGCGCCGGCGGAGCCCGCGGCCCCCATCTCGGAGCCCGAGCCCGCGACGCCGCAGCCGGTCGCGGAGGATTCGATCGCGTCGGGCTCGGTCGACGAGATCAACAGGAACTCCCCGTTGAAGCCGGTGTTCTTCGGCCTTGACGAGTCGGAGGTCGATGCGGCGGGACAGCGGGCGCTCGAGGCCAATGCCGACGTGCTGAAGAAGTATCCGAGCTGGCAGATCAGCATCGAGGGACATGCGGATGAGCGGGGCACGGCCGAGTACAATCTCGCGCTCGGCGAGCGCAGGGCTGTCGCCGCGCGAAACTATCTGATCTCGCTCGGCGTTGCCGCCGATCGCGTG
>Ga0210115_1000523_pt1 | contig 11204 bp, 8 predicted proteins | sample MayberryNW_TuleB_2_FD_185526 | JGI IMG/M metagenome (GOLD analysis project Ga0210115, IMG submission 185526) | Wetland microbial communities from San Francisco Bay, California, USA, that impact long-term carbon sequestration - MayberryNW_TuleB_D2... | ecosystem: Environmental > Aquatic > Marine >... | reverse complement strand
CCGGGTGGCGACGTCGAGCGCGCCCGCCGCGATCAATCCGCGCACGAGCTCCGGCAGCAAGAGCTCTCGGTACTCGCTCGGGCCTCCGGTCGTCGCCACGTCGAACTCGTTCGCCAACGCGAGCACCTGTGCGGCATCGTCGTCGGCGGCGTGCGTCACGACGCCGGCCAGCAGCGCCGGGGCGAGCACCTGCAGGTCCTCGATCTGACGGGCGGCCGGGAGGAACGATCCCTCGAGACGCTCGGCGGCCGCTGCATCGCTCCGGTGTGCCAGCACGCGCGCCCGGTAGAGCCCGGCGACGGTCGAGAGCTGCGCGTCGCCGTGCGATTCGGCCCACGCCCCGAGGTCGTCGGTCTCCGCGAGCAGCTCATCCCACATGCCCGTGTCGAAGAGCAGCCAGAAGCCCTCCGCCCGGGTCCACATACTGCCCCCTTCGATGCCCCGGCGCCGGCTCAGGTCGACCGTCTCCCGGTTCATCGGGAGCGCCACCGACGGGCCGTCCTCGAGCCCCACCCACTCCAGCAGGTAGGAGCGCGACGTGATGATGTCGATCGCGATTCCCGAGTCTTCCGCGATCTCGAGCGCCTTCCGCAGGTCGTCGATGCCTCCGAGGTCGCCGATCTCGCAGCGGGCGTTCCCGCGCAGGTGCAGCGCCATCAAGGTCACCGACCCGGTCCTCGGCAGCTCGAGCGCCCTGTCGGCCCACCTGCGCGACTCGTCGGATCGGCCGGCGAACATCTCCGCTTCTGAGCGGCACGCGTAGAGCTCGGCGAGCTCCTCCCGGGCCTCGGGGTCGTCCTCGATCAGAGCGATCCCGCGCTCGAGCGCCTCGCGGGCAGCGGTCGTCTCACCCCGCAGCCCGAGCTGGTAGTAGATGCGCCGGATCACCCGCACGGCGAGACGCAGGTCGCCCGCCTCCATGGCTTCGCGCTCCGCGGTGCGGTACTCCTCGAGCGCCGCCTCGGTCGTCATGCCCCCGGACCGCCAGCCCAGGTTCGTGGCGTCCCTGCGGATCTGCGCCCGTTCGCTCCCGGGGGGTGCAAGCACGAGCGCCTGCCGGTAGTACTCCGCGGCGCGAGCGGCGTCGAGCGACTGCTGGCGTTCGCCGGCGAGCACCAGCGATCGCAGGGCGGTGAGCTCCAGGTCCGGCACGTCGTCGTCCAGACCGGCGGCTCGTGCGAGGTCGAGCGCACGCACCGCATGGGAGGCAAGGAGGTCGGCGTAGGTGACCATGCCGTCCGCGCCGATCGACTCGAGCCAGACGGTGACGTCACGGTGCGCTCGAGACCGAACCGGCCTGGGCAGACGTCCGTATGCGACATCGCGGATCAGCGCGTGCGCGAACGAGAACTCCGCCTCGCCCTCGATCGCGCTCGTCGACGATCGCCTGATGAGCCCGCGACGCTGCAGGGCGCGCAGCGACGCGTCGAGGCCGGACCCGTCGGCGACGAGCGGGGCGAGCGCCCCGCGCCAGAACCGATCGCCGATCACGGACGCAGCCTGCAGGAGCGCCCGATCGGACTGGTCGAGCGCATCGAGCCGCGCCGCGATCAGGGCCTGCACCGTGTCGGGAACCCCTGTATCGACGGGTCCGATGTCGCCCGGATCGGCACCGCGGTCCTCGAGCATGTGCACGAACTCCCGTGCGTACAGGGGATTGCCCCCCGCCCGGCGCATCAGCGCTTCGCTCTCGGCCGCCGGTACCATGCGCCGCAGCAGCAGTGAAGTCAGCAGCTCGGCCATCTCCGCATCGGTCAGCGGCGAGAGCGAGATCGTCGTCGTGTTCGCGACGCCCGCGGCCCAGCCGGGTCGCCTGGCGAACAGCTCGGGCCGCGCGCTGCACAGCAGGAACATCGGCACGTCGGGAGCGCGCTCCATCAACACCTCGAGGAATTCGAGCAGCGCGTCGTCGGCCCAGTGGAGGTCCTCGATCACGAGCGTCAGCGGCGTGCGTCCGGCCGCGGCCTCGAAGAACCGCGCCCACGCCGTGAACGTCTCGTCGCTGTTCGCGGGCGCGTCGTCGGCGACCGGCAGCCCGACGAGCGGCCGCAGCCGAACGCCGAGCCAGTCCCGATCGTCGGGTGTCAGATCGAGGCCGGCGAGGTCGGCCTCGAGCCTCGTCTGCACCTCCGTGCCCTTCGCGCTCCGGGAGATGCCCGCGATCGACCGCACGACCTCGTCGAGCGCGGCGTAGGTGATCGATTCCCCGAACGGGCGGCAGCGTCCCCGATGCCAGGAGACGCCGTCGTGGGTCGCCCGGATGTGCTCCTGCAGGTCGAGCACGAGCCGCGTCTTGCCGATGCCCGGCTCGCCGACGACGGTCGCCAGTCGAGGCGTGCGGTCCCCGATCGTGCGCTCGAGCAGGTCGTGGAGCAGCTCACGCTCCCGCACGCGGCCCACGAACGGGGGCGGGTCGTCCTCCTCGCGCTCGGGGGTGTCGGTGCGCACGGACTCGGCGACGAACGCGGTGAGCGGCTCTGCCTTCCCCTTGACCCGCGTCGCCGGCAGCCGCGAGTACTCGACCACGTGCCGGGTGGCGCGCTCGGTGGTCTCGCCGACGATGACCGACCCCTCGGGTGCGAACGATTGCAGCCGCGAGGCGGTGTTCACGACGTCGCCGGCGACACGTTCCCCGATCGTCGGACCCTCGCCCGACGTGACCAGCGCCTCGCCCGTGTGCACCGCGATGCGCACCGGTTGGCCCTCGTCGACCACGCGCTCTCGGATCGCCAACGCGGCTCGCACCGCCCGCTCCGGGTCGTCCTCGTGCGCCATCGGCGCGCCGAACACGCCCATCGCCGCGTCGCCGATGAACTTGTCGAGCGTGCCGCCGAACCGTTCGATCTCTTCCTTGGCGGCGGCGTGGAACGGCACCAGGATGCGTCGCACGTCTTCGGGATCGGCTCGGTCGCTCCGTTCGGTGAACCCGGCCAGGTCGGCGAAGACGATCGTGACCAGGCGTCGCTCCTCGAGCGATGCGACCTGAGGCGGGCCCTCGAGCGGTGTTCCGCACGAAGGGCAGAAGCGGGCGCCGGGCGGCACGTCGGCTCCGCAGTTCGGGCATCGCGATGCCAGCTCGGAGCCGCACGAGGCGCAGTACCGCGCGGTCTCCCCGTTCGGTGTCTGGCAGCTCGGGCAGAGGATCGCCACGCCGGCGAGTGTAGTCGCGGCGTCGTGGAGCTCAGCCGTCCGCGAGTTCGACCGTTCCGTCCGCATCGGCGCGAACGGTGACGCGGGGGCCGGTGACGAGTGCGGGCGCGGTCGCCACGACGACCGGCAGGCCGACGCCGTACAACTCCTCGGCGACGATCGCGCCGAGGGCGACGATCGGATCGCTCTCTCCGAGCACCACGGCGACGGGTGCGGTGCCCACGCGCACAGCCTCGGCGAGCACGTACGAGCTGGAGCTGGATCCGCGGCCGGCCGGCATCACGAGCACGCAGCCGCCGAGGGCCGCGCCGACCTGAGGATGGTGGGTGTCGACGAGCCGGCCGGTCGCGGGATCGAACCCGCCCCAGAAGCTCAGGGGCTCGTCGAGCACGACCACGGGGCCGCTCGCGGTCCCGGGCACAAGCACGCGCGTCGCCTCAGCCATCGCCCCACGCGTCCCGGTCGCGGACGAGCCGCCCCGTCTCGGCGGAGTCGATGCATTCCTCGAGCGTCGCGAACGCGACGTCGAAGCCCAGGTTCCCCGGCGCGTACCAGGCCCACTTGCCCGAGTTCGTGACGACCGGGGTCGCCGCGCGCTCGATGATCGGGGTGATGTAGGTGCACGTGTCGGTCACGATCGTGACGCCGGCCCTGCGAAGCGCCTCGGCGACGCCGGGAACGCCGGCGAGCACGTCCCGCCCCGTGTTCGCGTAGCAGGGGATCGCGAGGCGCCGCCCCTCGACCAGCGCCGCGAGGCGGCGGAGCTCGAACGCCGAGCAGTGCGGCGTTCCGATGCTCACGCTGCCGGCGGCGGCGCCGACCTCCACGGTCGACAGCTCGTCGCGCGCCGCCCGCATCGCCGTCAGATCGATCGAGACGTCGACCGCCGGTGCGTGGTCGCCGGTCGCGGCCTCGAGCGTGGGGGCTTCGGGTGTGACGCCCACCGCGTGGAACATCGCGACGGCCCCGGATGACGCGGCCGCCGCCCCGAGCGCCTTCAGCTGGTCCTCGGTCGCGCTGGGGGGAAGGCCGACGATCGCGGGAACCGCGGTGCCGCTCGCTCGCCCGACGATGTGCCCGATCGCCGCGAACGCTGCCTCGTCCATCAGGAGCCGTTCGGGAAACCGCTCGATACGGAAGACCGCCCGCGCCCGGCGCTCGTCGTCCAGGTGCAGCCCGGCGGCGGGGGCGCGGCCCGTGACGGCACAGCAGATGTCGATGAAGTCGCCGTACCGCCCGGTGCGTGCGCCGAGCACCGAGTTCGCGAAGACGATGGCGTTCGACTCCGCCCAGGCGACGTGCTCGCCGAGCGCCGGGCGTTCGGGAAGCTGGTAGGGCGCGCACGTCCACGTCGGCCGGCACCTCATCGCCAGATAGGCGTCCATCAGCTCGCGCGCCTCGGCCGCGGTTCCGCGATCGAGCCTGACGAGCCCGGGATGCAGCAGGTCGAGCGAGGAGACGTTGAGCGTCGTCGGGACCGAGACCTCGGCGCCACCGTCGACCAGCCGTCGCGCGAAGTCCAGGCCCGCCCTGCCGTGGTAGAGGCAGCCGTCGATGTGGGCGGACGAGACGTCCAGCAACCTCCCCGCGCCCATCGCCTCGGCCGCCCGCACCAGGATGCGCATCGCGAACCCCGCTCCCTCGCCGCGGCGCCCATTGAGCATCGCGCGGTCCTCGTCGGAGAGCATGAGCGAGCCGGGCACGGCGGCATCCTGTCACGTGCCCCGACTCATGTGTCACCCTGATGCCGCCGGCATCCGCAGTCGATCGGATGGAAGGAGCAGCCGTGGCGAGCCTGAAGGCCGTGATGCTGAACTGCACCCTGAAGTACGCCCCCGAGGTCTCCAACACCGAGGCGTTGATGCTGAAGGTCAAGGCGTGGTGGGACACGATGGACGTCGAGACCGAGATCGTGCGCGTCACCGACCACGCGGTCCGGTTCGGCGTCACCTCCGACGAGGGCGAGGGCGACGAGTGGCCGCAGATCCTCGAGAAGGTGAAGGCGGCCGACATCATCTGCATCGGCACGCCGATCTGGTTCGGGGTGCGGGGATCGGTGGCTCAGATGGTGATCGAACGGCTCGACGGGACCTACAACGAGCGGAACGAGGCTGGACAGTACCCGCTCTACAACAAGGTCGGATGCGTCGTGGTCACCGGCAACGAGGACGGGGCCCACGCAGCTGCCGAGACCACCCTGTTCAACCTCTCCCACCTCGGCTGTGCGATCCCGCCGAACGCCGACACGTACTGGGTGGGCGATGCCGGCCCGGGCCCCAGCTACATCGAGGCCGGCGGCGAGGACCATCCGTACACGCATCGAACGACCCGCTGGATGGCCCACAACACGGTGCATCTCGCGCGCATCCTGAAGGCCACGCCCATCCCGCCCGAGGGCAACACGTTCGACGAGGAGACCGGCCACAGCCCCATGCACATCGGGTGAGCGCGCGATCTCGATCCGAACGGCCCGGTCGTCGAGTCGGACTCCGACTTCAGCGAGGAGCGTCCATGTTCACGGGTTCGGTCAGGACCTGGCGGGCCGCTCGATCCGGCCGGTATCCGACCGTCAGCCCGCGGAGGACGACGAGGAACACGACCACGCCTCCCGTCACGAGGTACATCCACCACATCCACGGTCGCGCGCTGTCGGTGCCGGAGAAGATCCCGTGCGCGAGCGACAGGGCGAACGTCGGGACGGCCAACAGGTGCATGCGCCTCCACCAGGTCGTGCCGATCCGCTTCCGCAACCACGACGTCACGAGGACCACGACGGTCGCGTACATCGCGATCACACCGAACCCGGTCGCGGCCGGGCGATACGAGGCAGCCCCGGGAACGAGGATCTCTGAGGCTTCGAACGGCATGAACGGATCGATGAGCAGCCCGCCGATGTGGATGCCGAGCAACAGCAGGCCAGCTACGGAGAAGAACCGATGGATCGACACGGCTGAGGTCTTCGAGACCCGTGGGCCCAGCGCTCCCGATGTCGCGACGAGCCCCCACGCGATCGACATGAACAACATCAGGTAGGCCCCGACCCCTGCCGAGCGCAGGATCACCCAGGTGCTCATGCCGCGCGCTCGCCGGTCTGGAAGTTCGTCAGGACCGGCCCTTCCCGCAGGACCAGGAGCGCAGGCGCTCGTCGCAGGTAGTCCTCGCCCTGGATGAGGGCGTCTTTCGATCGAACCTCGGCTTCGACGCAGGTCGGTGCCCACACCGTTGCCTGGAGCAGCGGCCCGTCCACCGGCGTTCCGGTGAACGGATCGATCAGGTGATGGGCATTCGGCTCCCATGCCCGCTTCGTGACGCACGACGTCGCGAGCGCGCCGCCGGCGATCGTCACCCGACCGATGTCGGTGTCCGGGGCCTGGGGGTCCTCGACCGCGATCTCGAGATCGGTCGGCAGTTCGCCCTCCACCCGCAGGTCGCCTCCCGCCTCGACCAGGATCCACGGCACTCCCGCGGAGAGGGCGGCGTGGATGGCTCGGTCGACCGTCCAGCCCTTGACGATGCCGCCGAGGTCCAGACCGATCCCGTCCGGCAGCCGGAGACTCCTCCCGTCGAGCTCGACCTCACCGGCCCGGCCGGCCGGGCCCATCGGGCGCACCGCATCGCGCGCTCCGGCGAACAGCTCGTCGAAGTCGCGATCGTATCCGGCGGCGATCATCGCCCCGAGCAGCGTCGGGTCGAAGCGGCCATCCGTCCGACGCCAGGCGGACAGGGCGAACGCCACGACGTGCGCGAACGGCGCAGAGACATCGATCCACGACCCCGCAGCCGCGTTCACCCGTGCGAGCTCGCTGTCGCCTCGGAAACGGGAGAACCGGCGTTCCTCCCGCTCGAAGATCGCCCGGACATCGCGCGCGGCCCGACGGAACACGGGGGATGGCGGTGCGATGCAACGCACGCTCGTGCCCATCGCGCGGAAAGCCGAACGCGCCATGAGCATCACGAGCCACCCGTCGAGGTCACAGCCGGCGCCGAGCCGGCGCTGCTCGAGCCCGACGCCGATCCACCGGACACGTACCGAACCGACGACGAGGCCGCCGGTCGCGTGATCACGATGCGCCTCGTGATCCTTCGGATCACGAGGTCCGATGGGTCGGTCGACTGCCGCGCGTCATGGGCCGGCTTGGGAGCTGTACCGAAGACCGCGGCCGGGGCGAGGAAGGCGAGCGCTCCCCCCACCCACGCCCATGCACGCAGCGCGCGCTTGGAAGCGCGTGCTCGGCGAACGTTCTCAGTCATCGTCGGCTTCGAACTCGTCGCCGTCGCCGTCGTCGGAACCGCCATCGTCTTCGTGCTCGTGCTCCGATCCATCGTCCGACTCGAGTGCATCGTTGCCGGATCCCGCGGTCAGGACGACCGCTTGACCGGTCGGCTCGGCCTCCCGATGGATCGTGACCGTGCGGTGGATCGTCCGCACCCGAGGGGCCGGTCGATCGCCGCCCGCCGCCGAGGACGCTCCCAGCAGCCCGAGCGAGAGTGCGCCCGACGCCGCGATCAACACCACGGCCAAGCCCGCGGCGACGATCAGAGCGGATCGCTTCTTCATGGCACCCACCTCCTTGTCGGACAGCCACGGTAGGAGGCGCGTGATAAGGAGCGCGTGAGTATCAGGCTAAGGGATCGATAACTCCGTGTTGTTCGGTTGTCGATCCTCTCCCTCGCTGTGGTGACACCGCCCATGACGATCGCTGAACCCTCGACGAATGGTGCTCACGCGAGGAGATGGGGCGGCACCCGGCCGCCCCACCTGATCGACGGTCCGGCGCCGTCTGCTTGAAGACGGTACCGGCCGCGTGAATCCACCCCGGGGTTCCGCTCTCGTGACCTACGAGGGTCCGCCGGCCAGCTCTCCGCGGATCGCTCCAGCCGGGTAGCGCCGGTTGTGCACGTTCACGTAGTACCTCTCAGGATGGTCGATGATCCGCTGGACGAGATCCACATCGACGCCCCGTACGCAACCGAGCACCTGCTTGATCGTCCCGGGGAGCGGGCGCCGGGAGGTGAACAACGTCACCTTGATCGGCCCTGCAACGCCTGCCTCACCGCGATGGATGTGCGCCGCCATCGGGCGGGCGACCCTGCGCCACGCCAGGTCGAAGCAGACGCGCCCTGCGGCGGCGTCCAACGTGAACGTCGCCTCTCCTTCCCCGTTGGGGTCGCCCGGACCCGGTACTTCCTGATCCCCGAACATCACCACGGGGCCGATCGTGCTCGACCCACCGGCGAACGCCAGGCCCAGCGGTATCAGGGCGGTCAGCATCGCGACGAGCGCGATGCCCGAGACGATCCGCGTCCGTACGGACATCGGCACCAACTCCTCTCTCCCTCTCGCCCCGCGCGATCCGAGCAGGGCTGGTGAGCGGGCAGTTGGACACCGTAGTCCTTCGTGGAGCCCCGCGCGAATCAGCTCACGCGCGGGGGATCGGTATCCCGTCGGGGTCCCCGTCGGCAAAGACCGTCGTGCCATAGGCGGAGAGATCGATGCCGGCGAGCGACTCGAGGAACGTCGTGCCGAAGACCGCGGCGAACTCCTTCTGGTCGAGCAGCTCCTGCTCCACGACGCTCCGCGGGACGTACGGGCCCACGTTCTGCCGGTAACGGTAGTCGGCGAGCGACGCTGCCACGTCCTCGATCGTGGCGCCGCCGTTGTCTCGCAATCGTGTGACGTTGAGGAACACCTCCGACGGCACGACCCCCTCGACGACGCCCGTCACGCTCGAGAACCGAGATTCGATGAACCGTTCGAGCTGGATCGGGTCGAGCCGAACCCCGCCCACCGAGTCGGGGAGCGGGCACTGCCCGTGGTCGGCGGTCACGATCAGGGCGTACTCGCCGGGGAAGCGCTCGTCGAGCATGCGCTTCAGGCGGCCGAGCTGGTCGTCGACTGCTCGCAGCTGCAGTCCCGTCCAATCCGATCCCATGCCGTAGACGTGGCCCGTGTAGTCGGGCGACTTGTAGGTCGTGTAGAGGAGGCCGGCCGACCCCTCGCCGATCGGTTCGGAATCGAACGCGGCCTCGATCACATCGCCCTGGTACGCGACGATCGGGGGCCGGCAGCACGGGGACTGTCGTCCGAGGGGCTCGAACTCCGCGTCCCACCCCGGATCGTCGAACTCGTCGAGGTACCGCTGATAGACGTCGGGCGACGGCATCGAGCCCGGCAGACGGTAGAGCCCCGGGTTGTGCGGCTGCCACGTGGCGGAACCGTCCTCGTCCCAGAACACGCCGACCGGAAGGTCGCCAGGCGGTCTGTCGCGACCGCCGAAGCCCATCATGCCGAGATGCCAGACCTGGTACCCGATCTGGCCGACCCACGCGCCGGTCTCCTCGTGCCAGAGGTCGGACAAGGTCGGGACGAACATGTCGGCGGGATCGGCGGCGCCGGGGTCGCGATACGCCTTGCGAACGAAGCCCTCGAGGTCGCGGAGGTTGTGCCCGGTGACGCCGTGCACGTTCGGGAAGGCCCCGGTTCCGATCGTCGCGTGCGCGCATGCCGTCACCGCGGGGAACGACCCGGTGATCGCGTTCCGGAAGTTCGCGCTCTCGCCCATCAGCGCCTTGAGGTTGGGCCAGTCGTTCGGGAAGGCGTCGAGCACGTTCCAGCCTCCGCCGTCGATCACGAACGTCACCACGACCCGGGGAGGCGTGCCGGAGGTCGTCGTCAGGGGGAGCGGCGAGCCGTCTCGATCGTCGGGCCACGCGTCGAAGCCGATGAGCTCGGCGCTCGTGGGCGCCAGATCGGCGAGCGTCACCCGGACATCGGAGTCGCTCGGCGCCACGCGCCCCGGAGCGTGCACCACGAGCGGGATCCGCTGGAGGTACATCCAGACGCTGGCGTGGCTCGTGCGTGGATCCTGCGGCACGAGCGAGAGCGACTCCTGCGAGTAGTTCGCGCTGTTGTACGGCGCGAGCAGGAGCTGCAGGTCGCCGGACCGGCGAGGGATGAACGTGCGGCGCACGAGCTCCATGTACTCGGAGCCGAGGTCTGTCGCCATCGCCTCATGCACGGGACGGGGATCGGGGCGACCGAGCTTCCTGGCGGCCCAACCGATCGAGGGACCTGCGACGGCCCAGGCGAGTCCTCCGAGCCCGGCGGCGACGAGCAGGTTCCTGCGCGTCGGATCTGACGCGCCGCCCGGCGAGCGCCCCGGGCCCCACACGGCGATGCCGAGCCCCAGGGCGAGCGTCACGAGCCCGACGGCGAGGCCCAGCAACCACGACCCGGCGATGCCGATGACGAGACCGACGAGCCCGGCGACCACGGTGAACGCGACCAGGGCACGGATGTCAGGGCGTCGATCCATGGATGACTCCATGTTCCCAGAGCCCGGGCCGCCGAGGCGGAAGGTGGTGTGGCGTTCCCGTTGCGAGGAAGGGCGTGCCTACGTGCGCTTGCGCTCCAGTTCGAGGAAGGGGAGCGGCACGACGGTCGCGGCGACCTTGCCGCGCTCGCCCTCGACGCTCCACTCGACGCTGAGGCGCGTGCCCGCCTTCGAATGCTTCCTGTCGATCGAGCCGAAACCGACCATCTTCTTGATCGTCGTGCCCCACGTGATCGACGTGGCGCGGCCGACCTGCTTCCCCTCCTTGTACACGGGCACCGGCGCGCGGTGAACGAACGGGCTGATCGCGGGCGCCTGACCGTGCTTGGCGAACATGCCCTCGATGCCGGACCAGTCGAGCTCGAGGCCGACGAGGCGGCGGTCGGGGCCGCCCGCCGCCCGTTCTGCGCGCAACGCCCGGCGTCCGGTGAAGACGGTCGCCTTGTCGAGGTCCACCAGCGACTCGAAGCCGAGCTCGAACGGCGAGTACTGCTGCTCGGGCGCGACCGCGTGGCGCGCGCTCGTGTACTCGGCCTCGATCAGGATCAGGCCGGCCTCCACCCTCGCGACGTCCATCGCGTCGATCCCGACCGGGAAGATGCCGTAGCGCTCGCCGACCTCGAACAGCTCGTCCCAGACCGGCAGGGCCTCGTCGGCGGCCATCCAGAGCTCGTAGCCCCGGTCCCCGGTGTAGCCGGTCCGCGTGACGTCGACCGCGAC
>Ga0210115_1000521_pt1 | contig 11207 bp, 13 predicted proteins | sample MayberryNW_TuleB_2_FD_185526 | JGI IMG/M metagenome (GOLD analysis project Ga0210115, IMG submission 185526) | Wetland microbial communities from San Francisco Bay, California, USA, that impact long-term carbon sequestration - MayberryNW_TuleB_D2... | ecosystem: Environmental > Aquatic > Marine... | reverse complement strand
CGTGAAGACCTGGATCTCGAACGGCGGCATCGCCGATTTCTACGTGGCTTTCGCCAGGACCGACGCGGGCATCAGCGCCTTCGTGGTGGACGCACCCGAGGTGGACGCCACCGGGCGCATCGACATCGTCGCACCGCACCCGATGGCGACGGTGAAGTTCCGGGGATCGAAGGGCGTGCCGGTGGGCGAGCTGGGGCAGGGCTTCAAGCTGGCGATGCGCAACCTCGACGTGTTCCGCACCACGGTGGGCGCCGCGGCGCTCGGCTTCGCCCGCCGGGCGCTCGACGAGGCGCTCGCGCGGGCGAGGCAGCGCCGCATGTTCGGCCAGCGCCTCGCGGACCTGCAGCTCACGCAGGCGAAGCTCGCCGACATGGCAACCGCGATCGAGGCGGGCGCGCTGCTCGTCTACCGGGCGGCCTGGCTGCGCGACGTGAAGAAGGCGCGCGTGACGCGCGAGGCGGCGATGGCCAAGATGCAGGCCACCGAGGCCGCCCAGGGCGTGATCGACGACGCGGTGCAGATCCTCGGGGGGCTGGGCGTGATGCGCGGGCACCCCGTCGAGCGGCTCTACCGGGAGGTGCGCGCGCTGCGCATCTACGAAGGCGCCACCGAAGTGCAGAAGATGATCATCGCGCGCGAGCTGCTGAAATGAAGGCCAGGTCGGCGCACGTCGACACCTTCGCGCTGGACAACCTGCCGCCGCGCAGCCAATGGCCCGAGTTCCTGCTCGAGCGGCCGGAATTCCGCTACCCCGCGCGCCTGAACTGCGCCGCGGAGCTCCTCGACAAGATGGTGAGCCGCGGCTTCGGCCACCGCCCGGTGATCCGCGCGCCCGAGGGCGGCTGCACCTACACGGAGCTTTACGCGCAGGCGAACCGCATCGCCAACGTGCTGGTGCGCGACATGCATCTCAAGCCCGGCAACCGCGTGCTGCTGCGCGGGCCGAACAACCCGATGATGGCCGCGTGCTGGTTCGCGGTGATGAAGGCGGGCGGCGTATGCGTGGCGACCATGCCGCTGCTGCGCGCCAAGGAGCTGACCGACGTCGTCAACAAGGCCGAAGTGAGCCACGCGCTCTGCGACAGGCGGCTCGCCGCCGAGCTCGAGGCGGCGCGCCCCGCCTGCCCGACGCTGCAAGGCGTCAAGTACTGGCACGACGACGCGCGCGATTCGCTCGACGCGCTGTGCATGCGCGCGCCGCAGGTGTTCGCGAACGTCGACACCGCCGCGGAGGACGTGGCGCTCATCGCCTTCACCTCCGGCACCACCGGCAGGCCGAAGGGCACGATGCACTTCCACCGCGACGTGATCGCCATGTGCGACGCGTTCCCGCGCTCCTGCCTCGGCGCGACCAAGGACGACGTCTTCTGCGGCACGCCGCCGCTCGCCTTCACCTTCGGCCTGGGCGGCCTGCTCGCCTTCCCGATGCGCGTAGGCGCCTCGACGGTGCTGGTCGAGAGGCTGGCGCCGGACACGCTGCTCGAGACCGTCCAGGCCTACAAGGCGACCGTCTGCTTCACCGCGCCCACGATGTACCGCGCCCTGGCCGGCCTCGCGCCGGGCTACGACCTGCGCTCGCTCAGAAAGTGCGTTTCCGCGGGCGAGGCGCTGCCCGATCCCACGCGCCAGCTGTTCAAGGAGGCGACCGGCATCGAGATCATCGACGGCATCGGCTCGACCGAGATGATCCATATCTTCGTTTCGCACACGCCGGAGCGCGTGCGCCGCGGGGCCACGGGCTACGCGATCCCGGGCTATCGCGCGACGGTACTCGACGAAGAAGGCCGCGCCTGCAAGCCCGGCGTGGTCGGCCGCCTTGCCGTGAAGGGCCCGACCGGCTGCCGCTACCTCGCCGACCAGCGGCAGAAGAACTACGTGCAGGACGGCTGGAACGTGACGGGCGATGCCTACCTCGTGGACGAGGACGGCTATTTCTTCTACCAGGCGCGCACCGACGACATGATCATCTCGGCCGGCTACAACATCGCCGGGCCCGAGGTGGAAACCGCGCTGCTCGCGCATCCGGCCGTCGCCGAGTGCGGCGTGGTCGGCGCGCCGGACGCCGAGCGCGGCACCATCGTCAAGGCCTACGTGGTGCTCAAGCCCGGTACCGGGCGCTCGGAAGCGATGGCGAAGCAGCTCCAGGAACACGTGAAGAACGCGATCGCGCCCTACAAGTACCCGCGCAGCATCGAGTTCGTGGACGCGCTGCCGCGTACCGAGACCGGCAAGCTGCAGCGCTTCAAGCTGAGGACCCAGAAATGATGACCCTCCTGCAACCGCCCGGCTGGGCGAAACCGAAGGGCTTTGCCAACGGTATCGCGGTGAAGGGCGGCACCACCGTGTACATCGCGGGGCAGGTCGGCTCCACCGGCCAGGGCGAGTGGCAGGAAAATGCCTTCGCGGGCCAGTTCCGCCAGGCGCTGCGCAACATCCTGGATGTCCTCGCCGAGGCGGGCGGCAGGCCCGAGCACATCGTGCGGCTCACCTGGTACGTGCTCGACAAGGCCGAGTACCTCGGCGCGCTCAAGGATGTCGGAGCCGCGTACCGCGAGCTGATGGGCCGGCACTACCCCGTGATGGCGGTGGTGCAGGTCAACGGCCTGGTCGAGGACGCGGCCCGGCTCGAGATCGAGGCCACCGCGGTGGTCCCGGGAGATTGAGATGAAAGTGACCGTCATCGGCGGCGGCCCCGGCGGGCTGTACTTCGCGCTGCTCGCGAAGAAGGCCTGGCCGCGCTGGGAGATCACCTGCTACGAGCGCAACCGGCCGGACGACACCTTCGGCTTCGGCGTGGTGTTCTCCGACCAGACGCTCGACACCTTCAAGGCCTGCGATGCGGTCACCTACGAGCGCATCCGCCGGCGCTTCGCCTATTGGGGCGACGTCGACGTGGTGTACAAGGGCCGCACGCTGCGCTCGGGCGGCAACGGCTTTTGCGGCTGCTCGAGGAACGCGCTGCTCGCCATCCTGCAGGACCGCTGCCGCGAGCTCGGCGTCGCGATCCGCTTCCAGACCGAGGTCGAGGGGCTGGAGGCCTTCGCCGACTCCGACCTCGTCGTCGTCGCCGACGGCATCAACTCGAGGATCCGGCAGCTGCACAAGGATCACTTCCAGCCGAGCGTCGACCTGCGGCCGAACAAGTTCACCTGGCTCGGCTCGACCAAGCCCCTGGACGCCTTCAAGTACTTCTTCCGCGAGACGCCCGAAGGCATCATTCTCGCGCACTGCTACCAGTACGAGGAGGGGCGCTCGACCTGGGTGATCGAGACCGACGAGCGCACGTGGAAGAACTTCGGCTTCGACCGGATGGGCGAGGCCGAGATGCTGGCGGTGCTCGGGCGCGTGTTCGCGGAGGAGCTCGACGGTCACCCGCTCATCGCCAACCGCTCGATCTGGCGCAACTTCCCCACCATCGTCAACCGGACCTGGGTGATGGGCAATGCCGTGCTCGTCGGCGACGCCAAGGCCACCGCGCATTTTTCCATCGGCTCGGGCACCAAGCTCGCGATGGAGGACGCCATCGCGCTGTATGAAGCGCTGAAGAAAGAGGGCGACGTGCGGCCGGCCCTTGCGCGCTACGACACCGCGCGGCGCGAGGAGGTGGAGAAGACGCAGCACGCGGCGAACGTCTCGCTCGCGTGGTTCGAGCACATGGGGCGCTACTGGGGCATGGCGCCCGAGCAGTTCGCCTTCGGCGTCATGTCGCGCTCCAAGCAGATCACCTGGGAGAACCTGGAGCTTCGCGACCCCGGGTACGTGCAGGGCATGCACCGCTGGTTCGCGGCGCAGACAAAGGCGCAGGGCTTCGACATCGACATGCAGAACCCGCCGCCGCCGATGTTCACGCCGTTCGCTTTGCGCGACATGGTGGTGGAGAACCGCGTCGTGGTCTCGCCCATGGACCAGTACTCGGCGGTGGACGGCATGCCCACCGACTGGCATTTCGTGCACCTCGGCACCCGCGCCATAGGCGGCGCGGGGCTGGTGTACGTCGAGATGACCTGCACCTCGCCCGAGGCGCGCATTTCGCCCGGATGCACGGGCCTCTGGAACGAGCGACAGCGCGACGCCTTCAAGCGCATCGCCGACTTCTGCCACGCCCATTCGAAGGCGAAGCTCTGCATGCAGATCGGGCACTCGGGCCGCAAGGGCTCTACGCAGCTCGGCTGGGAGCGCATGGACCACCCGCTCGAGAAGGGCAACTGGCCGCTCGTGTCGGCTTCGCCCTTGCCGTACCTCGAGGGCGAGTCGCAGGTGCCGCGCGAGATGGCGCGCGCGGACATGGATCGCATCCGCGACGACTTCGTGCGCTCGGCGAAGTACGCCGACCAGGCGGGCTTCGACATGCTCGAGCTGCACATGGCGCACGGCTATCTCCTCGCGAGCTTCATCTCGCCGCTGACCAACCGGCGCACGGACGCCTATGGCGGCCCGATCGAGCGCCGCATGCGCTGGCCGCTCGAAGTGTTCCGCGCCTGCCGCGACACCTGGCCGAAGGCGAAGCCGATGTCGGTGCGCATTTCCGCCACCGACTGGACGCCCGGCGGTCTCTCCGGCGAAGACCTCGTGGCGATGACGAAGATGCTGAAGGACGCGGGCTGCGACCTGATCGACGTCTCCACCGGACAGACGGTGCCGCAGCAGAAGCCGGTGTACGGCCGCATGTACCAGGCGAGCTACGCCGACTGGGTGCGCAACGAAGTGGGCATCGCGACGATGACCGTCGGCGCGGTGACCTCGGCCGACCAGGTGAATACGCTCCTCGCCGCGGGAAAGGCCGACCTGGTCGCGCTGGCGCGGCCGCACCTCGCCAATCCGTACTTCACGCTGCAGGCCTCGGCCTGGTACCAGCACGGGGGTCAGTACTGGCCGCCGCAGTACCTCCCGGGCCGCGACCAGGCGTTCCGCAACGCCGCGCGCGAGCGTGCCGAGCTCACCGACACGAAGCTGCGCGCGCGTCCGGCGAGCCACGAGGTGCAGGCCTGAATGGGGACAGTCCCCATTTACAAGAAGCAAAGGCGTAAATGGGGACAGTCCCCGATTACGCGTTGCGCGTGGGCGCGCAACGCCCTCGCCGTCGCCTACCACGACCGCGAGTGGGGCGTGCCGGTGAGAAGCGACCGCAGGTTGTTCGAGTTCCTGATCCTCGAGGGTGCGCAGGCCGGGCTGTCGTGGGACACGATCCTGAAGAAGCGTGCCGCCTACCGCAAGGCCTATCTCGGCTTCGACCCGCGCAAGGTGGCGCGCTTCGACGCGAGAAAGAAGCGCGCGCTGCTGGCCGACGCCGGCATCGTGCGCAACCGGCTCAAGATCGACGCCTCCGTCGCGAACGCGAAGGCGTTCCTCGAGATCCAGAAGGCGTACGGCAGCTTCGCGCGCTACGCCTGGAGCTTCGTCGGCGGCAAGCCGCTCGTGGCACGTCGCCGCGGCGCGCGCGCGGTGCCCGCGCGCACGGAGATCTCCGATGCGCTGTCGAGGGACCTGAAGCGGCGCGGCTTGCGCTTCGTCGGCTCCACGATCATGTACGCTTTCATGCAGGCGACGGGCATGGTGAACGACCATACGACGGACTGCTTCCGGTGGCGCGAATTGCGCTGATCCTGGCGTTCGTCGCGGCCCGCGCCTGGGGCTTCGACGCCAACGGCGTCGCGCTCGGCGCGAGCGAGGCCGACGTGCTGAAGCGCTATCCGACCGCGCGCTGCAAGCCGATGGAATGGAAGACGGACGCCGCCGAGCGCCGCTGCGACGACGCGCCGATCCGGCTCGGCGGCGCGGACGCGCGCATTTCCTTCTTCCTCAAGGCCGACGCGGTACAGGCGTTCGACGTGCGCTTCGAGGCGAAGGACCTGGAGCGCGTGGCGCGCTACCTGAAGGGCCACTTCGGCCCGCCCGCCGCGGAGGCGCGCGAGCGGATCGAGCGCCGCGGCGCGGCGCGCGAGATCTACAAGCTGCGCTGGAAGGAGGGCCGCGATGCGGCCGTGCTCACTTCGCAGGGCGGCCGGCGGCGCGTGGACCTGAACGTATGGCGCGGCAACTTCGACACGGAAATTTACAGATTCAGGTAGCGTCCCGCGCCGCGGAAACTCCGCCGGCGGCGCGCGGTCGAAGCAATCTCGACTGGGCACTTGACAGTCGCACCACGCAAGGCATCCTGTGAGGCCCATGATCCCGCGGCGTCTTCTTGGAGAGCTGTCCTGGCGCGCGGCGTCGTCCTGGAGGGACGCGCGGCGTGCGCTGCGCCTGTCCTGGTACCGGGCGGACCGCGAGGCGATGGCCTTCGCGCTCATGATCGGCGTCGTGCTGCTGGTATTCGGCTTCGCCCTGCACGCCGTGTTCGCGCGCCACGAACGCCTGCTCGGGCTCGCGGCGCAGACCGAGCGCAAGGACCTGGAGTGCCTGGCGCGCAACGTCTACTTCGAGGCGCGTGGCGAGCCGGAGGCGGGGCAGTACGCGGTGGCCGAAGTGACCATGAACCGCAAGGCGTCCAGCCGCTATCCGGCCTCGGTGTGCGCCGTGGTGTACGAGAAGCGCTGGGACGCGATCCGCAAGCGCTACGTCGGCGCCTTCGCGTGGACCGAGTTCTACGCGGTGCCGGAGCCCAGCGGCGAAGCCTGGGAGCAGGCGCGGAAAGTGGCGGAGGACGTCTACTATCGGCGCGAGCCGCCGCAGCTCGACGGCGCGCTGTTCTACCACGCGGCCCGCATCCGGCCGAGCTGGGCGCGGCAGCAGGAGCGCGTCGCGCGCATCGGCCGTCACGTGTTCTACCGGTAGCGCGCCCGGTCGCGCTGGCGTCAGGCGGCAACCCCGAACAGCGCGCCGACGCCGGCGGTCAGGGCCATCGCCAGGGCGCCCCAGAAGGTGACGCGCCCGGCCGCGATCGCCACCGAGGCACCGCCCGCCCGCGCCGCGAGCGATCCCAGCAGCGCGAGAAAGAGGAGCGAGCTACCGGCGACGGCCCAGATAAGGGCCGGGCGCGGAAGCAGGGCGACGACCACGAGCGGCAGCACGGCGCCCACGGCGAACGTGCCGGCCGAGGCCAGCGCCGCCTGCACCGGCCGCGCGGTCAATGCTGCCGATATGCCCAGCTCGTCCCGCGCGTGCGCGCCGAGCGCGTCGTGCTGCATCAGCTGGCTGGCGACCTGCGTGGCGAGCGCCGCATCGAGCCCGCGCTTGACGTAGATCGCGGTGAGCTCCGCGTGCTCGTGCTCGGGACTCGCGGCGAGCTCCTTGCGCTCACGGTCCAGATCGGCGCGCTCGGTGTCCGACTGGGAGCTGACCGAGACGTATTCGCCGGCGGCCATCGACATCGCGCCGGCGACGAGCCCGGCGACGCCCGCGATCACGACGCCGCGGGAATTCGCGCCCGCCGCGGCGACGCCGAGCACGAGGCTCGCCGTGGACACGATACCGTCGTTCGCGCCGAGAACGGCGGCGCGCAGCCAGCCGATGCGGTGAGTTCTGTGTCCCTCGACATGTCTCATGGTCATTCGCTCTCCGTAGAATGCGATCTCAGCAGTACGTTGATCATCAGGCCGACCACCGCGACATTGATGAGCAGCGCCGCCAATGATAGCCACGCTACACCGTGAAACAGCTCGTACGTTTCGAACGGGATATAGATGCCGCCGCTGACCGCGGCGAACCATTCGGCCCACCGCCTTCCGCGCCACAGCCCATAGGCCTCCACCAGCCGCACGGCCGCGTAAATGGCAGCGAGTCCCGCAAGGCCCGCCATCCGCGCGTCGGTGAGCCTGGCCGAAAAGTCGAGAAAAATGCGCGGGTACGCGCTGGCCGGATTGAGGTGCAGGTGTCCCACCAGCTGCTCGGCAAAGCGCTGCGCATCGTGGTGCACGAAGGACAGCGCGCCGAGGCCGGCGACGAATACCAGGGCGCCCTTGGCCGCCTCAAGGAGCGCTACGGCGCGAGCCGCGTCACTTCCTCGCACCGAGCTCGGCCAGCAGTTCGAGCTGCAGCTGCTGAATCTGCACCAGGCGGTCCCACTGGCGCGAGAGCAGGTGGTCGATCTTCTCGTGCAGGTGCCGGATCTCCAGCTGCGCCTTGAGATTGATCTTGCAATCGTGCTGCGACCGGACGCGGTCCTTCGCCTCCTGGCGGTTCTGGCTCATCATGATGATCGGCGCCTGGATGGCGGCGATGCACGACAGGAGCAGGCTCGCCGAACGTCCATTGCTGCTCGAACTCGGAGTCGATGTCCGCCGACAGTAGCTCGTGCTGCCGCAGGCTGCGCACCACGTCGTGCTCGAGCGAGGACAGCTCGCCCTTCGCCGACTCGGCGGCGATTTCCTTGCGGATGATCTCGCCCGACACGACCCTGGCGCGCGGGGAAGGGCTTTGCGCACACGGCGCAGGTGCTCTGCACGGCATTCCCGGAGGTCATGAGGGTGCGTCCTTTCGCCCGGCGCGCGCGCGGCGCGTGCCCTCCACGCTCCAGAACCGCTCCATGGCGATGTAAGTGTAGGACGCCGACCAGCCGATGAGCAGCAAACCGTTCAGCGCCTCGATGCCGGCCAGCAGGCGCACCGGGCCCACGGGCGTCAGGTCGCCGAAGCCGAGCGAGGTGTAGGTCTCGGCGGAGAAGTACAGGCAGTTCTGGAACGAAAAGCCGGCCGTGCCCGTCAGGCTGCCGAGCCCGAGATTCCTCACCATGAAGTAGACCGCGGCGCCGTAGACGGCGATCTCGAGCGCGTGGGCGACGAAGGCCGCGAAGATCACGACCAGCACCTTGCTGCGGCTCGGGATGCCGAGCGACGCGAGCCGCGCGTTCACGGAGCGCAGCGCTTCGTAGTGAATCGCGCTCGTCGTGGCGATGAGCGCGAGGCAGGAGAGGATCACGATGAGCATGAACGGGTCCCGGAACCGGCGCCGCGCGCTGTCTTATTCGCCGGGCTCCAGCAAGCGCCGGCGGAATTCGTCGCGCCAGCCGCGCGGCAGCGTGTCCAGCTCGCTCGCGCGGCGCAGGAGCTCCGGGTCGCCGCGCCGCGACGCGTACAGGCCGACGACGTCCGCCACGGTGACCGCCTGTTCGCCGCGCGCCGCGAACGCCACGGCGTCGCCCGCCGCGGCCTCGCCTTCCTGAGACACGCGCAGGTAGAAGCCGGTTCGTCCGCTCTGCAAAAAAGGCTTCACGATGTCGGGGCGGCCGAAGCGGATGCCGAGCTTGAAGCAGGGGATGCGCGGCTGCGTGACCGTCAATTCGGCCGAGCCGATGCGCAGCTGATCGCCGATACGCGTCGCGTCCTCCAGCAGGCCTTCGGTGGTGAGGTTCTCCCCGAACGCGCCCCAGGGAAGGTCTGCACCGCCGAGCCAATCGCTCCAGTAGCGGTAGTGCTCGGCCGGATAGGCGTAGACCGCCTTGTCGATCCCCCCGTGCACGCTGGGGTCCGACTGGCGGTCGCCGTCGACGTTGAGCCGCCGGACCGCGACCCGGCCAGCGAGCGGCGACTTGAAGATGGACGTCGTCACGTACCTGCCGCGCGAGAGCACCTCGCGCGGCAGGCCGGCGTTGACCGACACGACCCTCATGCCGGCCCGGCGCCGTGGGCGCGCATGCCGCGCTACTTCCTCGGCTCGTCGCCCGGCCCCGACGGGTACTTGTGCGAGCCGTAGCGGATGACGAGCGTCGCCAGCGCGAGCAGCAGGATCGCGCCGGTGCCGTAGAGCAGGTTGAGCTGCGGCACGTGGTGCGCCTGCACGTCGCCGATCAGCAGCCGCGTGAGCGCGGTCATGGCGACGTAGATGAGGAAGCGCACCGGCATGTGGTTGGTCTTGAAGTAGATGCCGACCATGGCGCCGAGCTCCAGGTAGATGAACAGCAGCAGGATGTCCTCGATGGAGGCGAGGCCCTTCACGGTCATGTTGAGGAACGCCGCCACCGCCGACCAGACGATGGTGGCGCCGATCGCGAACAGCGCCAGATAATGGAACGCGTCCACGAGCAGGTTGCCGGCGCCGTCGGCGATGTCGTGCATGTCCTTCTGCACGGTGGTGGCCCATTTCGGTTTCATGCGGTCCTCCCTGGTCCGATTCTGGCACACTGCGGCGCGATGCAGACCCCGTACCTGGACCCCGGGCCCTCGCGCGCCGAAATCAATGCGCTCGCCGGCCCGACGCTGCTCGAGTTCGGCAGCCCGACCTGCGGCCACTGCCGCCGCGCGCAGCCGCTCATCGCCGCGGCGCTCGCCATGCACCCGCGCGTGCGGCACCTGAAAGTCGCCGACGCCCGCCGCCGGCGCCTCGGGCGCTCCTTCGGCGTGAAGCTCTGGCCGACGCTGGTGATGCTGGATGGGGGCCGGGAGGTCGCGCGCCTGGCGCGGCCGGCCGATGCGGGCGAGATCCGCGCGGCGCTGGCGCGCATCGATGCGGCGGCTTGAGCGGGGGCACTTCGGAGACGGCCTGTGCACTGCACTATAAGTCATCAAATGTCAGAAAGGAATTCCTACACGGTCGCCCGGCCGTCCTGATGGCATATCACTAGCTGGGCAAACGAGCGTGAAGGAAGCGGGTGGACCCCATTGACCTGAAGGGCGTGAGGCAATCGTTCGCGACGGCTGCCGCGAGTCTCAAGACGAGCAAGCGCATGCTGCTCATCGTTTCGCCCTTTCTGGCGATCGTCGTGGTGCTCGTCTGGGTTGCCATCCTCAGCATCGACATCCTGGCCGCGGGTCGCGCGTACGTCGAGGGTGAGAGCCTGTGGTCGAAGAACCAGAAGGAGGCGGTGTTCCACCTCCTGCGGTTCGCCGACACGAGGTCGGAAACCGATTTCCACAACTACCAGAAGGCGATGATGGTGCCGCGGGGCTTCCGCAGCGCGCGGCTCGAGCTCGAGAAGCCGAACCCGGACCTGGACGTCGTGCGGGCCGGCTTCCTCGCCGGCGGCACCCACCCGGACGACATTCCCGGCGTCATCCGCCTGTATCAGCGCTTCCACCGCGTGAGCTACATGAAAAGCGTGCTCGACATCTGGCGGGTCGGCGACGAGTTCATGGCGCGGCGGGTCAGCATGATCCAGCCTGGCGTCGCCGCTGCCTCCGCCGGTAAGCCGCTGTACAGGGCCCTCGGTGAGGACGACGCCTCGCTCCTGCCGCTGCCCCTCTTCAACGTGCTCAACGGCGGCCGTCACGCCCTCAACAGCACCGACTTCCAGGAGTTCATGCTCGCCCCCGTCGGCATCGCGACCTTTCGCG
>Ga0210115_1000518_pt1 | contig 11227 bp, 9 predicted proteins | sample MayberryNW_TuleB_2_FD_185526 | JGI IMG/M metagenome (GOLD analysis project Ga0210115, IMG submission 185526) | Wetland microbial communities from San Francisco Bay, California, USA, that impact long-term carbon sequestration - MayberryNW_TuleB_D2... | ecosystem: Environmental > Aquatic > Marine >... | reverse complement strand
CGATCGAGGAACCGCTCCGAGAACACCGGTGGCAGCTGGCGCATCGTGGCCCGACCGTTCCCCAGATCGACCTCGACCGGAACCTCGCCGGCGGACGAGATCTGCACGAGCGAGGACGACACCCGCCCCTCGGAGGCGAGCAGGAACGCCGTGCCGATCGTGGGGTGCCCGGCGAACGGCAGCTCCGCGTCGGGGGTGAAGATGCGGACGTCGTACCCGGCGTCGCGGACCGCGGTCACGAACGTGGTCTCGGAGAACCCGATCTCCTGGGCGAGGGTCTGCATCAGCTCAGGATCGAGCCCCTCGGGCACATCCGGGACCACACAGAGCTGGTTGCCGGAGAACGGAGCCTCAGCGAACACGTCGAGCATCCGGAACGGCACGCGCATGGTCGTGCAGTATCGCAGGGGTGCGGTTGCTAGGCTCTGCGTGAGGCACCGCGCGGGTGTAGCTCAATGGTAGAGCTCCAGCCTTCCAAGCTGGCTACGCGGGTTCGATTCCCGTCACCCGCTCCGCAGGTGGTCCGTCGTCTAGGGGCGATGTTCCGGGATCTCCGGCCCCGGCGCGTGGGAGAGCCACGTCGGCGCTCCGAGCGCGAGCACGCGACGCTGTCCCTCGGTCGTGCCGCCGGCGAGCTCGCCGAACCAGACCGCCACGTCGCCTCCCAGAACGTCCGTGCCGGCGTCGGTCTCGACGACGACCACCTGATGGCCGTCAGTATGTCCGGGCGCCGGCAGCAGGCGGACCCCCGGTAACACCTCCCCTTCGCCCTCGTGCTCGACATACGTCGCGCCGTCGAAGTCGACCCATTCACGGATCGTGTAGTCGTCGAGAGAACGAGCGTCGGCGAGCTCGCGCGCCTGGACGTGGATCGGCACGCCCGGGAAGAGGCGATTGCCGCCGCAGTGGTCGAAATGCAGGTGGGTGTTGATGACGCAGGCCACGTCGCGCTGGATGTTCTCGGGATGCGGCGTCGGATTCATGTCGTCGACCTCGGGCCTCGAGTCGATCATCCCGGTGTCGACGAGCACGAGGCCGGCCGGGTGTTCGATCGTCCAGACGAACACGGGCATGCGCTCCCCCTCGACGAGGAGCTCTGCCGCGAGGTGTGCGCGGATCACGAACCGACGCTACCACCGGCAAGCGGTGGCTCGGGAAGGACGCGGCTCACTCCGATCCTCCCGGAACCCACGTTAGGCTGACGGCGGCCTCCGTAGCTCAGAGGACAGAGCGGCGGACTTCTAATCCGCGGGTCGCAGGTTCGAATCCTGCCGGGGGCACCTTGTGATGTCTCGAGACATCGTTCACTGGAGTGGGGAACCGCTCTGTCACTCGTTCTGCTGCCCCTCTACGCGGGGATGGACGTCTCCGTGCCGGTGCTCCTGGCGGCCACGCTCGAGGATATCTTCATCCGTCGACCGCAGATCCGGTGGTTCCGGTCGGTTCGGCGGCCGAGGATCCTCGTGCCCTTCCCCGTGCTCGTTCCTGCTGTGGTTCGGCCGAGGATCGATCCGCGCGGTTGGCCTGGCGCCCCGCGGCGATCCTCTGCGCGACGCGATCGGCGTCTCGTCCGACCCCGTGGATCTGCTCGGAGGAGACCGAATAGAGGAACTTGAGACCGATGAAGAAGAGCCCTGGTTCCGATCCGACGATCCCCCGTTCATGGGTCGGCCCTTGGGGGCCGAATACGGGTAGGTCGATCCACGAGAACCCGGGCTGGAACCCTGTGCACCAGACCACGTTGGCGACATCAACGGATCGATCGTCCTCGAGCTGCGGCATCCCGTCCTCGACGCCGGTGACCCGAGGGACGCGTTCCACCCCCGCTGCCGCCAGATCCTTGGGTTTGACTCGGATCAGCGGTTCGCCGGAAGCGATCATCTTGGGGCGGACCTTCCTGCCGATGGGCGTGTCGGTCGTCAGAACCCGGTGAAAGAGGATCCGGCCGACGAACGGCATCAGGACGCGGGCAGCAACGCTTTCGGGGCGGAAGGGGATCGCCCCCGTGCTCGGTCCGGAAAGGACGACCTCGTGGGTCCGCGCCACCTCGATCGCGACCTCGGCACCCGAGTTCCCGGCCCCGACGACGAGGACACGGCCCTCTTGCAGTTGCCCCGGGTTCTTGTACTCGGCGACATGGAGCTGAACGATCCGAGGATCGAGCTCGGACGCGAGATCGGGAACCCGAGGGTGTTGCCAACTCGACATCGCGACGACCACGTTGTCGGCTTCGAAACGTCGGTCCCCCGCGATGGCGACGAACTGCCCTCCTTCCCGGGTCAGCTTCTCCACCCTGATCCCGGTCTCCACCTCGAGATCGAACCTCCGGGCGTAGGAGTCGAGATAGTCGGCCATCTCGTTCTTGCTCGGGAATCCCCAGTGATATCCCGGGAAGGGCATCCCCGGGAGATGGTTGAGGCGGTTGGGAGTGAAGAGCCTGAGTGAGTCCCACCGGTTCCGCCACGCATCTCCGATCCGGCCATGGGCGTCGACGATCTTGTACGGCACGTTTCGCCGCGACAGCTGATACCCCATCGCCAGCCCAGCCTGCCCTCCTCCGATGACCAAGGTCTCAACACGCTCATGTCTGTCCTGGGCGCTCATATCGCTCCCTCCTTGAGAAGGGCTGCTCGCGGGAGTAGCTCACCTCGGGGATCCGACCCGGTGGTCCGTCTATACTCCAAACGAGAGTATCCTTATGCTCGCGTTTGGAGTATGTCAAGAGGAGCTACGTGAGAGATCGACTGACCACCACGTCGTACGCCGTTCTGGCCCAGGTCGCGGTGCATCCCTGGTCGACGTACGAACTGGCCCAGCAGCGGGTGCGCTACTTCAGGTACGTGTGGCCGCGGGCCGAGAGCGCGATCTATCGAGAGGTGAAGCGTCTCTCCTCCATGGGCCTCCTCGACGCGAGGAAAGAGCACGTCGGGAAGAGGGCACGGACCGTCTACTCGATCACCGACACGGGTCGGGAGGCGCTCCGTGAGTGGCTGGCCACACCCGTCTCCCCGTTCGCGATGGACTTCGAGGCCATGATCCGCCTCTTCATCGCACCCCTCGGGACCAAGGACCAGATCCTCACGACCCTCGAGCAGGTCCTGGACGACGCCCGAGAGATGCTCCGTTTCGGAGGAGAGGTCAAACGAGAGTTCCTCGAGGGCATCGCGGTCACCCAGGATCAGGTCTATATCCGCGCGCTTGCGGTCGACTTCTTCATCAGCCACTTGAACACGGTCGAGGCATGGGCAGCCCGAACCCTGAGGGAGATCGAATCGTGGGACGACCTCAGCCCCGACGGGAAGAACGAGCGGGCGCTCGAGAAGATCCGAGAGCTGCCGGTTGCGTCGTCGCCAGGAGCGATCGAGAGCACGCCAGTACCGCCGCGCGGACAACTCCGGTCACCTGGACGTCGGGGACGCGTATGACGCTGCCGAGATCGCGGGCCAGATGCGGTTCATCCTCCCCCGCCGATCTTCGCCGCATCGCTCGTGCCCAACGCCACCGTCAGCCCATCGAGGCGTGACTCGAGCGTCCGCTCGTCGTCGGCGCGGACGGTGACGTGGCCGAGCTTGCGTCCGGGCCGAGCCTGCTTCCCGTAGTCGTGCAGGTGGGCTCGAGGGACCGCGAGCACCGCGGCCCGGTCGGGCATCGAGCCGATCAGGTTCACCATCGCGCTCACGCCGACGGCGTCCGTGGCACCGAGCGGAAGTCCGCAGACCGCACGCAGGTGGTTCTCGAACTGGGACGTCTCGGCGCCCTCGATCGTCCAGTGACCCGAGTTGTGCACCCGCGGCGCCATCTCGTTGCCCAGGAGCGACCCCCCCGTCTGGAAGAGCTCGATCGCGAGCACGCCCACGTAGCCGAGCTCGGCCATGAGTGAGCGGGCGTGGGCCTCGGCGGTTTCCTGTACGGCGGACGTGAGCCCCGGGGCCGGCGCACGCGTCTCGCGCAGGATGCCGTCGCGATGGCGGTTCTCGACGACCGGGTACGCGGCCGTCGCGCCGTCTCGCCCCCGAACGGCCACGATCGAGAGCTCGCGGTCGAAGCGCACGAGCGCCTCGAGCAAGCACGGCACCTCGCCCACGGACCGCCATGCGTCCTCGGCGAGCAGCCGATCGTGGATCACCGCCTGCCCCTTGCCGTCGTAGCCGAGCCGACGGGTCTTCAGCACCGCCGGCGTGCCGAGGCGTTCCAGCGCATCGGCGAGGCTCGAGAGCGAGTCGACCGGTGCGTAGGCCGCCACCGGCAGGCCGACCGCCGTGAACAGCTCCTTCTCGGCGAGCCGGTCCTGGGATGCCTCGAGCGCGGCCGGCGGGGGGAACACGGGCACGCGCTGCTCGATGGATCGAGCCGCCTCGACCGGTACGTTCTCGAACTCGTAGGTGACGACGTCGCTGCGTTCGGCCAGGTCGGCCAGGCGTTCGTGGTCGTCGTAGGCACCCACGATCGCCGGGGCGACGGCGGCGGCGGGCGATCCGCGCGACGGATCCAACGTGGTGCAGGAGATGCCGTTGTCATGTCCGGCGAGCGCGAGCATGCGGCCCAGCTGCCCGCCGCCGATGATGCCGACCCGCGTCACGACGACGGATCGGGATGTGCGAGCACGTCGTCGGTCTGCCGCTGCCGGAACCGCACGAGCCGCTCCCGAACCTCGTCGTCCCGCAGAGCGACGACCGCGGCCGCGAGCAACGCGGCGTTGACCGCCCCCGATCGCCCGATCGCGAGCGTGCCGACCGGAACGCCCGCGGGCATCTGCACGATCGAGAGCAGGGAGTCCATGCCCTTCAGCGCCTGCGACTCGACCGGCACGCCGAAGACGGGGAGATGGGTCTTCGCCGCCACCATGCCGGGAAGGTGCGCGGCCCCGCCGGCGCCTGCGACGATCACCTCGATGCCCCGGTCGGCGGCGCTCGACGAGTATTCGAACAGCAGGTCCGGCGTGCGATGCGCACTGACCACGCGGGACTCGACAGGAACCATGAGCTCCTCGAGGGTCTCGACGGCATGGCGCATCGTCTCCCAGTCGCTCCGCGACCCCATGATCACGCCCACCACCGGATCCGTCATCGTGGCGAAGTCTAGGTCCTAGCCATCGCGCCGTGACGGCTTCCGCGTTCGATCGCGGCCCTCCCGGCGCCGCTGGCCGAGGTTCCCCACGAGCAACGCCACGGCCGTGATGAGGTAGATCTGCCCGAGCAGCCCCTCCATCGCAGCCACGATCCGGGTCGCGTCGGCGCGCATCGAGAGGTCGCCGAAGCCGACGGTCGTAAGCGTGGTCAGGCTGAAATACAGCGTGTCGGTGCTCGTGAACTCTGCGTGCCCCGCGAAGAGCCGTCCGTCTTCCAGGTGGCCGGCCACCGCGTAGACGCCCGCGAAGATCATGCCGAAGAGCAGATAGACGCAGAGAGCGCCCATGATCGTGTCCCACGAGATGGTGAGATGCGTCGAAAGCCGTCGAACGATCGCCACCTGCACGCCGAGGAGCAGCAGCGTGACCACCGCGGCGACCGATGCCCGGATCGTCGAGCCCTCGCGGCTGCCCTCGGCGACCGCGCTCGCGATCACCATCACCGGAACGGCAGCGAGCGCCGCCCATCGCCACGTCGCGGGCGCCTGCGACGTGCGCAACGCGAAGACGAACATCAATCCGACGAACCCGACGGCGACGATGCGTTCCCACTCGTGCTCGTCGAGCACGACGGTGGCGACGATCGCGACGACGATCAGGATCAGCAGAGCGGCGTAACGATCCGGGCCCGAAAGCCGATCTCGCCAGCTCGCTCGGCCCCGGTGCTCGGTGTCGTCGAGCATGTCGACGACCTTGCTCGCGTCGCCGCCCGATCCGTTCATCAGATCGTCATGCTACGCGCCTCTTATCGGGTGATGGCCTCGGCGAAGCTCTCGAAGTTCTCCACGTAGCGGTCGGCGTCGGCGTCGCTCATCACGATCGATGTCGTCCAGCTCTCCCACTTCGAGCCCGGAGACTTGAACACCCCACGGTTGAGCTGCCAGAGCCAAGCGAGCTGCGGCACGCGATCGTCGATCTTCCACAGATCGCGGTACTCGCGGATCGGCGTGGGACTCCAGTCGATCGACCCCTTGGCGCCGAGCGTCTTCATCGACGCCGGCAGCCGGTGCTTGGCCACGACCTCCTCGCACCGGTGCAGGGTGACGTTGAGCTCGTCGAGCCTCGCGTAGGCGGGCCTCGTGAGGACCTCGGTCAAGTTGACCTTCGCGACGGCCATCGTGAGCGGGTTGCCGTTGAACGTGCCGACCTGCTCGATGTCGCCCGAGATGACGCCGGACATCGCTTCCTCGGTGCCGCCGATCGCGCCGCAGGGCAGGCCGGCGCCGAGAGCCTTCGCGAACGCCACGAGATCGGGCTGCACGCCGAACGCCTCGATCGCGCCGCCCCACGCGACCGTGAAACCGGTCTTCACCTCGTCGTAGGCGAACATCGCGCCGTGCGTATGACACAGCTCCTTCAGCCCCTGCAGGTATCCCTCCTCGGGCAGCACCACACCGCAGTTCGTCATGACCGGCTCGACGATCATGCCGGCGATCTCGCTCCCCCGCTCGTCGAAGAGCCGCCTCGCCAGCTCGAGGTCGTTGAAGGGCACGTTGACCACCGAGTCGGTCGTGCCGGGGATCAGTCCGGCGGTCTGCGGCACGGAGTTCGGATGCTCCCGCGGCCCGGCCTTGTCCTCGGGTGGGAAGACGCTCACCATCAGCGCGTCGTGGTGGCCGTGGTAGGTGCCCTCGATCTTCGCGATCAGGTCTCGCCCGGTCGAGGCGCGCATGATGCGCACGACGTCGAGCGTGGCCTCGGTGCCGGAGTTCCCGAACCGCCAGTACGGAAGGCCGGTCCGCTCGGTGAGCTGCTCGGCCACCGGCAGGGCGTCCTCGGTGGGCTGGGCGAAGTGCGTGCCCTTGGCCACCCGGTCGCGCACGGCTTCCACGATCTTCGGATGGGCGTGTCCCATGACCATCACGCCGTAGCCGTTGTGGAAGTCGACGTACTCGTTGCCGTCGATGTCCCACACGTGCGATCCCTCGCCCCGGTCGACGTAGATCGGGTGCGGCGGCCATGTCTGCCACGACGACGAGACCCCGCCCGGAAGATGGGCCTTCGCCTCCTCGCGGTAGGAGAGCGACCGCGCGTGCTTCTGGTCGAGCGCCGCCGTCTCTTCCTTCGTGAGCCGTTCGACGAGATCGAGGTCGATCTGCACGGTGTCGGACTCGATGGTGCCCATCGTCCTTCCCCTCCGGTGCCTGCTCTTGTGGTGCGTCCCTACGCCGTCACTGCCTTCGCGAACTCTTCGAAGTTCGCAACGTAGCGGGCGGCGTCGTCCTCGGTGTGCCAGACCGACAGCGTCCAGGTCTCCTGCTTGGTCCACGGGGACTTGAACACGCCACGGTTCTGCTGGAACAGCCACGCGAGGTAGCTGATGCGCTCGTCGATGCCGACGACGTCGCGGTACTCGCGCACCGGCGTCGTCGAGTAGATGACCGAGCCCTTCGCCCCGACCCCGCTCACGTACGCCGGAAGACCGGTCTCCTCGATCACGGCAGTCAGGCCGTCCTTCATCGCCTTGTCGACGCGGTCGAACTGCTCGTAGGCCTCGGGCACCAGCACCTCGAGCAGCGCGGCCTGCGAGGCCGCCATCGTGAGCGGGTTGCCGTTGAACGTGCCGGCCATGTCGTAGGTGCCGTCGACGATCGGCTGGTACAGCTCGCGCGTGGCGCCGATCGCGCCGCACGGCGTGCCCCCGCCGATCGCCTTGGCGAGGCAGACGATGTCGGGCACGACGCCGAACGACTCGACCGCGCCGCCGTAGGCGAGCGTGGCGCCGGTCTTCACCTCGTCGAACGCGAGGTAGGCGCCGTGGGCATGGCAGAGGTCCTTCAACCCCTGCAGGTATCCCGGTTCGGGAAGGATCACACCGCAGTTCATCATCGCCGGCTCGACGATCATGCCGGCGATCTGACCGTCGAGCTCGTCGAAGACCGCGCGCGCCGCCTCGAGGTCGTTGAACGGCACGACCCGGACGAGGTCGGCGAAGGCCTGCGGGATGCCCTCGGCCTGCGCCACGGTGGCCGGATGCTCGCGCGGCCCCATCTCCGCGGGGTCGGGAGCGACGGAGAACATCAGGGAGTCGTGGTGACCGTGGTAGCTGCCCTCGATCTTGACGAGCATGTCGCGCCCGGTGTTCGCGCGCATCAGGCGTCCGGCCTCGAGCGTGGCCTCGGTGCCCGAGTTCGCGAACCGCCACAGCGGAAGCCGGAACCGCTCCGCGAGGTTCTCCCCGATCACGTCGAGGTGCTTGGTGGGCTGGGCGAAGTGGGTGCCCAGCTCGGCCTGGCGCTGGATCGCCTCGACGATCTTCGGATGCGCGTGCCCGACGACCATCGCCCCGTACCCGAGGTGGAAGTCGATGTACTCGTTCTGGTCGATGTCCCAGATGCGGTTGCCCTTGCCGCGGTCGATGAAGATCGCGTGCGGGGGCGAGTCCTGCCAGCTCGAGGCGACGCCGCCCGCCACGAACCGGTCTGCCGTGGCCCGGTACTCGATCGATGCCCGCCGGGTGGGTTCGAGGGTCGCTTCCTCACGCCGGATCAGGCTGTCGATCACGTCGAGGTCGATCTGGGCCCCTGGTGCCATGGTGGATCTCCTCCTTCGACGAACCGCCGAAGCCGGCCGGAGGGCCATGATTGAACGGCGATTCAAACTCCCGGAGATGATACCCCAGGCGTGCCCTCCTGAGTAGGCCGGGGGGGTGAGAGGATGCGGCCCTGACGACCAGAACCGATGCGTCCACGGGTCCGCCGCCGCGTACGCGGCCGAGCCAGGCCGTGCGGCTCGTGCTCTGGTCGTGTCTGATGCTCTTCGTCGAGCTGGGACTGATCCGGTACACGGGCGCCTACGTCGTCTATCTGTCGTTCTTCACGAACTTCGTGCTGTTGGCGAGCTTCCTCGGCGTGGGCGTCGGGTTCCTGCGGGCACGGGCACCGGGCGACCTGTCCCGGTGGGCGCCGTTCCTGCTGCTCGGCCTCGTGGTGTTCATCGCCGTCTTCCCGGTGACGGCGGGACGCATCGGCGGTCAGCGGGTGCTGCAGGGCTCGTTCGGCCTGCCACCGCTGCCGATGTGGGTCTCGCTCACCCTGATCTTCGCCCTCTCGTTCGGGGTGATGGCCTCGATCGCGGAGGGCGTGGGCCGACTCTTCGCCCGCTTCGAGCCGCTCGATGCGTACCGGCTGGACATCGCCGGCAGCGTGCTCGGCGTCGTCGGGTTCTCGGCGGTCTCGTTCCTGCATGCGCCACCGGTCGCCTGGGGTCTCGCCGCCGTCGCGCTCACCCTGGTCATCGACCGCCGATACCGGGCTCCCCTGCCCACCGCCGCGAGCCTGATCATGGTGGCCGTGCTCTCGGCGCTCTCGTTCGCACCGGACACGTGGTGGTCGCCGTACTACCGCGTGCACGCAGGCGACCAGGCCGAGCCGGGATCGTTCGATCTGCGGGTGAACGGGCTCCCGCATCAGGAGATCACGCCGCTCTCCTCGCTCGAGGCCGACCAGGTGTTCCGCTTCGACGTGTACGAGCACGACCCGGACAACCCGCTCGAGAACGTGCTGATCGTCGGGTCGGGAAGCGGGAACGACGTCGCGATCGCCCTGTCGCGCGGCGCCGAGCACGTCGACGCCGTCGAGATCGACCCGGTGATCCAGCGGCTCGGGCGCGACCGGCACCCCGACTCGCCGTACGAGGACCCGAGGGTCGACGTTCACATCGAGGACGGGCGCGCGTTCCTGCACGACGCCGACGACCGCTACGACCTGATCCTGTTCGCGTTGCCCGATTCCCATACGTTGATCTCGGGCCAGGCATCGCTCCGGCTCGAGAGCTACCTGTTCACCGAGGAGGCGATGCGCGAGGTCCACGACCGGCTGGAACCGGGCGGCACGCTCGCGATGTACCACTTCTACGCGGAAACGATGATCGATCGCTACGCCGGCACGCTCGAGGAGGTCTTCGGGCACCCCCCGTGCATCGACAAACGCACCCGTGTCGGCGTGCGGTTCCAGACGGTGCTCACCGTGAACATGCGCGCCGACGGGCTCGAGTGCTCGACGCCCTGGGTGGCGACCGGCCCGGTGCCGGCGCCGGATACCGACGACCACCCTTTCCCCTACCTGATCAGGCGGACGATCCCGGGCCGGTACCTGCTGAGCCTCGCGCTGATCCTCGTGGCCTCGGTCGCGATCGTGCGCGTGTCGGCCGGATCCCTGCGGCGGATGGCCGGCTACCTCGACCTGTTCTTCATGGGCGCGGCGTTCCTACTGCTCGAGACCAAGAACGTGGTGCAGTTCGCGTTGCTGTTCGGCACGACCTGGTTCGTCAACGCGCTGGTGTTCGCGGGGATCCTGCTCACGGTGCTCGCCGCGGTCGAGGTGGCCAAGCGCGTCAACGTGCGTCGGCCGACGCTGCTGTTCTGGCCCTTGTTCGCCTCGATCGCGGTCGCGTGGGCGGTCCCGCAGGCATCCCTGCTCGGGCTTCCGCCGTTCGCCAGGTTCGTGACGGCGACCGTGTTGGCGTTCGCGCCCGTGTTCTTCGCCAACCTCGTCTTCGCGGAGCGGTTCCGGCGGGTGGGTTCCTCGACGATCGCGTTCGGCACGAACCTGCTGGGAGCGATGGTCGGCGGCGTGCTCGAGTATTCGGCCCTGGTGGTGGGCTACCGATCGCTGCTGGTGCTCGCCGCGGTGCTCTACCTGCTGGCCTTCGCGTTCGGTCGGCGGTCGCAGGAAGCGTCCGAAATCGGGCCTCGTGAGGCTCAGGAGCCCGTTGGTATCGTGTGACCGAACGTGGTGGGTGTAGCTCAGCCCGGTTAGAGCGCCTGGTTGTGGTCCAGGAGGTCGCGGGTTCGAATCCCGTCACTCACCCTCACACTTGACGCGCATGATGCCCCCGGCGTCATATACGCCGATGTCCGTTCCCGCTCCGCCCGATCGAGACTCGCGCGTCCAGGTCGCCTGGCCGGGACTCGGCTATTGGGCCCGGGCCACAGTGGTCATCGTGCTCGTCGTCGGCCTGCTGCTCCAACTGCGCCGCGCGGCCGACGTCTTCGTGCTCGTCCTGATGGCCCTCGTGCTCGCGGTGGGGCTCGATCCGGCGGTGCGGTTCCTCGAGCGGCGGGGGCTCAGCCGCGGGCTCGCCACGGCGATCATCTTC
>Ga0210115_1000517_pt1 | contig 11238 bp, 16 predicted proteins | sample MayberryNW_TuleB_2_FD_185526 | JGI IMG/M metagenome (GOLD analysis project Ga0210115, IMG submission 185526) | Wetland microbial communities from San Francisco Bay, California, USA, that impact long-term carbon sequestration - MayberryNW_TuleB_D2... | ecosystem: Environmental > Aquatic > Marine... | reverse complement strand
CGCCCCGCCCAAACATCTAGAATCGACCCCCGCAAGCGGCTGTGGCGGAACTGGTAGACGCGCAAGGTTGAGGGCCTTGTGCCCCTAACGGGGCGTGATGGTTCGACTCCATTCAGCCGCATGAGAAAACCCCCGCAAAGCGGGGGTTTTCGCTTTGTGGAGCGTCCTGGTCGAGAATTGCCGGTCGGCACTCGTGCGCCAGTGAGTACCGCCATCTACGTTGGACCGCGACTAGCGGCGTGAATTTCCGGCCCAAGGGGGGCCACCAGATCCTCAACCGCACCGAGGAGACGGTGACCTTCCTCGCGATCTCCAGCCATGGTCGCCTCCCGAACTTCGGCAGTACGCGCAAGCCGAGCACGCGAGCGTATTCACGCAACGTGCCCGGCTTGTCGACGTGACCAGATCGGTCGCGAAGTTGATGGCGATGACCCGCAGGCCGATCGTCGGGCCCTACGGAAGGTGTCGAACGCGGTTTTTCAGCGCATCGTTGTCGGGGTGCTCCTTCAAAGCTTTCTCCAGCGTCCTCACCCAGAGCGGGATCGATGCCTTGTTTCGCGGCATCGTGGAGTCGCTGGTGAAGATCAGGCCGTAGTGCTCTTCGCCGGCGGCCAGCATCTGGTTGTGGATCAGCTGGAAGTCGAGCACGTCGTTGGTCGCGAGGGCCCGCTGCTCGGCGGCGATGCGGCGGACGATCTCGCGATCGGCGACCGCCTCCAAGTCCGGCCTGTCGCCCTTGATCGCCTGGACGTCGAAGTCCCCCCTGCCCCGTAGCTCGCGAGCGATCTTCGGCGAGATCATCTCGTCGAGCAGGAGCTTCACGCAAGGGCCTCGTGGCCCCGGCGCCAGCGCCAGCGCTCGCGCTCGCTAGCTGACCGGGAGCGCTCGATCAACTCGTCCACCTCGGCGGTGTACTCGCCGTAGTAGCGCGCCGCGGCCTCCAGCTGCTCGACCGGGATCTCGAGGTAGGAGGCGGCCTCCTCGACCGAGCCGCCGTTCTGGCGGATCGTCTCGATCGCCTCGGCGACATCGAGACGCGAGCCGAGCAGGGCCGGCCGGCGGCCGGCTGCCCCCTCCCGGAAGTAGATCAGGGGATGCTCGTCCTGGCGGATGCCCTCCTCGATGTAGCGCTGGGCGAGCGCCGTCTGGCCGGAGCCCACATCAGCGGCATGGTCTTTAAGGCGCCGAACCGTGATCGGGTCGAAGCGAAAGCTGACGCTCTGCTTACCTTGCTTGCTGGGCACAATGCACTCTCCGTATCGTTGTGTATTGCGAAGTATAGCGAGATAGCCTTTTCCCCGTCAGCTCGCCGGACCAATCCTCGGACCGTTTTCCGCCTCCCAGGAGGCATGGTTGAATGGCTGCGATGCCACATGGGCTCGAGGCTGACTACCTGGTGGTCGGAGCGGGCGCGTCGGGCATGGCTTTTACCGACGCCCTGGTCCATCATGCGGACGTGCGGGTGGCCCTGGTCGATCGTCGGCACGCGCCGGGCGGCCACTGGCTCGATGCGTACCCGTTCGTGCGGCTGCATCAGGCGTCGTCGTTCTACGGCGTCGCCTCGACTGTGCTGGGCTCCGGATCGATCCAGAGCGAAGGCCCGGAGGCGGGCCTGCACGAGCGGGCCAGCGCCGCCGAGGTCTGCGCCTATTACCAGCGGGTGCTGAACGGGCAACTGGTGCCTTCGGGTCGGGTCGAGTTCCACCCGAGCTGCGAGTTCTTGGGTGGCGGTTCGTTCGTCTCCCGCCTGACCGGGGAGCGTTACCAAGCCGGGCCGGATTGCAGGATCGTCGACGCCCGCTATCTCGCACCCGAGATCCCCGCGATCACCGCGCCGCCGTTCGGCGTCGCCGACGGGGTCCGGGTGCTGCCGGTCAACGAGCTGCCGAGGCTGGAAGCCGCGCCGGGGGAGTTCGTCGTCGTCGGCTCGGGGAAGACGGCAACCGATGCCTGCGTCTGGCTGCTCGAAAACGGCGTCGACCCGGATTCGATCTGCTGGGTCCGCCCCCGCGAGCCATGGATGTTCGACCGCGCGGTCGTCCAGCCCGACCCCGCCGTGTTCATCGGAATGGCCGCCGAAATGCTGGAGGCGGCATGCGAGGCCTCCTCGCCAGATGACCTCTTTCTGCGCATGGAGGCAGCCGGGGTGATGCTCCGCATCGACCCCTCGGTCCTGCCGACCATGGCGAAGACCCCGACCCTTGCCCGCTGGGAGCTCGACCTATTGCGCAGCATCGAGCGGGTCGTGCGGGACCGCATCCGCGGGGTAGAACCCGGGCGAATCGAACTCGAGGACGGCGATGCCGCGATTCACACGGACGCGGTGATCGTCCACTGCGCCGCATCCGGGCTCCAGTATCCGCCGCTGGTTCCGATCTGGGGTGAGGAGGCGATCACGATTCAGCCGGTCCGGGCGGGCTTCCCGTGCCTGGCGGCGGCGCTGATCGGGTACGTGGAGGCAACCCGCGAAGGCGATGCTGAGAAGAACCGGGTGTGCCTCCCGTCGCCGCTCTCGGACACGCCCGCCGATTGGGCGCTGATGCAGGCCCTGGGAGGTCGTGCGTCACTCGCCTTTAGCGCCGAGCCCGACATCAAGGAGTGGATCGACCGCGTAGCGCTGAACCCCGCGCGCGTCCCCCCCGAACAGGCCGTCGATCCCGATTTGGCGGCTGCCGGGGAGCGCTTCCGCGCTGCTGTCGGCCCCGGACTCGCGGCGCTGGCGAAGCTGGCGGGGCTGGCTTGAGCGAAACGGAGTTCATGGTGCGGCGGTGTGGGCGGGCGGAGGTGCCGCGGGTCCTGGCGCTTTGGACCGGGGCGCGGAGCGGGCACGCGGCTGTTCCCGATCGGGCCGGGGACTTGGAGCGGCTGGTTGGCGATTCGCCGGCTGCTTTGCTGGTGGCCGAGCGGGGCGGCGAGATCGTCGGTGCACTGATCGCGGCTTGGGACGGATGGCGAGGGAACATGTACCGGCTGGCCGTGCGCGAGGACTGCCGGCGGATCGGGATCGGGGTCGCGCTGGTCCGCGGCGGCGAGGAGCATCTGCGCCGCTGCGGCGCCAGGCGGGTGACCGCTCTGGTGGCGTTTGAGGACGAGCCGGCCGGGACGTTTTGGGACGCGGCCGGTTATCCGCAGGACCCGGCGATCGGTCGGCGGGTTCGAAATCTCTAATCGATTCTCTGGGTTATCCGGGGCGGGTTTTGGTGCTCGTCGCCACGCCGGCGCCGATCCTGCCCTGACGGCGATCCCGATGACTCGTTGATCATCTACGGTCTCAACAGCCCTGACAGGAACGCGGCAAGGAGGTCAGTATGAGCTTGAGCGAGAGCCAGGCGATCGCTGTGATCGCCGTATCTGACATGGGCAAGGCCCGCGACTTCTACGAGGGGCTGCTCGGCCTCGCCAGCGGGGTGGAACGGCCGGACGGCGGCATCCGCTATCCGTGCGGGGGCGGCACCTCGGTGCACATCTACCCCTCGCCCGACAACGCCGGCACGTCGACGGCGACGCTGGTCGGCTTCAGCGTCGACGACATCGAGCGCGCGGTCGATGAGCTGACCGCCAAGGGGGCGACCTTCGAGCAGTACGACCTCGGCCAGATCAAGACCGACGCGAAGGGCATCGCACGCTTGGGCGACGCGGTGAGCGCCTGGCTCAAGGATCCCGACGGCAACATCATCTCCGTCATCCAGGAATAGGGGCTGCGAGTCCAGCGCACTACGGTCGCGGCTCGACCAAGACAGGGCACGGCGCCATGTTGATCAGCTTCGCGGTGACCGAGCCGAGCAGGACGCGGGTCATCGGGCCGTAGCCGCGCGAGCCGGCTACGAGCAGGTCGACGTTGCCCTCGCAGGCGTCGGCCAGCGTCTCGGCCGGCGATCCGCCCAGCACGCTGCCTTCGGCCTGCAGGCCGGCGCCGACCGCCTGGATCCCCTCGTTGAGGACGTTCTCAGGCTCAGGCGGGTTGGCCGGCACGTAACCGGCCACACCCGGCAGGGCGACAGGAGGCGCCTCGACCGTGAGCACGCGAACCTGGGCGTGATGATCCTCGGCCAGCGCCCCTGCCCGGCCAAGCGCCGCTTTTGCTTCGGGCGTGCCGTCGTAGGCGACCGCGATCGTGCCGAACGGGCCGTGACCCTGTCGCGCGTAGCCGTCGGGGGCAACCGCGACCGCGCAAGGGGCGCCGCTGAGCAGGCCGCGGCCGACGCTGCCGAGCAGCGCCCGCCCGAGCGTGCCTCGGTGCGAGGAGCCGACGACGGCGACATCCACCCCTTCGCGCTCTGCCAGGTCGGTGAGGATGCCCGCTGGCGAGCCACCACCAAAGGCGCGCACGTCGACCTTCAGCCCGACGAGCTTCTCGCGCGCTTCCGCGAACAGCGGCTCCGCCTCGGAGTCGCTGTCGCGCTCCAGCTCGGCAAAGGACATCGGCAACGGCTCGTACGGCAACACCGACACGACGAGCGCGCTCGACGCCCCCTGAGCACCCAATACGCGGGCCAGCTCAAGCGCGTCCCGGCCCTGCTCGCTACCGTCGAAGCCGACAAGCAGTCGCACTAGCTCGACTTCGGCTTGATCTCGACCTTCTTCTTCTCTTCCGCCTGCGGCACTGGGATCGTCACCTCGAGCACGCCGTGCTCGGTGGTCGCCTCGATCTCATCGGCCTTGACGCCCTTTGGCAGAACCATCGAGCGAGAGAAGGAGCCAGAGCGGCGCTCGCGGCGCATGTAGTGCTCTTTTTTCTCCTCCTTCTCCTCGCTGTGTTCGCCGGAGACGGTGAGCACGTCGTCCTCGACCTCGATCTTGACCTCGTCGGGCGTGATCCCGGGGATGTCGGCGCGCAGGACGAGCGCGTCGTCGCGGCGGACCAGGTCGACGGACGGGCTCCAGCCGTGGCGCGGCCCGTCGCCGAGGTCGCGGAAGGCCTGATCGAGCCGGTGCCGCAGCTCGGCGAAGTCCGAGAACGGCCGCAACTCGGTCAGCTCGGTTGCCATGTTTGCCTCCTTTGGTCTGGTGGATTTGCAGCAGGAAATCTAGGTGCCCAAACGGTTTTCGCCATCGGGGAAAAGCCACGACTCGTAGGCGGGAATACCCCGATGAATCGGGCCGGCAATCGACGCAGAATCGGCTCAATGCGCGTGATAGCCGACGAGCGGACCCGCTTCGCCGACCGGCAAGATGCCGGTCGGCAGCTGGCCGAGCGACTGTTGCCGCTAGCACCCGAGCATCCCGTGGTCATCGCGTTGCCGCGCGGCGGCGTGCCGGTGGCGCGCGAGGTCGCGCTCGCGCTCGACGCTCCGCTCGACATCCTCGCCGTGCGCAAGCTCGGCGCCCCCCACAATCCGGAGTACGGAATCGGCGCGGTCGCCGAGGACGGCACCCGCGTTATCGACCCGGAGGCGATCGCCGTGCTCGGCGTCAACGGCGGCATGCTGGAAGCGATCGTCGAGCGCGAAACCGCCGAGCTGCGCCGTCGCGTCGCCCTCTACCGCGGCGAGCGCGCACCGATCGAACTGACCAACCGCACCGCGATCGTCGTCGACGACGGGATCGCCACGGGCGTCACCGACGCGGCGGCGGTGCGCGCGGTGCGCCGTCGCAACCCCGACCACCTGATCCTCGCGGTCCCCGTCTGCGCGCCCGACTCGGCGCAGCGGCTGCGCGAGGAGGCCGACGAGATCGTCTGCCTGCAGACGCCATCGCTTTTTTACGGGGTCGGTCAGTGGTACCGGGACTTCTCCCAGGTCACCGACGAAGAGGTGATGGCGGTGCTGGAGGAGTTCCGCAGCGGATCCGTCTGAGCGGACAACCGCCGGCGCCAGGTCAGCTGACCTCCGCCAGCTTCTCGTCGAGCTGCGTGCGAACCGCGTCGCAGACGGCCTCGGTCTCCGCGTTGTAGCGCTCCGAGGAGAGCACTCCGAGCAATACCTCGGCATCGGCTTTCGAAAGGGTCAGGGTGATCGTCGGATCGGTCATCGGGTCAGCCTCCTTTCACCACCAAATCGTCGCGTCACACCCCGCGGCGCGCATCCGTGAGAACCCGTACTTCGGGTTTCTCCCGATGGCGCGGGTCGTGCCCCCGCATACCCTCGTCGCCGTGACTCTCGACCCGCACGAGGAATGGAGCACGGCGAAGCTGCTGCTCGCCGCCGAGCACGCGGTCGACCTCGGCGGCAACGTCCTGCGCCGCGGCCGCTCGCACATCGGCGCCTTGATCGCCAAGGGGGATCGCGACTTCGCCACCGACGTCGACGTGCAGATCGAACGCACGGTGAAGGAGTCGTTGGCTGCATCGACCCCGGAGATCCCCTTCCTCGGCGAGGAGGAAGGGGAGGCTCGACTCGACGAGGCGGCCCGCTGGGTGCTCGACCCGATCGACGGCACGATCAACTTCAGCAAGGACAGCCCGCTCTGCGCGATCTCGCTCTCACTGGTCGTCGCCGGCCAGCCCGTGCTCGGGATCGTCGACACGCCCTTCCTCGGCGAGCGCTTCGTCGCGCGGCAGGGCGACGGCGCCTACGTCAACGGGACGAGGATCGCGGTCGCCGAGATCGACGACCTGCACGAGGCGGTGGTCGGGTTGGCCGACTTCAAGGTCGGAGTCGGCTCGGAGGAGGAGAACAGGGTCCATCTCGCCCTGCTCGCCAGCTTCGCGCACAGATGTCTGCGGGTGCGCATGCACGGCTCCGCCGCGCTTGACCTCGCCTGGCTCGCGGCCGGGCGGCTGCACGCGACCGCGATGCTCTCCAACCTGCCCTGGGACGTGACCGCGGGCATGTTGCTCGTGCGTGAGGCGGGCGGCGCCGTCTACGACTTCGACGGATCGCCCCACGACGCCGACTCCCGCTACACGATCGCCTCCGCCGCTGCGCTGGTCGAGCCTGTCGGCACGATCGTCAGGGAGGCGATGTGAACCGGGTCGGGCCCGATGCCCGCGTTGCCGTCTTCGCGCCCTCGCCGCTGCTGACGATCACGATCGAGCCGGGCTCCGACCGCCCCGAGGTTCACCTGCACGGCGGCGGCCAGGGTCTCTGGGTCGCCCGCCTGGCGGCAACGCTTGGCGCCGAGGCGATCCTCTGCTGCGCGCTGGGCGGCGAGCCGGGCCGGGTCCTGCGCGGCCTGATCGAGACCGAGGACGTTACGCTGCGCGCCGCCGACGCCCGCACCCCCAACGGCGTCTACATCCACGATCGCCGCGGCGGCTCGCGCACCGAGATCGTCAGCGTCGAGAGCCGGCCGCTCGAGCGACACGCCTCCGATGAGCTGTACGGGATCGCCCTCGCCGCGGGGCTCGACGCGAACCTGACCCTGATCACCGGCTGTCAGCCCCCCGACCTGCTCCAGGCCGACCTCTACCGCCGCCTCGCCGCCGACCTGCGTGCCAACGGGACGATGGCGATCGCCGACCTGACGGGCCCTCCGCTCCACGCCGCGCTCGAGGGGGGAGTCGAGCTGCTCCGCCTCAGCGAGGAGGAGATGCTGCGCGAAGGCTACGCCGAGAGCGACGCGCCGGCCGACCTGCTCGCCGCCGCCGAGAGGCTGCGCACGGCCGGTGCGCGCAATGTGCTCGTCTCCCGCGCGACGGCGCCGGCGCTGCTGGTCGGCGACGCGGAGTCGGCCCAGATCGAGCTGGCGGGACCCGTGTTCGAGTCGCTCGATCACACCGGCGCCGGCGACTCGATGTTCGCCGCCACCGGCGTCGGCCTCGCCCGCGGCATGGAGATGCTCGCCGCGCTCAAGCTGGGCATGGCCGCGGGCGCCCTCAACGCGACGCGACGCGGGCTCGGCACCGGCACCCGGCAGGAGATCGAGCGGCTCGCCGCGCACATCAACGTCAAGTCCGTGGTGGGATGAGCCGGTGGCGACGATCGAGACCGAGCAGCTGACGAAGTTCTACGGCGGCGAGCGCGGGATCGAGGACGTGACGATCGCGGTCGAGGAGGGCGAGGTGTTCGGCTTCCTCGGCCCCAACGGGGCCGGCAAGACGACGACGATCCGCACCCTGCTCGACCTGCTGCACCCGACCGCGGGCAGCGCCCGGATCTTCGGGCTCGACAGCCGCCGCGACAGCGTCGCGATCCGCGCCCGGCTCGGCAACCTGCCCGGCGACTTCGGCTTTGGCAAGGCGGCGAGCGGCCGCGAGGCCCTTGCCCTGCTGGCCCGCCTGCGCGGGCTCGACGACCTCGACCGCGGCGAGGAGCTGGCGCGTCGCTTCCGCGCTGACCTCGACCGCCCGCTCGGACAGCTCTCGCGCGGCAACCGCCAGAAGATCGGCCTGATCCTCGCCCTCTTCCACCGGCCAGAGCTGCTGATCCTCGACGAGCCGACGAGCGGGCTCGACCCCTTGATGCAGGAGGAGTTCCTCGCCCTGGTCGGAGAGGAACGCGAGCGCGGCTGCGCCGTCTTCATCTCCTCGCACGAGCTGGACGAGATCGAGCGGGTCTGCGACCGGGTCGGGATCATCCGCGACGGCCGCGTGATCGCGGTCGAGCGCGTCGCCGAGCTGCTCGGCAAGACGCAGCGACGCGTCACCGTCGCCTTCGCCGAGCCGGTCGACCCGGCCGAGCTGCGCGCGATCGGGGGTGTGAGCGACCTCGAGGCGACCGACGGCCGCGTGACCTTTCACGTCAGCGGCGAGCTCGATGCCGTGGTCAAGGCGATCGCCCGCCACCCGATCGCCGATCTCGAACTCGCCCACCCGACCCTGGAGGAGGTCTTCCTGACCTACTACCGAGAGGAGCGAGATTGACCGCCCTGATCGCCGTCCAGTTGCACGAGCGGCGCCGCTCGCTACTCGCCTGGGGGTTGCCGCTGGGCTTGATGTCGGCCTTCATCGTCGCCATCTACCCCTCGGTGGAAGACGCGCTCGCGACGGCGATCCGCGATTACCCGGCGGCGCTGAAAGAAGCCTTCGGGATCGGCGAGCTGACCAACGTCGAGCAGTACCTGGAGGCGGAGATGCTGAGCCTGATCGTGCCGCTGGCGGCCGGCTACCTGGCGGTGCGCTCGATCGCCAGCGGACTCTCCGGCGCGGCCGAAAGCGGCCGCCTCGACGTGCTCCTCTCGGCGCCGCTCTCGCGCAACCGCCTCGTCGCCTCCGGCTTCGCCGCGACCGCGATCGAGCTTGCCGCGGTGCTCGTCGTCTCGCTGCTCGTGACCTTGATCGGCGGTTGGCTCGCCGGTGCCGGCCTCTCCACCGGCGCCGCGCTCGCCGGCTTCGCCAACGTCTGGCCGCTGGCGCTGCTCTTCGCCGGCCTCGGCATCGTCGTCACCGGCTGGTCGCTGCGCACCAACGTCGTCACCGGCTCGGTCGCCGGCGTCCTCGTCGCGATGTACGTCGCCGACCTGATCGGCCGCCTCGACACCAGTCTCGACTGGGTCCGCTACGGCTCCGTCTTCCGCTACTACGGCAGCGCGATCGAGGACGGCATCGACCCCCTCGCCTTCTGCGGCGTCGTCATCGTCGCCGTCGTGCTCGCGACGTTCGGCGCGCTGCTCTTCAGCCGCCGCGACCTCTCGCCCTAGAAGATCCCGCCGCCGACCGCAACCCGCTACGGCGCGACGTAACGGGCGAAATGGTGAGCGGCGATGACCATGCCGGCGTTCAAGTAGAGCCGGTGGGCGTCGGCGCGGTCTAGCTCGACGCCGGAGTCGAGGTGGAGCTGATCGCAGCCGAGCCGTCGCCCCTCCTCGAGCAACCAATCGAGCAGTGCTCGTCCGTGCCCACGGCGCCGCGCCTCCGGCAGGGTCGATAGGTCATCGACGTAGAGGTAGTTGCCCCAAGCGAGGCTGTGCCCCGTCCGAAACCCCGCCACCGCCACCGCCTCGGACCCACCATCCTCGAAGGCGCCGACCAGCCGATACCCCTCCGGCCGCTGAACCTCGTCGACGACGCGAACAAACGCATCCGCATCCGAGAGCGCCGGCCGCAGCGCCTGCATCGCCCGAAACGCCAACCCGGTATCCGGCGGAACCACCTCACGGATCATGCGCGCATCCTGCGCGTTGACTCGGACGCAACCTTTTGAAGCCGATCTGCGCACGATTCGCCAGGGAACGCGGCCTGCGCGACGAGTGGCGGCAATCCTCGACTCCGACGCGGTCGTCGCCTTCCTCGACCGCACCGGCGCCCGTCTCGGCCGTCACGATGAGAAACAGGTCCGGGGCTTTTTCGCCGATCTCATCTCCGAGATCCTGCCCGTGGACGCCGAGGTGGCCGACAAGGCCGCCGACCTCCGCTCCCGCCGAAGGTCCCTGCGAATGCCGGATGCCCTGATCCTGGCAACAGCCGAGCTGCACCCCGATGCCGACCAAATCGTCACCGGCGACCGAGCGACAACCAAGGTCCCCGTATCGGGCCTCGAGGTGAAGCTGCTCCAGGAGCGCTAACCGTCTTCGGGCGGCACCTCTACTCTTTTTCCGATCTGGTGCGTTGCCGTTGCTCGCGCGTCGCGTAGAGCGCCGGCAGGGCAGCGGTGTCCTTTGGTCTTCCGAGGCTCTCCTTCGAGGCGATTACCTCGTCGAGCGTGATCGCGCGGACCGAAAAGTCGCCGAGGGTCAGCTCGATCGTCGCGACGTCCTCGAAGCCGCCGATCGCACTCGCTTGCGGCACGACGTCGAGCGGACCCGCGTCCGTTTCGAACCGTTGGCTTTGCCAGCCGAGGAAATCCGCACCATCCAGATCGGTGGCGGCGTTTTTACCCCCCGGACGACGGGCGCCCAGCGCTTTGAGAGCCGCCGCCAGGCGATCGGCATTCTCCAGGTCGCGCCGCGGCATCACGTCAAGATCGAGCGTGACCGCCGGATTGCCCTGCAGCCAAGCGGCAATGGCGCCGATAACGCAAAACTCGACCTCGTGTTTGGCAAGCGTGCGCAGCAGCCTCTCCGGATCGAGCTCGGTCATGCCCGTGCTCGCGCGAGATCGTGCAAGCGCGCGTAGCGCTTCAAGGCTCGAAGACGCTCGAGCGGACTGAGCTCGAGCAGGATCCGGGCGAGCCGCGGGAGGTTGCTGTAGGCGGCCTGGTGCAGCGGCGTCCAGCCGTGGACGTTCGCGCTCCGGACGTCGGCGCCGCGCTCGAGCAGCACGGCCACCAGCCGCTCGTCGCAGCTCGCGCCCGCCATGCCGAGCAGGTCGTTGCCGTTCGTGCCGCGGGCGGACACCAGCTCCGGGTGGGCGTCGAGCTGCGCGCGCAGCACGTCGACGTCGTGCGCCTCGATCGCCCGGTACGCCGCCGCGAACGGCGC
>Ga0210115_1000515_pt1 | contig 11241 bp, 12 predicted proteins | sample MayberryNW_TuleB_2_FD_185526 | JGI IMG/M metagenome (GOLD analysis project Ga0210115, IMG submission 185526) | Wetland microbial communities from San Francisco Bay, California, USA, that impact long-term carbon sequestration - MayberryNW_TuleB_D2... | ecosystem: Environmental > Aquatic > Marine... | reverse complement strand
CGTCTCGTTCACCGCGTTCACCCTGGCGGCGACGGCGCTCCTCTCGGCGCTCGGCCTGCCGGACGACCTCCTGCGGAACGTCGCGATCGGGGTCGTGGCGCTCGTCGGGCTCTCGCTCCTCTGGCCCCGGCTCGGGGAGCTGCTCGAGCGGCCGTTCGCCCGGCTGGGCCGCCGCGCGCCCGGCGACGTGGGCGGCGGGTTCCTGCTGGGACTCTCGCTCGGGCTCGTCTACACGCCCTGCGCCGGCCCGGTGATCGGCGCCGTCGCGACCGTCGCGGCCACGCAGAGCTTCTCCTTCGACGCGGTGCTCGTGACGCTCGCGTACGCGCTCGGCTCCGGCCTCGTCCTCCTCGGGCTGGCCCTGGCCGGCCGTCGCGGGCTCGCCCTGCCGCGGTTCCGCCGCTCCGCGCCGACGATTCGCCGCGTGCTCGGCGGCGCCGTGCTCGCCGTCGCCGTCCTGATGGCGCTCGGCGTGGACACCGAGCTCCGCACGCGTGTGCCCGAGTACACGCGCGCGCTCCAGCGGCTCGAGACCTCCGGCACGGCGGCCGACCGGATCGACGGGCTGCTCGGCCCGCGCACGGGCGTCGCGGCGGCCGCGACCGACGGCGAGGGCTCGAAGCTCGAGGACTTCGGGCCCGCGCCCGACTTCGCCGGCATCGACACCTGGCTGAACAGCGGCCCGCTGACGATGGCCGAGCTGCGCGGCAAGGTCGTCGTCCTCGACTTCTGGACGTACTCCTGCATCAACTGCCTGCGCACGCTCCCGTACCTGAAGCGCTGGGACGAGGCCTACCGCGACGACGGTCTCGTGCTCGTCGGCGTCCACACGCCGGAGTTCGCGTTCGAGCGCGAGCGGTCGAATGTCGAGGACGCGGTCGACCGGCTCGGGCTCGAGTACCCCGTCGCGCTCGACTCCGACTACGGCACCTGGGAGGCGTGGGGCAACCGGTACTGGCCGGCCAAGTACTTCGTCGACCGCACGGGCCACGTCCGCTACGCGCATTTCGGCGAGGGCGACTACGCGGAGAACGAGCGCGTCATCCGCGAGCTGCTCGCCGAGCCGGGCCTGCCCGAGCCCGTCTCGGGCGACGTCACCGCTCCCGAGGCGGCCATGGACGTCGGGACGCCGGAGACGTACCTCGGCTACGCGCGGCTCGACCGCTTCAGCGGCAGCCCGGTCAAGCCCGACGAGGAGGCCGAGTACGCGTTCCCGCCCTACCTGCCGCCCGACGGGCTCGCGTACTCGGGCCGGTGGCGCGTCGAGGAGGAGCGGATCGTCGCAGGCCGCGACGCGCGGCTCAGGCTCGGCTTCCGGGCCCGGAGCGTCAACCTCGTGCTCGGCATCGAGGACCGGCCGGGCGCGGTCGAGGTCTACGTGGACGGCGAGCGGCAGCGCCGGATCGAGGTACGGCGGGACGACATCTACGCCCTCGCGACGCTGCCGGGGCCGGCCGAGAACCACGTGCTCGAGCTCCGTTTCGCGCCGGGAACGCAGGCGTACGCGTTCACGTTCGGCTAGCGACCGGCGTCAGGTCCCCCTGGGAGACTGGGGCGCGTGGCGGAGGCTCCCGAGCGCGTCGTCATCATCCGGCCGCGGACGATCATCCTCGTTCTCGGCGTCACCTTCCTCGTCACGGCCGGGCTGCTGCTCTTCTACCTCGCCTGGCACGTCATCTCGTGGATCCTGATCGCCGCCTTCCTCGCCGCCGCGCTGAACCCCGCGGTCGAGTTCTTCATCCGCCGGGGCCGCTCCCGGGGGACGTCCTCGGCGATCGTCGCGATCGCGGCGCTCGCCGCCCTCACGGCGCTCGGCTTCCTGCTCGTTCCGCCGCTCGTCCGGCAGATCACCGACTTCGTGGACGCCGTCCCGGACCTCGTCGCCGACGTCACCGAGGGCCGCGGCCGGCTCGGCTTCCTCGAGCGGGACTACCACCTGGTCGAGCGCGTCCGCGACGCGATCGAGGAGCGCGGCGCCGGCGGCGTCCTCGGCGTGACGGAGCCCGCCGTCGCGGTCGCCCGAAGCGTCGTCACCGCGATCGTCGGGATCGTGACGGTCGCGTTCCTGACGTTCTTCATGCTCCTCGAAGGCCCGAAGATCATCGAGCGGTTCCTCGGCGCGCTCCCCGCGGAGACGTCGAAGCGTTGGCGCCGCGTCGGAGTCGAGATCTACCGGACGGTCGGCGGCTACGTCACGGGCAACCTGCTGATCAGCCTGATCGCCGGCGTCGCGACGACGATCGCGCTCGTCGCGGTCGGGAGCGACTTCGCGGTCGCGCTCGGGGTCGTGGCCGCGGTGCTCGACCTGATCCCGCTCGCCGGCGCGACGCTCGCCGCGGTTCTCGTCAGCCTCGTCATCTTCGTCGAGCTCGGCTGGGTGCAGGCCCTGATCGTGGCCGGGTTCTTCATCGTCTACCAGCAGATCGAGAACCACGTGCTGCAGCCGATCATCTACGGCCGGACCGTGCAGCTCTCGCCGCTCACGGTGCTGATCGCCGTGCTGATCGGCGCCGAGCTCGCGGGCGTCCTCGGGGCCCTCGCTGCGATCCCGGTGGCGGGGTCGCTCTCGGCGATCGTCGGCGAGTTCCTCGCGTACGCGCGTGAGCGCGGGGCCCAGCGGAGCGCCCCCGCGACGGACGCGCCCGAGGCCTAGGGAAAGATCTCGACCAGGCGGACCTGGTCGACCAGCCGGTCGCGGTAGGCGGCGTCGGTGCCGGGCCCGCCGTTCAGGTGGTCGTGTGTGCCGTCGTAGGCGTAGAAGCGGTCGCGTCCCTTGCCGCCGAGCATGACGTCGCTGCCGCCGCCGCCCTCCAGCCGGTCGTTCCCGGGGCCGCCGCGCAGGATGTCGTTGCCGCTCGAGCCGGCGAGCGTGTCGTTTCCGCCGAGTCCGCAGATGACGTCCGCGCGCGACGTCCCGAGCAGGAAGTCGTCGCCGGCCGTGCCGCGGATCGTGCAGGGCTTCCAGGGATCGACCTGGTGTGCCTGCGCCGCGAGTGGCCCCCACGCGAGGAGGAGCGCCGTGGCGAAGAAGCTCAGTCCTGACAGCAGTACCCGTAGTCGCATCTCGTTCTCCGAGCCGGGCGCCGCCGTTCCGGTCCACCCTCAGAATCGGCACGGGCGGAGCTTCGTGCCATCCCTCGGATGCAGTGCCCCGTTCGCGTGTCCCTCGTTCGGGCGCCTTGCCGCGGCGGGGAGGCTGTGACACGATCGTCCCCGTGGCGAGGCCGCGTCGCCGGAAGCGCATCCTGAACTGCGTCCCGTCCCGCGATACCGAGCGGGACTGGCGTCCCGAGCAGGCACGGGCGGCCGGAGTCGTGGGCGACGCGGCGGCGCGCATTCCGACGCGGAAGGATCTGCGCGACACGTGGTGGAAGGTCTCCGACCAGGGCTCGACCGGCTCGTGCGTCGGCTGGGCGGTCGCCGACTCGGTCGTCCGCTGGCACCTCGTCAAGTCGGGGCAGCTGCGCAAGGACGAGCTGCTCGCGCCGCGCTTCGTCTGGATGGCCGCGAAGGAGACCGACCCCTTCACGACGCAGCCGACCACCTTCATCGAGACGGCCGGGACGAGCATCAAGACCGCCCTCGACGTGGCCCGGAAGTTCGGTGTGGTCCGCGACGCCGTCCTGCCGTTCAAGAGCGGAAAGCTCTACGTCGGCGACTCGATGTCGTTCTACGCGATCGCGGCCCAGCTCAAGATCGGCTCGTACTTCAACCTCTCCGGCCGCTCCACGGAGGAGCTGCGCAACTGGCTGGCGGGCCAGGGCCCGATCGTCACGCGGCTCGACGTCGACAAGACATGGGACGACGCCACGGCGACGAAGGGCCGCCTCGACACGTACAGGGCGAGCACGGCCCGGGGCGGCCACGCGATTGCGATCGTCGGCTACACGCCCGACCGCCTGATCGTCCGCAACAGCTGGGGCACCGGCTGGGGCGACAAGGGCTTCGCGTACGCCTCCGACGACTACGCCCGCAAGGCGTTCACCGAGGCGTACGGCGTGGCGCTCTAGCACGACCCGCGCGGGCTCCAACGGCGGAGCCGCAGGACCGGTCGCCTTCGGCTTTCTCCCGGTCACAATGCTCAGGTGCGGACTCCGTTGCCACTCGACCATGGCGTCAGCACGGTCGTCCTCGTCGAAGGGATCAGCGACCAGCTCGCAGTCGAGCGCCTCGCCCGGCGTCGTGGTCGGGATCTCCGCGCAGAGGGCGTTTCCGTCGTGCCGATGGGCGGCGCGCAGGCCGTGGGAGGCTTCCTGGATCGGTTGGGCCCCCACGGACTCGACGTCAGACTGGCGGGACTCTGCGACTCGGCGGAGCAGGGCCATTTTCAGCGGGCGCTGGAGCGCGCCGGCCTCGGCGCGAACCTGGCTCGCTGCGATCTGGAAGCGCTCGGGTTCTACGTGTGCGTCCTCGACCTCGAGGACGAGCTGATCCGCTCCCTCGGCGCCGCCGGGGTGGAAGAGGTCGTCGACGCGCTCGGTGACCTCGAGGCGTTCCGCACCTTCCAGAAGCAGCCTGCGTGGCGAGAGCGGACGACCGAAGAGCAGCTTCGGCGGTTCCTCGGGACCCACCGCGGCCGGAAGATCCGATCTGCGGCGCCGCTTGTCGACGCGCTCGATCTCACCCGGGTGCCTCGGCCGCTCGACGGCCTGCTCGCCCATGTCTGACGAGAGCGCGCCGGCTTCCGCATGCGCCTGGGAGGATTCGAACCTCCGACCCGCGGATTAGAAGTCCGCTGCTCTGTCCACTGAGCTACAGGCGCCCGCGCGCGACGGTAGCAGGCCGGCGGTACGATGAATCCTCGCGCGGTGGCGGTAGCTCAGCTGGTAGAGCCCCGGGTTGTGGTCCCGGTGGTCGCGGGTTCGAATCCCGTCCGCCACCTCATCGCCGGAAGTCCGGCCGCTTCGCGGCCATGACGACTTCCGGCGGGTTGCCCCCAGAGCCGTTGTGAGCCGCGCCCGCGCAGGCGGGCGCGGCGGCGATCCGGCTCCGTCGCCGCTCCTTGCCGCGGCGTATCGGCGCGCGCCCGCTACTCTCAAAGGGATGGCCGAGGACGCCGCCGCCGCCCGCGAGCCCGTTGTCCTCTTCGGCGAGGAGCTCATCCAGGCGCCGCCGCTGCCCGAGGTGCTCGCCGACGTGCAGGAGCGGTTGAGCGCGCTCCGGGCCCGCTACGGCGACGTGCTCCCGGCCGGCGAGCGCTTCGAGCTCCTGAGCGAGGCGCTCGACGAGCTCGACCACGCGCTCGAGGGCGTCCGCGCGGCGCGCGAGCGCCTCGCGCGGATCGAGCACCGGCTGACGATCGCCTTCGACCAGTCGCTCGCCCGCCTCCGCGCCGCCGAGCGCGAGCTCGACGAGATCGCCTAGGCGGCCCGCCTCAGCCGGCGGAGCTCGAAGGCGCGGGCGACGTCCGTCATCGATACGAGGCCGATCAGCCGGTCGCCGTCCACGACAAGCCCGCGTCCGTACTTGCCCTCGGACAGCTCGGCCGCCGCGTCGACGAGGTCGTCGTCGGGCCGGACCACAGGCACGTCGCCGAGCGGGACCATGCAGTCGCGCACGCGGCGGGTGTCCCACTCGGCGCGCGGCACGGCGGCCACGCAGCGGAACGGGAGCAGGCCCGCGGCCCGCCCGTCCTCGACGACCGGGTACGTCGTGTGGCGCCGCGTCCAGACGATCTCGTCCATGAAGCGGCCGAGCGTCTCGTCCGGCGTGGCCGTGACCGGATCGGGGTTCATGACGTCGCGGACACGGAGCCCGGAGAGCGTCTGACGCGTGAGCAGGTACCGGTCCTCGGCGCCGGCCGCGGTCAGGAGGAACCAGCCCATGAAGGCGATCCAGACACCGCTGAACGCACCCTGGAAGAAGAGGAGCGCCAGCCCGCCGACGATGAAGAGGTAGCCGAACCCGCGGCCGATCTGCGCGGACACGTGGGTCGCCCACGCAAAGTCTTCCTTCGCGCCCCAGAGGGCGGACCGCAGTACGCGCCCGCCGTCGAGCGGCAGGGCGGGGAGGAGGTTGAAGACGAGCAGCGCGAGGTTGATGTAGCCGAGCCACGCGAGGACGCCGTCGGCCTCGCCCGGGAGGCGGGCCTGCCATGCGAGCAGGACGAAGATCACCCCGAGGGCGAGCGACACGAGCGGCCCGGCGATCGCGATCCGGAACTCCGCGCCGGCCGAGGGGAACATGCCCTTGAACTTCGCCACTCCCCCGAAGAGCCAGAGCGTGATCCCCTCGATCTCGACGCCTTCGCGCCGGGCCACGACCGCGTGGCCGAGCTCGTGCAGGAGCAGGGAGAAGAAGAACACCGCCGCGGCGATCACGGCCATGACTCCGTACGCCGTATCCGAAAGACCCGGGTTCGTCTCCGGGAAGATCCCGGAGTAGAGCGTCCAGACGATCAGCGCGAAGACGACGAGCCAGCTCCAGTTGACCCCGACCTGGATGCCGGCGATGCGGCCGAGCGTCAGGCTGTCGCGCACGGCGCTACGGAAGCTTGCGGGCGCCCTTGTAGGCGCGTCCGGCTGCCCGTGCGATGGCCGGTCCGTGACGGCGCGCCGTGCCGGCCGCCGCGAACATCATCGCGCGGCGGTGCCGCTTGGGGATGTAGCGCCAGCCACGCGTCGCGAGGAAGAGAAGCTTCCACATGGACGTCAGTGTGCCCGACGGGCCGCGCTTCTACCCGTCGGAACCGTCGTCCCACCGGAAGCCGGTCGCGGTGGCGCGGGCCGGCATCGGGCTCTCGGGGAGCCCCGCAGGCGGGTCGGGGCGGTTGAACTCGCGGGGCGCCGTGTCGTTCGGGCCGTCCGGATGGAAGAGCGAGGCGAGGAGCTGGATCTGCCCGCGGCCGGGACCGAGCTCGAACTGCCCGCCGCCGTATGCGCCCATGCCGCGCTCGGCACACGCGTCGTAGGCCTCGCAGAGCGCGCGCCAGCTGCCGAAGCGCGACGGCTTGATGTTCACCGTGCGAGGCGGGAACGGGAGCGCGTCGATGTCGCCGACCGAGTGGATGGGCGCGTCCCACGTGATCCGGTCACGGGCGCGCGCGAGCACGGGCTCGGTCTCAGGCGTGAGCGCGGGATCCTCGATCCAGGCGTCCGGGAAGCCGTTCACGACCCGCGCGTAGAGGGCGGGGTCCGGCGGCTGGTCGACGATCGTGCCGCTGTAGGCGCCCTTCAGGTCGATCGAGTCGACGACCCCGAGCGCGGCGAGCTCCTCGACGAACGCATCCGTCCAGCTGCTCCTGCCGTCGAGCTTGAAGCGCAGCCCGGGGTACTGCTCGAGCAGTCGCCGGACCGGCTCGGTCGTCGCCGGCTCCGGGAGCCGCATCGAGACCACGTAGGTGACGGGGCGCGGCTCGCGGCCCACCGCCTCCGCGATCGAGCGGCCGGCCTGGCGGAGGGCGAGGTCGAGCGCGGCGCTCTCGTACGCCCAGCGCCGGTAGTTGCGGTAGTCCTCCCGATCGGGCCCGGACGGCCACAGGTTGAGCGCGTCCAGGAGCCGGGAGAAGGACTCGATCGTGTGCTCGCCGGCGAGCGGGAGGGTGGGGCCCTCCTGCTGGAGCGCGAGCTGGTCGTCGCCGTCGTAGGTGACGTCCTCGCCGACGCCCTCGTGACCCTCGCCGCGCAGCCGGACGACCGTCGTCCGCCGGACGAAGTCGCTCGACACCTCCTGCTCGAGCCCCTCGAGGGCGTAGTCCTCGAGCACGAACGGAAGGTCGCGGAGCGCGTCGTACGTCGCCATGGCGGAAGTCTGCCGTGTCCAACGGTTGTCGCGTTTGTCGAACCCGCGCCCGGGTAGGCGCACCCGAAGCCGAAAGCGAAGAAGAAAAGGGGTTCAGATGAGCACAGTCGAGCAGTCCATCGAGGTCAACGTCCCGCTCGAGACCGCGTACAACCAGTGGACGCAGTTCGAGGAGTTTCCCGCGTTCATGGAGGGTGTCGAGTCCGTCACGCAGCTCGACGACACGCACCTCCGCTGGATCGCCGAGATCGGCGGGGAGCGGGAGGAGTGGCAGGCCGAGATCGTCGAGCAGCGGCCGGACGAGCGCGTCGCCTGGCGTGCGGTCGAGGGCAAGGGCAACGCCGGCGTCGTGACCTTCCACCGGATCGATCCGGACACGACGCGCGTGATGCTCCAGCTCGACTGGGAGCCCGAGGGCATGAAGCAGAAGATCGGCTCTGCGGTCGGCGCCGACGCGAGCCGCATCAAGGGCGACCTCGAGCGCTTCAAGGACATGATCGAGCGCCGCGGCGTCGAGACCGGCGCCTGGCGCGGCGACGTCTCCTAGCTCCGGCCCACGGAGAGCGAGAACCGACGAACGGCGCCGAGAGGCGCCGTTCGTCTTTCGGGGACGCTCGCGTGTGAGGGTTGGGATCGCTCGGGGTACGCTTGCGGTCGATGATCGGCGGCACGGCCGTCGCGGAAAGGCCGGGGTGGTGTCGTGAACAGGGTTCGTCGCGCGAAGAACGAGGCGCTCTTCCGTGAGGTGAACGAGCGGATCCGGGAGCTCTCGCTCATGAACGCGGCCCCCGCGGAGTACCTCTGCGAGTGCGGGCGGCCCGAGTGCATGACCGCCTTCCCGGTCCCGCCGGACGCCTACCGGGCGGTCCGAAGCCACGAGCGCCGGTTCCTCGTCAGGCCGGAACACGTCGACCCCGAGATCGAGGTCGTCGTCGAGCAAACCGAGCAGTACGCCGTCGTGGAGAAGATCGGGGAGGCCGCCGAGATCGTGGAGGCTCACTCGGACCGGCCCGAGTCGGACGACTAGTCCGCGACGGCAGTGGCCCCGGGAGGAGTCGAACCTCCGCACGCAGATTCGAAGTCTGCCGCTCTATCCACTGAGCTACGGGGCCCGGGCCGGGCCAGTGTAGCCCTGCGCGGCGCTATCGCTCGCGGAGCCGGCGGCTGCGCTCGGCCTCCACGTTCACCTCGGCGCCGAGCAGCAGGGCCAGGGCGGTGAGCCACAACCAGGTCAGCATCACGATGACCGCGGCGAGCGACCCCCAGGTCTTGTCGTAGGAGCCGAACAGGCTGACGTAGAGCGCGAAGAGCCCGGACGACAGGATCCAGAGGACAACCGCGAGGAGCGCGCCGGGCGTGATGAAGCGGAACTTGGGGTGGTCGACGTTGGGGCCGTAGTAGAGGACCGCCGCGAAGGCGAGCAGGAGGCCGACGAGCACGATCGGCCACTGGAGCGTCCACCAGAGCCAGGCGACGAGCGACCCGGCGTGGGTCGCGTCCCCGACGACGTTCGAGAGGACCGGCCCGAGCACGAGCAGCCCGAACACGAGGGCGAAGGCGAGGACGATGCAGCCGAGGATCGCGAGCCCGGTCAGGCGCTGCTCGTGGAACTTCCGGTTCTCCTTCTGACCGTAGACGCGGTTCAGCCCGCGCATGAGGCCGCCCATCGCGCTCGTGGCCGTCCAGAGCGCGAGCAGGCCGCCGATCACGATCATGAGGATGCCGCCGCCCTGGTTTTCGAGCGTTCGCGTGAGGCTCTCGTCGATCAGCTGGATCGCCTCGGGCGGGACGACGCCTTCGAGTCGGTCGAGCAGTCCGTCGACGGTGTCCTCGCCGGCGACGTTCGAGAACACGCCGAGCGTGACGAGGAGCACGGCGGGAATCGCGAGGAAGGCGTAGTAGGCGAGGCTCGCCGCGACGTCGGTCACCCCGTCGGCTCGCGCCGCCTTGCCCGCGCGCGTGAAGACGGCACGCCAGTCGCGCCGCGACAGGTCGGTCAGGCCCGGGTCGTCGACCGTGGCCTCGCGGCGCTCGGGTTGAGGGCCGGGCTGCGGCGTCTCGCGGATCTGCGGCGGAAGGGCCATGCGGCGGATATACCCGCCCGGGACGGCTCTATCCTTCGTGGACGCGGGCGTGGCGGAACTGGCAGACGCGGCGGGTTTAGGTCCCGTTGGGCGAAAGCCCTTGGAGGTTCGAGTCCTCTCGCCCGCACTGGCTCTCCGGGCGAACGTGCCGTCGGCGGCGGCCGTCCCTCGACAGGGAAAGGCCGCGATCTCTTGAACCAACCGACGTGCTGACGGCCTTCCTCTTCGACAGGCGAGAGTCCGAGCAGGTGGAGGACTGGCGTGGCGCACTCGAACGGCTCGCCGACGACGAGTTGCTCTGGATCGCACTCCGAGAGCCGACCGAGGAGGAGGTCGCCACTCTTAGCGACGCGCTCGAGCTCGGCGACGAACAGGCGCGCAGGCTGCTCGAGCCGCCGAGCCGGGCATCGCTCGCGGACGAGGGCGAGCGCCTGCACGTGACGCTGTACGTGGCCGGCGGCCGCATGGACGATCTCGTCCTCGCGCCCCTCGAGTGCGCGGTCGGCCCGAACTGGATCGTCACCGCCCACGGCGGGCAGGTCGAGGTGCTCGAGGAGTTTCGCGAGCGCGCCGAAGGCGGGGGCCAGATCGGTGCGCTCGACGCGCCGTCGTTCCTCGCGGCGATCGGCGAGCTCGTCGTCGGCGGCTACTTCCGCGCCTTCGAACTGGTCGAAAGCGAGCTCGAGCAGCTGGACGCGAGGATCATGACCAGCACGCCGAGCGACGACCCCGGCGAGCTGACCCGGCTGGTCGAGTTCCGCCGCCTGGTCGGAGCGCTCCGACGGGCGCTCTCCTCGCACCGCGAGGTCGTCGCCGCGCTCGTCCATCCCGAGCTCGACGCACTCTCGACGGAGGAATCGGCCGCCCGGTTCGCCGCCCTCGAGAATCGTGTGACCCTGGCGCTCGAGGTCGCCCGCGACACGAAGGAGTCGATCTTCGGCTCCTTCGACCTCCTCGTCGCCCGGATCGGCCAGCGGACGAACGACATCATGAAGGTGCTCACGCTCGTCACGGTGATCCTCCTGCCCTCGACCGTTCTCGCGGGGATCATGGGCATGAACTTCCAGTCGGGCATCTTCGACCTCGCGTGGATGTTCTGGATCGTCCTCACCGCGATGGCCGCGATCGCCGTGCTCGTCCTCGCGGTCGCGCGCCGTCGCCGCTGGATCTGAGCCCCCTCGACCCTGCGAATCACGCGGTCGCGTCGGAGGCGCTGCTCTCGAGCGGGATCACGAGGCGGAAGCGGGCGCCGCTCGGCTCCACCGGCTCGTAGAGCAGGTCGCCGCCGTGCGCCTGGGCGTACGAGCGCGCGATCGCGAGCCCGAGCCCGGTGCCGCCCGTGCGGTCGCGGCTCGGGTCGCTCCGTGTGAACCGCTCGAAGAGGTCGGGCACGAACTCCGTCGGCACGCCGGAGCCA
>Ga0210115_1000514_pt1 | contig 11246 bp, 13 predicted proteins | sample MayberryNW_TuleB_2_FD_185526 | JGI IMG/M metagenome (GOLD analysis project Ga0210115, IMG submission 185526) | Wetland microbial communities from San Francisco Bay, California, USA, that impact long-term carbon sequestration - MayberryNW_TuleB_D2... | ecosystem: Environmental > Aquatic > Marine... | reverse complement strand
AGCCGAACAGGCGCTCGTAGGCTTCGTTGACGTCCAGCATGACGCCGTCATCGAGTCGCACGAGACCGACTGCCGCCGGACTGCTGCGGAACAGCTTCTCCAGCAGCTCCTGGCTGCGGAGCCGCGGATCTTCGTTCTGCATCGCGCAAATCTTACTCCGTCAACCCTATAATCGCCCGACCATGGACGCCATCCAGTTCCGCGATCTGCGCGTCGAAGCGCTCATCGGCATCCACAAGCGCGAGCGTCACGTGGCGCAGACCGTGTCGCTCGATCTCGATGTCGGCATCCCCGGCACCACGGTTTTCAAGAGCGACCAGGTGGCCGACACCATCGACTACGAGCAGGTGGCGCTGAAGATCCGCGCCCTCGCCGCGAGCGGTCATTTCCGGCTGGTGGAGACGCTCGCCGAGCGCATCGCGCGGCTGCTGCTCGATGATTTCGGCGCCCCCTGGGTGAAGGTCAGCGCGGCGAAAATCGGCATCCTCGCCAACGCCCGCTTCGTCGGCGTGACGATCGAGCGCAAGCGCTAGTCCCCGAGCGCCACCTGCACGAGAACCGGCCGCAGCAGCCGCGCGATCTCGCCGGGCGCGACGCCGACGAGAAAGCCGCGCCGCCCGCCGTTGATGTAGATCTTCGGCAGATCGAGGATCGAGCGCTCGAGGTACACGCGGAGGGGCTTTTTCGTGCCGAAGGGCGAGGTGCCCCCCACCGGGTAGCCCGAGTGGCGCTGCGCCGCGTCCGGCCGGCACGGCTCGATCCGCTTCACGCCCGCCTGGCGTGCGAGGTTCTTGGTCGACACCTTGCGGTCCCCGTGCATCAGCACGAGAAGCGGCTTCGCCGCCTCGTCCTGCATGACCAGGGTCTTCACCACCGCATGCTCGGGGACACCGAGCGCGCGCGAAGACACTCCGGTACCGCCGTGCTCCACGTAGTCGTACTCGTGCTCGGTGTAGGCAACGCCTTGCGCCTTCAGGAACACCGTGGCGGGCGTGTCAGCCACGCGGGTGGTGCTTGGCGTGCAGCGCCTTCAGGCGCTCGCGCGCGACATGCGTGTAGATCTGGGTGGTGGAGATGTCGGCGTGCCCGAGGAGCATCTGCACCACGCGCAGATCGGCGCCGTGGTTGAGGAGGTGCGTGGCGAAGGCGTGGCGCAGCACGTGCGGCGAAAGCGCCTTGCCGGGAATCGCCTCGCGGCCGTAGCGCCGGAGCAGATGCCAGAAGGCCTGGCGCGTCATCCCCGCGCCGCGCCCGGTGACGAAGAGCGCGTCGCTCGCTCTCTTCTTCAGCAGCGCCGGCCGCGCGCGCGCCGCGTAGCGCTGCAGCCAGGACACGGCTTCTTCGCCAAGCGGCACCAGGCGCTCCTTGGATCCTTTGCCGAGCACCCGCACCACCCCGGCGTCGAGGTTGGCCTCGAAGCCTTTCAGTGCCACCAGCTCGGAGACGCGCAGGCCCGTGGCGTAGAGCGCTTCGAGCATGGCGCGATCGCGCAGCCCGCGCGGCGTCTCCACGTCGGGCGCGGCAAGCAGCGCCTCGACGTCGGCTTCCGACAGGCTCTTCGGGAAGCGCGGCGTGCGCCGGGGCGGGTCGAGTTTCAGCGTCGGGTCGGCTGCGATCAGCCGCTCGCGCAGGCAGTGGCGGTAGAAGCGCTTCAGCGTCGAGAGCATGCGTGCCGCGCTGCTGTTCCTGCCGCGGCGCGCGGCGAGAAAGCCGAACAGATCCTGCTCGCGCGCCTGCAGCAGCGCGCGCCCCTTCAGGAACGCGCCCAGTTGCGCGAGGTCGCGCCGGTACGCCTCGAGCGTGTTCTTCGCCAGGCCGTCTTCCAGCCACAGCGCGTCGCAGAACGCGTCGATGCGCGCGGCGTCCGCGTCGCTCAGGACCTGAGCGCGAAGGCGTCCGCTTGCGCTTCGTGCAGGAGCAGCCAACGCTTGGCCTCGATCAGGTAGCCGTCCGTGGCGTGCGCGAAGCCGCCGACGCCGCCGGCGGCGACGACGCGGTGGCAGGGAATGACGATCGGCAGGCGGTTGTCGCCGCAGGCCTGGCCGACGGCGCGCGCCTCGCCGCCGAGCTCGCGCGCGAGCTCGCCGTAGGTGCGCGTGCGCCCCCGCGCAATGGCGCACATCGCCTCCCAGACGCGCTTCTGGAACGCCGAGCCTTCGATGGCGAGCGGCAGGTCGAAACGCGCATCGGGGTCCTCGCGGTAGCGCTCGAGCTGTCGCGCCGCGCGCTCGGCGAGCGCGTTCGCCGGCGCCTTCAGCGCCGATGCCGGCGGCAGGTAGCGGATCGCGGCCACGCGCCCGCCGTGCGTCGCGACCGCCACCTTCATCTTCGGAAATGCGACGACTACGTCGTACATAGCTTTTCGATCTTCGCCAGGAGATCGTCCGGCACGTCGATGCCTTCCTTCGCCAGGCGCTGCTCCGCGGCGAAGCGCTTGGCGCCGGGCAGGCGCACGCCGTCGCCGGCGAGCATCGCGCGCACCACGGTCTCGACGCGCTCCAGGTACTTTTGCGTGCCGGCGAGCGCCGACGGATCGATGGCGAGGAACGCCTGGCCGATGCGGGGCTTGTTGCCCTGCTCGGCGAAGAACGAATCCGCCTCGGCGCCGATCGCCGCACCGGTCAAGGCCGCGCACACGAGCTCGAAGGCGAGCGCCAGCATGGCGCCCTTTGCCCCGCCGATCGGAAACAGGCTGCCGCGCTCGATCGCCTCCTTCGCGTCGGTGGTCGGCTTGCCGTCGCGGTCGAGCGCCCAGCCCTCGGGGATGCGCTCGCCCTTTTGCATCGCCATCATGATCTTGCCGCGCACCACGGTGGTCAGCGCAAGATCGACGACGATGGGATCGGCATCGCGGCGCGGAAACGCGAAGGCGACCGGGTCGGTGCCGAAGAGCGCCTTCTTCCCGCCCCAGGGAGGAATGGCCGCCGGCGAATTGGTGAACGCCACGCCCACCAGCCCGCTCGCCGCCACCTTCAGCAGGTGGATGCCGAGCACGCCGACGTGCGCGCTGTTGCGGATGCCGGCAAAGCCGATGCCGTTGCGGCGCGCGCGCTGGATCACCTCCTCGATCGCCCAGGCGCAGGACTCGTACGGCAGTCCGTCGGCGTTGTCGATCAGGCAGACGCCGGCCTTTTCCGCGACCAGCACCGGCCGTGCGGCGCCGTCGGCGCGGCCGTTCCTGAGCATCGAGCAGTAGAACGGCACGCGCGACATGCCGTGCGTGGGGAGCCCCTGCTGCTCCGCGCGCAGCAGATGCTGCGCCGCGGTGTCGGCCATGGCCTCGTGCGCCCCCGCGGCGAGCAGCGCCTGCTTCGCCAGACGGAACAGCTCGCGCGGATTCTTCTTCATAATGGCGATTCTAACCGCAGGCTTTTCAGGAGGAGCGCGCATGGCAAGCATGATCGAACTGAAGGCAGCCGACGGACACAAGCTCGCGGCGTACCGCGCGGAACCCGCGGGCAAGCCGCGCGGCGCCGTCGTCGTGATCCAGGAAATCTTCGGCGTGAACAAGCACATCAAGGCGGTGGCCGACGGCTACGCTGCGGACGGCTACCTGGTCGTCGCGCCGTCGATGTTCGACCGCATGCAGCGCGGCTACGACACCGGCTATTCGCCGCCCGAGATCGAGGCGGGCCGGTCCCTGATGCAAAAAGCGGACTGGAAGCAGACCATGCAGGACGCGGCGGCGGCCGTCGAGGCCGCGAAGGCGGGCGGCAAGGTCGGCATCGTCGGCTACTGCTGGGGCGGCACCGTGACGTGGGTGGCCGCGGCGCGGCTCTCGGGGCTCGCCTGCGCCGTGCCCTACTACGGCGGCGGCATGCCCGGCTTCATCGGCGAGAAACCCAAGTGCCCGACGATGTGCCACTTCGGCGAGCAGGACCAGACGCCGAATCTCGAGCAGGCCAGGGCCATCGCCAAGGCGCATCCCGAGATCACGGCGCACTACTACCCCGGCGCCGGGCACGGCTTCAACTGCGACCACCGCGCGTCCTACAACGCGGCGGCCTCCAAGCTGGCGCGCGAGCGCACGCTCGAGTTCTTCAGGAAGCACCTCGGCTGAGCAGGCTTTCGCCCGGGCGCACCCGGGTGAAGGCCACCGGCTTCATCGTCACGCCGGCGCCGGCCCGCACGCTCGAGTAGGCCGAGCGCTCGAGCGCGCCCGTCTGCGGGAAGTCCTCGCGGAAGTGCGCGCCGCGCGAGTCCTCGCGCGCCAGCGCCGCCTGCGCGATCACGCGGCTCACCTCGGTGAGGCTCCTGAGATTGAGCCAGTCGTGCCAGGAGAGATTGAAGGCGCGGTTCGCGTCCGCGATGCCGCAGGCCTCGAGTTCGCCGGCGATCTCCTCCAGCTCGGCGAGCGCCGCCTCGAGCCCGGCTCGCTCGCGGATGATGCCGACCTTGTCCCACATCACGTCGTAGAGCCGCTCGCGCAGCGGCTCGAGCGCGCCGTGCGCGGCGGCGATCCGGGGCTCGCAGCGTGCGATCGCGGCGTCGATCGCGGCGCGGTCCGGCTCGCGCAGCGCGCCCTCCCGCTTCACCCACCCCGCCATGCTGTCGCCCGCCACCGCGCCGAACACGGTGGAATTGGCGACGCCGTTGCCGCCGAGACGGTTGGCGCCGTGCACGCCGCCCGCGTCCTCGCCGGCGACGAACAGCGCCGGCAATGCGGTCGTGCAGTCCGGCGCGAACTCGACCCCACCCATCATGTAGTGCGCCGTGGGCACGACTTCGACGAGGCCGCCCGCCAGGTCGAAGCCGCAATCGGCGCAACGTTCCACCATGCCCTTGAAGTCCCTCGCCACCTTCTCCGGGCCGAGGTGCCCCATGGCGATGTACAGGCCGCCGTTCGGCGTCAGCTTGCCCTTGCGCATCTCCGTGACCATGGCGCGCGAGACGAAGTCGCGCGTGGCGCGCTCGGCGAGCGGGTCGTAGCGCGGCATGAAGCGCTCCTGCGCGCCGTTCAGCAGGTAGCCGCCCGCGCCGCGCAGCCCCTCCTCCAGCACCGTGCCGGTCATGCGCGTGTGCGCGCCGGCGAGCAGGCCCGTCGGGTGGAACTGCACCATCTCCATGTCCCGGAGCGGCAGCCCCGCGCGCAGCGCCATGGCGAGCCCGTCGCAGCTCTTGTCGCCCGAGGGCGTGTGGTAGCGGTACATGGTCGGCCCGCCGCCCGTGGCGAGCAGCACCGCCTTCGCGCGCACGAAGACGTAGTCGCCCGCGCGCATGTCGATCATCAGCACGCCCGCGAGCGCCGCGCCGTCCTTCGTCTTCACCAGCTCGACCGCGCGATGCTCCTCGAGCCGGCCGATGCGGCGCGCCCACACCTGCTCGGCGAGGCGGTTGATGATCTCGATGCCCGTGAGGTCGCCCTTGTGCACGGTGCGATCGAAGGTCTGCCCGGCGAAGGCCTTCTGGTGGATCGTGCCGTCGGCGTTGCGGTCGAAAAAACACCCCAGCTCGTTCTCCAGCTCGCGCACGCGCTCCACCGCGAGCGTCACCAGCTGCCACGCGAGCTCCTGGTCGGGGAGCCACTTGCCGCCCTCGATGGTGTCCATGAAGTGGCGCTCGACCGAGTCCTCCTTCGCCAGCGCCACGTTGTAGCCGCCCTGCACCATGCGCGTGCAGCCGCACTTGCCGAGCAGGCCCTTCACCGCGACCGTGATCGCGAGCGAGGGATCGGCGGCGTGCGCATGCAGCGCGGCGAACAGCCCCGCGCCGCCGGAGCCGAGGATCAGGATGTCGGTGTCAAGCGCGCGCACGGTCCCGCTTCAGCCACTGCAGCAGAACCACCAGCGCGACCAGCACGAAGCCGATGGCGTCGAACATCGCCTTAGGATAAACCAGCAGGAACCCTGCGACGACCAGCATCAGACGCTCGGCAAGGTTGGTGCGCTTGAGCAGCCACCCCTGCAGCCCGCCGGCGAGCGCGGCGATGCCGATGGCGGCGGTGAAGGTGACGAGCGCGATCGAGCCCCAGTCGGCGTTGCCCAGCGTCTTGATCGAGCCCGTCAGCAGGAGGCCGGTGCCGCTCGGATCGAGCACGAACATGAACGGCACGAGGAACGCGGGTGCGGTGTACTTCCAGCACTGCAGCGTGGTCTTGTACGGGTCGCCGCCGGTGATGGCCGCCGCCGCGAACGGCGACAGCGCGGTGGGCGGCGACACCTCCGACAGCACCGCGTAGTAGAAGATGAACATGTGCGCGGCGAACTCGGGCACCTTGAGAGCGATCAGCGCCGGCGCCGCGATCACCGCGCAGATGATGTAGCTCGCGGTCACCGGCACCGCCAGCCCGACGATCCAGACGATGAGCGCGGTGTAGATCGCGGTGAGCAGCAGCGAGTGCCCGGCATAGGCGAGCACGATCGAGCTGAACTTGAGCCCGAGGCCGGTCAGCGTCACCACGCCGACGATGAGCCCCGCGCCGGCGCAGGTCGCGGCGACGTTGAGCACCGCGCGCGAGCCGCCGTCCAGCGCCTTGATGAGGCCCGAGTCGAAGAAGCCGCGCCGGAACGGCTCGCGGCCGCGCAGCCAGTCGTAGGACAGCAGCGCGCAATCGCGATGCAGGAAGCTGGTGACGAGGGCCACGACCGTCGCCCAGAACACCGACAGCTCGGGCGAGAACCCCAGCAGCATGAAAGCGACGATCGACACCAGGGACAGGAAATGGAACCAGTACTTCTTCGTCAGGCTCCACGCGGTCTCGACCTGCTCGAAGAGCGCATCCTTCATGCCGAACTTGCGCACGTCGATCTCGACCATGATGAACAGCGCGAGGTAGTAGAGGCAGGTCGGGATCGCGGCCATCAGCACCACGTCGAGATACGAGATCTTGAGGAACTCGGCGATCAGGAACGCGGCGGCGCCCAGCACCGGCGGCGAGATGATCGCGCCGAGGCCGCCGGCGGCGAGCAGGCCGCCGGCCTCGTTCTTGCTGTAGCCGACCTTGGCGAGCATCGGTGCGGCGACCGCGCCGAGCGTGACCGTCGTCGCCACGCCAGAGCCCGAGGGCCCGCCGAGCAGGAACGAGGCGAGCGTCACCGTGCGCCCGGCGCTGGTCGGCTTGCCGCCCATGGCGGCGAAGGAAAAGTCGATGTAGAACTTGCCGGCGCCGGAGAACTGCAGGAACGCGCCATAGATCGTGAACAGGATGATCAGGGTGGAGGACACGGCGATCGCCGTGCCGTAGATGCCTTCCAGCGTCATGTACATGTGGCCGACGAGACGCGGGATCTCATAGCCCTTGTGCGTCCACGGCGCCGGCAGGTATTCGCCGAAGAACGCGTAGGCCAGGAAGCACGCGGTGATGAACGGCAGGATCCAGCCTGTGGTGCGCCGCATCGCTTCCAGGATCAGCACGATCAGCGTAACGCCGAAGGCGATGTCCCAGTGGTTGGGCAGGATCGAGCGGTCGAAGAAATCGTCGCCGCCCGCGATCAGGTAGACGGTGGTGGCGACGCCCGCCGCCGCCAGCAGCCAGTCCCACCCCATGACGCGGTGCCGGAAGCGCTTCGCCACCGGGAAGATGAAGAAGGTGAGAAACAGCACGAATGCGACGTGGATCGCGCGCAGGTGCTCCGGGCGCACGATGGCGTAGGCCGTGTAGAGGTGGAACAGCGACATCACCACCGCGACCGTGGCGACCAGGGCCGCAAGCCGGCCCTTGAGCCTGTTCTGCACGCCCTCCTCGCGCTCGATCATCTCCTCGGCGCGCGCGAGCGCTTCCTCGCTGATTTCCTTGGCCGGCTGGTGCAGCAGCGCGATGTCTTCGCTCATTGCTCCCCCCTAAAGAAAAAGCCCCGCCAGCGGGCTGGACGGGGCCTCGGTGCGGCGCGGCCTCAGTGGATCTTGATGCCCCGCTCCGCGAAGTACTTCACGGCGCCGGGATGCCAGGGAATCGACGAAGCGTCGGTCTTCTGGTTCTCGAGCTTGAAGCTCGTCGCCTCCTTGTGCACGCGGATCAGCTCGTCGCGGTGGTCGAACACCGCCTTGACGATGCTGTAGGCCGTCTTGTCGTCCATGTTCTGGTGGGCGACGAGCAGGTTCATCACCGTGGCCTGGTGGTTGTCCGACGCCATGCCCTTGTACACGTCCTTGGCGATGACGTCCTTCACGTACAGGTTGCCGTACTTGCGGTTCATCGCCGGCACCAGGTCGGCGATGTCGATCATCCGGATCGTCACGCCGGGCGTGTTGGCGAGGTCGGTCACCGCCGCGGTCGGCAGGCCGCCGACCCAGAAGAACGCGTCGATCTTGCGGTCCTTGAGCGCGTTCACCGACTCGGCGACGCCGAGCCGCTCGCGCGTCATGTCCTTGTCCTTGTCGAGTCCCGCCGCCTCGATGACGCGGAACGCCATCACCTCGGTGGCGCTGCCGCCCGAGCCGGTGGACACGCGCTTGCCCTTCAGGTCCGAGATCTTCGTCACGCCCGTACCCTCGATCGAGACCACGTGCATGCGGTTGGGATAGAGCACCATCAGCGTGCGCACCGGCACCGCCTTGCCGGTGAACTTGTCCTGTCCCTTGTACGCGTCGAGCGTGGCGTCCGCCATGCTGAGCGCGATATAGGGCTTGCCGGTGCCGATGAGCTGCAGGTTGGCGACCGAGCCGCCGGTCACCTCGGCGGTGGCCTGCATGCCGGACACGTATTTCGAGAGCACGGCGGCGATGCCGCCGCCCATCGGGTAGTACACGCCGCCGGTGCCGCCGGTGGCAATCGACAGGTTCTGCGCTTGGACGGCGAACGCAAGCGAGCCGGCGGCGAATGCCGCGACGCGCAACAGCGATTTCATGATCCTTCCTCCTAGGGTGGGGTACCGCGCGGCGGATTCTACTCCACGCCGAGCCGGCGCAACGCCGCCGCGCGCTTCGCCTGCGACGCCGCGCGCACCCGCGCATAGAGGCTGCCGCCGTGGCTGTCCATTGCCACGAGGAGCGGCCCGAAGCCCCGCACGCGGAACTTCCACAGCGACTCCGGGTACAGGTCGTCGAGGTCGACGTCTTCGATCGCCTCCACCCAGGTCGTCTCGAGTGCCGCCGTGCCGCCGATGATCGCCAGATAGGCCCCGCCCAGCAGGCCGAAGGCCGAAAGTGAGTCCTCGCGCAATCCGCCCTTGCCGATCACCAAGCGCACGCCGTGCTGCTGCATGAGGGGGCGCGTGAAGCGTTCCATCCGGTCGCTCGTCGTCGTGCCGATGCACAGCGGCTCGTAGCCGGCGGGGTGCCGTGCGCTCTTTGCCACTTTGCGCACGTTGGGCGCGGTGTGGATCACCGCGTGCCCCGAGAGGTCGAAGCGCGTCTTGCGGCCGCGGTCGAACATGTGGATCTGCGTCGCGTCGCGGATGCCGAAGAGCGTCCCGTTCAGCGTCACCGTGTCATTGACGCGCAGCGAGCGCGCCTCGGCTTCGCCGATGGGCATGGTGAAGTCGTGGTGCGCCATGGGGCTAGCCGCCGAGCAGCGCCTTCTTCAGATCGTCCTGCACCGGCTTCGGCCCCAGCCAGATGCGCAGCAGCGCCTGGTAGAAGTCCTCGCCCGCGATGGGCGCGCCGGCGGGCTTGCCGTCCACGCTCATCTGCGTGCCCGTCGCAGGCAGCCAGTCGAGCGTGATCGCCATGCCCTTCTTCGCCTCCTCGAGCTGCGCCATGATCGCGCTCAGCTGGGCGATGCGCGGCTCGAGCGCCTGCATCGTCGCCGCGTCGTGATTGGGTCGCATGCCGTCGACCAGCGCCTTGGTAAAGGTATCGGCGTCGACATTGCGCAGCATGTGGATGGCGATGCGCTTGGCGCCCGGCTGCGTCACGCGGTCGGCCGTCGTGTCCTTCACGTACAGGGCCATGGCGTAGACATCGAAGATGAACCTCGCGCGCAGGCCGGCGCCGGACAGCGACAGCTCGGTGTCGGCGACGCGCGCCTGGTCGCCGAACTTGACGCCGGCCACCTCGGCGGCGTGCAGCGGCATGGCCAGCGCGAGCACGACGAGCAGCAGCCTAGTAGCCATATTCGACCCCCTTGGCGCTGATCGTGGCGCGCGCCCGGCGCGCGGAGTGGCACTGCATGTTCACCGCCACCGGATTCATGGTGATGTGCGTTGCCGCGGTCTCGACGTGCACCGCGAAGGAAGTCGAATCGCCGCCCAGCCCTTGCGGCCCCACGCCGAGCAGGTTCACGGCCTCGCTCAGGTCGCGCTCCAGCTTCGCGCCTTCCGCGTCGGCGCATTGCGTGCCGAGCGGCCGCGTCGCCGCGATCTTCGCCAGGTGCATGCACAGGTCGGCGGTGCCCCCCACGCCGACGCCGACGATGGTCGGCGGGCAGGTCTTGCCGCCCGCCTGCAGCACGCAGTCGACGACGAAGGTCTTGATGGCATTCACGCCGTCGGCGGGAATCGCCATCTTCAGCCAGGAATTGTTCTCCGAGCCCGAGCCCTTGGGCACCATCTCGAGCGTCAGCGTCCCGGGATCGGCGCTGAAGTCGAGGTTGATCACGGGGATGCCGCGCCCGCAGGAGCTCTGCTCGTTGACGCGCGTGGTCGGGTGCACCACCGAGGAGCGGAACGGGTGCTCGCGCGTCGAGCGCGCGCAGCCGCTGCGGATCGCTTCCTTCAGCGCCACGCCGTCCACGTCGACGTTGCGCCCGATCCAGACGTTGTAGACCGGAATGCCGGTGTCCTGGCAAAGCAGGTTGTCGGTGTCCTCGGCGACCTTGATGTTGGCGATCATGGTGCCGAGCATGCGCCGCGCGCCCGCATCGCTTTCGCGCTTCTCGAGCGCGTCGAAGCCCTGCTTGATGTCGGGCGGCAGTTGCTTCAACGCGCGGATGTAGAGCTCCTTCGCCGCTTCCTCGACAGCTTTGAGGTCCACTTTCATGCGAGGACCATTCTACAGCGCGAGCGCGAAGGCGAGCCCCGCCGCGATCGCGAATCCGGCGGCGAGCGCCGCCAGGCCCTTGGCCCAGTCGCGCCACGGCAGGAACTCGAGCACGAGCACGCGCAGGCCGCCCGCCAGGTGCAGCGCGAGCAGCGTCACCAGGCCCCACTCGGCGAACTTCACCGCCGGCTGCTCGGTCCAGGCGAGGAAGCTGTCGAGCTGCAGCGCGTGCGCCAGCACCCAGAAATGCGCGGGCAGATAGAGCGCCAGCACCACCCCGGAAAGGCGGTGGAGGAGCGCCAGCGCGCGGCTCACGCGAAGACTCCCCGTACCGCCCAAAGGCCCATGCCGGCGAGCGCCAAGGCGAAGGCCGCGAGGAAGACTTCGCG